>Ga0065721_10049278_pt1 | contig 39428 bp, 28 predicted proteins | sample Mesricmetagenome_FD_59108 | JGI IMG/M metagenome (GOLD analysis project Ga0065721, IMG submission 59108) | Mesophilic microbial community from rice straw/compost enrichment Sample: eDNA_1 v2 (version 2) | ecosystem: Engineered > Solid waste > Grass > Composting > Bioreactor | place: USA: Davis... | reverse complement strand
GTGGATCACGGTCGTCGCCGCAGCGGCGTTCGCAGCGCTTATGTCGTGGCTGAACCTGCACCCCGCCATTCTGATCCTCGCATTGCTGATCCTGGGCGCGAGTTTCGCGAAGCCTTTGTCATTCAAAAAACTCGCGAAGAAGGGAGAGCGCCAGTCGTGATCTACCTGCAGCTATTTCTGGCTTTCTTCACGGCCAACATGCTCGGCTACGGCGGCGGACCTTCCGTGATTCCGCTCATCGAGCACGAAGTCGTCGAAGGATACGGCTGGATGGACTCGGCCAGGTTCGCGGAAGTGCTGGCGCTCGGCAATACGCTGCCCGGTCCGATCGCGACGAAGATGGCCGGATATATCGGCTATGAGCAGGCGGGCATTCTCGGCTCCCTCGTCGCGTTGATCGCGACCGTGGTTCCGACCGTGCTGATCATGATCCTGCTCTTGAACGCGATGATGCGCTTCAAGGATTCGCCGCGCGTGCAGAACATAACGCTCGTGATCCAACCGGCCATTGCCGCCATGCTGCTCATCATGGCCGTCGAATTTCTCGTCGCTTCCCATGCGCAGATGGGGATGCTGCATACGGCTATCATCGCTCTCGCTAGCTTGTTGGCCATGGAGCGCTTCAAGATCCATCCTTTCTTCGTCATTGTCGCGTCGCTGATCTACGGATTTATTCTACTATAACGGGAAGCAGGCCATTCTCGACCCGCCGCGCGGATGGAGAATGGCCTGTTTTATCCCACCGCTAGACCGCGGCCGGACGGCCGCAGTCTAGGAAGCGCTTATGAATTTTTCCCCTTGCCGTGCATCCCTATCTGCCGGGCGACTCGTTCGCCCAACTCCGCGGACGCTTGGTAGAGATAATTCAAGACGACCCTTTGCGTCTCAGGGGAAATCCCCGCCAGATCGGCGGCCAGATTGTTCGCCAAGTGCTCCCGATGCACGGGAACGAGACTGCGGTAATACTGGCCGGCTTGCGTGAAATCGTCGGGATTCGGAAGATCGGAACGAACGAGACGACCCGCGACGTAGCGGCCTTCGCCGCTCGTCACGAGAGAATCGGGCGACCAATTCTGCTGATGGTTGACCGGAATTCGGCGGAATTCCGGCCCTAGACGACGCCGCTGCGAGTCCCAATAAATATTGGCGCGCCCCTGCAGCATCTTATCGTCCGACAGCTCGACGCCGTCAAGCAGATTGGACGGGGAGAAAGCCAATTTCTCTACCTGCTCCTTGTAATTATCGGGATTCCGGTTCAGTACGAGCCTCCCCACCGGCCTCCAGGGATATTGCCTTTCGTCCCAGACCTTCGTATCGTCGAGCGGATCGAACGGAAGGGCGGTTTCGTCCTGCGGATTCATAAGCTGCACGTATAAGCCGTACTCGACGTTCGTTCCCCCGGCTAACGCGTCGTATAGGTCCTTGCCCGCGTAATCCGGATTTTCGCAGGCCAATCTGGCCGCTTCTTGGCTGTCGATCGCCTGCTCCCCCGCCAGCGGAGCCCAGCGGTATTTCACGTACGTTCGTGCGCCTTGCGCGTTCTTCCACACGTACGCGTTCACGCTGTACCCCGGAATGCGGCGGAAGCTCTTGACCGTGCCTGCGTCCGAATATAGGCGAACGACGAAATGCGTAGACTCCGGCGCTCTGGCCACGAAGCTCCAGAACCGCTCGGGATCGATCAGGTTGTTGACCGGCGAGGGCAGGAAAGCATGGATGGATTCCGGGAAGCGAATAGGGTCCCGCACCAGAAATACGGGAATGTGATTGCACAGGAGATCGAAGACGCCGCGCTCCGCATAGAACTTGGTGGAAAAGCCCCGCACGTTGCGGGAAGTATCCGGCGTTCCTTTATTGCTCACGGCAAGCGAAAACCGGACGGCGACGGGAACTTGTTGGCCGGGATGTTGAAGGAAACAAAGCCGGGTATACGGGGTCATGGAGTGAAGCGTCTGGAAGACTCCGAACGCGCCGAAGCCTTTGACGTGTACAGGTCTTTCCGGCAGCTTCTCGTGAACGAACGTCTCCATCGTCTCGTGCAGCACGCTATCCTGTTCCAATATGGGGCCCTTCGCTCCGACCGTCTGCGAGCGATGTACGGGCGGGATGTTCCCGGCCCAAGCCGAAGGTTCGGAGCCTTGAAGAGAGTCGCCGTTCATCGCCCGGTCCCGGGCGTTCTTGTCTTCCATCTTCCCTACCTCCCGCGCATACGTGCCCGATCTCCCCTAATCTTATGCTCATCTTTCGGGCCAATATGAATCGCTTTATCCCTGTTGTTCCATTCGCCGTGCCGATAGGCCACGACTACGATGCATAATCCCGCACACGATTTCGATAGAATCGCTCATTCTTCAGGAAGCTCGATCTGGCTTATGATCGATATGCAATCCTTTTATTCGATAAGGAAAAGGAGGGATATTCGAAATTTTGGTATCGCTTACATTAGTATAAAGAACATTATCTGTAAGGAAGGAGTAGATGGGAAACCGCAGCTGGGAGGTACCGAACCGAGAAAATCCACTATCGAAGGGAGAATGAAAATCGTGAAAAAGCAAAGAGGAATCTACGGAGAAAGCAAAAGCCCCGGCTTTACCGTGAATCGGGTATCGGGGAACAACTGGTAATCTCGCATAGCTTGTCCCAAAGCTCCTGCCGCCGAATGGCGGCGGGAGCTTTGCGATTTTTATCCCCTTCGGGTCGAATAGGCTATCGCGTCGAGAGCCGTAGGGTCACCCCGGAAGACGTGTCAGCAATTCGACCGCTCAGTCCTGTTCATACTTTTCCTTCAGAATGTTGGAGCCGATCCCCGCGCCGATCATCAGAACGAGCGGGCCGAAGTTCCAAAGAAACTTTCCTCCGTACAACGTCAGGTCCGTCCCCGCGGTTTTGTTCAGCAGCAGAACGGCCAGCTTGATAACGAGAAGAGCTGCACCCGCTAGGAAAATAACGTCGAACCCGAATTTGAGCTTCGGATGAGCCAACTTTTTGCCGTCGTTGATCACCTTTTTCGTCAACTCCTCATCGCTCCTCAGCAATTCGTCTATCGTCAGCCCGAATAGATCGCTGATGAGCAGCAGCTGCCTTTCCGTATTGGTTACCCCCATCTTGAGCGAATCCCCATCGGAAGTAAAGACCGCTTTGGTTGCGACGGCCCCGCAACCGGGGGTTGCAGGCCTTGCCGTTCAAGGCCTTCTATCACGATGCGCAAAAAACCGACCATCGCCGACTCCGGAAAGTCGGCGATGGTCGATGGGCAACCCGATGGGTTAGCCGTTCCCGGGTCGCTTAGCGGAACGGGAAGCTACGCGCTTGAACCCTTTCTATCTCAACCATTCCTCCACCCGCTTCAGCTCGGCCTCCGGCATATGCCGGACGTTGGACTCGGCCGGAAAAGCTCCGCCGCGCACCTCTTCCGCATAGGCTCGTACGGCCTCCCGCGCTTGCCCGCCCAAGTCCGCGTAGGTTTTCGCGTGGCGATAGCGCCGAGGGTTCAACCCCAACATATCGTTCACGCTAAGCACCTGTCCGTCCGTATGGCGCCCCGCCGCGATCCCGATCGTCGGAATCGACAGCCGCCTCGCGACGATAGCGGCCAGCTCCTCGGGAACGAGCTCGATGACGAGCATGGAAGCGCCCGCGCGCTGCAGAGCCAGCGCCCCTTCGATCAGCTCGGCCGCGCTCTCGAAGGTCTTGCCCTGCATGGCCGCCTCCCGGTGGAACTGGGGGTTGTAGCCGATATGCGCGCACGTCTCGATGCCATGCGCATGCAGGTGCGCGACGATCTCGGGCTTCACGCCCTCCAGCTTGACTCCGTCGGCCCCTTCATCCAGCAATCGCCGGGCCGTCTTGAGCGCAGCCTCCGGATCCTCGTAAGTCCGATAGGGCATGTCCGCGAGCAAATACGATTCGCGAACCCCGCGCCGTACCATTTTAAGATGATACAGCATCTCGTCCAGGGATACGTCCGTCTCGCTCTCGTAGCCGAGCACGTTCGTCCCCACGCTGTCGCCGACGAAGACGACGTCGATTCCCGCCTGCTCCTGCCATACCGCCGTTCGGTAATCGTAGCAGGTCAGCATCGCGATCTTTCGTCCGCTTGCCTTCATTTCGTGCAGCCGTGCCATTGTTTTTTTCATGCCGCGCCTCCTAAGTCTTTGTCCGATCGGGGATCAAAGCTTACCATGCACCTCAAGCTTAACGCCGTGCTTCGGGTAAAGTTCCTCGCGGATACTTTCCCTGCTTCGATTATAGCAAGATGACGGATATTCCGCCTTAACGGAAAGTCCGAAGAAAGCCAATCGGCCGTCACCGATATTGTTCATAGCGCTGGCGAATCGCCGGAGAAGGCTGCAGGCCGAGCTCTTGATGCAGCAATCGCGCATACCGCTCATAGGAGCTGCGAAGGGACTGGCGATCCCCCATGGCTCCGAGAATCGTCAGCAGCAGGAGAGCGGCCTCTTCGTCGAATTCGTTGCGGGATACCAATCTTCTCGCGATCCGCGCCGCTTCCCGATATCGTTTTCCGGCTAAAAGCCGGTTGACGAGAGATTTGGCGAAGGCGCCGTACGCGATCGCTATCCGTTCGCGTTCGGCGGTCGCCCATTCGTAGGATTTGTCCTCGAACAGCTCGCCCTCGTACCGTTTTTCCAGCTCTATGGCCGCCGCTTCTTGTGCCGGCGTCCGGATGTCGGACAATTCCTCCATGCCCTGCTCGAATTGAATAAAATCGACATCCAACGGACTCAAGTCCGCGCGGTACTGTTCTTGCGAGGATTGGATCGACTCCTTGAACCCGTGGGGAGACAACGCTTTTCTCAGCTGATAAACCGCCGTATTGAGATAGATTTCGGCGTTCTTGATCGGCATTTCCGGAAAAATATCCTCCAGAACGCGGGTTTTAGCCACGCTTCGGCCCCGATGAACGAGCAAATAAGCGAACAGCTCCGCGCTTTTCTTGGACATCCATTTCACCGCTCCCGCTTGCCGGCTGACTGCCTCGAAGCAGCCCAGTCCCCGAACCGTCAGACGAGGGGAGACATGACCTCCGGCTTCCCCGGAGGAAGCGGCTCGTCTGCCGAGCGCTCTGGCGATCGTCTGCTCCAAGCGCTTGCCGGAAATCGGCTTCACCATATAATCCAGCGGATATACGTCGTAGGCAGGTATCGCGTATTCCGCATGGGAGGTCGTAAATACGATGTCCGCGTCGGCGCATAACGAACGCAATGCCCTGCCTAGCTCTAACCCGTCGTCCTCGCCGATCTTGATATCCAGGAAGGCAAGATCCACTCTATTGTCTCGAACGAAATCGAGAGCCTCCGCCGCGTTCCGGAAGCTTCCGACCAGCTCCACGCCCTCCACCTTCGACAGCAGCCGTTTCATGGCGAGCAGCATGGCCGGCTCGTCGTCGACGACGAGAGCTCTCATCCCTAAGTCCCTCCCCTCACGGTAAAATGAAATACGCTTCCTTGCCCGGCTTGGCTTTCCGCCCACAATCTTCCGCCGCTTCGCTCCGCGAACTGCCGGCTGACGAGCAGCCCGAGCCCCGATCCCTTTTCCCCCAAGGTACCCGGCGACGAATTCAACGGCTTCTCATCGAATAACCGAAGGAGCTGCTCCTCCTCCATCCCGACCCCGTCATCGCGGACGGAGACCGTTGCCGTTTCGCCGGATACCCGGGCATCCACGGAAACGGCGCCTCCCGTTTCCGTAAATTTAATGGCGTTGGACAACAGGTTTCGAAGAATCAACCCTAAAGCTTCCCGGTCGGCATACACGCGAATGCCGGAAGGAACCCCGTTCTTCAGGCCGATCCGTTTGGCCTCGCTTTGAACGCGCAGCGCATGGCAGCATTCCTCCGCGACTTCGGACAACGCCAGCCATTGCGGACGAAGCGCCATATCCTCCCGCTGAACGCGGAACCACTCCAGGAGATTATTCGTCAATCCGAGCGTATGGCGAATCTGATCGCCCAGCATTCCGACGATCTCCCGATGCTCCTCGCCGAACTGCCCCTTATCCTCTTCCAGCGCTTCAACGAGTTGATACTGGGATGCGAGCGGACTGCGGATATCGTGCGACACGATCGTAAACAGTTGATCCTTCAGCCGGTTCAGGCGCGCGATCTGCTCGAGATGCTTTTCTTTCTCCGTAATGTCCACGATCAGAGAGACGCTGCCCTGTTTACGCAACGTATGTACGGGAGAGACGTTAACGCTGTACGTTTTCCTCTCTCCGTCCACCCGGGTCTCGACCTCTATCCGGCCCTCTTGCATAGACTCGCACAGCTTCCGCCATTCGGGCCAAGGCGCCAGCAGACTTTTTACGTCCCGACCGGAAATCGTCTCATGCCCCAACTCCGAGAACCACCGGGAAGCCCGTTGATTGCTGTCGATAACCTTCCCCGCGGCGTTGGTAATGACGATGCTTTCCTGAATCGTATCGAGAACGAGAGTCCGGGCAAAAGGAAGAATCGAGAAAAACTTGATTCTTAGCATAATGACCAGCATCAGCATCCCCGTAAAACCGCAGTAGACCGACAACGGAAGCAGCCAAGACGACCATTCGGGCTGGACCAGCTTGGCGATCTCGAGCACGAAAGGAAACGTGCTGAGAAAGAGAACCCACATCCCCGGCTTACGAAAATCGCCTCGAATGTTGCGAACGTATTGAAACAGAAAATAGAGGCAAGCCGCGATCGTACCGTAGCACAGGAGGCTGAACGAGATGGAATGGACGGTCCTCGAAGTGACCAAGTGGCCGTCCATGAGCTCCGCGGTACGATAGATCAGATGAAGCTCGGAATCGAACCACGACAGCAGCGACCAGAGCGCGAATACAGAGAACAGCAGGATCCTCCATCCCGGCTTGACCAGCTTCTCGCGGCCGATCAACCGGTAAACGAAGAGGAGAAGGAAAGGAACGAGTAAATTCAGCGCCGTACTCTGCATATGGCGAAACAGCAGCTTATCCGTTAGCAAATCGCTGCTTTTCTCCATGATGATGCTGCCGGAGTAGATCATCCGACAGACGATCAAGCCGATGAGGTAGCCGACTGCGCGCTCTTTTCTATACCCGTATACGAAAAATAAAATAAGGCCCGACATGACCACCGAAGCGGCCATCAGGACAAGCTCTGCTGTGGGGTTCATGATACCAGTATAACATTCCAGAATTCGACAAAAAAAGACCGACCCGCAACGTCATAGAAATGACGCGCCAGGCCGATCTGATTTTCGTTCTTGACGGAGTTAGTATAGAACCTTCCACAGTCTCAGGAGAACAACTGCGGCCTCGGCTCTCGTCGCGACTTCCGCGGGCGCGAACCGATTGCCGTCCCGTCCGGTCAGAACCCCGCGCTCGCGGGCGGCCTCGACGTAACCTTTAGCCCACCCCGGAATGGTGGCCTCATCGGAGAACCGGGCGTTGCCTTCGCCTCCGGCCTTCCACTTCGTGGCTTTGGATACCATCGCGGCCATCTCGGACCGGTCTACCTTCTGCAACGGTCTAAGCGTGCCGTCGGGGTATCCGCTCAGAATTCCCTTGGCTACCGCCGTCCGGATCGCTTGATCCGCCCACTTCGGAATGCTGCCCCGATCGCTGAAAGATACGGCGCCCGCTTCGTCGTCGATCTCGATCCGGAGCGCCCGGAGCAGCATGACCGCGAACTCCGTTCGCGTCACCTCGCCGTTAGGCAGGAAGGCATACGCATTCACGCCTTCCACGATTCCAAGCTTTGCCGCTTCGCAAATCTCCGATTTCGCCCAGTGCTTCTCTATATCGGTGAATGGACAGCCCGGAGCGGGAGGAGTCGTGCTCTCGGGGTTCTCCTCTTCCGTTTGCTCTTCGGCGGGCGGGTTTCCGCCAGCCGGTCCGCCGGTAGATGGAGAAGAAGTCCGGACGACGTTCACCGTCCGCACGGCATCCGGCGCCTTGTTGCCCGCGCGATCCTGTACCTGATACGTCAGCGTATACGTGCCGACTCGATTCGCGTACACCGCGCCGCTGACCGTAATGTCGGCCGTCAGGTCGCCGTCTCCTGCGTCCAGTGCCGTTGCCCCCGGATCGGTAAAAGCTCTCCCGACCTCGATCCGCATCGGGTTGGCTCCCCGAAGCGTCAGAACGGGGGGCGTGGTATCCACGACTTCTACGGTGCGAGTCGTCGATACCTGGTTACCGAGTGAATTCGTTACGCTGTACCCGATCGAATAGGTGCCGACCCGCCCGGTATCCGCCGAGCCGGTGATTTCGATCTCGTCGGTAATGTCGCCGTCCCTCTCGTCGCTCGCGGTTGCCCCGGGATCGGTAAACGCGCCGCCAACCTCCGCTTGCATCGTGTACAAGCCGTTTAACTGCAACTGAGGAAACAAGCTGTTGTACACTTTCACGGTGCGAGTCGCCGTCGCCGTATTGCCTACCGCATCCGTCGCCCGATAGGTGAGCGTATAGGTGCCCGCTTGCGCGGTATCGACTGTGCCGCTTGTGATGATAGCTGCGGTCACGTCGCCGGCTAGGTTATCAATGGCGGTTGCCCCCGGATCCGTGAACGTGTCGCCGATCGCAAGTTCAATCAGATCCGAACCGGTCAGCGTAATCGCCGGCGCCGTAGCATCTACGACAAACGTGAAGGAGGGCGACCGGTTATGCGCCGCAACGGTATCTTTCAAGGTGACCGTAAGCGTATAGGTCCCATCGGGGTAGTCGGCCTCGTTCAACGTCGTCGAGAAATGAAAAGCCTGATCCTCTCCCGTGGCGACGGTGGCGTACACCGCCGAGGTTACCGTCGCGTCCACGGCATTCTGGATCACGTAGCCGACCTCCAAGGGCTCGCCGATGCTGCCGTCCCGAATCGAGCCGGAGATCGTAAGCTCGTTAAACCCCGATTGCACGGAATAGGCCGGGGCTACCGGATCCGCCTTTACCGCGGGTGAAAATGCTTTTAAGTAAGGATAGCTCGTCCCTTCCTGAATGCCCCAGATTGCAGGATCGTCCCACCATCCCGCGTAAGTAGCCATCTGCTTCATCGCGCTCTCGCTTGCGGCCCCGTCCATTCCTGGCTGCAAGCCTATGGTATTAAGTCCGGGGTTAGCCTCCGAATTCCAATAGGAGCCTGTAACTACGGGGAAGGGGATAAGGATACTGCCGATCAAACCGCCGGACCTCGTGCCAGGGCTTATCCTTCCGGTAGCGTAGCTGTTTGTAATCGTTCCGCTAATAGTAAAGCCTGACAATCCGCCACTACTGGCAGATGAATTATGGGAAGTGACGCGACCGGTCGCATAACTGTCGAGAATAGTCGATATCATTTGCTGACCAACGAGCCCGCCGGCATACCCATTCCCGTCATAGGAAATATCGCCTGTTGCATAACTTTGTTCGATGATCGTACCGGGATTTAAACTTCCAACTAACCCGCCCGCTGCAGTACCGGCGCTCATGTTTATGTTCACGCTCGTACTGCTTCTTCTAAGTTTGGCGGCAGACCCCAGATGCCCGGCTATTCCGCCCATAAAGGTAGCGACGCCTTCTATTATGCCGGACACTGAACTATTGTCTATCGTACCGTCGAGGATGACCCCGACAAGTCCGCCAACATTAACGGGCCCTGTCGTCGTAATATCCGCATCCACCAATCGCACATTGGCAATCGACGTTGCGGCCCCGCTCGCAAAACCGAACAGACCGATATAATCAGCGGACGAATTGATTTTCATTCCACTAATGGCGTAACCGGCTCCATCAAACGTGCCTGTAAACGGAGCGGCGTCCGTCCCGATCGGCACCCAATTGCCGTAGTCCGATAGATCGATGTCTGCCCCCATCTGATAACTTGCGGTCAGGTTGTCCCGAACGCAATCCAAATCTTCCTTCGAATCAATGACATAAGGATTCCCCGGGCTGCCGTCTTCCCCGCCGCCGAACGCACAATCCGCCGCCTGAACCTTGCCCGGCCATGTTCCCGTTAACGGCAATCCCGCCAGCAAGGTCACCAATACCATGATCAAGCTATTTCTCATTCCGCTTCCCCATTTCCTTCGATCTCCCAGCATAGCTCGCCTTGTCAGGAATCGTACCAGATCGCTATGAAAGGATTATGAAAGAAACGTCGCGAAAGGATTCGCCCGTTAATCTCCTCCGGCCTGACGATAATGCTCGGGCGTGTCGCCGACCGTCTTCAGGAACGCCCTATAGAACGCGCTGCCCCCGGAAAAACCGAGGCTCACCCCGATGTCCGTGACGGAGCGGCCGGATCGGCGAAGCAGCCTCTTCGCTTCGTCGATCCGCAGCCGGAGCACGTATTGGTAAGGCGTGACGCCAAAGGCGGCCTTGAAGGTCCGTATAAAATGATAACGGCTCTGCATCGCGATCGCGGCTAGCTCGTCGATGGATACCGGGTCGGTATAATGGGCATGGATGTAATCCGCGACTTGCGCCAGGAACCCTCCGGAACCGGATGCCGCGGCGCGTCTCCCCGATCCGGCGGCGCCGGCGATTCTGTGATTGCCGGACAAGGCGTCGCATAGATAGCTCATCACCGTCGACTCGGCTTCCTCCTGCGCCAGCGGATCCACCGGGTCGTAAGCGAGCAGCCGGCGGACCCATTGGCGGAATCGGCCGGCGAGAAGAGCCGGATCGAAATGCTGCCGGAGATCGAGCTCGAGAGAATCCCTGCGGGCGAATTCTCTCAAGCTTTCTTGTCTGACCTTGAAGATCAGGACGCCCGCTTCGCCCTCGATCTCGAACACGTGCCGCTCCCGGGGATGCTGGACCAGCCCGCCGCCGGCCGCCAGCTGATAATCGCGGTTTTCTTGCGTAAACCTGAACGTCCCGTACATCGGCACGGTGATTTGGTATTCGTCCTCGTGTTGATGGGGGTCGTTGGAAAACGGCCCGTCTATCCGCCACAGCTCCATCCGCGGCGTGGAGATTCGAAAGATCATCTGCGCTCACCCGAATTCATTATAGCAATTATTGATCAGAGAACGAGCACTTATCGCAACGACGGATCGCGCCGCTTTCGTTAAGATGGGGAAAAACGAAACAGGTGATCGCTTGTGTCCCCACCCTTGATCGCGGTATCCCCCAAACGAACGGCCAACGCGGTCCTGATCGGCGTCAGCGTGGCCCACTTGCTCAACGACGCCATGCAGAACGCCGTTCCCGCCGTGTTTCCCATTTTCCGGCAATCGCTGCAGCTGAGCTACGCCGAGATCGGCTGGGTGGCGTTTACGCTGAACTTGACGGCCTCGATCCTCCAGCCTCTGATCGGCTATTATACGGACCGCAAGCCGATGCCTGCGCTGCTGCCGCTCGGCATGGCGTTCACGCTGCTCGGCATGGTCGGACTGGCCTTGTCGCCGGGGCTGGCGATGCTGATCGTATCGGCGGCTCTCATCGGGATCGGCTCCTCCGTCCTTCACCCGGAATCGTCGCGCGTGGCCCATCTGGTCGCGGGCAAAGGCAAAGGGCTCGCCCAATCGATCTTCCAAGTCGGAGGAAATACCGGCCAGGCGCTCGCTCCTCTGATGGTGGCGTTCATCATCGCGCCGCAAGGCCAGCTTGGCTTTCTGTGGTTCACGCTATTGGCCGCGGCGGGCATCGTCATTCAAGGGTTCGTCGGACGGTGGTACGGCGAGCATATGCAATCGCGGTCAAAGGAGAAAAAAGAAAGGTCCGCAGCGGAGGGCGGACGGACGATGTCCCGCGGCTTCGTCGCGTACGTGCTGGGAATTCTGATCGTGCTGCTGTTTTCCAAGTTCGTATACTTGGCCAGCATGACGGGGTACTATTCGTTTTACTTTATGGAGAAGTATCATCTGCCGCTGGAAAGGGCGCAGGTGCCGTTGTTCGCGCTGCAATTCGCCGGCATGGTCGGGACGTTGCTCGGCGGTCCTCTCGCGGACCGCTTCGGCAGGAAGACGATCATCTGGTTCTCGATCGCCGGCACGGCGCCGTTCTCCCTCTGGCTTCCCCACGCCGGTCCGATCGGCGCGGTCTTGCTCTGCTTGGCCGTCGGAGCCATTCTGATGTCCGGTTTCTCGGTCATCATCGTCTATGCGCAGGAGATGCTTCCCGGACAGGTCGGCATGATCTCGGGATTGTTCTTCGGGCTCTCGTTCGGCATGGGCGGGCTCGGGTCGGTCATACTCGGCTCGCTCATGGACCAGACCGGCGTGGCGCTGATGATCAAGCTCTGCGCTTATCTCCCGCTGCTCGGAGCGTTCGCGTTCTTGCTTCCCAGGGACGCGAAGCTGATGGGGCGGAATTAGAACATGCTCCATTCCATCTCGCGGGAGAGCGCCTCCAACAGACGGACGCCCGCGCAGCTGTTGCCCTTGGCATTCAGCGCGGGGCCGACGACGCCGATGCCGTAGCGGCCGGGCACCAACGCGAGAATGCCGCCGGACACGCCGCTTTTCGCCGGCAAGCCGACCTGAATCGCGAATTCTCCGGAAGCGTTGTACATGCCGCAGGTAATCATGAACGTCTTGGCGATCTGCACGTAACGGCGGGGAATGCGGCGGATGCCGTTCGCCGGGTCTAGGCCGTCGCAGGCGAGAACGAGCGCCATCCGGGCCAGATCCGCGCAATCGACGCGTATCGAGCAATGGCGAAAGTAGACGTCGAGCACGTCGTCCACTTTCCCTTGCAGAACGCCGTTGTCTTTCAACAGGTAGGCCATGGACCGGTTCAGATCGCCGGTCTCCGATTCGGACGAATAGACGTCCGTATCGTAAGTCAGGCTGTCGTTGCCGGACAGACAGCGGAAAAATTCCAGGATGCGAGCCGATTTCTCCGCTGAGCTCCCTCCATGGATCAGCGAGCTGACCGTAATCGCTCCCGCGTTAATAAGCGGATTAAAGGGGATGCCGGGCTGCACCATCTCCAGCTTCAGCATGGAATTGAAGTTGTCTCCCGTCGGCTCCATGCCGACTTTGTCGAAGACGTTCGCTTCTCCGTTGTCCATCAAAGCCAGAATAAGCGTGAATACCTTCGAGATGCTCTGCATCGTGAACGTCAGCTCGCGGTCTCCGGCCGTGACGCTCGCGCCGAACCGGTCCGCGATCATGATCCCGAGCGCGTCGCGCGGCGCCTTGGAGAGCTCCGGAATATACGAGGCGACTTTGCCTCGCGTGGTAAAGGGGCGGCTAGCGTTCAGCCAATCGGGAAGCCGTTGCTGCAATCTTTCGATCTCGGAATTTTCCATGACGCGCCCTGCCTCCATTGAACTTAATGACTATATTATACACGCATCATTTGATCGACTCATCCGATTCGTTAGGCATATTGCCGAACACCCGACAATAAGAATGAGAGTGGTTGGAGCGGAGACGGACGCGATCCGTCGCGAGAGTGGAGAGGTGATTCCGTTGTTCGGTAAATTAGCGGCCGAAGCGCTCGGTCTGAGCGACATCGGCAAAGTCATCGACCCGAAGAACTTCGACAAGGTCGATTCCGATGACTACGTGTTCCATGAAGACGGCGAGAAGATCTATTTCATCATCAAGTCCAAAAAAGACGAGTATTGCTTCACCAACTACGCCTTGATCCACTTGGACGGCGACAGCGCCGTAAGCAAGAAGCGAACGCTGAAACGCTATAGCTACGCCTCGAACGAAATATCCGGCGTACGCCTGGAGACCGCCGGGACGGTCGATTTGGACGTTGAGATCAAATTCTCGCTAGGCCCGGCGCAATTCTCCATCGATGTCGACAAAAAACAGCTCGAAGCCGTCAAGGACCTGTACAAAGCGCTGATCCGAATTGCCGAAATCAACGTCTCCAACGACCGGTTGTTCGAGTACGCTCAAACCAGCGTCCATATCTCCAAAGAGTCGATCGGCCGAATCGGCGCCGCGGGCACGACGGCGGTCGAGCAATTCAATGCCATTAACGAGTCGGCATACAACTGGCTCAAAACGAGATACGCCGAGTTGAAAATCAAAGATTACGGCTTCGTGTTCGAGAAATACATCAGTCAGTAACGGAAATCCTTGAAATCCTCCGACATCCTATAATAAAAGCTCAAAAGGCCCCAGCCCGACACCTCGTCGGACCGGGACCTTTTTGACTTATGTCAAGCGATTACTGAGCCGTGTATCCCCCGTCTACGATCAGGCTGTTTCCCGTCATGAAAGTGGAATCGTCGCTAGCCATGAACAGGACGGCCTTGGCCATTTCTTCCGCTTTGCCGAGACGCTTCATCGGAGTTGCCGCCGCCAGCGCCTGCTTGCTTTCTTCCGGAATGATCGGCGTATCGATGAAGCCCGGGCACAGGGCGTTGACGCGGATATTTTTCTCGGCGTATTCGAGAGCCAGCGAACGCGTCAAGTTCACGACGCCGCCTTTGGCCGCGTTGTAGGCCGCCGAGCCGGGCGAGCCGACCCAACCGTACATCGACGCGGTGTTGACGATCGAGCCTCCGCCCGTCTTCAGCATTTCGCGGATCGCTTCGCGCGCGACCAGGAACACGCCGTCCAGGTCGACGTTGACCGTGTTGCGCCACTCGGAATATTCCAGATCGTGCGAAGGATGCACGCGTCCGATGCCGGCATTGTTGAAGACGACATCGACTTTGCCGAAAGCTTCCGCCGTCTGCCTGAAGACGTTCGCGACGTCTTCTTCGCTCGTAATATTCGCTTTCACGAACAGGGCTTCAGCGTTAAGCGCTTTCAGCTCGCTCTCTACCGCCTTTCCTTTTTCCTCGTTCAAATCGACCAGAACCACTTTGGCCCCTTCGGAAACGAACAGTCGCGCCGTCGCCGCGCCGATGCCGGACGCCCCGCCCGTGACGACCGCGACTTTGCTTTGCAATTTGCCCATGGTGGATTCCTCCATTGCAATAAATTCTATAGCACTTTTGCAACAGTGGTATCTTGCGCACCATTTCATTGTACTATTCCGTTCACAAGGACTACGCGCCCGTCTCGGAGGGCAGGGCAAAGCTGCTGAAGTGGGACGCGAAGGTCGATACGGCTTCCCCGAAGCGCCGGCATTACGCCCGCCAATACCTGGACTGGAGCGAGCGCCTTGAGCCCGAGATCAGCGGGTTTCCCGCTAATCTCCTTCCTTTTCGGGAACTCCGAGCCCAGCCCAAAAACGGCCCCCGCCCCCGGAGTCGGGGACGAAGGCCGCTGTATCTCTATTATAGGGCTAGACGGCTTGCAGTTCGCGTTTTAAACCGAGCAACCGAGCGGTCGAGGCTTGAACCTCTTCGTTGAGCTCCGGATGGTTCATCAGCGACAAGCCGTAAGAAGGAATCATTTCTTTGATTTTCGGCTCCCACGCCTGGATGTGCTGCGGGAAGCATCTTTTCATGACTTCGAGCATGACGGATACGGCGGTGGACGCGCCCGGAGATGCGCCGAGCAACGCCGCGATCGAACCGTCGGCGGCGCTCACCACTTCGGTGCCGAACTGCAGCGTGCCTTTGCCGCCCGCCGCCGTGTCCTTGATCACTTGCACGCGCTGGCCCGCGACGATCAGGTCCCAATCCTCGATCTTGGCGTTCGGGACGAATTCCCGCAGCTCTTCCATGCGCTTCTCTTTCGAGAGCATCACTTGCTGGATGAGATATTTGGTCAGGGAAACGTTCTTCGCCCCGGCCGCCAGCATCGTCAGGACGTTGTTCGGTTTGACGGAGCCGATCAAGTCGAACATGGAACCGGTCTTCAGGAATTTCGGAGAGAACCCGGCGAAAGGTCCGAAAAGCAGCGATTTTTTGTTATCGATAAACCGGGTGTCCAGATGGGGAACGGACATCGGAGGAGCGCCGACGGCCGCTTTGCCGTATACCTTGGCATGATGCTGCTCCACCACTTTCGGATTGTTGCACACCATGAACAAGCCGCTGACCGGGAAGCCCCCGATGTTCTTCCCTTCGGGAATGCCCGATTTCTGCAGCAACGGCAGGCTGCCTCCGCCGCCTCCGATGAAGACGAATTTGGCCTTATGGCGTTCGACGGAGCCGCTCCCGATATTCCGCACCTTTAATTCCCAGGAGCCGTCGCTCGTCCGCTTTATATTATCGACCTGGTGATGATATTTGATGTCGACGTTTTGTTTGTTCAAGTGATCCAACAGCATGCGCGTCAAAGCGCCGAAGTTAACGTCCGTTCCGGATTCGATCCAGGTAGCCGCGATCGGTTCGTTCGACGTCCGGCCCTGCATTACGAGCGGAATCCATTCCGCCAGCTTCTTCGGATCGTCGGAGAATTCCATCCCCTTAAACAGCGGATTGCCCGTCATCGCTTCGAAGCGTTTTTTCAAGAAGGCGACGTTCTTCTCCCCGTGCACCAAGCTCATGTGGGGAATCGGCATGATAAAATCCCGCGGATCGCGAAGCAGCTTGCGATCGACCAGATACGACCAAAACTGCCTGGACACCTGGAACTGTTCGTTGACGTTGATCGCCTTGCTAATGTCCACCGATCCGTCCGGCTTCTCGACGGTATAATTCAGCTCGCACAGCGCCGCGTGCCCCGTTCCCGCGTTGTTCCATTCGTTCGAGCTTTCCTCTCCGGCGCTCGCGAGCTTCTCGAATACGGTAATCTTCCATTCCGGGACCAGCTCCTTCAGGAGCGTCCCTAAAGTCGCGCTCATCACTCCGGCACCGATTAAAATCACGTCAGTTTCGCTTTGTCTGTCATTCATTTTGTACCCGTCCTTACACGCTAGTATTTGAATCGCTGAGATAGGCGCTCCCGCCCGAACTCCATGGCAAGCCAAGGTTCGACCGGTCGCTCGCCTTCCTGGTCAACCCTACTAAACATATATTGTACCACTTTATCGATAGAGAGATTAAGTATATTTACAATTATAAGACAGTTATATGCGACTTAAAAGATCGGAAATTTAAGGGATAGAGGGGGAAGATAGCCATGCTCACTATATTCCTTGACTAGAATATACAATTCCGCGTATATTGGAACTGAAAGGAGCTAGATGGCATGGGCATGAACCTGGCAACTTTGAGCGCGCTTGCCGAGCCCAACCGCTTGCACATTGTCGAGCTGCTGCGAGACGGACCGCTTACCGTAGGAGATATCACCGACCGCCTCGGGCTCCGTCAACCGCAGGTATCCAAGCATTTACGCGTGCTTAGCGACTCCGGGCTCGTAAAGGTGCATCCAAGCGCGAATCGCCGAATCTACAAACTGCAGGCGCAGCCCTTCTTGGAGCTGGACGATTGGGTGGATTCGTTCCGGGCTCTCTGGGAGGACAGATTCGACCGCTTGGACGATTATTTGCGCGAGCTGCAGGAAGAGTAACGCATATCGCACGGCACGGCCGAAGGAAAGAGCCTGCATTTTCATTCATCGTCTAGGAGGACCTGTCATGACCTCGAACAAACTGGTTTCAAGGGCAGAAGATCACGTGCTGGTGCTGGAACGCGTCTTTCATGCGCCTCGCGAGCTCGTCTTCAAGATGTTTAAAGAACCGGAGCATCTGAAACGTTGGTGGGGCCCGAACGGATGGGAGCTGCCGGTCTGCAGCCTCGATTTCCGGCCGGGCGGCATCTGGCACTACTGCATGAAGTGCGTCGAACCGGGCGAATACTTCGGCATGGAGTCGTGGGGCAAAGGCGTCTATAAGGAAATCGTTGAGCCCGAGAAAATCGTCTATACCGATTACTTCTCGGATGCCGAAGGAAACGTGAACGAGACGATGCCGTCGACCGAGATCACGATGGAATTCATCGATCTGGGCGATCGGACGAAGCTCGTCGAACGCGCCGTGTACGAGTCGGCGGAAGCGCTCAAGTCCGTTACCGAGATGGGCATGCTGGAGGGAACCTCCCAAATGTTCGACCGCCTGGACGCGTATCTGGACGAGGTCGAGCAAAGAAAATCCGGCCGATAGGCCGCCGCATGAGGATCAACCCGCGATTGTGCCAACCGAACAGCCCTTGCCGGATCCGGCAAGGGCTGTTTCATCGTGCAAGCCGATGGGATGGTCATCGAGCGAAGGCGATTCACCTTTTCGACTCGTAAAACCGGCGGTGAAGCTCCCGCACTTGCTCCGCGAGCCCCGGCACGGGGCCGTCGATAACCGTATCGCGAATCACTTCCCGGATCGGAAGATTGCGAACGCGCGAAGGGGCGGCCCCTAATTCGTCCAGCCATTGCGCCAGTTGCTCGGAGGAGCTGGCATACACGATCCGCCCCAGGCCGACCCATCCGTGGGCCGCGGCGCACATCGGGCAATGCTCGCCCGAAGTATAGACCGTCGCTCGGCCTCGCTCCTCCAACGTCATATGATTGGCCGCCCAACGCGCGATCTCGAATTCCGGATGCCGGGTATGGTCGCCGCCGGCGACGTGGTTGCGGTCTTCCATGAGCGTTTCTCCGTCGGCGGAAACCAGAACGGACCCGAACGGCTCGTCTCCGGCCTCCAGAGCCGATTTCGCCAATTCGATGCAGCGTTGCAGATGTTTGCGGTCGGCTTCGTTAATCACGATTAGACCTCCTCTAGTTCGCTTTTCGCGTTTTAATCGCCTACACCTGCAGTGTATCATATCCCGTCCCGGAAAATACCGATCGCGAACGCAGGCCGCGAAGCTCGGGGCCCCCTTCCAGGCGCCCTTCGGGGTCCTCTCACGACAGCAGCTCTTTGATCTTCGGATCCGGCATCGCGCCCAGTTCCCGCTGCAGCAGCTCTTCCAGCTCGCGGTATTGCCGCAACGCGTCGTGTTTTCGGCCGAGCTCCATGTATAGCCGGATCGTTTCCATGTGAATATCCTCTCTGATCCCGTCCAGCTTCAGAATCTCGCTATACTTATGCAGGGCGTTCAGCGGTTGGCTTAGCTGGCGGTCTCGTCGGGCCGAAAGCTCCAGAAGCTCGATATATTGCCGTTCCAAGCGGCGGGAGTATTCGATGGCCCAGTCATAGGATTTGCCTTGAAGCAGCGATCCGGCGTACAACGCCTCGGACCGTTCGAGCAAATGGCCTTGACGGTCGGAGTCCCGCCTGATCTCCTTCAGATTTCGCTCGAATTCGTACAGATCGCAATACAGCCCGTCCTCCTTCAAGCGAATTTCGTTGCCGGCCGTCGCGATGATGCTGCCGGATTCTCCGATGTCGATGGCCTTGCGGACATAGTACAGCGTAGAATTCAGATTCTTCCAAGCTTTATCGGGCGCCAGCCCGCTCCATAGCGTATCGACGATTTCCTCCCGGCTCACCGCTCTCTTGCAGACCAGGAAAGCGAATAATTCCTCGGTTTTCGGGCTTCGCAGCTTAATCGTCTCTTGGGCTCCTCCGGCTGCTTGAAGTTGAATATTCAATCCGTTGAACAAACGAACCTCCAACGGAGACCCCGTCGCGACGATCCGCCGCATCCTTCTGATCTTCTCCATCGTCGAAGCCAACCGCTCGAAGGTGACCGGCTTCATGATATAATCCAGAGCGCTCATCTCGTAAGCTTTAACCGCGTATTCGTCGGAGCCGGTCACGAAGACGATATCGACCGCGCTTTGGATTTCCAGCAGCAGGCTCGACAGTCTCATCCCGTTCACATCCGGCATGGAAATGTCCAGAAAAGCGACATCCACGGGATGCGTTTTCGCGTATTCGTATGCGTCGCGGGGGTTCAGGAAGGATTCGATTTCGCCGATCTCGCCGCGTTCGGCCAACATCCGCTTCAGTCGTTTTACCGCCAGTTCCTCGTCGTCCACGATCATGATTCGAAGCATCGCTTATCCTCCTTCCGAAAGAACGTCTACGCGGGAAGCACGATCTCGACCCGAGTCCCTTCGCCTTCCCTGCTTTCGATCCGAATATCCGTGCCGTACAGCAGTCTCAGGCGCTGGCTGATGTTCCACAGTCCGATGCCCTTCTCCGCCGTATCGGGATTCAGCACGTCGTTCACCTTCCGCGCGCTCATTCCGCGGCCGTCGTCTTCGACGCGCAGCGTCACCCCGACGCCGGCGTTCTCTTTGACGGTAATGCTGACTTTGCCTCCCTTAAAATTGGACATGACCCCGTGCCGGATCGCATTCTCTACGATAGGCTGAAGAATCAGGGGAGGAATCAACAGGTTCGGATCCGCGTCCACCTCGTATTCGACCTGCAGCCTGGCGCCGAATCGGGCTTTCTCGATCCCCACGTACGATCTGACCAGCTCCAGCTCGTTATCGAGCGTCGTCATCGCGTCCAGCTGCTTGAAGTCGAAGCTGCTTCTCAAATATTGCGACAGCTGCAGCGTCACCTCTTCCGCCTGTTCGGCATCGGTCACGCAGAGCTCGGCGATGGCCGTCAGGGCGTTATACAGAAAATGAGGCTTGATCTGCGACCGCAAAAAGGCGATCTCCGCGTCTCTGGCCAGCTTCACGGACGACTTCAGCTTCGATAAGCTTCGGACGCGTGCCATGAGCTCCTCGGACTCGAACGGCTTGCCGACGAAATCGTTGGCTCCGAGCTCCATCGCCAGCCGGATATCCTCGCTTCTGCTTCTCGCCGTCAGCATCAGGACGGGGAGCTCGAACGGTGAATAGCGTTCCCGGATTCGCCGCAGCACCTCGAACCCGGACAGATCCGGCATGGTGATGTCCAGCACGACGAGAAAAAAATCGCGCTGCGAGGATAGCGTTTGAAGCGCAAGCTCCCCGCGGTTGACGATCACGACCGTATGGCCCTCCAGCTTGAACAGATTGATCATGCTCTGCACGTTGGCCGGGTCGTCGTCCACGACCAGGATCGGCTCCTTCTTGTCCCCCTCGATCGAAAGAGGATACTTCGGCTGCGTCAGCCCGACGGCCGTAAGCCGGGACTCCGGGGGCAGCCGGGACGCTTCCGTTCGGGTTTTATCGCGCTTTTTGACGGCTGACGGCAACGTAAACGCAAAGGTCGAGCCTTGTCCGGGCACCGAACTCACGCTTATGCGTCCTCCGTGCAGCTCCACCAGCCTTTTCGTAATGCTCAAGCCGAGACCGGTGCCGCCGTACTGGGACGTCCCGGCGTGTTCTCCTTGCTCGTAATCCATGAAGATGCGCTCCTGCATGTGCGCCTCGATGCCGATGCCGGTATCGCTGACTCGGATTTCGACCCGCTCCCCGACGAGCGCCGCGCCTACCTCTACCACGCCGTTCTCGCAGAACTTGATCGCGTTGCCGATCAGATTGTGCAAGATTTGAATGAGACGGTTTCCGTCGGCATGAACGAGGGGAAGATCGTCCGGCACCCGGTTGACGAGCGTCGTGCTTTTTCCGTCCAGAAGGAACAGATGAATCCGAATGACCGATTCCACGAAGGCTCTCAGGTTCAAGTCGCTCTTGTAAAGCCGGATATCGCCGTGTTTCAGCTTGGAGTAATCGAGCAGCTCGTTGACGAGATGGGACAATCTTCTCCCGCTGCCGATGACGATCGAGAGGTTTTGCGCCTGCGCGTCGTTGACCGGGCCGTCCACCCCTTTCAGAAGCGACTCCGAGATGTTCACGATCGCGTTCAGAGGCGTCTTCAGTTCATGGGAGGTGTTGGACAGAAAGTCGTCTTTGATCTTGTCCAGCCGCAGCAATTGGTTTTTCATTTCGTCTACCGTATGGTAGGCTTCGAAAAAGCGAAGCACGATGAGGAAGATCATGATCAGATTAAAAGCGACGATATAGAGCTGCCCGAGCCACAGGCTGTCGTTGACGTTAATCGCGAACAAGATCACGTCGATCGAGTACAGATTGATCATAAGAATCGCCACGGCGAGCAAAAAGGATTTCGCGCGGTTAAACGGCTCGCTTCCGACGAAATAATAGGCGGCCTTCGCAAAAAGCCAAATTTGCAGCAGTTGATAAAGAATGACGACGTAAAATTGAATGGAAGTATAGGCGCTGATCGGGAGAAAAGGGATCAGCGCCGCGAAGGCGCCCAGAACGAGCGATACGCCCAGCGTAAGCTTGAAGGAAATGATGCTTTTCTGCAATTGGTGAAAGAAAACGGCAAGAATGATGCACCCGATGACGGAGGTTACGTCTTTGATCTTGTAAAGCGCCTCGAAGGAAACGTCCGGCAGCGCCAGGTAGAGCGACCGCTCGCCCATTAAGCCGTGATATAACCCGAATACGGCGCAGATCAGGGCAAGCATGAGCAGCGAACGATCCTTCTTGCGGTAAGCCGCCGCCGCGATGAAACAGATGACGTAGATGAGCGCGAGCGTGCCGAGTATCGCCAGAATCATGTATTCGCGAACCAACGTCTTCTGCTGATAGCCGGCCAGCTCGGCCTCCTTGCCGAACAGCAAAGGGAGGACAATCCCGGAATTGATATAATCGTAATTGGCGACTTGCACGATGATCTCGACATTTCCGCCCTCCGCGTAAAAAGCGCCCGTCCGGGGCCGATTTCCCGCTTGGTAGACAGTTTCGTCGAGGGACGGGAGACCGTCCGCCAACAGCTCCCGTCCGTTCACGTAGATCCGGCTCGCGAATCGAATATTCGATTTTTTCAATGCGAAAACGCCGGAGTAAGGCAGGTCGGTCAGCACCATTCGATACGTCGCCGTTCCGTAAGCCGGAAGCTTGGCGCCGCCTGAGATTTTCCCGTTCCATTGGGAAGGGACCTTCATGTACTGAATTTCCGCGGTCGTTAGACGGTCCGCCTGCTTCCGGAAATCGTCGGGGGATAACAGCTCGTTCCAATAAAATTCCCATTCTCCGTCAAGCCGGAGCACTTTGTCTTCTTCGGGGTTCCATTCCGCGAGGCTCAGCTCCCCGTCGCGCGCTTGCAGATGAGCTCGTTGGCCGTCGTTCGCGTTCATCGCGGAGAGCGGGATGAGCGAGCAAAAAAACAAGCCGATCAAAACGATCCATACGGTCCTTCCGAGCTTTGTCTTTCCGAGCAACGTCGTTCCCTCTTTTCGCGTCGGCCGCAAGTAGAAGCATTATCCTTTCCCTGACTATTTCGTTGCGGATAACTCGAAATCCTGTGAATCTTGTCGAAGCTTGGAAAACCCATTGTATCAGCGGCCGATAAACGTCGAATAAAAAAACCGTATGAATTCGGAAAAAGCGGATGGGCAGGGACGAGGGATCTATCCGGATTTGATTTTGCCGGACCTTATGCTCCCATACGAAAGCGGGGACGAAATTCTGAAAGAGCCGCGAAGCTAGCAAGCCCAGCTATAGCTCCGCGCCTTACAATTCGTTCTGATAACCGTCCTGGCCGACGGACATGCGGTTTTTGTAATCGGACGGGCCGTAGCCGGTATACTGCTTGAATACGCGGCTGAAATGCTTCCAATGGCTGTAGCCTACGTTGCCGGCCACTTCGTAGACCTTGACGCCCGGCTCCGCCAACAGCCGCTTCGCCTCCTCTATCCGCAGCCTGGTGATGTATTCGATGAACGTTTCGCCGGACTTCTCGCGGAACAGCTTGCTTAAATACTGCGGGGTAACGTGCGTCTCCTGGCTGACCTCCGTCAGGTTGACGGGATGCTGGAGATGGGCTTGGATATACTTCTTGGCGCGGGCCAGCACTTGTCCTTCCTGCCGGACGGGATCCAGCTTGGAGAGCGTGCCTTGAATCCATTCCATCAAGCCCTTCCCGAGAGACTCCAGACGGTTCGACCATAGAAGATTTTCGAGCGTCCGGTTCATCTGCGTCATGCTCGTCCCGTCGGCGGAGGATAGATCGACCTGCCACCGGTGGTGAACGAGGAACAGAAGGCGCTCCAGCGACAGGAGGAACACGCTCGCGCTGCCTTCCTGCGCGCACCTCTCGAGAAGCGCGCCGATTTCTTCGGTGACGGCGTCCGCGTCTTTGAGCTCCAACGCCGCCTTTAGCCGCTCGCTCGCATGATGATGCTTCGCCTCCCCGAGCCGTTCCGCCCGGTAGATGCCGCTCCCCAGCAGCACTCGGGAGAACAAGGCCCGATGCGCCCTTGCGAAAGCCCAGTCGAGTGGCGCTTCTTCGGAGGATCTCCCCTCCTGCCGAAAGGATTCCGACACGCCGAAGCTGACGGGCACCTTGACTCTTTCCCCGCAAAAGCGGTGAACCCGCTGCGTGAAATCGGCGATTTTATCCCCGAGCTCCCGCTCGCCGGAAGCCGCCAGCCCGAACGCATACCGGAACGGAACGGCCGCTTCTCCGGTCAGGCAGTAGACGCCGCCGAGCTCCCTGGCCGATTCCGAATGGACCTTGGCCAGCATCCATTGAAGAATCGGTTCGCCGCCCAGCTCCCCGATCCGTTTCTCCGGAAGCTCGTCGACACCGCATAGAACGACGGCCTTCCACTCCCCGTCTTCCCGCGAGGCGCGGAATTCCTCTCGAGACAGGTAGAAAGAAGGCTCGTTCTCCCGGCTCTTCCGTTCGATCAACCCCTCGACGATTCCGAGAAGCTCCCGCTCTTCCACCGGCTTCAGCAGATAATCTAGGGCGCCGTAACGCATCGCCTCCCGGGCGTAAGCGAAGTCGTCGTAGCCGCTCAGTATGACAAAAGCGATGGAAGGATGAGCCGCGCGCACGAGCCGGATCAGCTCCAATCCGCCCATGCCCGGCATGCGAATGTCGGTAAGGATCAGATCGACCGGCCCGCTGCCGACCGCGAGCATCGCCTCCCGGCCGTCGCTCGCCGTTCCGACGACCTCGAGCCGACCGGCCAGCGCCGAACCGTTCAGCAGGTGACGGATGCCGTTGCGGATTTCCTGTTCGTCGTCAACGATTAAGATTCGCATGTTTGAGCTTCCCCTTGTTGTGCGGGCGGACCGGAAAGCGGAAGCTTACGATCGTCCCGACTTCTTCGTGGCTTTCGATATGGAGCTCGGCCGACAGGCCGAACAGCAGCTGCAGGCGCTGGAAAACGTTGGCGAGGCCGATGCCGCCTTGCCGGTTGCCGGAGTACGCGCCCATCTGGGCGATCACCTGCTCCAGGCGTTCCGGAGACATGCCCTTGCCCTCGTCGATGACGTCTCCGGCGATGACTCCGTCTTCGACGCCCAGCCGGATCGTGAGCGAGATCGAATAATCGTAGGAAGAGACGCCGTATTTCAAGGCGTTCTCCACCAGCGGCTGCAAGATCATATACGGAATCGAGTGATTCTCCACTTCGGGATCTATTTCCATATGGACGGTCAGCCGATCCCCGTAACGAAGCTTCTGCAGGCTCAGGTACTTATCCAGAAACTCCAGCTCGACGGGGAACGGCACGGATTCCTGTTCCTGGGCGGCCTGATAACGAAGCACGTGACCGAGCGAGACCAGTCCCTGCTCCCCGTTCTCGTGCCGGCCGGACTTGTACGTCATTCGGATCGTTTCCAGCGCGTTGTGCATGAAATGCGGATTGATCTGGCTCTGAAGCGCCTTGATCTCCGCCTCCTGCTTCAGCACCTTCTCGTGCGTGATTTCCCCGAACAGGCCGTTCATCCGCTTGATCATGTTCTGGAACGAATTCGACAGGTGGCCGATCTCGTCCAGACGGTCCACGTCGGGGGGCTTGTCCGGGTGCTGGAGGTCCAGATGCTTGATCCGGTCGCTCAGCTTCCGAAGCGGCTTGGTGAACCCGTACGCGATGGCGAGCGCCAAACCGAACACGATCAGAATACCCGATGCGACGACGGCGTACATCCAGAATTTAATCCGGTAGATCCCTTTGCTCAGATTCTCGCTCGGAATAAGGCCGACGACCTTCCAGCCGGAATCGGGCGACCAATTGTAGCTGAACAAGTACGGCTTGTCCTCCAGTTCGAGCTCGAACGAATCCGAGCCGACCGGCCGCGCGCCCCAGTCGAAGCCGTAAGAACGGTCCCACGCTTGGCCGATCACCGAAGGATTCGTCGAAAAGACGATATGGTTGCGGTGGTCCAGCACGTACACGATCGATCCGTCCCCGAAATCCACCTTCCGGATCATGCCGCTGATCGCTTCGATCGAACCCGACACTTGGATGACGCCGTCGATCTGCCGCCTCTTCAATCCTTGAACCGGCTGCAGGATCGAGAAGACGTACGGGCGGCCGGCGAGCGATTCGTCCTGGTACGTTCCCCAGACCGTCGGGGCGTAGAACTCCGTGTCCAATTCCCCGAACCACGGCTGCTCCCGGTAGTCCTGCTCGACCCACATGCCTCCGCCTTTGGTCAGCAGATAAGCGTCTCCGGCCTTCGAATAGAAGGTGATCGCCTGCAGGTTTTCTCCCGTTCTGAAATTCAAGCGATTCAGAACGGCGTGCAAGTCCAGCGTGTAGGCTAACGAACGGCTTCCCGCGGGAGCGTTCGCTTCGCGCAAAATCTCCAACGCGTCGCGCTCCCCGGGCATATAAAATATGGACTGGGGAATCATCAGCAGTTCGTCGACGTAACCGTCGATCCGCGAGCTGACCTGCTCGAGTACCTGCGGCACGAAATCCCCGACCTGGGACTCCATGCTCTTCCGATAGATCGAATAGGAGGCAAACCCGATCAGAAGGATGAAACAGGTCACGACCAGCGAAAAAACGAGAGAAATCTTCGCGTATAACGGAAGATTTCTCATCTTGAAGCGGCGCCATTTCCTCACTTGCCCTCAGCCCCTTAGCAGCAACGGCCCGACTTTACGCCTATTGGAGGTTGTTCACTATTATATTACGAATCCCGCCTCACCGCAGTATAACGGACCTCGTAGGCGACGTCCGGGCTCTCCAGGACAAGCTCGAAGAGATCTTCGCCGATCTGCTTGACCGTCCCTTGCGACGCGGATGGCGGCAGCACGGACCGGAATCTCAACCTTCCCGTTCCGACCTGCGCCGGACGCACGCGAATCGTCGAAGGATCGGCGTACACGTCCACGGTCCCGCGCGGCGTGGGCACGGAGCCTTCCAGCCATTCCAAGCCGCCGAGGTTCGGTTCGACGACGTAAGCCTCGTAGCCTGGAGCGGTCGGCCGCACGCCCAAGTAATACTTGCCGAGCAGATAGATTGGGCTCGCTCCCCAGGCGTGGCATAAGCTCTTGCCGAAGGGCCGATCGTACATCTCGTAGTGCTTGGCCCCCTCCGCGCTCGGATCGTACTCCTCCCAGAACGAGGTCGCTCCCAGCTTCAGCATGCCGCCCCAGTAAGCCAGCATCTCCTCCCGCACGTGTTCCTGCTCGCCGATCTCGCATAGACAAGCCAGCTCGTGGAATCGCATGTAAGGAGTCGTGATCGGTTGAACGCGGTCGTTCTTCAGCACTTCGCGCTTTACGGTCTCCGTCCGTTCCGGAGACAGATAGCCGAACAGGACCGCGAACAGGTTGGCGTATTTGGTCATGTGATGGTTCAGCTCTCCGTCTACCCGGCTATGCACGAGTCCGCCTTGTTCCTCGTCCCAGAACGTAACCAGGATGTTCTCTTTCAACTCCGCCGCGAGACGCCCGTACCGGGCGGCCGCGTCCTCGTCGCCGAACCGCCGGGCGAAGCCGCCGACGATCTCCAGCGACCGGCACAGCAGAATCTGCTCCACGCACAACTCGCCGTCCTTGCCCATCTCCGCCCAGTCCACGAATACCCAATCTTCTCCGGGCACCCCGACGATCATCCCGTTTTCATTCGTGCGGTTCAGGCAAAATTCCATCAACGAGACGATCTTCGGGTACATCATCGCGATAAAATCCGTATCGTTCGTATACAGGACGTAATCCTCCAAGGAAAGAATCCAATAGAAGGTGTAATCCAAAATCGTGTTCAGATGGATCTCGACCGGATCGTTGCCGCGCAAAGCGATGAGCGTGCGGCGGCATACCGCGTCGTCGAAGAAGCTGTAATAATTCATCAGGAAGCTCTGATAGGCGTCGCCCGACCAGACCCACCGGTCGCGCTTGATGCCGTCGAGGAAAAACTCCCTCGCGTTCAAGTGCAAGGTCCGGATCGAGACGTCCCAAATCTCGTTCAACAGGGCATCGGAGCCGCGAAAGCTCCCCCTGTATTCCAAGGGGAGATATTCGTAAAGGGCGCCGATGTCCCGAACGGACAGTCCCGGATCGGTTCGAACCCGGAGAAACCGAAAAGCTCTGCCCAGCGAAAACGTATACTCGGTCTCACCGTCGATATCGGCGAGATCGAACGTTTCGCAGAACGTTTCCGAGAGCGCTTCTTCCTCCGACTCGCCGTAGAAGACGCGAACCCGACCCCGGCCTTCGAGACCGCGAAGCTCGACGTAACCGAACGTTTGCCGGCCGAAATCGAGTAAGCGGGCGTCCGGGTCGGTATCGGCCGAACGGATCGGAGAGATCCGTTCGGTCGCCAACCGGTAGGCGACGGGCGATTCCTCCGGCCGGTCGAAAATCCAGGCGGCGGCGTCCGACCATTTGTTGTTCTGGTAGGACGCGCTCCAGGTGTCGTCCGAACGAACCGTCTCTCCCGCGACGTAGATCGTCGGCAGGCTTTGATCGTTCATGATCGACACGACGATCTCGTGCCGGCCGGTTTCCAGCTCGAAGCTCGTCTTGGCGTCGTAGCGGTAATGCCCGTTCACCATGACGTTAAACCGTCCGTTCGCCGCGATCGTTACCGTCTCGCCCCGTTCGAGCTCCACGACCCTTCGAAACTTCACGTTCGGATGGCACGAGTCGATCTTCCATATGGGGGGGATGTACATGCCGCGCTCGTCCCGCCGCATCATCGTTCTCGCGTGCAGCCAGAGCTCGAAATCCCCCGGATACCAAATCCATTTTGCGTTCGTCATGCTCTTCGTCCTCTTCTTCGGATATCGGTTCGTTATGGCGCGCTCGGGGCCGGAAGCACGTATTCCGTTCCGTTCGGCACGATCACCTCTACGGTGCCGTCCGCAAGCGGAGACGCGGAAGCGGCTGCGGCGCTCCGGCTGCCTTGGATGTGGTACGTCCGTCCCGCATAGACGACTTCGCGCAAGCCCGCGTTATCCAACTCGGATGGCAGGTTCGGCCGGATGTGCAAGCCGTCCGGCTTAGCGGACAAGCCCAGAAAGCCTTCCCCCATCACCAGCGGCACGATGCCGGATTCCGGATATTCCCCGATAATCCCGATCGTCCAGGTTGCGCCTACGTTGTTGGCAGGGTCTCTGCGCAGCTCGTCCTGATGGAACTCCGCCAGGATTTGCTCCATGCGGGCAAAAGCGCTGTCCGCGCCTCCGCCGGACTTCAATCTGCCCATCATGTCGTCGTAGGACGTATAGAAGATCGCCCCGCCGTTCTCCAGGTGGTTGCCGTAAGTCGCGCTTCCTCCCGGAGCCACGCTGATCGCTCCGTTATAACTGTACCACCAATAAGGCTGCTGGGATTCGATCGCCACCGTGTTCGCCCTCGGCGCCCAAACCCAATCGTAAATGTCCGCTCCCGTCGATGTCTCGCCGGGAACGATCCGGTCCCCGTCCAGCCAGCCATAGATCGAATCGGCTTGCGTCCGGTCGGCCAGCCCGTACATGACGGCCATCGCGTTCAGGAACGTGAAGCCGTAATCTCGCTTAACGCCGTTCACGTCTATCGAACCGATGTAACGCCCGGTCTGATCGTCCCAGAACGTCTCGTTGAACGCTTCCTTGATGTCCGGAAGCAGCTCGCGCAGCTGCGCGGCCCGGGCCGCGCTGCCGACGGCGTCTTCCAGCTCCGCCATCGCTTGGACCGCTCCGTAGAACAGCTCGTTCTCGTACGCGCTCTTGTAGCCCATCGGGTAGTTATCCCAATAGTTGGAGGCGTGCGCGGCGGCCGTTCCGTCGTTGTCCGGATCGCCGATGACGAGAAGTCCTTCGTCTCCCTGCTGCTCCGTCAGCATGAAATCCATCGCCTTGCGAACCTTCTCCAGCAGGCTGGTCACGCCTTGCGGATAGGCCGGAGCGTTGCCGTAGGGCAGCGGCGGCAGCGGATCGGTCAGCATGGCGTCCTCCCGGGTCCACATGTAGAGCCTGTGCACGCCCATAATGTACAGAGGGTTGTTGGAATAATGCTTGGACAAGTCGAGATGCTTCCGACCGAACGCGTGAGCCCATACGAAGCCGTCGGGGTCCATCGGCACGTCCAGCATCTGCCGGTAGAGCTCGTCCTTCAGCTTGGTCTCCTTCGTCCAGCTCAGCTTCTGCGCCGACCACAGCTGCCATTCCGTCGGTCCGATCCCGAGAATGCCTCCCGGACCGTTCAGCCAGCGATTGCCTTCCGGCGTCAGCTCGTTCTGCGCCATCCCGTAGACGGTGAACAGGTTGCTCCAATCGGCGTCGAAGGTTCCTCCCCTGGACGTATGAAAACGCGTGCCTGCCTTCCCGAACGCTCTCAGCTCGCCCAATTGAAAGCCGTATCGGCCCTGGTCGTCCGTGCCTAGACGATTCGCCGTAATCTTGAAATACCGAGCGGCCAGCCCCCCAGTCTCCAACACGAAGCTGGAACTGCCGGGGTTCGGCACGATCGCCTGCCGATGAATCGGCACGTCGTGCCAGATTTGCCCGTCCGTACTATAGGACAGCGTCAGCGATCGCGGGAAGCCTTGCCCTCCGGCCCGCGGAGTCAGCACCAGCCGGTCGACGGTATAGATCTCGCCGAGATCGGCGGCCAAGTATTGCTCCGCGAAGCTGTTGTACGGCGACAACGAGCTGGACCAATACGTGGCCGGATTGCCGTCGAACGCTTTGGCCGCGGAGTGGCCGGGATTCGATACCGAAGAATGGGCGTAGACTTGCACGCCGTCGATTTCAGCGTTCGCGCCCGCTCCCGTCACCGTCACCTGAAGAGGCGTCGACCAACTCGAGGACGGATTGCCGTCCTTATCGTAAGCCCGCACCTTCACGGAATACGTTCCCGGCTCGCCCCAGGAGTGCGAAGAGCGACCTTTGCGATACGTGTCCCCGCCGTTCATCGGTTTGACGGGCGCGGACAAAGACAACGTGCCGTCGCCCCAATCGAACAGGTAAGTCTGATCGTTGCCCGCCGTATTGGCGGCGCCGCTATAATACTCGACCGTCTCCCCCGTCTTCAGGGTCGCGGGTCCGATCGGCGCCTCTGCCGTTCCCGGCGCGACGGCGGCATAGGCGTACGTCTCGGAAATATAATCGAAGCCCGCGCCCAAGCCGGAGCCTTGCGTCGATCCGTTCGCGAAAGCTTGCGCCCCGTGCCCGCTCTCCGTATATGTCCATACGCCGACATGCCCGGACGGATCGTTCAGAACCCACAAGTAGTCGCCGGGCTGCTGCCGGACGAAGTTCAGCTCGATCCAGTCGTCGTTCGAAGGCAAGTCCTCGAACGTCCTAGAGGCGATCGGCTGGCTGGCCACGCTGGTCGCGTAGTCTACGTTCCAGGAATACAGCGTCAAGGTAACGTCCCGGTGCGGCTGGTCGTAGTTGGATACCCGTACGCGCAGCGTATCGAAGAGGGAGCCGTAAAATTTCTCTCCCCGGGAAAGGATTTCTCCTTCGGGCGTCGTTCCGAGCGCCGACCGTCCCCGGACTCCGGAAGCCTCGTAAAGCGCTTTCCAGCCTCCCGAAGCAAAGCCGGCTTCGGCCTGATAGTTATAGCCTTGAACCGGAGCCGACGCGCCGTCGGCATAGGAGACGGACGTATCGCCCGGCTTGCGAGCGTACGCGTATACCCCGACCCATTCCGTCGGATCGCTAAGCTCCCACAGATATTGTCCCTGGCCTTGCATCGGGAATTCCAGCTCCAACCAAGCGTTGTCGGCGTAGTCCACGAACGTCTTCCGCGCGATCGGCGCCTGCGCCGTCGTCGTCGCGTAGTCGGTATTCCAGACGTACAGGGACAACGTCAGGTTGCCGACGCTGTTCCCCCAGCTTGGAGCCGAGACACGCAAGGCGTCGAAGCCCGAAGAGGTAAATTTCTGGCCCCTCGTTGCCGTCTGATTGAAGTCGAAGGGGGTTCTCCCCCCTTCCTCGGTATACAGCTTGGTCCAGCCGCTCGCGCGGGCTTCGGACGGAAACCACGCGAGCGAGCCGAAAATAAGCACGGATAAAGCCAATGCGAGACCGACGAACCCACCTTTCGTCTTGAAACCGTTCCTGCCGCTAGTCAACACAGCCCAGTCCCCTTCTCATTCAATTCTTGACCCTTACTTGATCAGGTTCATCGCTTTGAACTGCTTCTCCGCTTCCTCCAGCAGACGCTGGCCTCCCGCCTTCTTCCAAGTCTCCACGAACTTGTCGTAATCCGTTTCCTTGCCGAGAATGTATTTAATCTGGAACTCCTCCGTCACCTTCGCGACTTCCGACACAAGCTGCGGATCCAGCTCCAGCAGGTCGTTGAAGTTCGGCGAAACGGTATAGCCCTTAGCCTTCTCGTCCAGCTCCAGTTGCTTCATGCCTGTAGCGTTCGGAGCATCGGCCGTGCTCTGTAGAACCTTGTCCCGGCTCGTCGAGATCCAGGTTCCGTAATCCCATGCGCCCGGATACTCCTTGCGGTATTTGTCCGTCGCCTCGGTATAGAACTTGAACCCGTCTTCGAGATCAAGCATTGCTTGCCCGTCGGAGCCTACGCCCCAGCGAAGCGCCCAATAGCCGTCGTTCGGATAGCTGACGCCCTCTAGAAGCTGCGCGATTCTCTCCAGCTTGGCCGGATCCTTGGCCGCGTTCGCCGAGATGGCGTACATGCCGTTCACCAGTCCGTTCGGTCCGCGCACGCCGCCGTCGGCGGAGCCCTTCGGCATCGGAATGGCTTCCCATACGTCCACGAAGTTCCCTTTATTCTCCTGCAGGCTCTCGTGTTCGGCGACGATCGAGCCCGGATACCAGGCGATTCCGATCTTATTGCCGAAAAGCTTAGGCTTGCGTTGCTCCCAGCCTTGGGTATACCAATCGGGATCGATCGTTTTCTCGTCCGCCAGCGTTTTGACGAAGTCCAGGAACTGCTTGTGGACCCCGGTCGTCACCGCGTGCGCCGCGGCATTGTTCTGGATATGGAAGCCGTGGAACTGGCCGAACATGCCTTGGAAATTCGCGATCTCGCCCAAGCTGGTTCCGCCCCCGGCGGAGCTGATGCCCCACGTGTCGGCTTTGCCGTTCTGGTCGGGATCGTCCGTCGTGAACTTGCGAATGACGTTCATCAATTCCTCGTTCGTCTTCGGAGTCTCCAATCCCAGGTTGGCCAGCCAGTCCTTGCGAACCATGACCGTCCAGTTGCCCGGCTCCGGCGGCCGCGGGACCGCGATCATCTTCCCGTCCATCGTCGCGAAGGTTTTCGCGTTCTCGTCCAGCGCCCCGTTGATTGAAGGGAGCTTTTCCAGCAGCGGCGATACGTCTTCCATCAGCACGCCTTGGGATTGCAGCTTCAGAATCTGGTTCTTGTCGTAAGTGAAAATGATATCGGGCGGCTCCTGGCTCGCGAACCGGGTCAGCATCTTGGCCTCCAGATCGGCCGCGGGCAACGCCGTCAGCTTGAAATTCACGTTGAATTTATCGTCGAGCCATTTCTTGTACGGGTCGTTGTCGCCGACCGGCGTATTGACCCAGCCCACTTCCATCAGTTCGATGTTCACGCGCTCGGAAGAAGCTCCCGGAGCCGCCGCCGAGCCGGAAGGAGCGGAGCTTTCCGCCGTTCCGCCTCCGTTGCCGTTGCCGCAGGCGCTCGCGAGCATGGCCGCGCAGATCAGCGAGGCGGCCACCCTGGCTTTTCTTTTTTTCAACGTGTTTAACATACCTATTACTCCCCTTTAATCGGATTAAGTGTGTTAATTGCCAGGCGTTAGCCTTTGACCGCTCCCATGTACATGCCTTTCATGAAATGCTTCTGAAGGAAGGGGTACACGAACATAATCGGCAGCGTACCGATGATGACCAGCGCCATTTTCAGTGATTCGGCCGACACGCGGTTCACCGGACTGAGAACGTTATACTGGCCGGCGTTGTTGAACTGGGCCCCGATCTCCGAGCTGGAGAACATATTGCGGATCAGCAGCTGGATCGGATGCCATTGCGCATCGTTAAGATAGATCAAAGCGTCGAACCACGAGTTCCAATGCCCGACTCCGATAAACAAGCCGATCGCCGCCATGGCCGGCGCGGCCATCGGGATCATGATCTTGCTCATCAGCGTCACTTCCCCCGCTCCGTCGATGACGGCCGACTCCTCTAGCTCGCCGGGGATATTTTCGAAAAACTGCTTCAGCACCAGTACGCTCCAGCTGTCGACCAATCCCGGAAGAATCAGCGCCCAGACGGAGTCGAGCAGATGCAGATCGCGTACGACCAAATACGTCGGAATCAGCCCCCCGCCGATCAGGATCGTGACGAGGATAAAGAAAAGCATCGGCTTTCTTCCGGGCAGATTCCTCTTCGATAAGACGTAAGCCGCTAATGTCGTCATCAGAAGAACGAGTGCGGTGCCGAGCACTGTCCGTACGACGGTCGCGCCGAGCGCCTGAAGCACCGCGGTCCCCTGGAACAATCTCTCGTAAGCTATGAAGGTAGGATTTTGCGGCCATAGAATAAACCCGCCCCGCTCGATCCATTCCTGCTCGTTGACGAGAGACATCGATATGGCGTAAAGCAGGGGGATGGCGGACAGCAAAGTAAGCCCGATCACGATCGCCGAAGAGACCGCTTGATAGACTTTTTCGTTCCGATTGGTCATTCTTCTCTCCCCCCTACCAAATTCCCGTTCCGGCATACTTCTTCGCAAGCCGGTTGGCCGTTAGAACCAAGATGAGCCCGATGACCGACTGGAATAAGCCTACGGCCGTGGCCATGCTGTATTGCAGCTGATTCAGCCCTTGCCGGAAGACGAACGTGTCGATGATGTCCCCGACCTCGTAAGTGGCCGGGCTGTAAAACAGCAGGATTTGCTCCACGCCGGCGTTCAGCACGCTGCCCAACGACAGGGTAAACAGGAAGACGACGACCGGACGGATCCCGGGCAGCGTGATGTGGCGAATCCGTTGCAGCGGACCCGCTCCGTCTACCTTAGCCGCCTCGTAGATCGACGGGTCGATCGCGGTCAGCGCCGCCAAGTAGATGATCGTGCCCCAACCGATCTCCTTCCAGATTCCGCTGCCGACGATCAGCGGCCGGAACCATTCCGGGGCCATGAGGAAATTTTGCTCGTTCCCGCCAAGACCCGCGATCAGTTGGTTGACCATCCCCGTATTCGAGAACATCGCGAACACGATCCCGTAGATGATGACCCACGAGAAGAAGTGCGGAATGTACAGGATCGTCTGGCTGATTCTGCGCAACCAAGACGAGCGTAGGTCGAATAGCAGAATGGCTAGGAAAATCGGAGGAAAAAATCCGAAAGCGATTCGCAGCAAGCTGATGATCACCGTATTTTCCAGCACGTTGTAGAAATCCGGCCTGCCGAAAGCGTAGACGAAATTGTCGAAGCCTACCCAAGGGCTGTCCCATATTCCAAAGGAAAGCTTGTACTGCTTAAAAGCCAAAATGCCCTGCACGGCAATCGGATAATATCGAAAGACGATATAATAGACGATTACCGGAACGAATAGCAAATAAAGAAACCAGTAACGGCGCATTCGAACAACGAGCGAAGGCCGTGGCCGTCCGATCGGTAACGTCGCGTTTACGCCCGCCGCGCGCTGCACGGGTTCACCCCCTCTCTGAAGTATGCTCCCATTATATCGAGGGGGAGAGCCTGTCGAAATGACGCTGCGAAATCATTATGGTACATATTTTAATCTTCCGCCGGGCCGACCAAGCCTTACGGATCTTTCGCGGAAATCGAAAAGCCCTTGCGCGGGGGGAGCGCAAGGGCTGCGAGGGCTTGAACGATTTAATAGACGGATGATTTCAACAACGCTATGGGGTTTCTTTGCTTCTGCCCGCCTGTTCTCTACTGACGATATTTGGACATATTGAACTCCGGAACGCCGATCGACTTGAACCACGCTCTCACCTGCTCCGGATCGTCCGAGAAGGTAAGTCCGAGCTGCAGCAGGATCCGCGCCTTCTGCGGCAGCAGATCCGCGGCTCCGATAATGCCGGGAGCCCCGGTATCGTATACGGCGCCGGATCCGGCGCGCGTGGCGCTTACGAAGAGAACGCCTTTCTCTATCGCGGCTTTACGAGCCTCTTGTTGGGACGCGGATATACTTCCCGCACCCGTTCCCGCGGTCACGATTCCGTCGACGCCCGCTTCCGTCAGCGCGGTAATAGGCAGACCGTCGGCCTCTGTATAGCTGTACATAATTTCAACTTTAGCCAGGTCGGATAATTCGACTTTCTTCAGATCGAATGGCGTATACCAGGCATCCGTACCGCAAGCCATTACGCGGGCCGGGGCGCGAACGCTCCGAATTCTGTCTTCGTCTACCGTACCTAACGCGCCGTATCTGCCGCCATCGAACGTATCCAGACGCAGCGCATCCGATTTCGTAACCTCGCGCGCCGCGAAGAATTCATCGTTCAGCATGACGACGGTTCCGTAGCAGGTGGTTTCTCCGCTTGCGGCTAGACGGAGGGCATTAAATAGATTGGCTTCCCCATCGAAAGAGAAAGTGTTGGTTTGACGCATCGATCCCGTGACGACGACGGGCTTGATGCTTTGCACGGTCAGATCGGCAAAATAAGCGACTTCTTCCAGCGTATTCGTTCCGGCGTTAACGACTACCCCGTCTACGTTCTCGTCCGCCAACGCTTCGGTAATTTTCTTGCTCATGTTATAGAGGTACTCGTTTCTCGTAGAGTTAGGGGCTACCTGTTCTACTTTTACGACATTGGCATACGCCGAGATTTCGGGTTGAAGCCGTTCGAGAACATCGGAAATGGTCACGCCGTTCGGAGCATAGGATTGAAACAGATGACGTCCCATGGCCGTGGAAGTGATGGTTCCTCCCATGCTGACGATGACGATGTTCGCGGGATCTTTCTTCGCTTCCGCTGCGTGCAGAGAACCCGGGGATAATGGGATCAGTGCGGCCATTACTAGAGACAGAGCAAATCCGACGAGACCTTTACGTTTCATAGAGTTCAAGCCCTCCCGAGTAAGAAATGGATGTCGAGAGTCATTGTAACATTATGTGACATGATAGTAAAGGCAAACCTCGTCTACACTCAATTCAGAACGATAAATTGCCAATTTTATATCAATTTCCGACTTTCTAGTATCATATAATGATATATTTTATAACGTATATATAACGTAAAACTGAGGAAAACTCTCTTAAAAGAAAAAAATCACCCCTGCAAACGAGGGGTGATCGATCTGATTCATCTTCGATCAAGGCGCGGGAGCGTACGTTACGGAATAGACGACTTCCGTCGTCTTGCCGAAGCTGTTGCTCGCCACCAGCTTAAACGTGTTGACGCCAGGCGTCAGCGACACATCCATTCGGTTGTAGCTTACCAATCTGTCGTTGACGTATACTTGCGGATTGCCGTCGTTTTCGTCGCTGACCGTCCAGGTTAACGTAATGATCTGCGAGGAAGTCGATTCCGGAGCGTAACCCAACGTCAACTTCGGTCCCGGCGGCTCGAAAGCGACCGCGTAGGACTGTTCCGTCGTCGCTCCGAAACGGTTGACCGCCTTGATTCGAATCTCGTTCGCGCCCGGCTTCAAGTTCACGTTCGCGCTGTTGCCGTAAGCCTTCTCTTCGTTCACGTACACGACGACGGCATTGTCGTTCGGATCGGTCACGGTCCAGTTGATTCTCAGGGTTTTACTCTGCGAGACCGGCGACAGCGGACTGACGACCAGCGCCGGACCTTCGTTGGCGAAGGTGACGGCCATCGTCTTTTCCGTGGCCTTGCCCATTTGATTGACCGCTTTAACGACGATCGTATTGGCGCCCGGCTTGAGGCTGACGGTCCAGCTATTGCCGTAGGCCTGGTCTCCGTTGACGTATACCTTCGGAGAGGCGTCGTTCTTGTCCTGCACGGTCCAGCTGACTTTGACCGAATCTTTGCTCGTGACTTCCGGCAGCGGATCGACGGTCAGCACGGGCGCTCCGGCGTTCAAGACGACGGTCTTCGTCACTTCGGTCGTCTTGCCCATGCCGTTCACGGCCCTGAACGTCAGCGTATTCGAGCCGTCTCTCAAGTTGACCGTCGCGGTCGTCCCGTACTGCAGCTCTCCGTTCAAGTAGACTTTCGGGCTTGCGTCGTTCTTGTCTTGAACGGTCCAGTTGACCTTCAGTTGTTCCTTATCCGTCGTCTCCGGCACGTTAAGCAGGTTCAGCGTCGGGCCGCCCCCCTGGAAGACGACGCGCTTGACGACTTTCGCCGATTTGCCCGTTTTGTTCTCCGCGACGACGGTAATCTCGTTCGTTCCGTCCTCCAAGCTGATCCGAGCCGAGGTCGCGGAGGCGTATTGCTTCTCTCCGTTCACGTAGACGACCGGGGAAGGATCGTTCTCGTCTTTGACTTTCCAGGACACCGTGATCGACTGCTTGTCCGTCGTCTCGGGCACGCCGGTCACTTCGATCGTCGGAGCCCCTTTCTCGTATGTCACTTTTTTCGTTACGGACTGCGTTTTGCCGCCGGCTAACCGCGCGGTCACGGTATACGTATAAGTCCCTTCTTCCTGCAGCCGGAAGCCGACCCGGAATTGGCCCTGCACGACTTCCGCTTCCCGATTGTTGATGAACACCTTGGCGCCCTTGGTGACGTCTCCGGTGATGTAGAACGTCTGCGTCGTGACGGTCTCCGGCGCATCCGCGTTCAGAGTCAGCTCCTGTTGACCGTCCCCGGCGGCGCCCTTGATGGCGCGATACAGAAGCGCGGCGGCTTCCGCCCGGGTCACCGCTTTGCCCGGCCTAAACGTTCCGTCGTTGTATCCGTTGATCAACTTTTTCTCGACCGCAAGAGCGACGTACGTTCTCATATTGGGCGAGATCTCGTCCTCGTCGTAGAAACGGCTAAGCACCCTCGGGTTCTGCAAGTCGTCCGGCTGATAGGCCAGCGTCCTCACGAGCGCGACCGCCACGTCTTCTCGGGTCGCCTTGGCCACCGGATCGAAGAACGCCTTGCCGGACGGCGGATAAAATCCGGTAAGGAATTCCTTGGAGGCTTCGATGGACGCGTACGACCATCTCGTTGTCCCCACGTCCATGAACGTCGGGGCTTGGCCGTCGTCCGGCAATTCCAGATAGAAGCTGCGCGTAATCAACGCCGCGAATTCTTCCCTCGTCACGTCTTTGTTCGGCTTGAACGTGTTGTTGGAATAGCCTTTGATGAACCCTAATTGGGCCATGCTGTTAATCTCTTCTTGCGCCCAATGCGTCCCGCCGACGTCGTTGAATTGGATTTCCTCCTGCGCGTAGGCCGCGTTGGGCAAAACCATCGCGAGGGCCAACAACAGCGCGGCGCACGTGATTCTTCTTTTCACCCTGATCTTCACTCCCAGCTCGACAAATCTCGTTTTTTAGGTACAAAGAAAGATCGTAATAGAGCTACTATACCAAATAAAGGTTGGAAATTTTGTCGAACCGTGTCGTTTGGACAGGAATTGCACCGTCTCTTCCCGCAAGCATAAACGGCTGACGCCGTCCTCTGGGATGGTGGCGGAACGTTTATGTCGGAGGCGATTCAGAAATGATATCGTGAAACTTATACATTCTGAATCATCAAGAAATGGCG
>Ga0065721_10004146_pt1 | contig 39453 bp, 32 predicted proteins | sample Mesricmetagenome_FD_59108 | JGI IMG/M metagenome (GOLD analysis project Ga0065721, IMG submission 59108) | Mesophilic microbial community from rice straw/compost enrichment Sample: eDNA_1 v2 (version 2) | ecosystem: Engineered > Solid waste > Grass > Composting > Bioreactor | place: USA: Davis... | reverse complement strand
CCCGGCCACCAGCAGGTCCACGTTGGCGCCGTCCTGCCGCGCCTCCACGCCGCCCGGTCCCGCCTCCGTCGCCGGGCGCAGGTGGTAGGTCCGCGCCTCGCCCCGCTTCAGGTCACGCACGAGGAACGTGAGGCGAACGTGCCCCGGGCGGTCGGCGGGCTCCGCCTGGCAGACGGTGGGAGAGGCGCCCCGTGGCAGGGCAGGCAGCTTGGCCAGCCGCGCCGCGGGGACTTCCAGGGACACGGGCGCTTCGCGGCAGTCGGCCGCCGTGGCGGTGACGCGCACGGGCAGCGCACCGCCGCCACCCTGAGCCGTCGCTCCCCGGGTAGGAGCGAGCGCGGCAGCGGCGGCGATCAGCAGCAGAAGTGCGGTACGGCCGGGCATGGCTTTCTCCTCAGGCGATGCGAGCAGGGACAACGAAGGGGGCGCGGTACTCGCGAGTCAGCAGGGCGTTCGCCGCCCGGTCGCGTCCGAAGTCCTCCTTCTTCGCGTCCACACTCAGCTTCCGCCCGACCTGGTAGGTCGCTTCTGCGAGCGGGACACCGTTCGCGCCCAGATGCTCCTCAAACCGCGCGAACGTCGCGTACGCCTCCGCGTCATCGCCGAAGCGCTTCGATTTCTCCGAGAACGGCGCCGCCTGCCCGAGGCGGTAGGAGACGTTCCCGAGGTGGCAGAGCGCGCTGGACAGGTGCCCCTCCTCGATGGGCGCGTGCAGGTCGGACGCCTTGCGGCTCTTCACGACGTCCAGGAAGTTGCGGAAGTGGCCGCCACCGCCCCGGAAGGTGGCGGTCGGGTTGCCGTCGTTGTCGAACGCCGCGGCGGCCCCGTAGTTGGCGGTGAAGACGACATACCCCTCCGAGCCATAGACGATATCGCCGATGGTAACGCCCTTTACCCCTTCGGTCGGCAGGCCGCGCACCTCGAAGATCAGGTCGGCGTCGCCGTAGTCGAAGACGGTCAGAAGGGTATTGGGCGTCTCGCCCTGATCCTCGTAGCCGAACCGCCCGCCGACGCTGAGAACGCTCTTCGGAAGCCCTTCCTTTTTGAGCGCCCAGCGGGCAATATCCATTTGGTGGATACCCTGGTTGCCCACGTCGCCGGTGCCGTAGTCCCACATCCAGTGCCAGTTGTAGTGGAAGCGGTTCGGGTTGAACGGGCGCCGGGGCGCGGGGCCGAGCCACAGGTCGTATTCCACACCCTCAGGTACCGGCCCGTCCGGCTTCGTGCCGATGCTGCCGCGCCGCTTGTAGCACAGGCCGCGGGCCAGCGTCACCTTGCCGATCTTGCCGTCGTGGATGTGGGCGATGGCCTCGCGGGTGGCGCGGTTGGAGCGGGCCTGGGTGCCCGCCTGGCAGATGCGCCCGTACTTCGCTGCGGCCTCCACGAGCCGCCGCCCTTCGGAAACGTTGTGGCTGACGGGCTTTTCGACATACACGTCCTTGCCCGCCTGCATCGCCCACAGCGAGGCAAGGGCGTGCCAGTGGACCGGTAAGGCGAGGGAAACGGCGTCCACGTCCTTATCTTCCAGGAGCTTGCGAATATCCTGGTAGACGCGCGGCGCCTTCCTGCCCTTCTCCTCGACGGCGCGCACGGCCTTGCCGGTGACCCCCGGGTCCACGTCGCAGACCGCTACCACCTCGGCGTCCGGCTGAGACAGGTAGCCCCCGATGTGGTCCATGCCGCGCCCGCGCACGCCGACCACAGCGACCCGGACGCGCTCGCTCGCCGGGGCCTGACGCAGTGGCCGTGCGAACACCGGCGCAGCCTCCGCGCCGGCTGCGGCGAGGGCCGCGGTCATTCCCGCGCGGAGCAGGGAGTCGTGGAGGAACTGGCGGCGGCTTACAGAGCGGGGCACGGTGTCTTCTCCTTTGAAGGGGGCGGTACGGGGTAACTGTTCGCGCCCGGTCGGGCCGTTTCCTGTGCGGGCGGACGAGCCCTCACACCTCCGGCGTGCGGTACAGGAGCCGCCCGCCGACCCGGATCTCGGTCTCCACGAGGTAACGGCGGATGACCGCCGGGGCGGGCTCGATGCCGAGGCCCGGGCGTTCGGGGACGCGCACGAGGCCGTCGGTGTCCACGGGCAGCGTCTCCGTGGTCAGGTTTGCGGCCAGGGCGCTAGGAGCGGCGGGGTACTCGCACAACTCCGCGGACTCGATTCCGGCAAAGGGCTGGAGCGAGGCGCTGAGCGCGAGGTGGGTGGTGAAGGTGTGGTTGACGAAGGTGACGCCGCGGGCGGTGGCATAGTCCGCGACCGCCTTCGCGGTGGCGAGGCCGCCGATGCGGCCGGTGTCGATCTGCACGTAGCCGATGCCGCCGTGGTCGATCAGGTGCCGGGCCATGTGGAAGTCGTGCGCGCCCTCCCCACCCGCGATGCGCACCGGCGCCGCTTCGCGGGCGAGGGTGTGGTAGGCGTCCAGCGCGCCGCCCACGAACGGCTCCTCCAGCCACAGGGCGCCGAACTCTTGCAGGGCGGGGAGGCGCCGCCGCGCTTCGTCCACATCGTCTACCCAGACCGTGCCAGCGTCTACAAGCAGGGTCGCGTCCGGTCCGAGGCCCTCGCGCGCCGCCGCCACCTGGTCGCGGTCGTCTTCGGGCGTGGTTCGGCCGTATGGTCCCCAGCCGAACTTCGCGGCGCGGAACCCGCGCCCCCGGACCTCTCGGGCCGCCCGCAGCGTTTCGGCGGGCGTGTCGCCGAACAGCGCGGAGGCGTAGGGCTGCTTAGGATAGGCCGACGCATAGCCGAGCAGTTGGTACGCGGGGACGCCGCGCCGCTTGCCGAGCAGGTCCCACAGCGCGATCTCGACTCCGGAGAGCGTGTGGTCCGTCTGGGGGATATCCAGCCCGTTGGCGCGGGCCTGCCGGACGATGCGCCGTATGTCCTCCGGGCTGTCGCAGGTTTCGCCGAGGACCGAAAGGTGCAGCGGCTTGCAGGCGGAGTGCGACAGGGGGCAGCACCAGGCAGCGATAGAGACGAGGGGGGACGCCTCGCACTCGCCCCACCCGATGAGCCCGTCGGAGGCGCGGACGCGCACAAGCAGGGCGTCCTGACTGCCGTCCCCGATGTCCCGCACGACCGGCAGGGACAGGTAGAACAGGTCTACCGCGTCGATGGTCATCTCAGTAGCGCCGCTGCCAATTCCAGCTAGCCTCCCCGGTGAGGACCCGGCGCGCCTTCTCCGGCTGCGCGGCGGCGAACTCCGGGCTGATCTCGTTCCCTGGCCACTCGCGCATCATCGGCGGCGTGTACCCGGAGACGATAATGACCCGCTCCTTGTCGGTCAGGATCTCCGTGGTGCTGTGGATCAGCGACTCCGCGAACAGCAGGACGGACCCGGCGGGCGCTTCGATCTGCCGAATCAGGCGGTCCGGGTCTTCCATCGCCGCGGCGATCATCTCCCGCTCCGGCCACTGCGTTCGGTGGCTGCCGGGGATAACCGCGGTGCCACCATCGCCCGGGCCGACGTCCGTCAGGTACGCCAGCGTCTTCACAAACAGGCAGTGAAAGCGGTCACGCTCGGTGTAGGTGCCCCAGCCGGGCCGGGTGCCGGTGTGAAAACCGCTCGGTAGAACGCGTCCCGAGCCGCCGCGCTGGAGCGCGGCCGGGGCGAGGTCCGGGTTGCGCCGGTTAATAATCGCCTCGGTCTCCTCCAGACGTACCTCGCCGCCCACCACCTCCTCCACGAGCGGCAGGAGGCGCGGGTGGACAGCGTAGCCGAGCAGCGCCGGGTCGTACTCGACCAGGTGCCCCATGTGGATGATGTGCGGCTTGTCGGCGTTCAGGTAGATGCCCTTCGCCTTCTTGTCCGGGTCGGCGCGCAGACGGTACAGTGCGTCCTTCATCGCGCCCACCTCGTCCGGCGAAAGGTACTTCTCCAGCAGGACGTAGCCGTATGCCTCGAAGTGGAAGCGCTGAGCGGCGGTCAGCCCCGGGGAATCGGTAGCGGGCGGGCTCGCGTTTGTGACTGCTGCGGTGCCGGTCATTGGAGTCAACCACCTTTCCGGGGCGGGCCGCGGCGCGACGCGTCAGTACGTCGCCCGCCCGCCGCTCGCATCGTAACACTGGCCGGTGACGAACCCGGCATCGTCGGAGCAGAGGAAGTGGACCACCGCGGCCACCTCCTCGGGCTTGCCGACGCGCCCCATGGGAATGCGGGCCGTGAGCTGCGCCACCACCTCGGGCGTCATCTGCGCCAGAAGCTCCGTTTCGATCACGGCCGGCGCCACCGCGTTCACCCGTACCCCGTCGTGGATCACCTCTTTGGCGAGTGCCTTGGTGAGGGCGATCACCGCCGCCTTGCTCGCGGAGTAGGGGACCAGGTTCGGGTTCCCTTCTTTACCCGCGATGGAGGCGACGTTAACGATGGCGCCGCGCTTCTGGGCGCGCATCACGGGGACCGCGGCGCGGCAGGTGCGGAACACCGCGGTCAGGTTCACATCCATGACCCGTGCCCACTCGGCGTCGGTCTGCTCCCAGAGCGGCACCGACGCCCCGGTAATACCCGCGTTGTTCACCAGGATGTCCAGCGTGCCGAAACGGGCCACCGTTGCCTCCATCAGGCTGCGAACGTCCTCTTCGCGCGTCATGTCGGCCGCGTGGGCGACCGCGCCCTCGCCCAGGCGGGCCGCCGCCTTCGCCGCGGCCTCCGCGTCCCGGTCGGCGAGCACCACCGACGCCCCGGCGGCCAGCAGCCGGCCCGCGATGGCGTACCCGATGCCGCGCGCCCCGCCCGTAACGACCGCCGCACGCCCCGAAAGCGACAGAAAATCTCGCATCCGCTGGTCCCCCTGTCTGCGCCATAGTTCGCGCCGGTGTGACGGCTTTCCTGTTGGGGTTTGCACGCGCTTCAGGACTTCTTCAGGTTTAGCGAGTAGGCTTTACCCACTATGAGCCTGCTTCCTCGCTATATGTTGAGAGGGCGCCGCGCAGGAGTGGCGCTCGTGTGGATGTTGCCGTCCGTGGTCGCTGGAGCCGGATGCGGCGGGGGGGGGAGGGGCGGCGGCGCCCGTGGGCGCGTCGCCTTCGTCCTCCCCGACCGTCAGCCCGACGCCCGCGCCTACCCCGTCGCCGACGCCTACCCCGGTCCCCGTCACGGTCCAGGTCACACCGGCAGTGGTGACGCTGAGCGTCGGCGATTCCGTCGCCCTCACCGCCGCGGTCACGGGCGCCGCCGAACAGACCGTCGCGTGGAGTCTTCGGGAGGGCGATGCCGCCGGCTCGGTCACGGAGAACGGCGTGTACACGGCCCCGGCCGCGCCGGGCACGTACCATGTGGTCGCCACCAGCGTGGCGGACCCCACGCGCAGCGCCGAGGTTACGGTAGTCGTCCAGGCGGGCGACGCCACGGGAGTTATCCAATGAAGCAACACGTGAGCCGCACACGTCTCAGGAAACTGCCGGCGGAATGGCTCGTCGGCCTGTCGGGTTTTGTCATCGTCTCCGCGCTTACCGTCCTGGCGGGCTGTGGCGGCGGTGGTGGAAGTGTCGGGGATGTGCCCGGGGTGTCCGCGGCAGCCGCGACGGGGCGTGCCACGTTCACCGTGACCTGGCCCGAGCAGCGCAGCACCCGCCTGATTCCCGCGGCCGCAAACAGCATCCGGGTCGAACTCCTGCGGGGGGGCGTGGTCATCGCCTCCCAACTGCTCGTCCGGCCCGAGGCGGGCGGCGCCGCCACGCTGACGTTTACGGCGCTGCCGGTGGACAAACTGACGGCGCGGGCGTTCGCCTACCCCGGGGCGGACGGCTCGGGCGTAGCCCAGGCGGCGGGCAGCGTGCCCGTGGTGATCCGGTCGGGCGAGACCGTGACCTTTACCCTGACGCTGACCAGCACCATTGACCATCTCGCGCTCACCCCTGCGCAGCCCCGGTTGACGGTCGGGCAGCAGATGCCGCTGATGGTGACTGCGTGGGACGCTCCGGGGGACGCGGGCGGCATCGTGCTGCTGTCGCCGGGGAAACTGACGTGGGACTCGTCGGACCCGGCGGTGGCCGCGGTGGACCGTGAGGGAGTCGTCACCGCCGTTTCCGCGGGGACCACCACCATCACCGTCACCGATACCGAGTCGGGGCGGTCGGCATCGGTGACAGTGATCGTGACGGCGCCGCCTACTCCCACTCCGACCCCCACGCCCACACCCGACCCGTTCGCGGGCGTCCGGGAGTACCTGACCATCGACCCGAACGCCGCCCTGCCCAACTACGCGAACCCGGCGTACCCCCGGCACTACGATGCCGCGACACTCGCCCGGGACAACACGCCCCCCGACAACCGCGTCACCGACCGCGGGGCCACCCTCGGCCGGGTGCTGTTCTTCGACAAACGGCTCAGCGTCAATAACGCGATCTCATGCGCCTCCTGCCACCAGCAGGCGAACGGTCTGACCGACTCCCGTCGCTTCAGCGTGGGATTCAATGGCGTGGACGTCACCGGCGCTCACTCCATGCGTTTGGGCAACCTCCGGTTCTACGCCGGGCGGAGCATGTTCTGGGACCGGCGGGCGGCCAGCGCCGAGGACCAGGCGCTCCAGCCGATCCAGGACAGCGTGGAGATGGGCTTCGACCCCGCGCACGGCGGGCTGGCGGCGCTCCGGGAGAAGATGGCGTCCCTGCCGTACTACCCCGAGCTTTTCCGCTGGGTCTACGGAGACCCCGCCATTACGGATGACCGCATCCGTCGGGCGCTGGCGCAGTACGTGCGGAGCCTGGTGTCCGTCAACAGTCGCTTCGACACCGGATTCGCGCAGGTGTTCGACCCCGCTGCGCCGCAGCGCGGGGTTCAGCGGCCGTTCCCGGGCTACACGGCGCAGGAGGAGCGGGGCAAGCAACTCTTCTTCGGGGCGCCGGGGCGGGACGGGGCCGGGTGCGCGGGCTGTCACCAGGCGCCGACGTTCGCCCTGGACCCCAATTCGCGCAGCAACGGCCTGGACGCCGGGGAGACTCGGGTGTTCAAGTCGCCCTCGCTCAAGAGCGTGGCGCTGGCCGGGCCGTACATGCACGACGGGCGCGTCGCGACACTGGAGGAGGTGGTAGACCATTACATCCGGGGCGTTCAGGACGGTCCGGCGCTGGACAATCGCCTGCGTGACGGGCAAGGGCGGCCCCAGCGCCTGCCGCTGACGGTGGCGGACCGGGATGCCCTGGTGGCCTTCCTGAAGACCCTGGATGACGAAGCGCTGGCCCAGGACCCGAAGTTCTCGGACCCCTTCCGGCGGTAACGAGTGGGGAGGATCGCTCTCAGCCCATCTGGCGCGCGATGTCCTGCCGGTACTGGGACGGCGTCTGGCCCGCTTCTCGCTTGAAGTTGCGGCTGAACACGGTGAGCGAGGCGTACCCCGTCGCGCGGGCGATCTCGCTCAGGTTCTTTTCCGTGGTCGCGAGGAGGTTCTTCGCCTCGTCCACACGCAGGCGGCGGATATACTCGGAGACCGTCATGCCGGTCGCCTTCTTGAAGAGGCGGGCGGTGTATTCGGGGCTCAGGCCGGCGTACGCGGCAGCCCCGGCGAGGCGGGGAGCGCCGCTCAGGTGGGTGCGCAGGTAGTCCTTGACGGCGCCGACATGGTAACTCCCGCCCGCGGGTGCGTCGGTCAGCCCCGTGGGCGGGTCGACCGCCTCGTCGGGGCGGCGCTCGGAGAGGCGCCGCGACAGGAGGACGGTCAGGCTGACGCACAGGCCGTAGATCCGGAGACGGTAGCCCGGCGCGCAGCGCCGGGCTTCGTCGCGCAGGTGGGAAAGGGTCTCCTGGAAGTCGGCGTCCAGCGCGACGCGCCGCAGGTAGCGCAGCTGCCGCAGGCAGTCGTCGGCGAGGGCCAGGACCGGGTCACCGGGGGCGGCATCGTCGGCGTCGGGGGGTGTGCCCGGCTGTGGGGGCGCCGGCTCCCGCCCAGAGGGGAGGGTAAGGGGGGGAAGGCGCTCCGGGTCGAACGACAGGCGCACGACGTGGAGGCGGCTGGCGCTCCCCGTCTCCACGGCGGAGTAGCGCTGCTCGCAGCGGTGCGGCAATACCAGGACGTCTCCGGCCCGCAGGTGGACGTCCGCCCATGGCCCCTCCCAACCCATCACCCGGTGGCGGCACTCGCCGCTCAGCACAAGCAGCACCTTGCGCGCGGGGTTCATGACCGGCAGGTGGCCGTGCGCCGGCGCCAGGAGGTTCTGCTCGTGAAGGATCTGGAACGGCGCGCCGAACTCCTCCACGCGGTATAACGAGTACCCCATCGTAAACCTTGCGGCGGCGAGACCTCATGTCAATCGCAGTGGAGAAGTGTCAGTCCCCGTCGCGTCCCGCCGCTCACCCCCGGTCTATAATGCGTCAAAATCCGTCGTTGACGCCCGGCAAAGGCTATTATACGTCCCTTTGCTCGCCGAGGAGCCCGCTGCCATGAACCCGCCCGAGATACCCATCATCGACTGCGACGTCCACCCGTCGGCTCTTAGCCACCCGGTCGAGCCGTACGTGCCCGCGGAGTTCCGCGAGGCGCTGCGCCAGGGGATGGGCTCCCAGCCCGGCCAGGGCTACGCCAACCCGTTCGGGGTGCAGCGGCGCGACGCCGCCTGTGACGACCCGGAGGCGGTGGGCCGCGACCTGCTCGACCGCTACGGCATTGTGTACGCCGTACTCCAGCCGCCCGGACTCGCCGTCAGCCTTTCCAGCAACATCGACGCGGGGACAGCCAAGGCACGCGCCTGGAACGACTGGCAGGTCGCCGAGTGGATGGAGAAGGACGACCGGTTCCTCGGCTCGATCTGCGTCAACATGAACGACCCCGTCGCCGCGGCGCGCGAGATTCGCCGCGCGAAGGCGTCGCACGCGCGGTTCGTGCAACTGATCGTGTGTGGCGAGAGCACCGACCTTTACGGCCACCGCCGGTACTTCCCGGTGTTCGAGGCGTGCGAGGAGCTGGGGCTGCCGTTCGCGCTGCACCCGGGCAACGAGGGCGCGCTGTGCTCCGCTACCCCGATCGGGCGTCCGTCGAGCTACTTCGCCTGGCACTGCAGCATCCCGCTGACCTACCAGGCGCACCTCATCAGCATGGTCACCGAGGGGGTGTTCGAGAAGTTCCCGGGGCTGCGCGTGGTGATCGTGGAGGCGGGCATCGCCTGGCTGGTGCACACCATGTGGCGGCTGGACAAGAACTTCAAGGCGCTGCGGAGCACCACCCCCTGGCTCAAGCGCCGCCCCTCGGAGTACATCCTGGAGCATGTCCGCCTGACCACCCAACCGCTGGAGGAGCCGGACGACCCGGACCACCTCCTCCAGATCTTCGCCATGATTCAGGCCGAGCGCACCGTCTGCTTCGCCTCGGACTTCCCGCACTGGGACTTTGACGACCCGCGGCGCGTGTTCCCGAAGAAGATGGATGCCGCGCTGCGCCGCCGGGTTCTTTACGACAACGCCGCCGAACTCTACGGCCTCCCGCCGCTGGAGGACACGCTCGCGAAGATGGCGGCGAAGGGATAGGCAGGACAATGGAGCATGTGACTGAGGCGGCGGCGGCAGCGCCCGCCGGCTTCCGGCTGGAGGGCTACGGCTCGGAGAATCCGGCGTGTGACCCGCAGACGCCCCTGGAGCAGGCGTTCCGGGTACTGGACGAGGCGAAGCCGCCCCGGGCGCGCCACGGGAACCGGCTGGTGGTCTGCGCCGCGGCCGAAATCGCGCCGGGCGAGCGGCGCATCGTGGACGACCCGGAGTCGGGCGTTTCCGTGGGCGTCTTTAACATCGGCGGGACGTTCCACGCTGTGAAGAACGTCTGCCCGCACCTGGGGGCGCCGTTGTGCCGCGGGAGCGTCCACGCCACCCACCGGCCTGGCGACCTGTTCGAGATGAACCCCGCCTTCGCCGGGCGTATCCTGCGCTGCCCCTGGCACGGCTGGGAGTTCGACATCGTTACGGGTAAGGGGCTGTACGACGCCGCCAGCCGCGTGGCGACCTACCCCTGCGAGGTGGACGAGGACGGAAACGTGGTGGTCTGCCTGTGACCGACGCGAGCGTGGGGTTCGCCCGGACCCAGTCCGGTCACTCCTGGCAGCAGGATATCTGACGCTCTATCGTCCGCTAAAAAATTAACGTTAATATCTTGACACCCGGGCGGCATGGTGTTAATGTTTTAACACCATGCCGAAACCCAGAGACGACAATGCCTACCTCAGCCCCCGCGAGCAGCAGGTCATGGAACTGGTCTACCGCTCCGCGGATGGGCTCGTCGCCGCGGACGTAGAAAAGGCCCTCGGCCTCTCCAACTCCGCCGCTCGCACCTTCCTCCGCATTCTGGAGCAGAAGGGGCACCTCACCCATACCGAAGCGGACGGCCGCTACGTCTACCACGCGACCCGGCCGCGCGAGAGCGCCGCTGCGCAGGCGCTCTCGCGCGTGGTGCGGACGTTCTTCAATGGCTCTCCGACCCGCGTCATGGCGACGCTGCTTTCACAGGACGAGACGAAACTCTCCGCCGACGAACTGGCCGAACTCCAGGCGCTGATCGATCGTGCGCGCCAGGAAGAGGGAAGGTAGGGGAGGCCGCATGGACACTCTTTCCACCCCGGTTGCCGCTACCGCCCTGGACCTTTTTGTCCGTGGGCTGGGGGTATGCGCGCTGTGGCTGGCGGCCCGCGCTCTCCTGCACTGTCGCCGTGCTCGGGCCACCGCTCGCCACGCCTGCGCCGCCGCCGCTGCCTGGGCGCTGCTACTACTGCCCGTGCTTACGCTCGCGCTGCCCCGGGTCGCCGTGCCGTTTGCGCTGCTGCCGGCCCCGCCCATCGCGGACCCGAGCGACACCAACCCCGTGCGCATCGTCGCACCCCCTGGGGGCGGCGCGGTTGTGCCCCTTGTCAGCCCGCCGCGCGCGTCGAAGAGGGCGTCGGCGGGCGCGTCGGCGGGTGCCGCCTGTGTGCTGGGGGCGGCGGCGCTTCTCCTCCGCCTGTTCGTCTGTTTGGCCGCCGCGGCCCGCCTCCTCCGCACCGGGAGCGCTCCGGAGCCTGGTGACCGGATAGATCGCCTGTTCGGCGCAGCCTGCGCCGCGATGGGATTGGCCCCCGGCCGCGCCGCCCCCCGCCTCCGACTGGGCGCCAGGGTCGGCACCCCGGTGACCGCGGCGCGTACGGTGCTGCTGCCCCCCGGCGCCGAGGCGTGGGAGGACGCGCGCCTGGACGCGGTGCTGCGGCACGAACTGGCGCACGTGCGGCGCGGGGACTGGTGGCACCTCGTGGCCGCCGAGGCCGCCTGCGCCCTGTTCTTCCCGAACCCTCTGGTATGGCGCCTGGCACGCGAGATGCGCGCCGATGCCGAAAAGGCCGCAGACGAGATGGTGCTGGCGTCCGGCATCCCCGCAAGCGACTACGCCCACCACCTGCTGGCCCTCGCCGCTGCTGCATAGCCCACGACCTACGACGTACGCAGGAGGAAACGATCATGCCCGGGAGACGAAACGGATCACTGCCGCGCGATTGGTTCGCGCCGCTCACGCTGGGCGCCGCTTCGCGCAGTCGGGATCTGCGTGGACGCCTGGAGGCCCTGCTCGCGGGAGCGCGCCACCGGCCCGCTGCGCCGCTGAGCCGCCGTCAGGCCCTCGTCATCGCGTTCGGCGTCGCCGCAACGCTGGTGCCACTTTCGCTGCTGGATATCGGTGCAACACCCTACGACCGTAATTGGAGCGCCGGGACATCGTTTCAGACTGTGCGCGAGGTGACGGAAACGGGGGAGTACTTCACCGTATCCGGATCCGGCGGCAGGGCGACCCGGGACGGACGCGACACGGTGGTGGAGTTCCGCGACAACCTGCTGTGCTGGACGCCGGAGATGACGGCGCGCACCTCCTGGTTCCGGCGCGTCCCGGCCGTGGTGGAGGTGGTGTCCGCCGTGCCGGGCGGGGAGCGGCACGTGCGCTACCGGTTCCCGGGCGTCCCCGCGGAGAGCCTGCGCTCGTTCCACGTGCGCTACGACCGCGGCAGCGGCCCGTTCGTCCTACCGCGCCGCCCCGTGCCGGAGCCCATCGCCGACTCCCAGTTCAATCAGTCACTCTGGGTCGTCACACCCTCTCCCGGGCACGTCATGTACTTCCGCGTCCCAGCTTTCCCCGGCGTCCCATCTTCCCCCGCTGGCCCCCTCTCCGACCAGGCTCAGCTTAGGTACGTAATCCGGTGGTACAACTCCGTCAGGGCTCAGGGCTACAAAGCTCTGGTAGACGCACGAGCGCGCGCCCAGGAGCGACCCATGACAGCGGTCCCGCCCGTGGCCCCCGTGGCCCCCGTGGCTCCCGTGGACCCGGCAGGGCACGGTCTCGCGCACTGACCGTGCCGCGCTCGCACCCCTACGCCGCAGTGGCCGCCGAAGCGCCCGGAGGCTGGTCCTGCATCTCCTCCAACTCCTTGCCCTTCGTCTCCCGGACCAGATAGGCGACGAAGACCAGCGAGAGCGCCGCGGCGCCGGTGTACAGCCCGTAGGAGAGGCCCAGGCCGAACCTCTCTGTCAGGACGGGGAAACTCAGGGAGACGCCGAAGTTGGCCACCCACTGCGCGGCGGCGCTGACCGCAAGCGCGATGCCCCGTATCCGGTTGCTGAACATCTCCCCCAGCAGCACCCAGACCACCGGTCCCCAGGAGAAGCCGAAGAAGAAGACGAAGGCGTTCGCGGCCGCGAGCGCCACCAACCCTCCTGCGTCTGTCAGCGTCGGGTTGCCGGCCGCATCCACGGGAGCGCTGCCGAAGAGGAAAGCCATCGTTCCCAGCGTCAGGGTCATTCCCAGCGAGCCCAGAAGCAGCAGGGGCTTGCGGCCAAACCGGTCCACAAAGGCGATCGCGATCAGGGTCGTCACGATATTGGTGATGCCCGTGATCGTGCTGATAAGCAGCGCATTCTCCTCGGTAAAGCCGATGGAGCGCCACAGGACCGTGCTGTAATAGAAGATGACGTTAATGCCCACCAGTTGCTGCAGGACGGACAGCCCAATGCCAATCCAGACGATCGGAAGCAGGCCGAGGCGGTTGCCCCGGAGGTCGGATAGGCGCGGGCGGTACTCCCGGTTCACCGTCCGCCGGATCTCCTGCACCTTGGCCGACACATCGCCCCGCTCCACTCGGGCCAGGACTGCGGCAGCTTCCGCCTCGCGCCCCCGGGATACCAGGAACCGCGGGGATTCGGGGATGAGCAGGGCGCTGAGGCCGTAGAGCGCGGCGGGGAGAGCCTCAATCCAGAACATCCAGCGCCAGGACGGCATGCCGAACCAGAACGGCGCCTCCGCCGAGCCGGAAGCCCGGCCAATGAGGTAATTGCTGAGCAGGGCGGTAAAGATGCCCACCACGATCGCCAGCTGCTGGAGTGAGCCCAGCCGGCCGCGCATGCGCGCAGGCGCGACCTCGGCAATATAGGCGGGCGCCACCACGCTGGCGGCGCCGACCGCAATGCCGCCCAGCGAGCGCCAGAAGATGAAGTCCCATACCCCGACCGCGATGCCGGAGCCGATGGCGCTGACCAGGAACGCCAGGGCGGCGAGCAGCATCGTCCGGATACGGCCCTGTCGGTCCGCGAACGGCCCCGCGGCGAACGCTCCCACAGCGGAGGCCAGCAGCGCCAGCGACACCGAAAGACCGACCCCGGCACTGCTGGCGTTGAAGGCGTTCTGCAGCGCGACGATCGTGCCGTTGACCACCGCGGTGTCGAATCCGAACAGGAACCCCCCGAGCGCCGCGGCGCTCGATATGAGGACGACGTAGGCGGCGCTCGGCGCGGGAAGCGCGCTTGCCGTGCTCTGAGAAGCCATTCTTCCGCTTCTTTCCCGGAACGCGCGCCCGTGTCTCCTCCGGCGCGCGACGCGCAGAGTGTTCCAACACAGAAGAGGTACCCGTAGCCGGCGAGAATGAGCGGAGCAGGGAGGAAGAGTCGCGAGAAGAGGGACAAATAGATGGGCGGTACAGGATTTGAACCTGTGACCTCTTCCGTGTCAAGGAAGCGTGCGATTTCGCGCGATTCTCGCGCGAATGCACGTGGGAACGCCGTTCGCCGAGGTTAGCACAGGAAAATGCCTCCGCCTGCGCGGATTGGGTCGATATTACCACAATGTTTGATCGGGGTCAACGGTTCAACGGTGCCTTAACGGCGGCACGTGATGGGCAATTAGCCGCTCCTACCGCAACTTTCCGCGAGCCTGAGAAGAACGGGACCGTTCCGCTCGGCCCCTGTTCAGGATAGTATGCTTCCGATGGAGCCGTCACCACCCCGCGATAACTTTGCCCCCCTTCCGCTGGCGGATCACAACTCCGATCTCCAGCGTCGGAGTATCGCGGCGCTCAACGCGTGTCTTCCTATGGATCGGTTTCTCGTGCGGGATGTTCGCGGTAGCGATGACTATGGTGTTGACGCGGTGATCGAGCTTCGGGACGGCAGGCGGGTAACGAACCTCCTGGCCCAAGTCCAGCTCAAGGCGACCGATAGCACCGCCCGCATCCAAGGCGACATCGTCCCGCTACAGGTAAAATCCGCCAACCTTAACTATCTCACCAACGGACTGCACGGCGGCTGCGCCCTCTACGTCCTCTACCTGGCAGCGGCGGACGAACTGCGCCTCGCTTGGGCCGCGGACGAGCGTGCTCGGATCGAGTCGGAGTCGCGCGACTGGGAACGGCAGGGAACGGTCACGCTCAAGTTCGGGCCGCGGACGCTTTCGACCCCTACCGTTCTGGACGAAATTTACGAGCGCATACTTTCTCACAACTTCTCCTACCGCTCGCTTGATGCTGCCGCGATCGGCCACAAGGATGCCCCGCCTCAGCGTTTTCAGAATGATGGGGATGATGGGGAAGAGGACGAAGACGGCGGCCTGATCGACAGCGACCCCGACCGCCTCGTAGATGCAGGGCACCGTATCGGGGCGATTCGCAAAGATCTCGGGCTGGACCTCCCACAGTTCGCGCGGGCGTTGTCGCACCCCGACCAGCGGGCGCTCGCCCGCATCGAGTCAGGGACCGACCAATCTCCGATGTGGCTGGTGCGGCGGGTCGCAGAGTTGAGCGGTGCCCGCGCGGGCTGGATTGAACTGGGTACCGCCGCACCTTTTCCCTACCGCGGCAGGCGCTACCCCGTGCGCTCCATCGAACTGCGCCGTGCCCCAGAGATACTCGCCGCGATCCTCGCGCGGAATACCAGCCATCTCTATCTGTGCCTGGAACCGCGGTCGAAGCAGGTGGTCGTTCTGGCAGAACAGGCGCCGCACCACTGGCTCACCTACGACCTCTGTGCCCTCGACTTCTGGAACTGGATGGGTAGCCGCTACCAGATACCCAAGGTACGGGCATTCCTCCAAGGAGCGATGGACGTGCGGGCGACGCTGGTGAATTACTCGTCGTGCTACCTCACCCCTATCGCGACGGCCCGAATCCTGGCGGGCGAGATTCACCCCAGGAAGGTGGTGCTCGCCGCGGTCCAGCGTGCGCGGGGCAAAGAACACGGGGGCGGCAGGTACTGGACGGAAGACTTCGTCGACATCTATGGGGAGCGCGAGGGTATCAGCGACACGGAAGCGGACCATGCCAAGGAGTACGGCGAATGGTTCGTGATCGCGCGGGAACTGATGCGCGAATGGAACGGAGCCATCCACCCGTTCGAGCGGTTGCGGGAGACGGACGCCGTTGACGAGACGGCGGATGCTTCTATCGGGGGCACCCAAGACGCGGAAGTTCGGCCATGCCCAAGGCAGCAGGAAGCATCGCACCGCCTTTCTACGCGTGACTTCCCGCAGGCGGATTACGGTGCGCCGATCAATCTGCTGCCGCGACACGCGAGGCCGTACCCTTGGTGGCGCTGGCGCTTTGGGCGAGACAGTGCCGAAAGGCGGTCCAGATGACAACGGCTGCACCCGCTGAACACCGCGCAGAGAAAACTCCCTGTGGCTCATCACCAACGCGGTCTTCGGGCGGATAGCGTGCTTATGCGGCGACATGAGTCCATCCTCGCCCGCTCACTACCTGACCAATACGTTCTCGGCTGACACCGAAACGTCGCGCCAGAGCCGCCTTGGTCGCAGCCCCGCTGGTGACTGCGTCGCGTATCACCCGCACTTGATCCTCGGTAAGCTTGGCGCGGCCCGCCGCCTCTCCTTTTGCCTGTCTGCCCTTTTTGTCGCGGTCGCGGTTGTTTTCCGCGACCGTGCCGAGGACGAGATGGAATGGGTTCACGCACCGACGCACGTCGCACGTGTGCATGACCACCATCCCGCGCGGGATCGGCCCGTACTGCATCTCCCACGAGAGGCGGTGGGCATCGCAACGGTTGCCCTCTACCGACATGCGACCGTATCCCTGGACTGTCGCCCCCGTCCAGAGCCAGCACTCCTGCCCGCCCGACCTCCCTACTTTCATCCAGTACCGTTCTTGCCATGTTCTCATGGCTTGTTCTCGTGCCGAGCCGAGGCAAACGTCACGGAATCAAGGCGGTTTTTTTCGGGCGATGAATAAGGTGCCCCGATCTGCAACGCGGGCGAGGATACGGCGGCGGGCTGGCCCAATGTGCGGACATTCCGAGATCCCGAGCCAGCGGGTATTTATCGACGAAAGAAACGCCTGTGTTGCCATCTCGGGCCATAGGGAATCCCCGAGAAGGCTCCTCAGAGGCGCTGCGTCGAACCCTCGCGGCTCCTCTATCGCAGGGGGCTGGAGTGTGCTTTAGATCGCCTCTATCGCACCCGCGTGATTTACCCGATGCTCGCTCGTGCGGGTTTCGCCTTGGTAAAACGCTGTGTACGTGCGGCCTTTGGACGCCGCAGCGACGGACATTTTTGACACCCGACTATAAGGCATCTATGGGTGGGACACCCCTGCCCATGTCGGGAGAGAGGGGAGGCATGCACATAGGCACGACGAACCCGTCGCAGTCCCATGCCCCTACACGGATGGCGACGTGGGCGGCGGGCAGAACTGAGTGAAGAGCGATGGTGAATCGAACAGGAGCATCTCGATTGCATCGTGGTGGCAGCCGAGGACGCTCGCCCATTGGTTACCAGCCTCTACGAATCGAACCCACCCCGCAGGGTCCCACGCCACCGTATCACCCGCGCCGAGTGATACGAAGTCGGCGAAGCGCAGTGAGCCGTCGTCCGCCAACACTTGCAGGGAACGGGCAACGCGAGCGTCGAGGACGAGCGGGAGCGGATCAGCCCCGCAACCCAGTCCCACGGCGTAGAGAAGTTTCGTGAAGAACGCGGGGCCACACCACGCGACGGCGAAGTCCTGGTAGGCACCGAGCAGGTTGCCCGCTGCGACGGCTGTGAATGCCTGTGCGAGTGCGGCGTCCAGGCGTGGGTCGGCGAGCATCCGTGCTACTCTCCACGGCCCCCGACCAACTGTGCCGTATCCCCAGATCATCGCCGCGAGGAACAGCCGCCGACGGAGAGTGCTGTCTCCGTGGGCCTGTTCAGACATCTCGCGGAGATCGCCTCGCGTCAAGCTCTCGGGGTAAGCCGCTGCCAGGGCGACGAAATCAGGGTCCTCGCGGCCGAGGTGCCGTTGCCAGGTCGTCGCGCGGTAGCGTACTCGTTGACGTTCTGGCACTATGCTGCCGAGCAGGGCCGCGACCGCCTGAAGGCGAGGGGGTACTACCGCCAGGGGCACAAACGGCTCCAGATCGTTCATCGTACCAATCTGGCTCTGTTCCTATAATCGCTTCCTATAATCGCTGGCAGGGAAGACAGAAGAATCGCGTGGGATATATCGGCGCATCGGGTTCACATTCGCCGTCTTGGCGAACAATGCCTTTATAATGCCCCAGGCCGCCCTCGGCTCCTCTATCACGAGCGGGCTACAAAGGGCCTTAAACGACCTTTCTCGTGCCCTGGTGAACCGAAGGCTGTTCGGTCCCTATACCTGCTGACCCTCGCGCACCACGGACGGCGTACTGCCCCGCGTGGGTCGCGGCGGTCAACCTTGACGGCGCATCACGAAATCGCGCAGGCGGTCGAACCATGGTCTCCTCGCAACAGGTGCCAAACTTGGCACCGCGGCTGGCGGGTCGGCTAACGGGGCAGCGGCGGTGTGCCGCGTTGCGCGGGCCTCGCGAGCCAGCGGGTGCTCCCCGACGAACGAAACGCCCGCACGGTCGCCCCGCGCGATCAGGGGCGGGTACAGGCACGACGCGCTGCACTCGCAGCGGTTCACCCGCAGTTCCGCGTGGAGGAAGTCGTACATCTGCCCGCCCGCGTCCGTGAAGCCGCGCGGCAGGACGACCATCGAGAGAAGCTGGAGCACCTCCATTGAGGCGAGGTTCATGCTGAAGGCGAACACGTTCTCGTTGCGCCGCAGGCCGCTCTCCTTGGGCAGACCCTCAATGTAGGTCGGGTCATCGAGCAGACCGATCCGCTCCAGGCTCACGTCTTCGGGCGTGTACTGGCGCAGGCACTCCAGGCAACGACGGGTCGGCGCGGCCACGTGGGCGAGCCATTCGGCCCCGCGCAGGCCCTTGCCCGCCCTGTTCATCACCGCATGGATGCCCCCGTCCACCACAGGGATCAGGTGGGCGTAAGCGATGAAGTTGAGCACGTTGCGCGGCCACGGGCGGTCCACACAGGAGAACAAGACATCGCAGTCCAGCGCGGCGCGGAAGCCCTCCTCCTCGACGACGCTGTACTCCAGCGGCAGGGCCGCGAAGTCACTGGCGGTCGCGCTGAGGGGGAGGACCCGCTCCAGGACCCGCACCTTCGGCGTCCCGCGCTCGGCGTCGTCGCGGGTCGCGTGCATCAGTCGGTCCAGGTTGTGCCGCTTCACGACGTCGAAGTCCATCAGCAGCACCTCGGACACGCCCATGCGGGCGATCGACTCGGCCACCATGCTGCCCACGCTGCCGAGGCCGATCACCCCGACCCGCAGTCGCGCAAGGCGGCCCTGCGCCGACTCGCCCCACGCGCTCACGGTTCGGGTCAGTTCCTCGTGGAACGCGGGGGCGGGGCGGAGGGCGTCGTTGAACGTCACCGCCAGCCGCTCCCCGACCACGCGGACCGACTCGCACCAGTGCCGCTCATACGTCTTTGGGACGGTGCGGACCCAGAAGCGGGCGCTCCACGCCTCATCGGTACCCGCGGTCAGGCCCAGGAGCGGCAGGCCCGTCGCGCCGAACGCCGTCGGCGCGTAGGTCTGCTCGGCGTGGATGTCGTCGCGGCTCATGCCCTGCCAGCCCGTCGCGGGATGGCTGTGCATCAGCGCCAGGCCGCATCCGCGCTCCTCGGCCACGGCCAGCGCCCGCTCGAAGTAGGCCGACGTGAAGCTCGCGTTGCCGTGGACCGCCCGCTCCCCGTCCCGAGGGAGGATGAGGCTTTCGACCAGGCCCGAGAAGCGGCGCGTCCCCTGGCTCGGGTACCAGAGCGCGAAGCACAGGTCCTCCTGCCCGTCGCGGCGGATCAGGTGTCGGATCGCCTCGTCGTTCACGCCCGAGGCGATGGCGGCGCTGTAGATCATACGGGTGGCTCTCTACGTCCGTCGGCGCGGACCGCCTCCACCCCGCCGTGTGCGGGTCGAAGGCGGCCTGCGTCGTTCATTCGTCCGTGGCGGGGACGGCGTCGAACACGTGATGCAGGTGCTCCACGTAGCTGCGCACCGTGCGGTCGGTGGAGGCCCAGTTCGGGAACGGGCGGCTCCAGTATTGCCAGTTGCCGTCCATGAAGGGGGGCAGCCGTCCCGCATGGACGCCCCCCAGCGGCCAGTCGCCTCCTCCCGTCGGCAGCAGGGGCGGGGTGACGTGTGGACCAGGCGGCGGGTTGAACGGCCAGTCCTCCCCCGCCTGGAACCCCACTGTCACGGTCCGCCCCGCGAAGCGTCCCGAGCGGATCGTGAACGGGAACGAGACGCACTGCTGCCCGCGTTCCGTCACCTCGAACCCCAGATCCCGCAGTCCTTGGATCAGGTCGGCACGTGCCATGCAGTCACCCCCTCACGACACGGTGCCGCCGCCGCTGTAGATGGCCTTGAATACCTGGCCGTCGCGCAGGCGGATGAGGGTGTCGGGGTTGTCCTGGTACGAGGTGTCCTGGTACTTGAGGTAGTAGTCTCTCGGGTCGAACCCCGCTTCCGTCAGGATGGTACGCGCCGTGCGGAACCGCTCGTGCGACACCTGATCCTCGGCGTTGACCTTGTAGCGGATCGTCAGCTCGCGGGGGACCAGCTCGAAGGCGACCTGGCACTGTTCGGCCAGCGCGGCGAGCCGCGTGTCGTCGTCGAGCGGACCGCCCGCGTCGAGCAGTTCCAGGCGGTAGTCGCCCGCGGGGCGGGCGTCGAACTCCCGCGCCGCCCAGCGGGCTACCCGCTCCACCTTCGCCGTCGGCGGGAACTGGTCCGCCCTATCCTCGGCGCCGAAATGCACCGTCACGGCGATGTTGCGGCAGCGGGAGGCGTGGACGGTCTGCCGATGCCCAACGCTCCCCTTCAGGCGGGCGTCCGCTTCCAGCACCTTGCCCTCGTCCTCCCCGACGAAGAGCACCACCTCCCCCGCCTCGGCCAGCCCCGACTCGCCGTGGCGCCGCACGGCGTCCACGAGGTCGGCCCCGCGCCCTTCGGCGGGCACGTTGACGACGATGGGTTCCCGCCTGCCAGGAACCGCGACGACCACTTCGAGCAGTTCAGCCATCTCCAGTCTCCACTACGTAAATAGTTGAAATGCGACACGATCTTTCTACCATGACCCCCAATAAGCAAGCAAGGCGAACTTACGTTCATCGTGTATAATCAGCCCAGAAGTTCAACGATTGGCGTACCATCATGACCATCGGCCAGCGCCTGCGCGAGAAGCGGCGCGAGAAGAACATGACCCTGAAGCAACTCGCCGAGGCGACGGGGCTGACCGTGACTTACCTGTCCGACGTGGAACGCGACAGGACGCAACCGTCGCTCAAGACGCTCGGCAGGGTAGCGGAGGGGTTCGGCGTCTCGACGACCGACCTGATGGTGGGCGTCGATCTGCTCGGGGGAGAGACGGACGAGGCGTTGCCGCCTGGCCTGCGGGAACTGCGCGACGACCCCGCGTGGCGCGACCAGCTCAACGACGACTGGATACGGACGCTGGTGCGGCTCGACTACCGCGGCAAACGCCCGCAGACGAAGCAAGACTGGCGGGACGTGTTCCTCTCCCTGCGGCGGGTCATCACGCCGAGCGAGGACCGCTGAGGGACGGGGACGCAAGAGGAGCCTGAGGGTTACTCGCCATGCCGATGAACGACCGCCAGATGCGTCAGCACGTGATCGGCCTCGTCAGGGAGGTCATCCAGAGGCACGGTCTGCCACCGTGCCCGACGTGGCGCCAGGTGTTCAAGGCGCTCGATCTGCCGATGCCGAAGCGCGTCTCCCTCAGGGACCAGGACGGTGCCCGCGACGGGAGGCAGGTATTCGTCAGTTCCCGCCTGACCTGCCCCGAGCGCGTCGTCTTCACGATCTTCCACGAGATCGTCCACATCCTGATCGACGAGGACGGGGAGCTACCGTCAGAACTGCACGACCATTTCTACCACTCCGAAGACGAGCAGGCGGAAACCAGGGTCCTGGAGTCGCTCTGCCACGCGGGCGCGGCGCAGTTCATCATGCCGCAGGAGGACTTCCTGCCGCTCATGCGCGACGGCAACTGGCGGGTCAGCGAGCTACAGAAGGTGATCGAGCGGTTCAAATGTTCGACCGTGGCGGCGGGGTTCCAGTACGCGCTGAACCACCCCAAGGAGTGTATCCTGGTCATCTGCGAGCACGGCCTGCCACCCGCGGCGGCTGCCAGGGCCGAAATGCGCGGGCGGGCCATCGCCCCCGTGCTGTTCGGCGCCTATGTCGTGTGCAGCCCCGATGTGCAGTACCCGATGCACTGTTACGCGACCGTCCCGAAAACCCACCTGATTCACCAAGCATGGGAGAGCGGTACCGAGGCGGTCGGGCGCGACCACGGGTTTTACAACACCTTTAGGACGTGGCCGATCCCGTGCGAGGTAACGTGCCTGAGAGGCCGCGCCTACGCCGCGTTCTTCCCGAAGGGCAACGTACCGACACAGCACCACCCCTATCAGCAGAGCCTATTCTGAAGCCCGCGCTGAGGACGAGTTTCCCCGTCACGATTAGACCGTGACGGGGCGCGTGGTCGAGCACCTGAGGCCAGCAACGCCTACTTCTCGTCGCCGTTGCCCCTTATGAGGTAAGGCCGCAACCGCTGCATTATGTAGTCCGTGCAACCGTCAACCGCGTCGGGAGCGATCCAAGCGCAAAAGTATCGCTCTTCCGTCGGGTAGTCGTAGTGGATGACTTCGTTACGGTCCTTCCAGACTACATCGTGCTCACGGTACTTGTCGGGGTAGAGTCCCGCCCAATCGCCCAGAATTTCCCAGTAGGCAAACCCGCTTGCCTCGTATTCAGAGAGATCGATGAGCATGACGTAATCGAAGATAGTGGTCTCGGCACTCTCTCCAGACGTTTCCGTCATTTCAAAGACGCACGGCCAGTCCGCAATCCCTTCGCGGGTCACGTACTCTTCCATTTGCCCTGACCAGTCCACCTCGTCCCTGGTGCGCGGTCTGACCCATTCATCGACGACGAAGTCTTCGCCGAAGTGTCTTTCGATCCACTCGCGCGTCGTGACGACGGCATCGCCTTGGTACTGCTTTATCGCCTCATCTGCGTCCTCCAGTGTCTCGAACGCACCGACGCATTCGTGGTGGGGCGGAGCCTCGTAGGGCACGGCGAACCGCAGGTGCGGTTCAGGTNAGAACCGAACAAAGTGCCACTCCTCGGCGGGAGGCAGTGAGTGCAGAGCCGCTTTGAGTGCCATCCAGTTGGGATGCCCCTGCTCGTGTGCGATGACACTCTGCGCGTCGGCAAGCTTCAGGGCACCCACCATACGCGCAGGCAACGAGGCCCGTGCTGACGGCGGTGCGGCGGGGGTGATGTCGCTCCCGTTTGGTTGGGTGAGCCTGTAGTAAGGGGCAAAACGGGCTATGGCTGCGGGCGACTGTTCGCGAGCGGCGCGTAGTAACGCCTTGGCGTCACGCTTCAGATGGCGGAGAGGGGTGGGTTCCTGTTCTGATCCAGACATACGTACTCCTTGCTGGCGTGGTGTCCGCACCCGTGCCAGGAGAACGTTGTCGATCCGAACAGCGTGGCATGAGCAAGAGGAGGTTTCGCAGTGGGCGGAGCCTTTGTCGCGGACTACGGGCGCCTGCGTTCGCCCTCCCGATTCTATCATATCCACTTCGCGACGGGAAACAGCCGACGACGGCCGTGCGCCTCATCACGATAGCGCTTCGGCAAACCTCCGCAGGTCGGCGCGTGTGACGCTGCGAGATATCTTGGTTTCAGGGCGGCGAGATCGGAGGCGGCGAGGCAGAGATGCCGCCACGTATCACCGCAGTAGGGTATGTCCTGGCGGTCGGGGTTAATGCTGCAAGCAGGGGCGTGACCGCGCGGAGGCGCGGAGGCACCGCGACCGCTGGCGGCCCGTGCTGGGTTATACATCGGGAGGCACTGTTCCACTCGGCGCTGGTCTGCGGCGACCCACCGCCTACCTGCGACGCCACTCCTCGACGGCGACGCGGATGCCCTTGGCGACGATGGTAAACGCTTCGTCCTGGTCGTGCCAGTGGCGGCCCCTCACCGCCTTGCCGTCCGTCGGCAGGGCCTGTAACTTCCCGAACTCGCTGCTATGCCAGTCGCACTCGCGCAGGATCACGGGGATGACCCGCGCCGCGCCGCTCGCGTGTCGCTCCATGGCCCGCTTCATTTCCACGTCGTAGCAGTAGTCGGAGTTGAGGAAGTCGGCGCTCACCAGCAGGAGGATGACCCCCGCGCCGTTCAGGTGCTCGTCGATCTCGCCCTTCCACTCCTGCCCCGCCCCGATCCGACGGTCGTGCCAGCCGTTGATGACGCCCTGGCGCTGCATCAGGCTCAGGCTCTTGGCGAGTTCGTCGCGCAGGGCTTCGTCCGCGTGGGAGTAGGAAAAGAACACCTCCGCGGGAGGAGGGTCGGTTCGGTCTACGGTCATGTCTTTCTCCTTGAGGTACTCACGCTGGCGCAGCATATCGAGGAACGAATCTACCTTAGGTGTGGTGTACGGGTCGTCGTACGCCTCGCGCATCCGCCCGATGGCCTCCTTGACCTGATCCCCGTGGCGGTGGCACAGCCCCCATAGGCGGTCGATGGCTTCCTCTTCATCCGCGATGCCGAGGTACTCGTACACGTCGGCGAGATCGCTCGCCCGCTTCGTGTAGAAGGCGTCGAGGCTCTCGTTCGCGAAGTCCCTGGCCTGTCGCACGAAGTCCTTGATCGTGGTTCTCATGTCGCCGTCCGCCACCGACTCGGTCAGGAAGTCGGTGGCGTAGATGCCGCCCTCCACACCGTCCTGAAGATCGGCCGCCCACGTCGCGAACCGCCTGTCAACGCACTGGGAACAGCCCCCGCAGTGGGTGCCGCCCCCGCCGACCTTGAACGTCTTGCTGCACGACACCGAGCTGGAGATCAGCCCCTCTCTGTTCAGGGCGGCGATCCGCTTCAGCACGTCGGTCTTCGTGTCCCAGAAGTACGGGGTGTCCACGCGGAACGGCCGCCCCGCGACCAGCGAGAAGAAGGCGTTCAGGGCGGTGATCGTGCGCGGGTGGGTCGTCCTCGTCGCGCGGCCCTGAGCCAAGTCCTGCCGCTTCGGGAAGTTCAGGGAGGTCACGCCGTTCTCGTAGACGGTGAGCGCGTCGAGGCCGAGCAGATCCGCCAGCACGAACGCGATGGCGCTGTACAGGAAGAACCGCGTCCGTTGCGTCTCCTCCCGCGCCCGCTCCCCCTTCAAGCTGCACCCGAAGCGGTAGTGCTTGAGGCGGTCGGCGGCGCGGAGGTTCGGGCGGGCAGGGTCGGGGCGGCGCAGCGCGTCAAGGAGTCTGTCCTGCGTCTTGCTCGTGGCGGGCTGGCCCGAACGGTGGCTGACGAGGTACAGGTCGCGGTCGGAGTGGTCGAGTTCTTCGACCACTCCCGCGAGCGAGTCCAAGCCCCCCGAGTACAGAATTACGCGGGCGTCGGGGTTGGGCGCCAGTGCGAACTCCTCGGCGTCGAACAGGTTCGCCTGCGGTGTGGAGTGCCCCCCGTCGAACTCGAAGCGGAAGCAGACATTGCCCGACAGGAACGAAAGCAGATCATCGAGCGCGGCTACCACCTGGGGCTGCTTCCAGAAGTCGTGGTCGCGGACGCGGACGGCGAAGTGGTACTCGCGCGACCAGCGGTGGTATTCCACGTCGCTCTTGCTGCCTCGGTAGGTGTTGCGGTCTGCCCCGTACACGTAGCTCGCGATCTCCAGCAGGTCGAGCAGGCGGGGGGGCAGGTAGTTCAGGTCGCCAACGAACTTGGGGAGGTGGATGTTGAGGTTGCGCGGGTCGGCGGCCCCGTCGCGGTATTCGAGGGTCAGCCGCTCGTGCGGGGCGGACTGCGGGAAGTGGGCCAGGAGGTTGGCCCCGTTGCAGGCGACGAAGCTGCGGGCGATCGCGGGGCCGTGACTCATTTGTCCACAGGCTCCCGCGTCAACTCGTCGCGCATCTTGCCGAAGCCGTAGGACAGGAAGCCGTCGATCTCCCGCTCCGAAGGCACCCCGTTCTTGGCGTGGCTGTTGAACCACCCCGCCGCGTAGGACTGGACGATCTTGGATGTCTCGAAGGCGTGTTTGGACACGTCCTCGACGTGTGCTCCCATGCGGTCGCGGAAGCGGTCCCGCTCAGCGAGCGAGGGGATCACCCGCGACGCCTCGCGCTCCAGGAAGTAGTTCAGGTAGCGCCGCAGGAGGTTGGCGAAGAACAGCCGCGACATCTCGCAGAACCCCGCGCCCGTGCTGGTCTGGTGCCAGGTGGAGTAGGAGTCGTCGAAGGAGGCGAACAGCCCCGCTTGGCGCGGCTTGTTCGCGTCGTACCACTGGGCGAGGGCGTCGATGGCGGCGGATTCCGCGATCGCGGCGTACTCGGGGAACTCAGCGGCGGCGGCGACCCGCTTCTGGAGGGCGCGGGACAGTTTGAGCGGGGTGATCTTGTCGGGGGAGCCGAGGGCGAGACGCCTCAGTTCGGCGTCGTCCTCGGCGGGACGGGCGGCCACGGCCACTTCGATGAGGAAGGTGAAGGCCGCCGTCGTGGCGTCGTCCTGCTGGAGTTGGCGGAAGCGGCGGCGCACCTGCTCCAGCGTCGCCGACGCGACCGCGCCAGGGTCGAAGTCGGAAGTCCTGTTCCCGCCCGAGGCGCCGCCCGCGCCCCCGCCCGTCATCAGGCCGACGATGCCCTGCCACGACTTCGTTTTCGGGAGCGTCCCGACCCGCTCATGTCCCATACCGCCTCTCCTCCGTGGACGAGGTCGGGAAGGAAGATCGGACCATCGAGCCTTACCGCTATCGCGGGGGCGTCCATCTCCTACCTCTGTGTATCCCTGTACGGGCATTACAACAGCCGCCCGTCTGCTTCCTGCGCGTTCAATGCCCCCTCGGTTGTGAGATTTTCCATAGCGCGGGGGCAACGAACAGCGTCCGAAGTTTTTGTCCTCGCCCCTTTCTGGTATAATGTCAAACATTAGTTTTCCGTGTGAGGCGGGCTGGCGGAGTGTACATCGGTTGCGTGGTTCTGAAGCAGATCGGGGTCGCCTGCGAGCGAGCGCGGTTCCCGCACCTTGAGGGCGAGCCGTTGGCGCTGGCCGAGGGTGGGTCCGACATGGCCCTGCGGGCCGTGTCGGACGAGGCGGCCCGCTGGGGGGTGGCGGCGGGCCAGACGGCGTCGGGGGCGCGGACGCTCTGCCCCGACCTCATCGTGCTGCGCTACGACAGGGCGGCCTACGAGGCGGCGGCCCGCGGCGTTTGGGACGCGCTCGCCGCCGTGTCGGACGTTGTCGAACCTGTGTGCCCCGAGATGGCGTTCGTCGTGCTGTCGGAGCGGTACGCGGAGCGCGACGCCGCCCTCCTTGCAGCCTCGCTGTCGCGGGCGATGGGCGTCCCCATCCATGTGGGCGTCGGGCGGAGCAAGCTGGTCGCCGAACGTGCGGCGCGGGCCGTCTCGGCGGACAAGGGCGGCGGCCCAGTCCTCGTCCCCGTCGGCGAGGAGGTCGCGCTCCTCGCCTCGCTCCCAGTCGCCCACATCGCCAGCCTCCCACGCCGCGTAATCGGGCGGGTCAATCTGGACAGGCAGATGCTCCTGAGGCTGGAGCGGCTCGGCGTCAGAACGCTCGGGGACATGGTCGCCCTGCCTCTGGAGCGGCTGCCCCGCTCCCTGCGCCCCATCGGCCAGCTCCTGCGCGACCTGGCGTATGGCATGGACCGCGACCCCGTGCGACCGCTCTGGCCGCCGCGCACCATCACCGAGGGGGTGCGCTTCGAGGAGGAAGCGGCCGTGAGCGACCGCTTTCTGGCCGAGAACGCCCTGCGCCCGCTCGCCGCGAGGGTCTCCTGCGCCCTGTCCGACGAGGGGCACTTCTGCCGCTCCCTGATGGTACGGGCGGGCCTGCTGGACGGCACCTTCCTCGAGAGGGAGGACCGCTTCGTCGTCCCACTCTCGTCCGCGGGTGACCTCCACCGCCACGCTGTCAGGCTCCTCGGCTCCCTGCCCGTGGACCAGCCGATCACCTCGCTCGCGCTGGTCGCGGGGGAACTCGGAACGGGTTCGGGGGCGCAGCTCGCTCTCCCCGCGCTCTCCGATGCCCGCCGTATGCCCGCCGAGGTACGCCGCGTCCGCCTGGAGGCGACCGTCGATTACCTGCGCCGCGAGTTCGGCCTGGGTGCCATCCTGACGGGGGCGCAGATGTGCCAGGTCCGCCGCGCCGTGCTGCACGGGGCGCGGCCCCTCGGCCACCTGCTCTCCGCCCCGATTCGCGTCGCCACGGACGCCGAGGGGCGTCCCGCCCGCTACTGGCACCGCCCGCGCGGGCGACAGGACGCGACCCGCTACGAGGTAAGGCGGGCGCTGGACCGCTGGCGGGAGGCGCGGTGGCAAGCCGACCTGTCCGTGGTAGACGCGGAGGTGTTCCGCGTCGAGACGGACCCCGCGGGCATCTGCGACCTGAAGCGCGTCGGGGCGGAGTGGCGCCTCACGGGGTACCTGGGGTGACGACTGCGGGCGGCGATGCGGCGGTGGCTTTCGTCCATCTCCACGTCCACACGCCGTTCTCGTTCCTGGACGGGGCGAGCGGCGTGGACGAGTTGGCCCACCGCGCCGCCGAACTGGGTATGCCCGCCCTCGCCGTCACCGATCACGACTCGCTGTGCGCCACCCTGCGGTTTGCCACCGCCTGTGAGCGGGCGGGCATCTCTCCCATCTTCGGCGTCGAACTCACCGTCGTCGATGAAGCCTCGCCGTCGGGGTGCGGCGAAGCCCTGCCTCCCCCCGACGGCGACCCGTGCCACCTGACGCTGCTGGCCCGCTCGCCCGCGGGCTACGCCAACCTGTGCCGCCTGGTCACGCTCGCCCATCGGCACGGCGGCAGGCTCTCGCCCGCCGCCCCTCTGTCCATCCTGCCCGACCACGCCGAGGGCGTCGTCTGTCTGACGGGTTGCCTGCGCCGCGGCCCGCTGGCCCGTCTTGTTCGCCAGCACCGCTACGGAGAGGCCGAGGCCATGGCGCGGCACCTGCTCGACGTGTTCGGCACCGACGACCTGTTCGTGGAACTGGAGGACGACCTGACGCCCCGCGCCCAGAGCGTCGCCCAAGACCTCGCCGACCTCGCCCGCCGCGTCGGGGGCCGCTGCGTCGCCACCAACAACGTCCACCACGCGGATCGAGGCGGGTATGCCGCCCACGACCTTCTCTCCTGCGTCCGCGCGGGCGTCACCGCCACCGAGCCGCATCCCGAACGGCCGCTGAACGCCGAACGCCATCTGAAATCGGCGGCGGACATGGCCGCGCTGTTTTCGTGGCATCCCGAGGCGGTTCAGAACACGGTCCTCGTGGCCGAACGGTGCCTGGCGGGGCTGCCCCACCTGCCCTTCGGGGAGGACATCACCCCCAGGCACGACGCCGCCGACAGCCACGCCGAACTGCGGGCGTCCGCGTTCGCGGGGGCGCGGGAGCGGTACGGGGCGGCGCGGTTCACGCCCCAGGTCGCCGCCCGCCTCGAACACGAGCTGGAGTTAATCTGCCGCCTCGGCTACGCCGATTACCTGCTCCTGGTGCGCGACATCATGGCGTGGGCGCGGGGCCAGGGCATCCGCTGCTCGGGGCGCGGGTCGGCGGCGGACAGCGCCGTGTGTTACGCCCTGAGGATCACCGACGTTGACGTGATCCTGCGCGGGCTGCCGTTCGAGCGGTTCCTGATGGACGGCAAGGTGCCTGACGTGGACGCCGACTTCCCGCACCACCGCCGCGACGAGGTCTTCCGCCACATCCAGGAGCGGTACGGCGAGGATCGGGTCGGGATGTCGTGTACGTTCTTCACGTATCACGCCCGCTCGGCCGTGCGCGATCTGGGCAAGGCACTGCCGCTCCCTGAGGAGGCGCTGGACTTCTTCTCACGCCAGCTCCGCCACTATCCGCTGGGGGCGGAGGACATCGCGGCGGCGTTCGAGCGGCGGTCGGAGCTGAAGCACTATGCCCACCTGAGGGAACGGTTCCAAACCCTATTCTCCCTGTGCGCCAGGATCGCCGACTTCCCGCGCCACATCGGGACGCACAGTTCGGCGGTCGTGATCTCGCGCCGCCCGCTCACCGACATCGCCCCGCTGGTGCCATCGGCGACGGGGTTGCTCCCGATCTGGACGCTGGACAAGGACGACAGCGAGGAGGCAGGCGGCGTGAAGTACGACGTGTTGTCGTTACGCATCCTGTCCAGCGTCGCCGACGCCGTGGAGGACGTGCTGCGCGAAGAGGACCCCGCCTTCGACTACGACCAAATACCCGTGGACGACCCCGCCACCTACGCCATGCTCCAGGCGGGGCGGGCGATCGGCACGTTCCAGCTCGAGTCGGCCGCCCAGCTCTCCCTGGCGACGCGGCTCCAGCCCGAGGAATTCGAGCACGTCGTCCACAGCGTCGGCCTCGTCCGCCCCGCCAACAGCCGCTCGGGCGGGGACAGGCTGAACACCGTAGGGCGCTACATCGCCGCCCGTCACGGCTTCCGCGTCCCCGACCCCGACCTGGACCCGCTGCTCGACCCGATCCTGTCCAAGACCTACGGTGTCGTGCTGTTCCAGGAACAGGTGGACCTTCTGGTTGCCTGCCTCACGGGCATAAGCAACGCCGAGGCGGAGCGGTTCCGCAAGCGGCTCGGCAAGCATGAAAAGAAGGGAACGCTCCACGAGGCGCGGGCCGAGTTCGTCGGGCGGGTGCTTGCCCGCCGCCCCGAACTCGGGGAGCGCGGGGCGGCGGAGGCGTGGTCGCAGATCGAGGGCTGGGGGGCGCTCGGCTTCACAGAAGCCCATGCCGCCTCCTTCGCCCGCCTTTCCGTCGCCACTGCCTACCTGTCCGTCCACCATCCCGCCGCCTTTTTCGCGGGCCTCATGAACTGGCAACCCATGGGCTCCTGGTCGCCCAACACACTCGCCTCCGAAGCGCGGCGGCGCGGGGTCGCCGTGCTACCCGTGGACGTGAACGCCAGCGAGGACGGGTGCGAGTCGGTGGACGGCGGCACGGCAATCCGCCTCGGCCTGCGGCTCCTGCGGGGGCTGTCCGAGGGGGAGCGGGCGGCAATCCTCGCCTCCCGCACCGCTGACGTGCCGTTCGCGTCGCTCTTGGACTTCTGCGCCCGCGTCACGCCCGAGATCCGCCGCGACCGCCTGGAGGAGCTGATCCTGGCGGGGACGTTCGACAGCCTGCACGGGGCCGAGCGGCGGAGAGGGCTGATCCTACAACTCGATGACACGCTCGGCCTGGCTCGTGAACTGCGGGTGCAGCAGGTGCAGGGCGGGCAACGGGCGTTGCGGCTGACGGCGCGGGCGGCGGAGGTGACGACACCTTATGTGGAGGGGATCGCCGAGTTCAGCTCGTGGCGGCGGCTGGCGTGGGAGTGGCGGCTGACGGGCGTGTGCGCCCAGGTTCACCCGTTCGCGCTCCTGCGCCCGCGGCTGGCCGCGCGGGGCGTCCTCTCGGTGGCCGAGGTCCGCGAATGCGAGGAGGGGGAGCGGATCACGGTCGCGGGGCTAAACCTGCGCCCGCACCGCCCGCCAACGAAGAGTGGGCAGACGGTTCTTTTTTCGGAGCTTGAGGACGAGACGAGCCACCCGCTCCAGGTGGTTTGTCTCGGCGAGGCGCTGGACCGCTGCACGGCGACGCTCCTGTTGTCGCCCGCTGTTCTCGCCGAGGGGACGGTGGAGCGCAGGCGCGGGGTAGCATTGCAGATCGAATCGGTTCGGCCCCTACGCCTGCCCGTCTGACGATGGAACGGAGTTCGTCGCTGGTTCGATCTGCTTCAGTGTCTGCCGCTCCCATTCGGCCTCGAAGCGGCTCGCGAACTCACCAAAGGGCATCTCCATAGCACGGCAAAGCAGGAACAGGACGACGGCGTCGATCATGATCTCCCCTTGCTCGACTTTGCTGACGTAGGACTGCGTCCGCCCGAGACGCTTCGCGACCTCGATCTGCGTCAACTTGCGCTCTTTACGGACGCGCTTCAACAAGTCTTTCAGCGTCTCCGCCTCACGACTGTATATGGATTTCTGCTTTACCTTGTCCATGGGAGCGGGCTGGATGAACAGCCTCGCCCGATGATAAAATGCCTGGAATGAATATTCCGTCGAGGAATATTTACGGATGCGCGATAAGGAGCGATGCAGAGAGGCGATGGCGAACTCTGGCACCCAGTTCCGAGGCGAGCGGGCCGCGGCGATCAGCGTCCCGCTGGACATCGACGCCTGCTTGGTCGCGCCTCCTGGCTCGGGCAAGACTACGACCGCCGCGGGCAGGGTCGCCTACCTGTTGAAGAAGGGCGGGCTGTCCCCGCGCAACATCGTCGCCGTTACCTACACCGAGGCGGCCGCCCTCACCATCAAGCAGCGGATCGCCGCGCTGGTGCGGGAGAAGTGCGGCGGCGACGTGCTCGGTCTGGCCGAACTCCAGGTGGGCACGTTCCACGCCATCGCGCTGGAGTGGCTGCGCCGCTTCGTACCCAGGTTCAGCCAGCACCGCGTCCTGCCCGAAGCGCAACGGCGCCTCCTGGTCCGCCGCTACTTCAGCAAGATTGGGGTCGGGCTTGTAGAGCGGCGGGAGGGGCGCGGCAAGGGGGCGAACACCCGCTTCCTCACGGACGACCCGAACGACGTGCGCGTCTTCCTTGACGCCTGCGACCTCATCCGCGCCGAGTGCCTGGACCTTGCCCGCCTGCCAGTGGGGCTGCGGGACGCCTACGAGGGCTACCTGAAGCTGCTCGCCGATGAGCGCCTATTCGACTATGCCCAGATTCTCGCCGAAGTTCGAGCGGCCCTGACCGACCCCGAGGCTCCCGAGTGTCTGGGGCTCCAGCGGCACGTCTCCGAGCAGGTGCGCCAGCTCCTCGTGGACGAGTACCAGGACGTTGCGCCGCTCCTCGTGCGCACCCTCGACCGTCTTCACACACTTGGCGTCCGCCTGTGGGTGGTCGGCGACCCCCGACAGGCCATCATGGGCTTCAACGGCGGCGACCCGCGCTCCCTGACCGACTTTGGGCGGCGGTTCTCAGGGGCGAGATACTTTCGCCTGGCCGAAAACTACCGCTCCAGCCCACAGGTGCTGGACGCGGCGGCATCGCTTCTGCGGAGGATGGGCCTCGCCGCGCTCGCCGACCGCGACAAGGGAGTGACGGCCATGCGGGCAGAAAGCCATCACGTCTCCGAACTGGGCGACCTTGCCGCGCTCGTCCTGCCCACGGTCGAAGTGCAGGACGCATGGGGCGCCGAGCGGCTCAAGGCGATGCACGGGGCGCCGTTCGTGGACAAACGGGACGACGCCCCGCGCGGCCTGCGCTGGTCCGACATGGCGGTGCTGGTGCGCAGGCGCGAGGCCGCCCGCCGCGTCGCCGCCAGTCTCAGGGCGGCGGGCGTCCCCGTGTACCTGCACGGCGCGGAACACCTGCTGGAGTCGGACGAGGCGGACGCCGTCGCGACCTTGTTCGAGTACCTGGCGGGGCGGGCCGATGGTGACGTCGTCCGCGGGGCGTTCGGCAGGGCGGACCTCGGTATCGCTGAGGACAAGGTGAATCTCGGCCTCGCGCACCTCGATGCCGTCCGCGCCGCAGCCGAGGTGGAGCCGAACACGCCCGTATGCCTCGTCGGCATCCTCTACGCCGCCCTCGGCGCGATGGGCTTTGAGGAGCGCAGGGTGCCGCGGGCGAAGGCCAACGGGACAAGCGGCGGCGGCGGGGCAGAGCGCCGCGAACTGGTGATGCACAACGTCGCCCGCGTCGCCCGTGCCGTGCAGGACTACCAGACCGTGAACCATCTGCTCGGCCCGACGCCGCGCAAGTTAGCTGACTTCGCCGCCTGGCTGCGGACGCAGGCGCCGCAGGACTATTCGGAGGGCGGCGGTGGCGCGAGCGGTGCGGGCGATGTGGTTGGTGGTGTCGTCCCTGACGCCGTCCACGTGCTCACGCTGCACAAGGCCAAGGCGACCGAGTACCCCGTGGTCTGGATGGCGGACGTGTCCGAGGGCGAGCTGCCTATCGCGTCTTGGCCTGGCAGGGCGCCCGTCTGGTCCGTCATGCCGCGATCCCTCGTCGCCGCCCCATCACGCTTCGACGGGACGCCTGAGGAGGAGGCCCGCCTCTGCTTCGTCGGCCTGACCAGGGCGATGCGGTACCAGTTCGTCACCGCCCCCGCTGCTCTCCCGAAGGGCAACAAAGTCCTGCCGCCGTCGTCTCTGCTCCGACTGCTCCAGTCGCACCCCGCGTTCGTCACCGACCCGAACCACGCCCCGCCCGCGGCATCCGCGCCGAAATTGCCCGCGTGGCAACCGCGTTGGCGTGGCGGGGAGGACGACGAGGCGGAGGCCGCAATCACGCAGACCCCGTCCGAACTGGGCTTCTTCTTCGCCTGTCCGTACCAGTGGAAGTTAAGGGTAGGATTTGGCTTCCCGCCACCTATCGTGGAAACGCTCTTCCACCCTGACGCGATCCACTCAGCCATCTGCGAGTTTCATCAGCGTGAGCTTCGTGGGGAGTTCCCGCGGGGCGTCCCATTGTCAGACGGGGAACTGGACGCGCTGGCCGCCGAACTCGTCGCGCGGCACCATCACGCGCCGTTCGCCCTCCCCAGCCTGCTCCCCCACCTGCGGGCGGCGGCGCTCCGCAAGGTCAAGGCGTACATCCGAGATTACGAGTCGCGGGCGATGTCCGCGGGCGAGAAGGTCGAAGCGGTGGAGCAGCCCATCGGCACGGTAATCGAGGGGGTGAACGTGGTCGGGCGCTACGACATGAGCAGCTATGACGCCGCGGGGCGCATCATCCTCGACGACATGAAGACCTCGCGGGCGGCGGCGGGGCGCGACCCCGATTTGCTCATCCCCCGCATCTATGGCCTCGGCCGCGAGGCGCTGTCGGGGGAACGCCCCGCCCTGGTGCGTCATCGCATCGTCGGCGCGGGTGCCGAGCACGACAGCGTCTTGGAAATGGACGAGGTAGTCGCGGAAGACACCAGGCTGCGTATCGCGGACGCCGCGCGGGCGATCACAATGAACGTGCTGCCCGCACGGCCCGCGCAGGGCAGGCGGACGTGCGAGCGGTGTGACCCCGCCGCGCTCTGTTTCCGTGGGTGCGGCTTGCAGAAGCCAGCGGGCAGGGCGATACAGAACCAAGACGGGGGCTGACGGAGCGAATATGAGCCGCCGCAGATTGTTAAGGGTGAGCGGAGCCGCCCTCCTCACATTGACCGCAGACGAGGCTGCCCGATTCGGCGGCGTCGGCCCCGCGGACGCCTGGTGGGTGGAGGTGGTCGCCGCGACGGACTCGACGATGTTGGTGGCGCGGCGGGCGCGGACGCCCGTTGTGGCGCAGCGCAGGCACCTGGCAGGGCCGAACGAAGACGCGGGCGGCGGCGAAACGGATACCGAACGGAGGAGATTGGGGTTGCGACAAAGACTCGTACAACTGGGAGATAAGTGGGCGCTCCCGCTCTCGGCGGAACACCTCGACGCCCTCGGCGTGGGTGAGACGGAAACGGCGGTACTGGTCCGCATGGAGAACGGCGATCCGCCGCGCCTGGTTATTCGCCGTGCTCCAACGTTTGACGAGGCGGTGGAGTCTACGCTCCTCGAACATGGGGAAGCGCTGAGGCAGTTGGCGACGGTGCCTGCGGTGCCTGATGTATGAACCGAAATGGACGAACCCGTTCTGCATTTACAACTTGAAGCGGGGGCGAGGTCTTCGCCCCCGCGAAAGCCACAAGGCCAAGGATAACCTATCGGGACGACGCCCGAGGACTACAACGCCGTGTCGAACTTGTGGATGTGATCTGCCACCCGCCTCCCGAACACTCTGGCGGCCTGCTGCCTCGCGCCCTCCCTGGCATCGTCGAGGCAGTCGTAGTTATGCTTAAACTGACGCCAGCCGTGTGGCCGCCAAACTCCGTTTGCGGACGGCGCCGTATCGTGGCTGCGCATATTCCACCATGTCACCTGCTCGACTTGCACCCTGCCTGCCTTCTGTATGGCATCCGAGAGGCCGTCAGGGGGCACCCGATCAAGAACCTCCCTGCCACCGATGGACGCCAGGCGGTATCCTGCGACCTCCTCTACCAAGCAGAGGTGCGCGGAGAGTACGGCCCCCGACTCGGCGTTCATTACCGCCACCAAGAGGGTGTCGCCGTCAGAATCTGAAAGCAGCGCGACCCGCTGTTCGCCCCTGAAGTCCATCAAGACTGTCGAGACTTCCGTCGATGCAGACGCCGTTCCTTCGGCCGTGCCGCCTTCTGTCCCGTCCAGCTCGAAGCGCAACTGTAGCCCGCCGATCTCGATGAGGGTGTTCATCGCCTTCTCTTTCGTGAGCCGCTCGGCTCATTTTGATGATCCCGACACCCCGAGCGGCTTGCCTGAGGGGCGTCGGCTGTGCTGTTCTCGTGCCAACGGCAGGGAAGTGTCACGAGGTGAAGGAGCCATTTTGGCATTTTCTGAAAGATTTTTATCTTGGCGTGAGCGAGACAGAGGACGGGCTGCGGATGCTGGCGACCGTCATCCCTTAAGATGGTGAGGCGTAGCCGAACCGCTGCCCCCATAGATGCCTTATAGTCGGGTGTCAAAAACTTCCGTGTATAAGGCGGGCGGCCTATGTCCAAAGCCTTCCTCGCCCCTGAATACCTCTCTTCCCCGTCAGCGCGACCGTAGCAGCACGTCTCCGCCCGCGCCTCGCTCCTCCCCCTCCCGAAAGATTTCCGAACGCGGCCAGGTTGCAGACCCGCAGGCCGAGAAGCACTCCTCGGCGCCGCTGTATAACGGCGACCATCCAGCCCGCCCCTATGGACCGCGGTTCAGGCCGATGCCGACGACGTAATTAGCTTGTTGCGAGTGACGTTGTTGAAAGCATTTGCCAACCTGCGAGAAATGATGATACCATGGCGGGCGATCGAAGGAGAGACGAGGAGATGCAGGGCAACATCGGGTTCCCCCACGGCGGGGGACAGTTCGGCGCGGCGGGCATGGGCGGCTTCGCGGGCGGCTACGGCGGAGGCTACGGCGACGGGAGCGCCCCGTTCGGCCGCCCCGCAGGCTTCCCGCCGCACCTTTTCGAGCCGCTCCTGCCAGGGCAGGCGGTCGGCTACCCGCGCAAGTCCACGGCGACCGAGCGGGCCAGCAAGAGCATTGAGGACCAGGCGGCGGAGATCAGGGAGTTCGCGCCGATGTTCGGCGTCCCACTCGAAGACGACGACATCTGGCCCGAGGCCGTAGGCCATGGCGGTGACGAGTTCTGGAAGGGCGGCGGCGGGACGGGGCTGGCGGGGGACACCTACTCGCAGGAGCGGCACCGCCCGACCCTGACTCGCATCATGGACGCCGTTATCGCGGGCGGAAAGCGGGCGATCCTCGTGCTGTCGCAGGACAGGCTCTGGCGCGACGTGGAGATATGCGACGCCATCATCAAGTTCTGCGAGCGCTACAAAGTTCGCCTGTACGACCGCAACGGCCTGATCGACATCTACACCCCCGAGGGGCGCGGCACCGTGCGCAACAACGCCATCGCCGCCGCGCACTACCGCGAGCAGTGCGCCGTGCGAAGCCCCATCGGCATCAAGCGGTCGGGGGCGAAGGGCACCGTCATCACCGACTCCAACACGCTCGGCTTCCGCTCGGGCGGGCGCTACAGCCGCAAGGTCATCCACGTGCCCGAGGAGCAGGAGGTGGTGCGGCGCATCTTCGCGATGTTCTACCACGGCGAGGTACGCGGCGGAATCGCCCACGGCCCGATGAGCACCGCACAGATCGCGGATCAGCTGATGGCCGAAGGCTACCAGTGGACACCCGATCTGCACGAGAAGCGCGGGAAGAAACGCAACGAACACACCCGCGACCTGATCTACGACTGGCAGGTCAGGCGGGTCCTGTCCGACTGGCGCTACGTCGGCATCCAGGAGCGAGAGGACAAGCGGGAGGGGCGCGTGGACCACTGGCCGTGCCCCGCATACCTGCTCCCCGACGGCACCACGGTCGTTGACCCCGTGCTGTTCGAGCGGGTGCAGGAGAAGATCAACTCTCTCAAGCGCACGGGCGGCGCGGGGCAGACGAAACACGCCATGACGGGCCTGCTCAGGTGCGGGGTCTGCGGCCAGGGGTTGCAGCAGTCGAGTGCCGTCGTCAAGATGAAGAACGACGCCGAGACGTACACCTACCCGTACTGGCGCATCGTGCGGTCGGAGTCGTGGTGCTGGTGTACGCACACGATGCCAGGCGTCCGCGCCGACGCCCTGGACGCCTATCTGGACGACGTGCTGGCCCCGCTCATGCTGGCCGAGTTGCGCGAGCGGGCCGAGGACGCGACGCACCACCCCCTCAGGGCGGAACAGGCCCGCGTCGCCCGAGAGCTGCGCGAGGTGGAGTACAAACTCCAGAACGACCTCAAGGGCTACGTCGGCAAAGTGTCCCCAGAACTGCTCGGCCAGATGGAGCAGGACTTGAAGGGCAGGGCGCTCGACCTGCGCCGCGAGGCGGGGGCCATTGAGGAACGGCTGCGCGAGATGGAGACGGGACACCTCCAGCAAGGGTTGGAGAACCTGGCGGATCTGACGCCCGAGGCTCGGCGTGATCTGATCCGCTCGGTGATCCGCTGGGCGGTCGTCCTGTCGTGCGACGAACCGCTCCCGAAGGGGCGGATGAAGGCGAAGCGGGACGCGAACGGCCTCCTGCCGCCCGTGAAGACGGGGTACGTGCTGTTCCTCACCGCCTTCGGGACCTACCACACGGCCGTCACGGAGCGGCTGCACACGGGGCACCAGGGCCAGCGCACGATGGGACTGCGCCCCGCCCGCGCCGACGAGGTGCTGGGGACGGTGATGGACCTGCCCGACCCCGACGGCTTCGTGGCGGGACTGAAGCGGGCGTTCGACGGGCGCAAGTACGAGTACAACCCGTTCGATCTGATGCCTGGCTTCACACCGAAGGGGAGCCAGGCCCCGCCCGTCGCGGAGTTCCAGACCGACTGGGCGGCGGAATCCTCAGGGTGACAATCGTTGCTATCGCTATCCGTACAACAACGTGCCGACCAGAAGCCTTTGCTTCCCGACCAGTGGCACCACAAACAAGGAACAGGATGATGAACGAAGAAGAGTGGGGGCGGGTGCTGGCCGCGTACCGCCGCGGCCTTGCCGCGGACATGATCCAACTCCAGGACGCGGCGGGGGCGTGGGGGGTGGTGTGGACTATCCCGCCCTGCTCCCCCGCCGCGATGGAGCAGACGGCGCGGCTTGCGGTGCGCTGCCGCGCCGCGCGGGTGCGCCATATCCGTCGGGCGCGGTTATGGCCGCGCGGTGACGCCGCGGTGGATGTGGTCGTCGTGACGGAGGCTTTACCCGTGTTCCAGGTCGTGCGCGACATCCACGTCTCGCGATCCGTCGTGGTTGGCGAACTGCTCCAGGACGACGGGTTGCGCTCGTTGTTGAATGCCGTCGCCGACAACGTCTGCTCACGTTGGTAGGCCATCTACTTCGTTCCGCTGTGCTGTTGCCGCGGGCATTAGGTCAGCGAACACGACGCCCGACCGTTGAATCAGGAGCCTGCCCGCCTCAAAATACTGCGCGGCGCGGGATGAACCAGCTCACAGAAAGGTTCGCGTCGAGTAGCGGTTGCGCGGGGTGGGGCACTTCAGAAATTTCCTCGGAAAATTTCGTGACCTTTGCCCGCCTGTGGCACGAGAACGGGGGGGAGCGCTCACCAACCAAACTTCAGAGCGCCCGAGAGATAAACATGGTTAGCACCAACAAGCAGGCAGACATGATCGTTCGCTCACAGTCCCGAGGAGGCGGAGAGTCCCCCACGGTACCCGCGGCCCCGCCCGTGCGAGCGATCGGCGAGGGAGACTACTCTTGGCACTACCGCCTGGTGCGCGGAACTCCGCCCCGACATTTCCCCGCCCGCACACAACAGGTT
>Ga0065721_10049277_pt1 | contig 39467 bp, 44 predicted proteins | sample Mesricmetagenome_FD_59108 | JGI IMG/M metagenome (GOLD analysis project Ga0065721, IMG submission 59108) | Mesophilic microbial community from rice straw/compost enrichment Sample: eDNA_1 v2 (version 2) | ecosystem: Engineered > Solid waste > Grass > Composting > Bioreactor | place: USA: Davis... | reverse complement strand
ACACATTTCCAACTGCTTGTCAATACATTTGTCGCATTTTCACGCAAAAAAAGAGCGGGCTATCTTTTCGATAACCTGCTCTTTTCCATAATTATTTGGCTTATGCCTTACCTTAATGACATTGTCCCTGAGGATGGCTTTGACATGTTGCGGTTAAGTTTATAATCGTTGTTAAATCACCAAGCGTACCGTATCAACGTCTTTATCGAGCTTGAAGCTTGCTTTCTTGTCGCCGCAAATCAGCTCGTACTCGCCAACGAAGCCATGGAGCAAGGCCGTTCCGTCATCATCGGTCTTAACCGTTACGTTCGTAGACCAGTCGCCCTTGATTCGCTTCTTCAGAAGCTCATAAGAAGGCTTCGGTGTATTGTCCACCCGAACGATTCCCGCCGGGGCCCCGAGCCACGCGCCCTCGTCGCTGAAATTCCAGGTCGTAATCGCTTCGACCAGAGGGTGCTTGAACAGAATCGAATACATCTCGTCGATTTCTCTTGCCTGGCGTTCTTCGAATTCCGGCGTGGACGGCCATTCCGGGATCTGATAGTCGTTCAAGTCCTCGATCTCCGGCGGCATGATGTGTCCTGAAGTCAACGTATTCTCCGTGAAGTGGATCGGCAAGCCGAAGTGGGAGAACCGTTCCAATACCTCTTCCAGCTTCTCGCGTCCCCAATAGCCTTGGTGCTGATGGGACTGGATGCCGATGGCGTCAATCGTAATTCCCGCGTTCAGACATCCGTCGATTAAGATTTCGTAGTTGATCGACGTGTTGAAGTCGTTCAACAATAAGGTAGCGCCAGGGTTGCACTCGCGCGTCTTGGCGAACATTTCCCTAATAATCCCGATTCGTCCTAGGTCTTGGCTAATTCGCGTAATGCCGTTGTCATACTTATCGAAGATCGGCATAATGACGACCTCGTTAATGACGTCCCACGTATCGATCAAGCCTTGGAAGGCGGTTACGTCGCGCTCGATTCTAGCTAGCTGCGCCTTCAGGATCTCTTCGTTGCTGAGGTCCAGCAGCCATGGCGCCGTTAGGGTATGCCAGCAGAGTGGATGTCCTTTGACCGTAATGTTCCGGTCCTTCAGCCACCGTGCGGCAGTCTGCAGCTCCGGAATCTTAGGGTTCCCCTTCTCAGGCTCGTACATCGCCCAATAGAACGGCAGCGTCGCGCCATTGAATACATCCAGGAACAATTCCAGCTTTCGTTCGAGAAAAGCAAGTCTATCTGCCGGAACCATCCGATTCGCTACCGGGATCGCATCGAAGATGCCGCATCCGAATATGAACTTATGGTTGGTCTGACGTAACGTTACCTCTTGGCCTGCAACGGGGTTGCCCGATCCATCAATAAGCTTAATCGTACTGCTGGCCATACGGTGCGCCAATTCGTTGTTCTGCACGACTTCATCCCTCCAGTTTCCGGTTGCACGTTGGAAAGCGTTTTCAATGTGCTAATCTTCACTATATCACTGCCTTCTCCGTTCCGAACACCGTTCATATTAAAGGAGTTGATTAGGATATTATAGCTTTCTCTAGTGGATATCCTTCTTCCTGAAGTTTCCGCCTTTCACTTCCGCAACGTCGTACACGGTAATGAAAGCATGCGGGTCGATCTCGTGAATGATTTCTTTCAGCTTGCTTTCTTCCAGACGGTTAACGACGCAAGTAATTTCCTTGAACTGTTCGTTAGAGTAGCCGCCTTCCACGAGGCTGTATGTAGCGCCGCGCCCTAAGCGGTCGCGGATCGTCTCGACCATGGTCTCGGGATATCGGGTAATAATCTTGAATGTCTTCGCTCCGCTTAAACCTTCTTCGACGATGTGAATCATCTTGGAGGCGATATAATAAGCGATCCCTGACAGGATAGCGCCTTGAAGGCCGAATACGAATGAGACGACGATGAACACGAACATATTCAAGAAGAGAATCAGATCGCTCGTCCCGAAGGGCAGCTTACGAGAGAGCAATACGGCCAGCATATCGATACCGTCCAACGCACCGCCGTTCCTTAAGGCAAGACCCATGCCGAAACCGATGATAATCCCGCCGACGACGGTGATGAGCAGCGTGTCGCCTTCGATGATTGGAGATATTTCATGCATGACGGCTGTACCCACGGCCAGCGAAGCGATACCGAGCACGGAATAGATCGCGAAGCTTCGGCCGATCTGCTTGTATCCTAAGAAGACGAACGGTACGTTAAGAATCGCGATTAACACGCCAAGCGGAATTCCGACAAGCTCCGAGCCCACGATGCTTAGACCCGTTACGCCTCCGTCGGACACTGCGTTCGGAATCAATACGGCTTCGAGTCCATAGGCTGTGATGAACGCCCCGAGGACCACCGCCAGTCCGCGTATCCATTTTTTTAGACCATCCTTCTGTTTGTGCTTGTCAACCATGTAACGACCTCATTTCGTTAGGCTATATTCCCGCCTTCAATTTTACCTTTATTTCGACAAAATAAAAAATCCCCCGATCAGAGGGATTTTAACCGAGCCCTATACTCGTCTTCTAGAATGCTCATGAGAATCGAATCGTAATACTGATGATCGTAAAATAACGCCTCTCTCTGCACGCCCTCTCGTTTAAAGCCCAGCTTCTCGTATACATGCACCGCGCGCTCATTAAAGGAGAATACGTTGAGCTCGATCCGGTGGAGATTCAGGATACCGAAGCCATAATCCAGCATGAGACGCAGCGCCTCCGTTCCATACCCTTTCCCTTGATAAGCGTCGTTATTGATGGCAATGCGAACACTCGCGTTCCGGTTTATCGTGTCGACATCCTGTATGGCAATATCTCCGACCGGTTGGTCATCATCGCAAGTTACGATCAGCAGGAGGACGGACGAGCTGTCCTGGGACTTCCCTTCGATGTACCTGGCGATCTGTTCCCGGCTATAGTGCTTCTGCGTACCGGTCAGTCTCCTTGTATTCTTGTCGTATAAGCTGGCGAAATACCAGTCCGTATCGGCTAATTCGATCGGTCGCAAATACACTTTCGTTCCTTCCAGAAAACGTACGGGCGCCATCTCTATCTCTCTCCTTAAGCTGCGAATCTATAAGTTATTACCAGACCGGACGGAACGGTGACGACTGGGACTCGGGGAACGCGTGAACGATCTGGCGCATCGAGGAACGAAGCCGTTCCATCTCATCATGGCCCAGCACGTCGAGCCAGCGACGCTCGATCGCGGTGAATATCGCTTCGGTAGCGCGAATGCACTCCCAGCCCCGTTCCGTCAAGACGACTTGCTTGCCCCTTCGGTCGGAAGGATGGGGCGCCCTTGTCACATAGCCCTGCTGCTCCAAGTAATCGATGATCACGCTGGCCGCCTGTTTCGTAATCCCCAGATGTTCGGCAATTTCATTGCCGGTAGCACTGCCCCAAGACAGCTTCTGAAAAATAAACCCGTGAGAAGGTTTGACATCGTCAAAGCCGATTTGCGCCAATTCGTTATGCAGTTCATCGACAGCCAATCGGAATGCAGATGCAAACAGCATGGCCAGCTCATAGCCTGCTGGTTCTTGTGCCATTAGGTTTAGTCCTCCTCGCCTCGCCCCGGAATCAACACCTTCCATATTGTAACATGCTTCGCGAAAATAACTAAGGCTGCCGTTACGGGCAGCCTAGTGTAACCGAATATTAGTTGATGCGACATGCGTGATGTTCGTTGAGCTCTGCTCCGATCTGGCGGAGCAGCGAGGCTGTATCGAGTAACGCCCAGTGCTCGGCGATCCGGCCATTCGCGATGCGGTACTCCCGATACACCTTCACCTCAATACGATTCTCGGTTGCCTCTGTCCCTCTAAAGTTCCCTTTATGCGTTCCTTCCAGCTTCAACCTCACGACGACTCGGTCACCCTCCGCGATAATGCTCTCCTCTACGGACGCTTGATCCGGGAATGCGGTATGCAAAGAGCCGGCCGTTAGTTTAAGCCCCTCTACATTACCCGGAACGTAGGCATGATCCACATAGTCCTCCGCCAAGAACTCCTCGGTACATCCAAGGTCGCCCTCGTTCCAGAACTTCTGAATAAATTGACGAACGATCCTCACGTTATTTTTCATACTCATGGTACACACCCTCCTGAAATATGGTCAATTTAATTGACTATATTTACAATAACGCCTCTCGCTAAATTAGTCAAGTAGATTGACCATTTATTCGTTAGGAAGGCATCGGATCCGTGAAAACCTGAAAGGCGACACCGAATTTGTCGGTTACATCCCCGAATCCGGGACTGAAAGGCTCCGCCTGGAAAGGCATATTGACATGGCCGCCATCTTGCTTCAGAGCTTCGAAGATTCGCTTGGATTTCTCCACCTCGTTCGTGGTAATGCAGATGGTAACCTGTTTACCTGACGCAATCGATGAACCGAAGGGAGAATCTGATAACATCAGCTCCGATTCGCCCACCTGTAATTTGGCATGTGCCACTAAGTTCTTGTGTTCGTCATTAAACGTTGCTGGCATTTCCGGCATATCCCCATAAGTAAGCAGCAGGAGAACCTTGGCATCGAGCGCTTGCTCGTAGAAACGGATCGCTTCGCTTGCCCTTCCCTCCAAATAAATATAAGGGGTGAGTTTCAAAGTCATAATGAATACCTCCATGAGATTGAGAATGGCCTGACGTAAATATAGACGAACGCGCCGCCGTAATTTCATCGATGTGCGGGGTTCGCCTCCATCATAAGGAATTCGATTTGGTGAAATACTCACTAGGAACGTCACGGGAGGTGAACGACTAGTGAGCACTAAGACAAAGCCTGATAAAAACAACCCAAAGCAAAGCCCGTCGCGATCTAACGATCCGAGCAACCAAGGAAAATCTAGAATACAACAACATTCTTCCAAGTAACGGTTACGCGGAATACACGAAGCGCCTCGGCGGCTCGATCGCTTTGCAGCGAGAGCAGCCGGGGCGCTTCTATGGTAATTTCCCTTTATTGCAGCGGCAATCTGACCAGCACCTCATATTCGGTACCCGGCTGAAGGTCGCTTAGAACGCCGGCTTCGATAAACTCGCCGTTTAGGTACACTTCCGTCGTCTTTACGCCTGCATCCCGCTTCATCTCGATATTCAGCCGTGCTCCTCTAAACTCGCGCTTCACGGCGGCTTCTTGCCAATCCTTAGGAAGCTGAGGTTTAATCCGCAATCCGGACGGGCCTCCCTGCAAGCCGAACAGGCCGTCGATCAAGCAGCGATAGACCCAAGCCGTCGTACCTGTGTTGAACAGGTGGCTGGAACGCCCCGCGGTGCGCGGGAATTGCCGATAAGCCCCTCGATAATAGTTAGGAATAAATACGGGCAATTGACCCCTCCGGACGATATCCTCGCGATCCGGTCCGGGAATCATCTTGCGCAGCAGCCGATAGGCGTTGTCCTGTTCCCCCGCGGCATACAGTCCGAAAATATAGAAAGCCGCCGCATGATTATATACCGCTCCGTTCTCGGCTGAACCGGGATGCTTCTGCGTAACCCGTCCCACGTCCTCGCGCATAGCGGTGTATGAAGGAGCCAGCTTCTCTACGCCGTACGGGGTTTCCAATTGTTCCTCCACGGACCGGATGAGCTTCCTTTGCTTCTCTTCATCCGCGGCTCCGCTTAACAGCGCCCAGCCCTGCGGGTTTATAAAGATTCGGCCTTCCTTGTCTTCCTTCACTCCGAACGGCACGTTGTCGTCCGTAATGCCTCGCGCATACCACTCGCCATCCCATAGATAGCGATTGACGACGGCATTCGTCTCCTCGGCCGCCAATCGGAAGGCGTTGCCTTCCTCCGTGCGACCGCCGGCCTCGCAAATATCCGCCCATACGTTGAATGCATAGGCAGTCGCGATCGTCAGCCATCCGGATACGCCTCGGCCCCGGACGCCGACCATATTCATAGGGTCGCACCAGTCGCCTTGATGGATATAGTTGAGCCCGCGCTCATCGCGGTCTTGCATCAGCCAACGCATCGCTCGGTCGATATGCTCCGATACGGTCGCGAGTTCCCCGCTGTCCGCGTAAGGCGCCTTCTCGTCCAGCAGCGAATAGTCGTTCGTCTCGTCCAAATAAGCGCTTATGCATATAGGCAACCAGACGTTATGGTCCGCATGCGGCACTTGGTTGATATACTTCAATTCGGCTTCCTCGTGCAGCAGAATGCCGTCCGGCATTCCTCCGTCCGCGTTCTGTTGGCTTAAGGCCGTAAGGAACGACTCTCTGGCGATCCGAGGCTTGATATAACTCATGCCCATATGGTCTTGCAGATAGTTCCGCGTCTGCGGGTCCGTCGTGAGCCGATTCGTCTTGCCGTGATAATACATCTGCCGCGGCAGCCAGTGGTTAACGAAGTTATCGAGATCCGCGTCCGGCGTGCGAATCTCGAGGCACCCGCGGCCTTCGCTAACGTATTCCGCATATTCCCGCTCCGCTTGCGCGAAACCGTCTATGCCGTCGGTATTCGCGGCGGTGAAATACTTGGCGCGGATCCGTGCGATCTCATCCTCGTCCTTAGCCGGACCGAATAGGAAGCGATATTCGCTCTCCTCCCCCGGCTCCAGCTCCAGACGATATTGCAGCACCGCGACCGGCATTTCGTACCGAGCGTCTCCGCCCCCCAACGACTCGCTCTCGATCGAGCTCGGACGGGCAAGTCCGCCCTCGCATTCGAATGCCTCTTGGCTCACTTCCCAGGCATATGGCTTCCGTTCCGCGAGGAGATACGTCCGGTCCTTCAGCCGTTTGATCTTGTCGTAATCTGCGACCTTCTGATACGGTGTAACCGAGGAGCATACGATCGCTTGCAAGCGATCGTTATACTCGCCGGATTGATTCATCCACGACATGTAACCGACGGTAAAATACGGGTAGACGCTGATGCTGCGTTTGCTCGCCGACACGTTCTTTACCTTGACCCGCCAGAGCTCGATCGCATCCTCTGTAGGCAAGCTCAAGCTCATCTCGACGGCCACCCCGCCGCTCTCGGTATTCCAGACGATCCGATGCTTTCCTACCGCGAACGTATAACGATCGTAAGGCGAACGCACCGGCTCGTAAGGCGCCGAGAAAATCCGGCCATCCGTCTCGTCCTTGACATACACGAACCGGCCCGGATGATGCGCGTAGTAGGGCTGTTCCGGCTGCATGAACGATCTCGCTTCCAAATTCGGCGCATGGGAATATTTCGCCGGCTCCGGTTGCATGAACTGCGACGTCGCATAGCCGCGGCAATTCAATTGAATCATCATGGTCTCGTTCCACAGAAATCCTGAAGCCTTAGGCAGTATCGTAGGACTCGTAAGGATGTAGGATTCGTTGTCTTCAGATGCTCGTATCATTCGCGCGCCTCCGTTCTATTAATCTATCCGTTCTTCCAATTATGCCTATTAATACCGTTCGTAGCAACAAGAAGGACGCTCCTGCTATGCAGTAGGAGCGTCCTTCTTGTGTTAACCGCCTCTTTCCGAGGACTTTAATTAGTGAGCGTGTGCAGTGCCTGCAGGAGTTGTCGTATCGTCTCCGCGAGGTTTCTTGACTTTAGCATATGCTTTACGCAGAACCGGCATCAGGTAGTAGTCCAATCCATAGCGTCCTGCGTTCGTGCCTGCGATGAATACGAGGCCTCCGATCAACACCAGCCAAGGGTTCGTGTTCATCGTTCCGGCGAACATGAACATGAAGTTCATGAGTAATCCGAAGAAGGCCGCCGCTGCCGTCAATCCGCCGACGATGAGTCCGACGCCTACGAGGAACTCGCCTAGCGGGATGAGGACGTTGAACAATTTGACGTTAGGCAACGCGTAGTGTTCGATGAAGTATACGAAGTTCGGATAAACGAGCTCTTGCGTTGTTTTGTCGACGATCGGCTTGCCGATCGCGTTATTCAAGAACCCGCCGGCATCGAATCCGCCCGTTAGCTTGTGCCAGCCTGCCTCGATCCACTGGTATCCAAGGTAAATGCGGACGATAACCATAAGAATCGCGGCGTATCTATTTCCTCTGAGCCATGCAACCATGACAATCATCTCCAATTTATTGTGAATGTTTTCACATAAGTTTGTAAAATAAACTCAGGCTTACTGGATTCCCTCGAATCGTACTCGTGACTGACGAGATCGCTCGGACAATTGGTGCTTGCGAATGTGGATTATCATGATCCATCTTCCCTTCCTCTTGCCTTTGTGTTGCTTCCTTCCTGCATCTTTAATTTAACATGACTTCACCAGAATGGATGTGAAATAAATCACAATATTACGATTTTTCCAAATGAACGGTATTGAAGAATACGACGCACACGACTCGGGTAATGGACAAAGTAACCAACAACGACCCCCATGTCCAGAACCAATTCCACTCGATATAGCGAATCAAATTCGTATACCGCTCGATATACACCTCGATAATCGTTAATACGGCGGTGTAGAGCACATAATAACCGATCTGATATAGCCGGTTGCGACGGACGGGATAATAAGCATGAAATACGGCAGAAACCATGGGATAGGCTAGAAATTCATAGATGAAGCTGGTTCGGTTAACCTGAGCGAATTCGCGAACCGGATAGACCAACGCTCCGGAATCGACGACAACGTGACCAAGAATCGTGGTTATAAACTGAGTCGTCAGGAAGGCGACGGCCGCTATCCGATATTGATGTCTCGGGATGACCAGGACCAGCAGCAAAGAAACGATCGTTACACCAGCCAGTATTCCGCGCTCTAATGTCATACGTTCCCCCGATCCCCTTGCGACATGGGCGAGCTGCGAAAAAACCATCGGACAACCGCATTCGAGCTCGCGAGGATAACGCCGAATACGATCTCCGCGACCAACCAGTAGTAGCTCTTGTGATTCTGCAATCCGCTAAAGTGAGAGATAATAATATCCGTCAGGGTCGCAACGCTCGTCCACAACACCAAATATACAGCGCGTATAAGCCTGGATTTCGCAGGCTCATAAATCACATATATCGCCGTGTAAAGAGGCATCAATAGAATCATTAACGATATACTCATGTCGGAAGCCGCCGGGAACTCTCTAACCGGAAACGACAGAACTTCGAACTGTAGGAACATGATTTGCGCAAACCAATCCAGCCCTTGGGCTGTTAAGAAGGCAATGATGAACGAGTGCCGTTTATCGCTTGGTACGCCGGTTGAGTTCACGAGCAAGCCGAACAGCCAGATCGCGAGCAGCAGATTTCGTTCCAGATCCATTGATATTCACCGATCCTCCTTCCAATAAAGGGGAGTGATTCGCGTTAAGTTTGCCCTTACCTGGGCGGCTAAATTCAGAGGGTTGGTAATATCGGGAAGAGGGCGAGAACCGGCAACCTTGCTCCTTCGGAATTCGTTATCTATATTGTCATCATTCGAATAACGAAGAAGGGAATGTGTATGCCATGCCATATTTGACCTTATCGGATCGTACCCGTAAGCTGCTTCTGTCTCTCGCCGTCATCGTGGCATTCCCTGCCGCATCCACGCTCCCTCATGACATCGCTTCTGCAGCCGTGTCGGAATATTCGATTGTCTCGCAGCCCTTCAGCATCAATGGGACGAGCTCACATATCGGCACCATCAACAAGAACGGTTCGACTTACATCGCGTTACAAAACATCGACGCCGCGTTAGGTTTAACCACGAGATATGATCCTTCCAGCCGACTCGTGCAGGTTACAGGGCATAATCGGTCGTTGAGAATCGGGTTATCGACCGGTGCCATGAGCCTGAACGGCCAGCCGATATCCGGTCCGGACCCCGTCTTCCAGAACGGTACGACGTATCTTCCGCTTCGCTTCTTAGCCGAGCGGTTCGGTTACGAAGTGACGTATGACAAGCGATCCCAACAGATCGGATTACAATCCCTGTCGGAAATTTAAGGGCACCCCTGCGGGTGCCCTCTCGCTCAATTCCACTAAGTAAAGTACTCGATCTTCGCCTCCGGAAACTTATCGAAGATGCGCTCCGTAATATATTCTCTCAGCGCATCCGCTTGATCCTTGGGATACACGTATTTGCCTTGACCCCAACGTCCCCACTTGTATTGGCGCTTCGCTTCATCCATCTCCAGCTTGGACTTCGGGTATCTCTTCTCGATAATCGTCTTCGCCGTTTTCGTAAATCGGTGTTGGATGAGCTCGAACGTAAGGTCGCGCGTCGCTTCGTTCGGAAGCGTATCGGACAGCTTATCGAATAGCTCGCCGTACCCTTGCTCCCATTCGTCGTACCAAATAATCGGCGCAACGATAAAGCCGAGAGGATAACCTGCTTGAGCCACTTTGCCTGCCGCTTCGATTCGGTCGGCGAAGCTGGAAGTCGCGGGCTCGAAGTTCTTGATGACATAGTCCGCGTTCACGCTAAACCGGAACCGAGTATGCCCATTATGCTTCGCGTCCAGCAAGGAGTCCACATGATGAAATTTCGTAACGAATCGGAGACGGCCGAGGGGCTCCTTGCCCATGAATTCGATGTATTCCTTCAACGATCCCGAGATATGCTCTATGCCTACGGGATCGGACGTACAAGCGGCTTCGAAGCGCGTAATCTCCGGTGCCCGCTCCTCGATATACAGCTTCGCTTGCGCGAGAATATCATCAGTGTTCACGTAAATGCGAATATAAGGCTTGGCCCCTAACGTCGTCTGCAAGTAACAGTAATGGCAATGCCCCATACACCCCGTGGCGAGCGGGATCGCGTATTCCGCGGAAGGCTTCGACGTATCGAACTTCAGCGTCTTCCTAAGTCCGACGACGAGCGTGCGTTTGGCGATCTTGTATTGCTCCAGCTCCGACTCTCCCGGCAAATTCGTAATTCTATTATGAGAGGTCGTCATCCGGTACGGAATCCCTTGGCTCTTGATCCATTCAAAAATGCGTTCGCCCTTGGGATAGTTAAGGGCATCCGGCTCGAAGTACGCCAATTCTGGCGTGAATTCCCCTCTAGAACGGCTCATCGTGCGGCACCTCTTTCCAAAGTACCCTTATTGTGCCGCAGTCCTTGGGCGAGTATCCGCACGACCTGTTGCCGAACCGGGAATCGATCTATCGTTTCCGTGCCTTAATGACGAAGGTTACGGGAAGCATCCTTGCTTTCCGGGCAAAATCGCTGTTACTAGACTGTACGATATCCTCGTCCGACTCCTCGACAAGCTGCTCGATGACGAAGCCCGCCTTAGCCAGCGCATTCACATAGGTTGAGAGCTTACGGTCCGACATGGCCAGCGTACTGTCGCCCAGAGTCACCGAATACCAGGACTCGTCGAAATAACATTTTTTAAATACAAGCCCCTCATTCTCTGCAGCCACGCATTTATGGATCGGATGGGACCAGCTGAAAATAAAAACCCCGTCCTTCTTAAGGTAAGAAGCAATGCGGCGACAAGTTCCCTCAAGGTCGGTTGTCCAGCCTATGGCGTAGATCGAATATACGAGGTCGAAATAACCCTCCGGTATACCGCATTCCTCTTCCATGGGAGAGCGAATTAACTTTGCCGAAAGACCGTTCGCCGCCAACAGCTGCCTGGTCTTCTCTATCTGATTGTCCGATAAGTCTAATCCCCATAGTTCAGACGCCCCGCGCTCCCCTACATATTGCAAGGATTGTCCGCTTCCACAGCCAATCTCAAGCACCCTGCGTCCCGAGACGTCGCCGATGAGCTGGTGCTTGTCCTCCGATACGTATGCTCCATAGAACGGCAGGGCGGTTGCTCCTAGGACTTCGTTTCCTTTCGTATCCCAGAACACGCTGTTCGTTCCATGAATACTGCGCTTATCCATGTCGACCGAGATCGCGTCGACCTCGCTTCCGCCTATCATGTTCGTTCGTTGAGCAGCTTTGTTGATCACGGCGTCGTCCTCCTAATAATCGTTTCACTTTGGTTCGTCACTTAACTTTAGTCAATGAACAACCAACCTCTACTCAGTAGAATGGAATCAACTTTGGTAACCAGGAGGTTTACGTATGGAAAATGTAAGAAACCCGCGCATGCAGCAACGAACAGCCGCACTGAGCGCCGGAACATCAATGATCATTATGGCATTAGCCGCTTTCTTCTCCTTCGGCTATGCGCATGGAACGCTTGTCGACTTGGAGAATGCCGACGCGACTTTGAATCGTCTCTTATCCTCTAGCACGCTGTTTAAGGCGGAGATTCTAGGATGGCTGATCATATTGATCTGCGACATCATTGTCGCATGGGCATTCTATGTCTTCTTGAAGCCCTATCATCGACATCTATCCTTGCTCGCTGCGTGGTTTCGCTTGATCTACGCGGCGATTCTGGGCGTGGCTATACTGAATTTGCTCATGGTCTTGATTCTCACGGGTCAAGCACACGGTGAATCCTTGATCGAAGCTCCTCACCAACAAGAACAAGTCATGCTATACTTAGCCGCTTTTGAATCCACTTGGTCGTTCGGGTTGATCATCTTCGGCGGGCATCTGCTGGTGACGGGCTTGGCAGCCTACAAAGCGGAACCTATTCCTCGATGGATCAGCCTCTTATTGTTGATCGCGGCATTCGGCTATCTGTTCACGCATCTGAGTTCTTTCCTATATGCAGAAGAGAATAAGGTCCTTGAAATCCTTCACACGATTCTAACTGTGCCTATGACAGTAGGCGAGCTCGGCTTCGGATTATGGCTGTTGATTAGAGGCGGGAAATCCTCTTCTTAATTCTGCTGAGAGATTCCGGCGTAACACCGAGATAGCTCGCCAGCTGATGCTGGGGAACGCGGTCAATAAGACCGGGGCGCTTGTGAAGCAGAGATTTGAACCGTTCTTCGGGCGAAGATGCGATGAAGTCCGCGAAGTCCTCTTGTACGCTTCCGAAGATCTCAACGGTCATTTGGTTCGTCATCTTCTCTAATTGCGGATACTTCCGATATGTATCGTTGATCGTTGCAAGGTCGCCGACAGCCAGTACACAGTCTTCGAGACAAGTCAGCGTATACTTAGATGACTTGATCTCCAAGTGCTCGTTCAAGATGACGACGGCTTGCTCTTCGGTGTAGAAGCTGCTGGTGACCTCTCTTCCCGATTCGTCTACCGAATACTGACGAATACAGCCTTTCAATATGAAATAGCATTCCGTAGGAACGTCTCCTTGCCGCATGAGAGTCGTTCCTTTCTTATATTCATCTACTCGAATCTCGCTTGCGATCACCCGTTGTTCTTCTTCGCTGAACGACGTGTACTTACTCAGATATTTGAACAAGATATCCTTCATCCCAGCTACCTCCGCCCAGGCCGCATTTGGTTACAGTTTGATATCTATCCTATTCGTGACCAACGGCCAAGACCCTTTCGACAAAAAAAGAAGTCCATCCGCGTTGGATGGACTTCCGATTCTCCCTATATCCGTGCGAGTTCTTTGCGATTAGGTGCGTGCGGAGGCTCTTCCAGCCATTCGTACTCCAGCATGAGATCCATTCCGTCTTTTCCGTACTTCATGATCTCCGGGATGAGCTTGGAATACTCCGAGACGAGATCGACTCTGGAAGAGATCGATAACGCGTGGCCGATATAAGCTACTCCTTGTTGGTTAAGCGCTGTAACGAGAAACATAATCAATCTGTCCGAAAATGGCGATTCTGTAGTTGTAGTGACTTCGGAATTAACCATGACGGTACCGAGAAGATCATCCTTGATAAAGGTCTTATTCAGAAATTCAATCTGTTTCTCGGCCAACTGCTTCCCCTTAACGAGAAACTTCTTAACCTTCTCGTCCTTGGCGACCTGAATTAACGCGGTCAATAGAATCAATCCGAAGTAATTTCGCTCAATATTGAAGAACATCTCCGATATTTCAATGACGTTGAGGGGTCGTTGCTTCTCCAACCATTTCGAAATAAAGGTTTCCTTGTTCCGAATAAACTCGATATGATCCGGATAAGGAATCATCGGCGGTCGGTCGTAAATCCCTTTATGGAGCATAAGCTCAATGGAAATATTGTATAGTTCAAGCGTCGATTGAAGACACTTCGCAAAAAATTGCCGAACATCCTCCCGAGCCACGCATGATACCATTTGGGCATAGGTGACCAAGCCAATCCGACTCATGCCATACACGAAACTGACGGAAAATAAATCGAAAAACAACGATGGAGCCGTGAGATCAACGTCCTCATCAGAGAACCCCCTCGGAATAGGGAAGTTTTCTTTGGTGAATAGCTGCTTAATCTCCTCTATGTGCTTGGTGGATAACTCCAACGCTCGTTTCAGCAGGGAATCCACGTCTTTATGTGTGTTGTACTTTTGCAAATGTTTGATGAAGCAAACAGACACGCCCTCATTGATATACACCGACCATAGCCACGCGATTTCGGTGGACGATAATCCGACCTCATGAGTCACGTTCATTGTCTTCTCTCCGCTCAGATTAGATTCAAGCGGTGTTAGCATCCCCATTCATTCGACCTTTAACTCCAATCATGGAAATGATCCGTTACGAATCGAATTTCGCCCTCATAATGTGCCACGTGTCCCTCTTCGACCATTTTCTGAAAAGCAAGGTTTCCTTCGGCCGCACCTCTGCGGAGCGTATCGCACAAGGTAGTCAGCCGTTGAATAATCCACTGATGCAAGTCATGAGGGACGGAAATTCCATACGCTTCGAAAAATAAATGAATTCGTCGACGGCGCTCTGCAGCGTGTAAGTGCGATTGATAATCTACGGTCTTCCCCGAGGAATCGTCCGGCGAGAAGCTCCCCAGAGGAACGGACGTATATAGGGAATACGCAATGTCCCACATTCTCGGACCAGGTCCGGCCATATCGTAATCAATCAGCGCCACAGGTGCCCCATTCCGGAAAACCACATTGTACAACGCAGCGTCGTTATGGCAGATCACTTCGTGCTCGCGAGCATCTGGATAATTGAGCTGCCATTTGCCCATCGTTAGGAGAGCGGATCCTTCAGTCGCATCATGAAAGCGGCGTAACAGGCGAGCTACGCCCGCAAGCGTGTCATCCGACCACATATAAGGTTCAAGCTCTGGATAATCGTTGCCTGGGACTTCCCCCGGAATGAAGGTTAGAACTTCACGATTAGAGTCGTCGATTCCGATGAATCCCGGCGCGCCCTCGAACCCCTGCTTCTCTAGATATATTAGCAACTCATGAACAGAGGGGCTCCAGTATCCCGTGGGACGGAGCACCGTATTTGCCTTACGGGCAACATGGTTAACATTCCCACCCGTCAGAACTTCTTCCCGAGTCATCTCATAAATTTGTTGGAGCGTACGGGCATGCTTCGTCTTCTCGTCAGCGTCCTCGGCGTGAAGATACCACTCCACGAGCCTGTACCCGAATGCGAGAAGGATCAGCTCGTGAACGCAATGATTGGCGATGGGAGGAGCATCCGCATATTCCGAAAAGCCTCGGTAATACGCGGGGACGCATCGCTGGTAGTACTCGACCATGCGATCGATATCCGCTTCATCCGCAATGAGGCTAGCAAGGTCCTCGCCCAGATAGCCCCATCCGCACGTATCCCAGTCGATGATTCTGACTTTACCGTCGGTGAACATCAGATTGGTCACCCAGAAGTCCCGGTGGCACAGCACGAGCGGCAATCTCTCGATCCGGGCAATGATCTCGTCCGAATGCTCATCAAGGTTTATTAGCATTTGCCGCACGTGCTGCGGGAAGTCGCAGTCCGCTGAGCGAATATAGTCGTAAACAACCGGCCACGACCGGTAATGATAGTACTTATTCTTCAAGAAATCCGCATGGCTCAAGTTGGTTAGGTTCTTCAGCGCGGCTGGCTGCTCCGCATACAGCTTGCCTTGATAGCGCCCTAACTCCAGCGCCGCCTGTTCATACAGATCGCCGGTCATGTCTAAACCGGTAACTCCATCGATATATTCCAACCACAGTTGGAATTCATTGTCTTCGGAATTGATCTCGGCGTGATAACAGGTTGGCCAGCGGAAGGCATCCGAGAACGTCGAGCTTAAATCAGAAGCATAGAGATCGTATTCCCGTCGCCATGAACCCGGATCGCCGTAACGCTCCCATTGCTTCTGGATTTTCAGTACGATACGGTACGGCAATGTATCCCCATCCGCGGTTTCGGCGATCCCCGATAACAGGTACACATTCGCGACCGTTCCGCCTTGTAACGAAAAGGCTTGATAATCAGCCGAGAGGATTTCTTTATTGAACTGTCGGCTTAGGACGTCAATCAGCGTTTCGAATTGGATATTCAGTTCCATCACGTTAAGTTGTTAGCTCCTCTAATAGGGAATTAGGACGCAAAAATGCCACGGACAAGCAGCCTCTAAGGAAGCTGCTGTCGCGTGGCATCAAGACGTTAAAATACAGCATTATTCACGAAAGGTACTTGGGTTGGCATATTCAGTTTTAAGACCAAACCACCATATAAGTAGCTGCCATTGGAACCATCTCCCTTCGTGTCAGTAACTTACTTACGAGCTTGCTTATCGCTAAGCTCTCTATAAAAATAATCTATTATGGAAGAAAATTCAATCCCTGCAGATGTATTCCGACGAGCCTAGTTCATATGAGATGAAAGTCCCGTCCGCAGAGCTCCGCCGTGCTCCTGCGTCCAAGTCCACATCGCCGCGAATATCGGCTGAAGCCCCTGTCCGGCCTCGGTAAGATCATATTCCACATGCAGCGGCACTCCCGGATAGAGCGTTCGGGTAACAATCCCTTTATCCTCCAATAACCTCAGACGGTCCGTCAACGTTTTGGGACTAATAGGATGCAGCTTGCGGCGCAATTCACCGAAACGTCTGGTACCGTTAAACAGCTCGAATAAGAGAAGGAGCATCCACTTGCCATCCAATAGCTCCAGAATCGGTTCAACGTTACCGGGACATGAGCGGTCCATCATCGGTTATTCCTCCATAGTTCATTTTCTGAAACTATTGCACTTAAATGTAACTACTTTTAAAATGTACCACAGTTCAACTATGATTTGAATCAAGTTAGGAAAATAAATGAAATTGGACCTACTGGAGGAATGTATCGATGAAAACTGTTCTATGGGCAACTCTAACCGCCAACGGAAATTATGCTCAATCCGGCCCCGCTAACCCGCCGAAGAGAGAAGCGTTGGAAGACTTCGCGTCACAAGCTAAAGCTGCAGGAAATTTCATTGTCGGACGTCGGACCTTCGAAGCTATGCGCGGCAGCGGCGGCCCGGGACCATTCGGAGAAGTCGACATCGTCGTCGTGTCGGAGAATGCCTCTGAAATCCCGGGCGTAACCGTTGCGAAATCACCGAAGGAAGCCTTGGGGTATCTACGGGATAAAGGCTATTCGCAGGCTGTCATCAGCGGCGGTGCGGAGCTTCACAATTCGTTCTTAGGCCAGGATCTTGTAGACGAGTTAATATTCAATGTTGCCCCGACATTAGAGGGAAAAGGGCTGAATATAGTCATCGACCGAGAGGAATACCAGACCAAGCAGGTGCAGCTGCTGAACTGTAAGCCTCTCGGAGGCGGCGTCGTTCAACTCCATTACGCGATTGACCGGCACAATAGGTAAACCAAAAAAGCATCTGAAGCCCGCTTGGGACTTCAGATGCTTTTCACTATAGATCAGATGATCATCCTTGCAACAGCTTCTTCATATCGACTTCTTGCTTCTTCGACTCCGCAACCTCAAACATCGACTCTGACCTGAAGCCGAACAATCCAGCGAACAGTACCGCCGGGATCATGCCGATGGCATTGTTGAAGGCTACGACATTGGCGTTATATGTACGACGGGAAGCCGACAGCTTCTCTTCTAAGTCGTTCACCGTATGCTGCAGATGAAGGAAGTTCTGACTAGCCTGCAGCTCCGGATAGGCTTCGGCTTGAAGACGAATGCCTTCGAGTCTCTGGTTCATCGCCTCGTAGGTTTGCAGCTTCTCGGAAATCGATCGGCCTTCAAGACCTTGGCGCATGGCCGTTACTTCCGTCAGCGTGCCGCGTTCGTGCTTGGCATAAGCGACCACCGCTTCGCCGATCTGGACGAGGGTGTCGAAGCGCTGCTGCAAATACACTTCTATGGCTTGGAACGCCTCCCGGATTCTGTTCCGCATTCCGAACAAACGGTTATACAAGAAGATGAGATACACCAGTATGACTGCTACAATGATTAACGCAATAACCATATCCTCAGCCCTCTCGTTTATATTTTTCCAATAATATGATTATAGTATTTCAATTATTGTCAAATAACAAGGAATTTTAGCTAAACGAGTCGAATCTTGAAGGGAAATGAATGGGAGAATCTATCCATTATAGTAGGCGGAGGGTAACAGATGGCTCAATCATACGAAAGCTTCGTGCAACGGCTTTCTGGCACCAAGAATTGGAGTGAGTTGGAGAAGCATAGGAGAAAGGCCGTTCTCGGACGTTATCTGGTTACGCCGTTGATCGGTGTCGGATTATTCCTATTAGGGGTCTGTCTCATCCTATTCGGCTCGGATTCGGATACGATATTCAGCGGTTTCGGAGCGATTGTGGTGTCTATTCCCCTTGCCGTTGTCTGCTATAGGCTGACACATAAAAATTACAGTAAAGAATACAAGCAGCTGCTCATGCCGCAATTAGTCTCAGACGTTATCCAGAGTTACGCCGATGCCGACGCCTCGGGCGCCACATCCGTTAAATGCAAATACGTTCAATCGAAGCATGTAGATCAGAAGCTCCTCCTAGGCATTCCTTTATTCCGTAAATATAACGCTAAGCGTATTTTCTCCGAAGGAGAGGATTTGTTCAGCGGGCGCTTAGGGAGTACGGATTATCAATTCTCCGATCTCACCTTCAAAATCAACCGAGATATCCCTTTAGCCAATCAAGACATCGACCTGACCGTCTTCAAAGGCCTCGTGTTCGTGGCCGACTTCCACAAAGCATTCGAAGGCACGACCACACTGACTACGCGACGAGGAAAGGTATACCGGCGCCTATCCGCGACCGGCTCTCGAATGAACACCGTCAGCTATGAATTCGACCGAATGTTCAAGCTGACGACGACCGACGAAGTTACGGCTCGTTATCTATTACCCGCCAACATGATGGAGAGGATCGCGAACCTGCGTAAGCTGTTCCGTAGGAGGGGTATGGCGATCTGCCTTCACGAAGGTATGCTGATCATCACCATCCATAACGTCGACTTCTTCGAATCCGACGGGCTGAAGAAGCTTGATGGAGACGGAATGAGACGCACTTATGACGAGATTAAAGCGATCATGGACATTATTGAACTATTGAACCTGAATCTACGAATTTGGAACAAGCAAGCTAAGAAAGTGAAATGATCGCACAAGAAAGCCCCGGAGAACCGGGGCTTTTATTCGTTATTTGGCCTTAAAGCTTTCTGAGCTCCCGCAGAATCTCCTCCGGATCCAATCGCTGCATGAAGTCCGGATTCACGTAAGCCGAACGGATCATGCCGGTTTCGTCGATCATGAAGGTGGATGGAATCGGCAGAATCCAGCGGCTGGTCGCATTGTACTCCGCCAAATCCATTCCTATCTGTTTCATAATCACCTGGATGTAGTCCGGAACATCATAGAGGATGTTATAAGTAGCCGCCGTAAATCCGTTCGTGTCGCTAAGCACTTGGAAGGTCAGCTCCTCCTTCTCCTGGTGGGAAAGCGTGTTGTCCGGGCTTTGCGGGCTGATCGCAATCAACTGAGCTCCGATCGCTTGAATCTCCGGCAGCAGCTTCTGATACGCCTTGAGCTGCGTGTTGCAGAACGGGCACCATCCTCCCCGGTAGAACGTCAGAACGACTGGACCCTTGGACAGCTCTTCATAAAGATTTACCGTCTCTCCTAGCGCGTTCTTCAGCGTGAAATCCTTGGCCTTCTCGCCCTCCCGCTTGCCGTAGATATTTCCTGACTCTTGCTGCTCCTTGATCTGGCGGAACATCTCCGCTTGAATCTCGAGAGGGGTATGCGCGACGAATTGCTGTTTAACCTCCGCTAAGGCTTGCGTTAATGACATGATCTGTTCCTCCTGGTCTGATTTAGCTGACGAATCAATAATTTTGGATTAAACACTCCATATTTGTTCCTGAAACTATCCTACCCGATTAATTTTGGAGTGTCAACTCCAAAATATAAAGCCGATGAAATAAAAAGACCCAAGGAGAGTCATTCTCCTTGGGGAATCCAATGTTATGGTTACGTCGACGAAGTCTCAATAAGGTAAGACCGAATATGGTCCAACATCGCGTCCAGACCGGCTTCGAGCGGACCGGCCTCCTTCCGCACCTTCGACAGCAGCAGCCCGCCTTGAAGAGTGGTGAGCAGCGCTAGCGCGAGCTGCTCCGGCTGAGCGTCGCTCCGCATCTCGCCGCGATCGTAGATCGCCTGAAGCCCTCGGCGGATCGCCAGCTCCCATTGCATGAAGCCGGCTGCCAGCTCCTTCCTTGCTACAGGCTCCAGATCGGCCAGCTCGCTGCCCAGCGAACCGATCGGGCAGCCGCCTTGAAAGCCGAGCCCCGTCTGGTACCGGATAATCGCATCGCGCCACGATTGCAGGGCTTCCATACTGTCGAGATGACTCAGCAGCGGCTCCTGTGAGCCCAGCACCTGCTCGTTCTGGAACAGAATCACGGCAAGGACGAGCTCCCGCTTCTCCTTGAAATAGTGATACAGCTGGGAGGAGCTGACGCCCGCCTCTTGTTGGACGTCCTCCACGCTGGTGCCGGCAACGCCGCGTTCATACATCAGCTTAGCGGCGGCGGCCACGATGCGAGCCCGCGTCGCCTGTCCTTTCTTCGTCAGCTTCTGGACGGGGACGGCCTGCGATTCGATATTCGTTTCGGTTAGGGGGTTCGTTGTCTTTTTCATACTCTAAGTATAGCAAAAATGGAGTCAACGGGCCAAAAAAATACGTTCGAAGTGGTGCGCAAATCGCTTGTCTCTTGCATTTGTAAACCGATCGGTATATGATAAACCAAAAAGTACAGAAGGCGAGGCGTTCAATGAATGACACTTATCCCTCCATTCACGCATGAATCAGCAACTCAGAAGGTTCGGATGGCTGAAGATAGCTGGAACAGCCGCGATCCGCAACGAGTCTCTCTTGTCTACACCGAGGACAGCACTTGGCGCAACCGCGCCGAATTCCCCGTCGGTCGCGCTGAGATTGCGGCGTTCCTCGCGAGGAAATGGGCGAAAGAACTGGACTATCGCCTGATTAAAGAGCTGTGGTCCTTCACCGATGACCGGATTGCCGTGCGCTTCGCGTACGAGTGGCATGACGACAGCGGCCATTGGTATCGTTCGTACGGGAACGAGAATTGGGAGTTTGCGGCCAATGGCTTGATGAAGCGCCGATTCGCCTCTATTAACGATATGCCCATTCGTGAAGAGGAACGTAAATTTCACTGGCCGCTCGGACGGCGCCCCGACGATCATCCCGGGCTATCCGATCTCGGCCTATGAGCAGAATCGTTCACGAAAAAGCGGATGTCATCCCCATGATTGCCGAGGTGTTCCGCGAGCTCGGCTTCGAAGGCGCATCGATGAGCAAAATAACAGCCCGTACGCGACTGTCCAAAGGGAGCATCTACTACTTCTTCCCTGGCGGAAAAGATGAGATGGCTGCCGAGATTCTCGCGCATATCGATCAATGGTTCGTCAGCAATCTATTCGAGCCGCTCGAACGAAACGAACCCCGCGCGGCTATTGAGCATATGTGGCGCGAGGTCGATACGTATTTCCAGTCGGGCAGGCGTATCTGTCTGGTCGGCGCGTTTGCCCTTGACGAGACTCGGGATCGGTTCGCCGCGAGAATTCGGCAGTACTTTGAGCGGTGGATTGAAGCTTTCGGTGTCGCCCTCGTTCGAACAGGCGCATCCGCGGAAGCGGCACGCAAGCTTGCGGAAGAAGTGGTTGGCGGCATACAGGGGGGGTTGATTCTCAGTAGAGCGCTCAACGATAATACCGTTTTTGAACGAATGTTAGCAGGTATGATGGAACGAGTGTCGGAATTCCTTCGGCGCAGGCCATAGAACCTTGCCGAACATCATGCCCAGCAGGCCGATCGCGGCAATCACCATGCCGAAATTGAGGAAGGTGCGAGCGGGACCCGACCATTCAACCAGAAGTCCTCCAAGCAACGGCGCTCCAATCATGACGATCCCTAGGACGGTGCTCTGAATCCCGAACACGCGGCCAATCATATGCGGAGGCGTCTCCTTCTGTAGGCAATAGTTGAAGGTAACGATGAACATACCGTTGCCGATGCCTAGCACGAACCCTAGTGCCAGCACAGGGAGTACGGAAACCCCGGCAGGGAGCAGACCCATCCCTCCAATGGATAGGCCGAGCAGCGCATAACCGCTTCCTAGCTTCCAGCCGTAGCCTGTTGCACGGTTCAGCCGACTCATTGCTGCAATGCTTAATATGGCGCCTGCCCCAGCAGCCGCTACCATCCAGCCGAGCATAGACTCCTCCTCCGGCGCAATCGCCCGGAAGAGGCTGGTGAACTGGAAGTCGACCATCTGGATGGCGAGCGATCCGGTTAATCCGAACAGCATGGTTGTCAGCAGCAGCCGGCTCTTCAGAAGGAAGCTCCAGCCTTCTGCCCACATGATGCGCAGCGATACCCGCTCCCCCGTCTCCGGTGCCTGGCTGTCTCCAGCCTCCGCATTCTTAACCGTAAGCAGTAATAGATAAGACCCTATCCTGAAGCAGGCACACAGCACAATGCACCACTGCGGCGACAGGAAGGACAAGGCGAATCCGCCTAATAGAGGTCCGGCGATCTTGGAGCCTTGGTTCACGATCCCGTTAAGCGAGGTCGCCTGGAGAAGCTGATCCTCCCTGACGATACGGCGCGTCAACGACTGCTGAGCGGGTACATTCAACGTGGAGATAGCCGCACGCAGCATAATCAGCGGAAGCAACCATGCCATATTCGGGGCTAGCAGCACCAACAAGGTCAGTACGGCCGTAAGCAGATCGCAGATACGCATCAGCTTCAGCTGGTTCAGCCGGTCGGCAACGACACCCGCAACCGAACCGAGCACGATGCCGGGCAGCGCGTTGGCTACCGGAATCAAGGCAAGCATCAGCGGGCTGGCCTGCCAGTGATACCCCACGAGCACCTGGATCGCCAACGTGTCGAACCAGTCGCCGAAGGTTGCCGCGGCGAAGGCGCTGTATACTCGCACGAATACTTTGTTGCGAAGCAAGCTTGATCCTGCTTGTAGTGAAGCGGTCATTCCTCATTCCTCCGAATACAGTAAGTTCTTATAAGCTACTGTAACGGAGAAATGTCAGAGCTATATCAGATACGGTTCAGCTCTTTCAGCATCGTAGCCTCCAGCTGCCCTAACAGCTTGGTGAGGCCAATCCGCTCCTGTTCTTCTTCGAATAAGTCCGTATATTTCTGCTGCAGGGATGGTCCCCCCGGCGGAAACAGCCTGCAGTAATGAGTAATTCGGTGCAGAGCATACAGCCGCATCGGCACGAAGCCGGATCTGTCCAGCACCTGAAGCCCCTCATCCAGCAGCTTCTCCGCTTCGCGCCAGGCCCGACGCCTCAGCAGCCACAGTCCCTTGACTACCTTGTAGCTGCCGAGCTCTCGCAAGTATGGCTTAGCGGTCAGAATCCCCGTCTCAATGGCTTCCGCCATCCTCTCCAGCTCTCGATCGTCCGTCCCCGCAACGAGGTGCACGAACAGCTCCGAGATTGCCGTATGCGGGATGAAAGACTCATAATCCGGTTCGGCAATGACGGCGTAGCTGACCTTCAAGCGTTCCAGCGCTAGCTCGGGCTTACCCGCCAGCGCATACCCATCCAGAATGTTGAGGATCTCCATCTCCGTATGCTGCGCCGGTGACAGCAGCTTCTTCTCTAGCACTTGCTCGCATAAGGCCAGCTTCTCTCTCGGGTTGCCCGTAAGAGTATAAAATAACAGCAGCGAATAATAGCGTTCGCTCAGCGGAACCTCGTCCGTATTCAGCAGCCATTCCAGATCCCCTTGTACAAAACGAACATAAGCGGAATAGAACGGGTCCAGCTCGTAGCCAAGCACATCTTGTTGGCGCGCAAGCGTCAGCATCGAACGGCCCTGACCGTATTGGTGGTATTTCTCGAATAGATCCCGCATCGTCTCATGCAGCTCCGGATCCCGTACGGTGGGGTTCGCTTCCGCGGCATTCTTGGGACTCTGTATCGCTAGACGATAGCCGACTCCCCGTACCGTCTTAATTTCCACGCCGGCCATAGGGTCTAGCTTCTTGCGAAGCCTGTAGATATGGTCATCCACCGTGCGCTCAACCGGATATTCCAGCGGCCATACTTTATCCAGCAGCTGTTCCCGGCTGAACGTACGGCCTCTGTTGCGATAGAGGAATTGCAGCAGAGCGAACTCCTTAGGCAGCAGCTCTATCGTTATTCCTTCGGCGGTCACTGAATATTCGCTAGCGTGTAATTCAAGTTGCACGCGGGCACCCTTCTTTCGCAGGAGACGACCTTGATAATAAAAAAGCAGCCCCTATTAGACTTAAGGAACGGCTACAAAAAAGTGTGTATTTTGTCTAAACACTCATTGATTACCTCATCAGGAGCTTTTCCCACCACATCCATGCGCCTGGCTCGCCAATCGAGATTTTTGATCTGATCCGTTAATATGACCCCGTTAAATACCAAGCCATCGGGCAACAGCACCTCGTACCCCCACCCTCTGACCGTATGAGTGATTGGGCAAACAGAGACGAAGCCTGTCGTTTCATTAAAAGCTTTCGGTGACAGAACGATTGCAGACCTTCTCCCGGCTTGTTCATGACCTGCTTGGGGATTAAAGTTTATCCATATCAGATCTCCTCGGTCTACGCTCATTTACAATAATTCATTCCCTTCCTCACCGAAATCCAATTCCTCGTGACGATTCTCCGGTTTGCATTGGGCCAACAATTCTTCTAATGTCGGCTTTTTCTTTCTGGGTATCACTACTAGAGAGTGATCATCACTAACGATCAAATCCACTTCGGAACCTTGGCTTACTGCAATTCTTTCGGCTATTTGACTGGGAATGCGAATGCCTAGACTGTTGCCCCACTTCTGCACAGTGGTAGACATAACGACTCCTCCTTCTTTACGGTTTCTTTTCTTCATTTTATCACACCCCCAATGGTATGTATACACTAGTATATACACACCATTAGGAAGTGATACCCCCATCAAATCAATTTACATAGGCAACTTAATCATAAACCGCGTTCCTTGGCCTAGTTGGCTTTCAACCTCGATCGTACCCTGATGGGAAAGAACGAATTGCTTGGCGATCGCGAGCCCTAAGCCTGTCCCTCCGCCGTCTCTCGTTCGCGCTTCATCCGCACGATAGAAACGTTCGAATAGATAGGGGAGATGTTCAGGAGCAATGCCCGCACCGGAATCCTGCACCACGATCGTTAGCAGATCTGGCGAATCGTTCAACAGCCGGATCTGAATCGTCCCTTCATTCGGCGTATATCGGATGGCATTGGTGAGCAAGTTGAACAGGATCTGTTTCACCCGGCTAGGATCCACGGACAGAACCGTACGTTCGGCGATGGCTTCGAATCGAACGGCAATATCCTTTTCCTCCGCTAGAGGCTCAATGGCTGTAACAACCTGCTCGACTAGTTCTACCATAGGGGTTTCTACTTGATTTAACGGTAATTTACCCGCTTCCGCTAGAGATAACGTTCTGAGGTCTTCCACTAACCGATTCAATCGGAGCAGCTCGTCTTGAATCGGGAGCAGCTCCTCCGGCTGAATAGGCTGGCCCTGTTGCTGTAAATAATCGAGCTTGCCTCCGACGATCGTGAGCGGCGTTCTGAGTTCATGAGCGATATCCGCAGTCATGTTCCGTCGCACGTCTTCCGCTTTCTTCAGCTCCATGGACATCTGATTGAACGCGCCCGCTATTTGCCCGTACTCGTCTTTCACCTTAACATTCGCCTGCACGCCGAGCTCGCCTCTTCCTAATCGTTCAATCGAGGGAAGGAGCGCCCTTAGGGGAGAGGCTAGCCATTTCGACAATTGATAAGCGATGAACAAGGCGATCACGATCAGGAGTACGCCGCTTCCGATTAACGCAATGACGACCGATATCGGAATACCGATCATGATCTTCGTGTAGCTGGCGACCTCCGGGTCGTAATAATGCAGCTGCCCGATCGTGTGTTTATTTACGATAATGTCGCTGCTTACGCCCAAGCGGGTAATGACTTTCTTAGGCGCGTCCCCTTGGGTGACAATCTCCCGACTATCGTTGTCGGTGACGAGGATGCTTGGATCCTCCCGGCTCACCTGTTCTAGCAGATTAACCTGTTGAATCCCGCTCCAGGATTGATGATGTGCGAGATAGTAATCCGTTAATTGGGTTGCAAGTCGTGCGACTTCATCCTTCCTCGCTTCGCGGATGCCGGCCTCGATCGTGCTTTGCACGATAAAATGGGTTAACGCGATGAAGACAACACTGATTCCGACGATCGTCACTGCAACGGTCACGAATATTTTCCGGCTAAACCTCATGTCTGCCCCCCGAAACGGTAACCGAACCCATACACCGTCTGAATGTATTTGGGATTCGCGATATCGTCCTCGATCTTCTTCCGCAATCGGCTAATATGGGCGTCTACCGTTCGCTCGACATTCAGATAATCATCGTCCAGCGCAAGCTTTAAGAGCTGAAGACGACTGTAGACGATTCCCGGCTTAACGGCGAGCGTGTACAACAGCTTGAACTCCGTAGGCGTCATCCCGATCTCGGTCCCTTGCTTCCAGACTCTGCACTGCGAAGCGGATATGATCAGATCGTCTCGGACCAATTGCTCTTCCTCAGCGGCAGGACTCCCCTGTAATCTCCGTAACACCGAACGTATGCGAGCGAGCAGCTCCCGGAGGGAGAACGGCTTCGTGATATAATCGTCGGCTCCCATCTCAAGTCCAATGATTGTATCCATCTCGTCCGATTTGGCTGTAACCATAATGATGCCAACCTTGCTTGTCTTCCGTAATTCGCGGCATACATCGAGTCCGTTCATATTCGGCATCATCCAGTCCAGCACCACAAGCGCCGGATTCAGAGCTTCTACTTTAGCTATAGCGTCTATCCCGTTCTGGGCCGTGAACACTTGAAAGCCTTCGTTCCTCAGAAAAGAACTCATGAACTCCAGCACCTTGTCCTCGTCGTCCACCAATAATATCTTCTCAGCCATCCTCATCCCCCCCTTGCATCTTGCTGTCATTATATCCGAAAAATCGCCTTTCTTTTTAAACCGCACAACAATCGCAAACGATCGTCATAAGTTCACAACATTGTTTTGCTAAAGTATGTACATGCCTAAGAACACTCGTTCAAAAAAACAATACAGAGGAGAATGACAACCTATGAGAACCAATGAGATCCTGAAAAATAACCTGCAGCTTATTCTAGGACTGGGCGCATTAGCGCTGATACGGCCGGTGATGAAAATTACGGGGGCTGTGGAGTGGATGGGAAGCGAACAATTCGGAAGCATCTTGCTAACGATACTCATTTCCTTGGCATGGCTCATTATCGTGGTGGTGAAGAAGGTTTCTCACCCTGTTGCCGTGCTGGTTTACGCAGGTCTGAGCTACGCCTTATTCGCCATCATCCTAAGCGGCATTCTATCTCCTATACTCGACGGGAAGCTGCAAGGTCCTTTGACGAATCCGATGGCGATCGTAGGCGTCCTCGCAACGAATGCGATATGGGGGCTTATGATCGGCGGTGCTGCTGTGTTACTGAAGCGAGTACGATTCTAATCGCAATAAAATAACCATCCGGGTTAAGCTACCGGATGGTTATTCGTATGGATGGGTGTGCTGGGAACGATAAAGTCCCGAATCCGTTCAGCTTGACCCAAGACCGCGTGTCCCGTACCGGGCAAGAGAATAGTAGTGACGCTCGGGGCATGATGCTCGATGCGGGCGATACTCTTCTTCGCGTTCAAGAGCATATCGTTCTCACCGAATATGACGAGGATCGGCATCGTAAGACGGGAGAGCTCGTCGCCGCTGAACACCGGGAGCGTGGCATATCGAGGCTTCACATATTGATTGATGAGAAGGATATAGTCCATCGCTCTGCGGAAGTCGTCTGTGTCTCTAGTGCCCCCATTTTCTATACCTAATACGCCTTTAATGACTTTTGATTGATCTCCACGAGCAGCGATGGATCGTAACAGTACTCTGAACAGAAAATCCCGCCTTTGCCTCGCAAGTCCCCCGGGACACAGAAGAGCGAGATGGCTAACCTTGTCCGGATGGATGGTCGCGTAACGAAGCGCTATCCAACCGCCCAGAGATTGACCGACAATCGCGCACTTCGTGATACCGAGGCCTGCAATCACCTCATCCAACCATTGCTCGTAAGCGCCGCTTTGAAAGTCTGGCCGAATTTCTGCGGAAAGGCCTGCCTCGCCGAGCAGATCGACAGCGAACACATGGAATCGCTGGCTTAGCAGCGATACATCGCTATACCAGGAGAAAGAGTTCGACAAGCTCCCATGAAGCAACACTAACACCGGATTTCCCGGATCGCCGGATTCAATAACGAACGTCTCGCCGTATGAAGTCGGGATAGGATACTGTTTGCTTGCAACAGGCCAATCCGCAAGAATTTGTCTGTATTCCGCCAGCACCTTCTGTTTGCCGGCTTCGCTCTTATAGATCGTAGTCATTCCTCATCCTCCAACAACCAGCTTTCCGCTTGCCCCCGATCCTCGAAGGCATGGAACAGCTTCCCGCGGTTGGCTTCTGCAAGAAAATCCTTAAACTTCCCTCGGGTTTGGTCTGCATCAAGAACCGCGACGGCTTTGATATTGTAGTTGACGAGCTTCTGCAGGACCAGCCCCGCCACACGAGTCGAGAGCTGCAGGAACGATTCTGACAAGCACGCTGCGGGAAGCATCACTTTGTGCGTGCCGTTCTCCGCGCATGCCGCCACCAGACGAAGACCATCCTGCTCCTCCCTGATTTCACCGGATACGACTTCGATATAGTCCTGTCCGTTCTTATGAACCTTGTTGAATTGCATATTGTAATGACGTCCCTTCTCTTGAGTTTCCTGTTGGTCCGATGCAAGGGGAAGAGCGACCGACCTCACCTTATCAATCCATCTCAGCTCGGACTCGTACATCTGAAGGATGTTCTCCATGACCAATTCCTGAATCGCCGATTCATAGGGCGAACTGCGATCAGATGGAGCCTCGTGCTGTATGGAGAGAGCCATGCCCTTTACTTCACCGCTGTATTGTTCTAGCAGCGATTCAAGCTCCGGCTTGGTCAGGCTCCCGCCGAACACAAGCTGCATCAGGAACGTTTTGCGTATTTCCGGCACCTCAGGGAATCCTAACGTTAATCGATGCAGTTCTTCCCGGCCGCGATTCGTCAACGTATAGATCTTCTTGGTTGGAGAAGCTTCACCATGCTTGACTTCGACACTGACGAAGCCCTCGTCTTCAAGCTCCGCAAGCGTTCGGTAGATTTGGCTGTTGTTACCTGACCAGTAGATGATCGGCGACTTCTGCATCGCCTTCTTCATTTCATAGCCCGTGAGCGATTGATTTCGTAATAGGCCCAGAATCGCATGTTGAATGTTCACTTTGTTAACCCCTCATATCGCAACATAGGTTTACTGTAACATATGTTTTTATAAACTTTCAAGTATCGAGAAAATAAAAAGCCCGCAAAGCCGAAGCTTTACGAGCCATTATGATTATGCAGCATCATTCCGATAGTCACATTCCAAGAAACATGTTCATGCTGTACGGTCCCCAATTCTCGCCAGTAAACCCCGTCCCCCCGGCAGCGTTAACGTAACAAGGGAGAACAATATAAAGCGTACGAGAAGGAATGCTATTCCTACGCGTTAGGATGAAGTGCATGCCTGAATTGTCCGCCGGATTGATTACGGCTGAATCCGATCGAATCGCGTTCGCGGCCGATAGGGCATCGCCCATGTTTACGGTCGCTGCGCCGTTAGGTCCTGCATTGCTTCGAATCCAATAGTTGGACACCTGAACTGCGGATGTTAGATCAGCCGGTCGATCATAGGACAGGAGAATCTGATTCGCAGCCGTCTGTCTGACGGTCGTAAGTACGGGATGAACCGTCTGACGTTCTAAAGGAAAGGGATACATGTCACAACCTCCTTCAAATGGGGCTTAGCCTAACGCAGTATATTCCGCCCCGCTTGAATGGTGCATACACTCCATTCGATACTCCTTATGTCCGCAATCAACCTAGTTGACGAGCAATCGACTGTTTCAGTACGTCTCTCATACTCACCGGAGGTCGACCGATCAACTGAGCTAGAGCGGGATCGACTTGCGCGAAATCGCCCTGTCGGCTCGCCAGGAACATGCCCATCCGCATATTTACGCTAGCTTCCGGTACGCCTTGAGACAGCATGCGGTCCCGAAACTCTTCGTCCGATACGACGATTCGGCGGATGGTTCTCCCCACAATTTCGGAGGCGATTGCCGCAATTCCTTCCATATCAATGGCTTCGGATGCCGTCAAAGGGGGCGTCGCGCCATCTAAATTCCGCTCGCTTATCATCGCTGCCGCAGCTTCAGCCAGATCGGAGTGGGCTGTCCAGGCAACCGGGCCGTCTTCGGGAGCGATCAACTCCCCGGTCTTCAAAGCCCCGCCGATCAACATGGGTACCGCTGCGGCGTAATAGCCATTGCGAAGCGACGTAAAAGGTACTCCTGATGCACTTAACAATTCTTCGGTACCCGCGTGATGAACCATAGGCGGAAAGGAAGATGTCGGGGATGAACCCATGTGACTGGTGTATAGGATTCGGCTAGCCCCAGCCTTCTTCGCCGCGTCAATCGCCGCTTGATGCTGCCGAATCCCTTGCGGGATACCTGCCTCGCCCATGATGCCGGTCGAAACGATGAGAACCTGCGATGCCCCCTCGAAGGCATGGTGCAAATTTTCGGCATCATCGAAGTTGCCAGGGCGAACACGAACTCCGCGTTCCTGCAGCTCCTGTGCCTGATTCGGATCGCGAACGCTAACGCCAATCTGCTCAGCGGGTACACGCTTAATCAACTGCTCAACCACAGCCCGACCCAATTTTCCATTAGCACCAGTAACGATAATCATAACCATAACATCCTTTCATTGTGCAGGATTGTGTTTCCTTATGATTGTGTAGCCATCTACATATTTGTCTAAAAGAAAACTCATGCCCTGGTTCGTTACTTCAACGAATGTTTTTCAACATTCTCGAAAGCACGTTTCAGCAGAGAAGCAAACATCGCTTTTTCGGCATCCGACATCCCTTGCGTGATTAACTCTTCCGATTCCGAGAAGGCATCCCTTCTCCCGTTAATGAATTGTCTGGCTTTGTCCGTAACGTCAATACGGAGGTTGCGTCCGTCCGTATGGTGGTTGCTGCGCGTGATAAACCCGGATTTCTCCAGACCGTTCAATAAGTTCGTCACGGATGGACCACTAAGAGCCATGGTCTGTTCAAGAAACTTACGATTGATCTCTTTATGCTCTTCTATGGATTGATGAATGTGCGACAGAAGGATCGCTTGCGAGCTATTCAAGCCATGTTCCTTCAGAAGCTGATCGATGATCTCTCGAACCCTTTGCGCGATGACTTTAATGTATAGACTATAGGGGTACTTGTCGAAAACACTAGGCATAAGGTTCTCCTCAAATTGTGTAGATGTCTACACTATAGATTCACTACCGCGCTTTGTCAATATCGTCTAACTCGCGAATGTAACGGCAAGGGCATTCACCTTGTACACCCTTGCCGTTGGTTCCCACCTAAGCAAATTTAAAGGTTTGGAGCAGTAATCGCTTCCTTCAAGAAGTTGCTTAATTTCACCGGAGGTCTGCCTATCAGGTTAGCTAGTGCAGTACTTGTCTTCGCGAACTCGCCTCTCCGGCTTGCTAGGAACATACCCATTGCAATCTCAAGGCGAAACTCAGGAACGCCTTGTGCGCTTAAACGCTCCTTATACTCTTCGTCTGACACGACAATTCGGCGGATCGGCCTGCCTATAATATTCGAAGTCATCGCTGCGACCTCTTCCATATCGAACGCTTCGGATGCCGTCAGATTGGGGGACATGCCGTCCCATGGACGCTGGCTAACCATTGCCGCCGCAGCTTCGGCCAAGTCCGAGTGCGTTGTCCAGGCGAACGGACCGTCTTCCGGTAAGAGCAGCTCTCCTGATGTAATGGCGTCACTAATTAACCAAAGCAAGGATGAAGCGTAAAATCCGTTACGCAGAGAGGTGAATGGCATTCCCGATTGTTCCAGCAATTCTTCTGTCGCCGCATGGTGGAGCATAGGCGGGAAGAGCGACGCCCGGGACGAACCCATGTGACTGGTATACAGAATTCTTGCTGCACCGGATTTCTTGACGGCGTTGATCGCGTTGCGATGCTGACGGATCCCCGCCTCTCCCAGAATACCTGACGACACAAGGAGAACCTGCGACGCCCCTTCAAAGGCATCAAGCAAACTTTCGGAGTCATCGAAGTCACCACGACGAACGCGTACTCCGCGATCCGCCAAATCTCGCGCCTTGTCCACTTCTCGGACGCTTACACCCATCTGCTCAGCCGGCACGCGCTCCAACAGCTTCTCAACAATTGCCCTACCTAGTTTCCCGCTCGCTCCTGTAACGATAATCATTTTCCATATCCACCCTTTCCCTCAGTACAATATAGATTGCTTACAATACAGTTCTTGTGCAAACATATATTGTATAACTACAAGATAAGAGGATGGCTTATCGCCAACAACCAGCAAATACGCGGTTGTGTCGGGTTTCCGACAGAACTGCCATATTGTCTGATTTGCGATCTTAATAGAAAGCGTGATGTCACATGCCTGTAAATCTCAACGACCCCCGCGTCAGAAGAACCCGTCAACTGATGATGCAAGCTTTTCATGACCTGCTTGGAGAGAAGAGGAACATCTATTCCATCTCGGTGCAAGATATTACGACTCGGGCTGCTGTCAACCGGTCTACCTTCTATGCCCATTTCGAAGACAAATTTGATTTTCTGGAGAACTGGATGGCAGAGAAATTCCACTCCATTATTCATAGAAGGCTGTCGGATGACTCCGCATTCAGCCCGGATAACCTGAGGATCCTCGTGCAGTCCGTCTTTCACTTTCTTGTACAGTTTCGACAATACATTACGCCTGGGGACAAACAGTTCGAGCCGATGTTTGAGAAAGCGATGCAGATGGAATTGTACAGGCTCCTGTTACAATGGATGAAAGACATGGCAGGTCAAGACGACTTACAAGACAAATGGGAAACCACAGCGCTTGTCGTCAGCTGGGGGGTGTTCGGGTCAGCTTTGCAGTGGAGTCGAAACACGCAAGCGGGCTCAGAGGAATCGATGGTTCAAGACGTTCTGGAAATCATATCCGTCCATCTAGACCATCAAAAAAAGAAAATCCCGCTATGAGCGGGATCGGACTCTAGACTATCCGCGTTCCACCGCGAATCTCGAGGCCGGATCGGCTAACCCGCGCATATCGTAGCCCGTCGGATTCTGGTATACTCGCAACCCGAACTCCGAAGCCACGGCCAAGCAATGATCGAAGATGTCGGCTTGAATCGCTTCATAAGACAGCCAGCGGATATCGCTGGTGAACGTGTAGATTTCCAGAGGCAAGCCGTGTTCACCTGGTGCCAGCTGTCTGACCATGGATGTCAGCTCTTTATGAATAAGCGGGTGTTGCTTCAAGTAGTTCTCGATATAGATTCGGTACGTGCCGATATTCGTCAGGTTTCTTCCGTTCACTCTGCTCGATGGATCAATGCGGTTATCAACATTATAAGCTTCGATTTCTTTCTCTTTGGTTTCAATATATTCGGTTAGAAGGTGGATTTTCTTAAATCGCTCGATCATTTCATCCGAACAGAATGCGATGCTGGACGTATCGATATAGATCGATCGTTTGATTCGCCGGCCGCCCGTGTCCTGCATCCCCCTCCAGTTCTTGAAGGAGTCGGAGATGAAGGCGTAGCTAGGAACCATGGTGATCGTCTTATCCCAGTTCTTAACCTTAACCGTATTCAGCGTAATCTCGATGACGTCGCCGTCTGCGTTATATTTCGGCATCTCGATCCAATCGCCTACGCGAACCATGTCATTGGCGGACAATTGGACGCCGGCCACGAGACCGAGCAGAGAATCCTTGAAGATCAGCATCAGTACGGCCGACAACGCGCCAAGTCCGCTTAACAGCAAGAGAGGGCTCTTCCCAATTAAGGTGGCGATGAGCGTGATGCCTCCAACGATGAAAATGATGATCTTGCCCACTTGAATAAAGCTCTTGATCGGCCTGATTCTAGACTCCTCGTACATTAAATAAATATCGTTAACGGCATCTAGGAAAGCATTCAATGCTAGAATGGATACGATAAAAATATAGCAAAATGCCGATTTCTCGATCAGCACCTGATAATCAGGGAATGAGGACGCGAAGTTATAGATGATAATAGCCGGCACCAGATGGGAGAGCTTCTGGAACACCTTTCGTTCCAACAGAATGCTGTACCATTTGAACCTGCTTTTGGTCATGACATGAGTAATAACCCGGAGGACGATCTTCTTCGTAATAAAATTAGCCGCGATACAGAGCATGGCGATAAACAAAATCATGATGATGTTCGTGAGATACAGAGCGACATCCTCTTGAACTTTGAATTCGGCTAGAGCCTCTTTAATGACGTCCATAGTCAACTCCTTGGCAAGCGTATTTGATGTTAGGGACTAGTATAGTATAGGTCGTCCTTTCATTCAAACAATTCGAAATGGAATTATAGATTGTTTGTGGAAAATAGAGGCGTTTAGTTAATATAAAAATAAGGAGCGAGCGACGATATGAACAAGTTAGATTTCCCAAGAAACCCTCTAGACAAGGCCGGGTACACCCTCGTATTCAACGACGACTTCGAGACTGGCGAGCTGGACCGGACGAAGTGGCTGCCCTACTACCTGCCGCAATGGAGCAGTCGCCGTAACACCACTGCGAATTACCGGTTCGACAATAGTCAGCTTCTCTTGCGGATTACCGAGGAGCAACCGCCGTGGTGCGAGGAATTCGATGGAGACGTGAAGGTGAGCAATCTGCAGACGGGAGTGTTCGCCGGGCCGCTCGGCAGCGCGCTTGGGCAGCACCGGTTCTCGGCGCATTGCCGCGTTCGGGAGGAACAACCGGAGGAGCGTCTGTTCGTTCCGCAATACGGCTATTTCGAGATTCGGGCTAGAGGACTTGGTACGCCCAGGAACCTCTGCGCGTTCTGGATGATCGGCTTCGAGGATGCGCCCGAACGCTCGGCGGAAATCTGCCCGTTCGAATTGAAAGGATGGAACGTGAAGGATGGGTCGTGCACGCTCGGCTTCGGCATTCATGCATTCGGAGACCCTGCGATTGAAGAGGAGTTCATCGAGCGGGAGTTCGCAATGGACCCGACGCTCTTCCATGTCTACGCGATCGATTGGACTCCCGAGGGCGTTGACTTCTACGTGGATAACGAATTGATTCATCGCTCGCAGCAGTCGCCCAGCTATCCCATGCAATTGATGCTTAACGTCTATGAAATCCCGCCGCAGAAGAATGGGAACTTCGAGCAGCCTATATATCCGAGCGAGTTCGCCATCGATTATGTGAGAGGTTATAGGCGTTGAAGCCGCTTCAGCTTCTCCAACGTATGGTCCTGAGGAAGTGCCGTAAATAACAAAATTCTAAGATCAGGCTGATCGGCCGGATGTAGGATCGCAGGCCTCAGGAACAACCTGCCTGCCTTCGGATGATTCAGTTCTTTAATGCCGCCGTGCGTAACGAGAAGCTCATGCAACGGCCACCATTCGCGGAACTCCGGACTTGCTTCGCTTAAATCTCGAATAAACTCTCCGAACCACTGGCTATCCGCGAATTGGTCGCTATTTTCCCGGAATAACGCAATACACTTCTTCGCCTCCGCCTCCCAATGGACAACCAGCTGACGCTGCTCGGGACTGGTGAAGGAATACCATACGAGGTTACGGTCCCTTCCGACCAGCTTGGAGAAATCCGCGAAGACCTTGACGGCTAATTCATTCCACCCCACAACGTTCCAGTAACGATCGACGGCATACGCCGGGGAATAGACCCAGGCATCCAACACCTCTTGAAGAGCCGGATCCTGTTCCCACTCGGATGGCGGCGAATCAGGAACGACTGGCAGACCCAAGGCAAGATTGAATAGATGCCTTCGCTCCACCCAATCTAATTGCAGCGCTCTGGAGATGCTCTCCAGCACCTGTTGGGAGACGTTAATCTCGCGGCCCTGCTCCAGCCACGTATACCAAGACAGCCCCACTCCGGCGACCTGGGCCAGCTCCTCTCTTCTCAGCCCTGTCGTCCTCCGTCCGCTTCCTAGCTCAATCCCATAGATAGAAGGGTCAAGACGCTTCCTGCGTGTCTGAAGAAAATGTCCCAGTTCCTTGCGCTTATTATTCGTATTCATATCACTCAACTCCATGAGATGGAATGTAAGGCGGGTCTCTTAATCTCTTGAGACGGGTAGTGCCACACCTATGATGATTAAACTCCTGTTTAGCCTTACCGGTCAATGTCATAATGACGGTTGATCGTATCTAATCGGATGGGAGAGATGTTGGATGAAATACCGTAAGCTTGGGAAGTCCGGACCGGAAATCTCCGTGATCGGGTTCGGTACTTGGGCCATCGGCAGCGAGGGTTGGGCTTATTTATGGGGCAAGCAGGATGACAAGGTGTCCATTGAGAGCATTCACGCCGCCATCGATTCGGGCGTTAATTTGATCGATACGGCCGCTGCCTATGGGTTTGGCCACGCCGAAGAAGTCGTGGGGATGGCCTTGAAGGGACGACGCGACCAAGCCGTCATTGCCACTAAGTGCGGACTGCGGTGGGATGATCAAGGGAATTTAACGCGCAACGGATCATACGCATCCGTCATGGAGGAAGCCGAGCAGTCCTTGCGCAGACTCGGTACCGATTATATCGATCTCTATCAGATGCATTGGCCGGACAACGTGACTAACGCACCGATAGAAGAAACGATGCGTGCCATGGATAAGCTGGTGCAGGACGGTAAGATTCGTTACGTAGGGGTGAGCAATTTCCCCGTGTCGCTCATAAGCGATGCGTTGAAGGTACGACATATTGATTCGCTGCAACCCCCGTACTCCCTCCTCAACCGTCATGTGGAGATCGAGCACCTGTCCTATTGCATCCGGCAAGGGGTTGGCGTCATCGCCTATAGCCCTCTTGCGTCGGGCTTACTTTCAGGCAACTACAATGCTCATTCCCGATTCGGCGAACAGGACTGGCGGTCCAGATCGCCCGCCCATTCAGGGGAAGGCTATCAGCGTAATATCGCCGTCGTCGAACAGCTCAAACCTATCGCGAGAGACCCGCATCTCTCCGTTGCCGAATTAGCGCTTGCTTATGTGCTGGCGCATCCCGCTGTTACAAGTACGCTGGTCGGCGTTCGCAAGCCAGACCATATTCTGAGCGCACTTAAGGCTGCGGATATCAAGCTGGATGAATCCGTTCTTGCCACGCTGCGAGAGATTACTCAGAACGCTCAGAATCAAGTGGATCTTTGATATAAAACGGGCTTCAACAGCAACACAAAGGGGTGTTCCCGCGAGGAACACCCCCTTCTGCACTCCTACTGCGCCGGAGCCATATTGTTATAGATTTTCGTTGCGTTTACCTTACCCGTGCTGATGTCGTCGGTCGTGAAGCCGGACACGATGTTCCCTACTTTGAATTCCTTCTGCAGCAGCTCTTCGGAAGGCTCTGCTGCGGTAGGTCCGTCGATGCCGAGCTTCGTATCCGGAGTTACAGTAACCCACAGATCGCCGACTTTGAAGCTCTTGCCATCCTCGCTTACCTCGGAGATGATGCCATCGATATTCACCGCCACCTTACCCATGATCGGAGGTTTCGCTACCGCGGATGTCTCAGGCGGGGATGAAGTCGTCGACGCCGGGGAGTTCTGATTAAGAGCAATAAGACCTACCGCGAGCACCGCGCACGCAGCGATTCCAGCCATCCAACCCGTTGCTTTTCTCTTCTTCGTCAATTCCATGTTCATTCTCTCCTTATGTTTCATCCATTTGTTATAAGTCGCTTCTTGGAAATCCTCGCTGGTCTTCAAATGGGACATCGCGGATTTATAAACAGATTTCTTCATCCTCCGTGCCTCCAATCTTGTGCTTAAGGAGCGCGCGTCCTCTCGCCAGCCATGTTCCCACCGTGGCGGGTTTGGCCTCAAGAATCGTCGCGATCTCCTGGATGGAATAACCTTCGTAATAGTGCAGATGGATCGGAATCCGATATTTCTTGTCCAAGGCAAGCACGGCCTGCAGAACGTCGCTCTCTTCCTTGGGGAGGTAGCTCAGGTCTTCGGGAACCGGGTTTCGGCTGCGAAACCACCCTGTCTTCAGCATATTTTTGCTTTTATTGATGGTCGCACGGATGAGCCAAGCTTTCTCATGTTCAGCGTTATCGAATACGGGCCGCTTCTGCCAATAGACGAGGAATACTTCTTGGGCTACTTCCTCCGCGTCCGCCGTGTTCTTCAAATACGCGAAGGCAATCTTGATCAAGCTATGCGAATAAAGTTCCAAGGCCCGTCGCACGGATTCATTGAGCTCTAATGAATCGTACACCTCAGCACCTCCTTTCATCTTCAATACAACTGAGAGCCCCCTTATTTTTCACAGTCGCATAATTATTAAGAAAATTCTTGTCATCGCTCTAGACGTACCGACACACGCAATGAGGTGCTATTATCGGGCAGTAAAAAAATCCCGCCTCCTAGAGAGACGGGATCGCAAATCACTCGGACTTATAGCGTTATCTAGGTGCGTCGTCCAAGCAATCTAAAATCGATGGTGGAAGAGGTGATCGGGGTAGTAACGGTGAATTTAGATACTTATTGGGATAGCGAAATGAAGAATTAGGTTAGACTATGAGGGGGTTAACCGATGTCCAAGAGTACTTCTCGAATATGTATCCATGCAAGTGCTGAGCTGGTTTGGGATACGATCACAAATCCAGCACCTTGCTGACGATTCACCAGGTCGACAATCGGCCGGGCTCTGACGGCAATGACGGAGACAATGACGTGACGGAGGAAGACGAACAATCGGTTCTAATCACACTTAAGCGTCTAGCGGAATCCGCCAATTGATGCAAAGTAAAAGACGCCCCCATCGGGCAATGTCATTAAGGTAAGGCATAAGCCAAATAATTATGGAAAAGAGCAGGTTATCGAAAAGATAGCCCGCTCTTTTTTTGCGTGAAAATGCGACAAAAGTATTGACAAGCAGTTGGAAATGTGTGGCGAAGCCCCTTGAAAAACGAGGAGGTTTTGCCAATGAACGCGTACGCCACTGTGCTAAAAGAAAAACTGACTTCCCTCATTCGAG
>Ga0065721_10049276_pt1 | contig 39484 bp, 22 predicted proteins | sample Mesricmetagenome_FD_59108 | JGI IMG/M metagenome (GOLD analysis project Ga0065721, IMG submission 59108) | Mesophilic microbial community from rice straw/compost enrichment Sample: eDNA_1 v2 (version 2) | ecosystem: Engineered > Solid waste > Grass > Composting > Bioreactor | place: USA: Davis... | reverse complement strand
GAGCCGTTCTGGCAGCCTGGGACTGGCGGGATGGGAAGCTGACCCAACGCTGGGTGTTCGATACGCTCACACCTGGAAATGCGGCCTATCAGGGACAGGGGAATCACAACCTGAGCGTGGGTGACGTCGATGGCGATGGCAGGGATGAAATTGTTTATGGTTCCATGTGCATCGATGACGATGGCAGCGGGCTTTACAGCACCGGACTGGGGCACGGCGATGCGTTGCATCTTTCGGACATGGATCCCAATCGCCCCGGCCTCGAAGTGTGGATGCCTCACGAGAATTCGCCTTATGGGGCTTCGTTTCGCGATGCGAGGACCGGCGAGATCATTTTCCGGCACACGGCGGGAGGCGATACGGGAAGAGGTTGCGCCGCACACATCGATGCCGCTCATCCCGGATATCAAATGTGGTCGTCCGGCGTCGGCGGTACTTTCGATGTCAATGGAACGCTCATTTCTGCAAACCGGCCGAAAATTAACTTTCTCGCATGGTGGGATCCGGACGTGCAGAGGGAAATCGTGGATGTTTCAGACGGCGGCGGCGTGAATCCGATCATCAACAAGTGGAACGGAAACGGAGAGACCCGCCTGTTGAGTCTCTACAATTATCCCAGCGCGTACGTGATCAGCGGCAACAACGGCACGAAGGCGAATCCGTGTCTGAGCGGGGACATTCTCGGCGACTGGCGGGAAGAGTTGGTGTATCGCCTCAAGGACAGTTCTGCGTTGCTGATCTTTTTTTCGAACACGCCATCGACGAATCGTTTCCGCACCTTCCTGCATGATCCGCAATATCGCCTTGCGTTGGCGTGGCAGAACGTTGCCTATAATCAGCCGCCGCATCCCAGTTTCTACGTCGGAGCAGGGATGTTGCAGCCGCCAACGCCGAACATTTACTACGCAAACCCGAATCCACCGATGTTGATGGCCACAACCTCCGGCAGTCAGTTGAAATTGTCCTGGCCGGATCATGCCGGATGGACGTTGCAAATGCAGACCAACGACGTTTCCTCCGGCCTTGGCACGCATTGGATCAATGTGCCGGGCAGCGCAGAGATGATTTCGACAAACGTGTGGCTCGATCCAACGGCTCCCGCTGTTTTCTACCGCCTCATGCTCAAGTGATTCACTCGGTCATCTAAACGGAATTGGGGATTGCGCGAAGTGGCGTTGGATTCCAAGGTGACGGTCGCATTTGCATGAACCGAATCCAATCGCAACTCGTTCTATTGTTCGTTCTCTGCTGCTGTTTCCACAGCCATGCCGCGTCAACGGCGGTCACTGTGTCCGGGGAATGGCGATTCCAAATCGACCGGCAGGACAGCGGCATCACCGACCGCTGGTTTGAAAAGTCGTTGCCCAATCGCATTCAACTGCCCGGTGCGCTTCAATCGCAGGGGTACGGCGATGAAATCAGCATCGATACGCCGTGGGTGCTGTCGCTGTACGACCGGCTCTGGTATTTGCGTGACGATTTTCAGGCGTTCACCAACGCGGGCAATGTGAAGGTGCCTTTTGTCTGCCAGCCGCCGCGACATTATCTCGGCGCGGCGTGGTATCAGAAGGAGATTGAAATTCCCCAGGAGTGGAATGGTCAACGCGTGGTTCTCTTTCTCGAACGGCCACATTGGGAATCGCGGGTCTGGTTCGACAACCGGTTGATCGGCACCAACAATTCGCTTTGCGTGCCGCATGAATATGAACTCGGGTTGGTGAACGCTTCGGGCAATTCTCCAGCGGCAAACATCACGCCCGGCAAGCACACGATCAGTGTTCGCGTGGATAATCGCATGCTTCTGCCGTATCGGCCCGATGCCCATGCAGTCTCCGATTCGCTCGGCAGCTCGTGGAACGGGATCGCGGGCAAAATGGAATTGCGCACGACGCCGCCGGTGTGGATTGAGGATCTTCAGATGTTCCCAGACCTCGAACGCGGTTTGGTGCGATTTCGTGCGACGGTCGGAAATGTCACCGGAACGAACGTGTCAGAGACGCTTTTTGTTCAAGTATTGCCCGAAGGCACCCAGGAAACTTCCCGATCGGCAAACACCATTGTGAAAATATCTGTGACGGAACCGCATCAGGTGTTTGAAGGCGGAATCAATATTTCCGGCCGGCAATGGGATGAGTTTTCGCCGGTCTTGTATCGAGGCGGCGCCACCCTGCGAGAAAACGGGTTCATGGTGACAGTTCCGGTCGGCTTCAGGACAATCCGCACCGACGGCACCAGGCTCATCATCAACGGCCGTGAAACGCATTTGCGCGGAACGCATCAGGGCGGCGATTTCCCGCTCACCGGTTATCCGCCCACGGACGTGGAGTATTGGCGCAAGCTGATCCGCACCTGCCAGGAATGGGGATTGAATCACATGCGATTCCATTCGTTTTGTCCGCCTGAAGCGGCGTTCCAGGCTGCAGATGAACTGGGATTTTATCTTCAACCGGAACCGGGCATGTGGAACACGTTCGATCCCGGTTCGCCGATGGAAAAGATGCTTTATCTGGAAACCGAGCGAATGATCAAAGCGTATGGAAATCATCCGTCATTCGTGATGTTCGCCCCGAGCAACGAACCCAAGGGACGCTGGAGGCAGGTGTTGCCGAAGTGGGTGGAACATTTCCGAACGAACGATCCGCGCCGGCTTTACACGACGGGCACGGGCTTCACGGATGCAGACGCGCCGGGACCGCTGGACAAGGTCGATTACACAGCAACGCAACGGTTCGGTCAGCGACTGGTTCGCCGCGAGTCTGCGTGGTTTGGACGCGATTACTCCGGATCGATCCAGGGCGTGAACGTTCCGATCGTCACGCACGAGCTGGGTCAATGGTGCGCGTATCCGGATTTCTCGGTGATCAACAAGTTCACCGGCTACATGCGTCCGGGGAACTATGAGATCTTCCGGGAGTCGGCGGCGCGGAATGGAGTGTTGGAACGCAACAGCGAGTTCGCCTGGGCGTCGGGACGTTTTCAACTCGCGTGTTACAAGGAGGAAATTGAAGCCAATCTGCGCACCGCTGGACTGGCGGGATTTCAGTTGCTCGATCTGCACGATTACGTGGGGCAGGGAACCGCGCTGGTGGGAGTGCTCGATCCATTTTGGGAAAGCAAAGGTTACGTGAGCGCGGCGGAGTTTCGGCGTTTCTGCGATCGCACCGTGCCGCTGGCGCGTTTGCGGAATCAAACATTCACCACGGACGACACGCTGAATGCCGAACTGGAAGTGGCGCATTATGGTGATGCTGCGTTGACAAATGCGGTTGTGCGCTGGGCGATTCGCGATGCCGGCGGCAAGGTTTTGGTTCAGGAACAGCTTGGGCCGCGAGACATCGCGATCGGACGCAGCCAGCTCGGACGCATTTCTTTCGAGCTCGGGAAACTTCCCGCCCCAGCAGCGTATCGACTGGAAGTGGTCATTGAACCGCGTTTCACCTATTCCGTTCGCCACGGTGCGAACGACTGGAACTTCTGGCTTTATCCCGCGCGCGATTCACGGTCTGTTCCGACCGATGTCCTCGTGACATCGTCCTGGGACGAAGCGGAGGAGCGCCTCAACGTGGGAGGAAAGGTTCTTTTCGTTCCAAGGAACACCAGTCTCGGCTGGGACTGCCCGCCGCTCGACCACGTGCCGATCTTTTGGAACCGGCTGATGAATCCCGGCTGGGGCCGGATGCTTGGGCTCTGGTGCGACACCAATCATCCCGCACTCGCGGCGTTTCCCACCGAGCCGAACTGCGACTGGCAATGGACGCAGGTCATTCGCGGCGTGCGCCCGATCAATCTGAGCAGATTCCCGTCGAAGCTTCAGCCGATCGTTTCGGCGATCGACGATTGGAACCGGAACTGGAAACTCGGCGCGATTTTTGAATGCCGCGTCGGCTCCGGAAAACTCATGGTTTCGTCATTCGACATCACAAGCGATTTGCCGCGGCGTCCGGTGGCGCGGCAATTGTGCTGGTCGCTTCTCGGTTACATGGGCAGTGAAAAATTCCAACCGGCAGTTGAAGTGGCTGCAGCGGATTTTCGCTCCGTCCTGTTCGACAGCCGCATCATGCAAAAGCTCGGTGCCAAAGCCACGGGTGAGGGGAACGTGGCTGCAGCGCTGGACGGCGATCCGAACACGGTATGGATCGCAGGTGGAACCGGTCGGAATGCGAGTGGCACGCGGCATCCGCATGTTCTGACTGTGACCTTCGCGGAGGCGACGAAGTTCTCCGGCGTTGTTTTGATGCCACGCCAGAACGATCGCGATCATTTGGGCGACATCCGCGAATACGCGCTGGAAGTCAGTGACGATGGCCAGAATTGGAAACCGATGGCCAAAGGCGAACTGCCTTCGAGCTGGTCGCCGTTCCAAATGCGGTTCCCAGTTTCCGTTACGGCAAAGCACATCCGTCTGACGGCACTGTCGGGATACGGACGCGACAGTAGCGTTGCACTGGCGGATTTTGCGGTGCTCTATGACGGGCCGAAGAGGATGGATTCCGAAACGGGCAATATGGAGTTCCGCCGTTCACGCAGCACGAGTACGGATGTGGATGAGGGCGATTAATTTCGTTCGAAACCGGCATATCTGCGAAACCGTTGAGGACGGGCATTCGTCTGTCCGCTTGTGTTCTCCCTTAGACTCAAACGCGCGTCGGATCAGCAACCGGTCTGGTTGTGGCAGCTGGACTGTGCGCCGATGGGTGTTCCTTCGATGACAATCCATTCGAAGCGGAGTGCGGCGAGCCACATTTCAATTCGATTCGCAGCAGAAGTGGAAACCGATGTGCGGATCAAATTCCTTCCGGGGCATTGCTCAAAGAAACGGAGCGTCTGATTCATTCCTTCGAACGTCTGTAGGGCGGCTTTTTGTGGGATCGAAGTTCGCTGCCTCATGAGGAGTCGGAATCCATCATATGATTGATAGGTTCGCGTTCGTCCGCTGTGTAGAGTGTCCGGGTTTTCGTCATGTGACGGATGCGGATGCGAATGCAAAGAATGTCATGAAGAGAATCATCTGTTTGTTGTTGTCGAGTATTGCCGCCTTTCTGCCTGGATTGTCGTCGCTGGCGGCTGATGCTGCCTCGTCCGGCTCCGTCGCTCTCGCTTCGAAAACGTTGAGCACGGGAAAAGGCTCCATCGTTCTCGACCAGTTTTTCTACGAAACCGCGCAGGGACGTGTCTCCATTCCGGTCGATTTCGGCGAAGTCAGCCGCAGCCAGTCGCGCGAGTTTCGCATGTCGGATGGGCGAACTATAAAGCTTTCGATCAAGCCCGATCGCGCGAATTACGTCGTCAAACTCAGCGCGAATCGAACGGATGACATTTCGAAATGGGGATTCTCAATCGTTGCGGAACCGAAGGAATACTTCACCGGCGTCATGGAACGCGTCGTGGACGGACCGCAGGCGGCTTCCTGGGCGCCAGGCATCACCGAAGCCATGGATCTGCGCGGTCAGAAGATCGAGATGATTCTGAAGCCGACGACGTCGGTCTATGCGCCGTATTTTATTTCATCGAAGGGTTACGCCGCGTTCATTCAGGGCAACTGGCCGGGCCACTTTGATTTTTGCAGCAGCGATTCGCAGCGGGTGAAACTGGAGTGGGAAGGTCCGTCGTTCGAAGTGAAGTTTTACACGGCAAAGACTCCAGTGGAACTGGTCAAGGCGCACGCACTGGACGCGGGGCCGCCCTTCCTGCCGCCGAAATGGACGTTCACTCCGTGGCGCTGGCGCGACGAACATAAGCATCGCACCGAATACTACGACGGCACGCCGGTCACCGGCCCGTTCAATTCCGAAGTGATGGAAGACATTCTCATGATGGATGCCTATGGCATTCCGTGCGGGGTGTATTGGGTGGATCGTCCGTGGGGTCCGGGCCGGCTCGGTTACGACGATTTCGAGATCGATTACGATCGTCTGCCGAACTTCGACAAGCTCATCGAGTGGATGGACGGTCGCGACATGAAGATGATGTTGTGGATCGGGCCGTTCTTCCAGGGCCACATGGAAACCAATGCTTTGAAGCTCGGCTACAATCTCGCCGGACAACGCCCGCATCGGAACAATTATCCGATGGTCGATTTCACCAATCCGAAGGCGAAAAAGTACTGGCAGGACGGCGTGGCGAAGTTGCTGAAGCTGGGCGTGGCGGGATTCAAGCTGGATCGCGCGGAGGAGGACATTCCCGACGGCGGTCCGTTCAATGTGTTCGATGGCCGGAGCATTCGCGAAAACCGCAATGCCTATCCCGCCATGTATGTAAAGGCCGCTTACGAGGTCGCGAAGAAGCATCGCGGAAACGACTTCGTTTGCATGCCGCGCGCGGCCTACACCGGCAGCTCGAAATTCGGCGTGTTCTGGGGCGGCGATGTGGGTGGCACGCAGGAAGGTTTGCGGGCGTCGATCATCGCAATGCTCCGCTCGTCGGTGATGGGATATCCGACCTGGGGCGCGGACACGTGCGGTTACACGCGGCAGATGATGGAAACCGAAGTGTGCGGACGCTGGCTGGGATTCAGCTGCTTCAATCCGATCATGGAAGTCGGTCCGACCCGCAATCGCGCATTTTGGAACTTTCACGATCCGCCCAGTTACGACGCGGATCTGATTGCGATGTGGCGTTTGTACGCGCGACTTCATATGCGGCTCGTGGATTACAGCTACGCTGCGGCGAAGGAAGCAGTGAAGACCGGAATGCCGATCGCGCGTCCGCTGTTTTTGATCGATCCTGAAGCGCCGGATGCATGGTCGAACTGGTGGACGTTCCAGTACGGGCCGGACATTCTCGTTTCGCCGATCTGGGAAAAAGGCCAGCGCACGCAGCAGGTTTATCTTCCGAAAGGCACGAAGTGGCGCGATGCATGGGATCCGAAGAAGATCTACGACGGCGGCCAGTCGATCACGGTGCCGGCGGAGCTGCATCAGATTCCGATTTTCGTGCGCGCGAATTCAAAGCTCGATCTGGGCGATCTGAATCAGGAATGGGCCGATGCGGTGGCAATTGCGAAGAATCCGCCTGACCTGGCAAAGCGGGATGCAGAACTGAAGGCGTGGTTTGAACAGAAGTATTCGAAGGCGGCGAGGAAGTAGGGGAAGTCGATGATGCCAGACGTTCGACAGGTTTTTTAGCTCAGAATCCCATCTCCCATACCCTCGCCTGGCAGCTTCGCTGCGGAGCGAGGGAACTTCATGGTGCGGATGTCGAGTTGCGCCGGATGTTGCTGCGTCCCGGTTGAAATGTTTTTGAGCTTTGATCGGTCAATGCCATGATGCGCCGGCATCGCAACTCCATGAGAACTCGTCATTTGTTTCAGTCTCTTATTGCGCTCAGTTGTGTCCTGTCCGTCGCTCCTGCGTCGGCGCAATCCCGGGTGACTCTGGAAAACGGTTTCCGTTCGCCGCCCATCGAAGCAAAGCCGCGCACGCTTTGGATGTGGATGAATGGAAACGTCAGCTCCAATGGAATCACGCGTGATCTGGAGGCGATGAAACAGGCCGGGCTCGGATGCGCGTTGATTTTCAACATCGGCGAATTCATTCCCAAGGGCGGTGTGGATTACGGCAAGGCCGAGTGGCTTGGTCTGATGGTGCACGCCGCAAAGGAATCGGACCGGCTCGGCCTCGAACTGGCCATGCACAACTGCCCCGGATGGTCCAGCAGCGGCGGGCCGTGGATCACGCCGGAGATGAGCATGCAGCGGCTCGTCTGGAGCGAAACGCGCATTCGCGGCGGGACGAACCTCACGCTTCAATTGCCGCAACCGTTCACCCGGCTGAATTACTACCGCGATGTCGCGGTGCTCGCATTTCCATCGTTGCCTGGTGAGGAACAGCCTTTCGCCGATTCCATTCACGCGATTCGTCAGCGCGGGCAATCGATCGACAAGCAACGGCTGACGGATGCCGATCTGGCGACGACAGTGCAGGCTTCCCCGGACAATCCCATTGTTCTGGAATTCGAAAACCCGTTTTCGGCGCGCGCGGTGACGATCTGGTATGCCGCAGGCGGCAGCACGATCGGGTTCAATCTGGAAGCGAGTGATGACGGCGAGAATTTCCGGCCTGTGATCCGGCTGACTCCGGTCACTCCACGCGCCATTGAAGACGCGTCGCACACGGAAAGCTTCGAGCCTGTTCAGGCGAAATTCTTTCGTGTAACGCCGAATCGTTCCCGAGCGGTTTGCGAAATCGAACTCCATCGGGCGGCAAGGATTCCAGGCTGGAACTACAAGGCGAATTACTCTTATCGCGCCGCTTTGAACGAGGGCGTGCCGACGCCGGTGGAACGCGGGTTTGCCATCGATTCCGCAAAGGTCGTCGATCTCACATCAGCGATGGATGAGCGCGGCAGGCTTCAATGGAATGCGCCGGAGGGAAATTGGACCATCGTGCGATTCGGTCACACGCCGCGCGGACAGGAGAACATCGCCGCACCGGACGCAGGCATCGGGCTTGAATGCGACAAGATGAGCCGGACGGCGACGGCATATCATTTCGAACATGGTCTTGGACCGCTGATGAAGGCGCTTGGGCCGCTTGCCGGAAAATCATTCAAGGAGCTGGAAGTCGATAGCTACGAAGTGGGCGTGCAGAACTGGACCGCGGGGTTTGAGAAGAATTTTCGTGCGCGCACTGGATACCGGATGGGGCCGTATCTCCTGGCGATGACCGGTCGTTATGTTGGAAGCGCCGAGCAATCGGAACGATTCCTCTGGGACCTGCGCCGGACGCACGCGGAAATGGTGGCGGAATGCTATTACGCAGAATTGCGCGACCTCGCGCAAAAGCATGGATTGCGATTGCTCGCCGAACCTTACGGGGCTGGACCGGGTGCTTACGATGAACTGCAGATCGGCCGCACGGTGGATGTGCCGATGGGCGAGTTCTGGGCGCATTTTCCCTGGGACGACATGATGAGCATCCGCCTCGCAGCATCGGCGGCTCATGTCAACGGAAAGAAGATTGTCGCAGGTGAGGCGTTCACTTCGACGGAAGAACAAAGCCGGTTCATGGATCATCCGTTCGGACTCAAGGCAACGGGTGATCTCGCGTTTTCGCTTGGATTGAATCGGATGTATTTTCATCGCTTCGCGCATCAGCCGCATCCGACCGCGACACCCGGAATGACGATGGGACCGTGGGGATTCAATTTCGATCGGAACAACACTTGGTTCGATCAGAGTCGCGGCTGGCTGGAATATCTCGCGCGCTGCCAGTTTATGCTGCAGCAGGGAACCTTTGTTGCGGACGTGTTGTATTTCACGGGCGAAGGTTCGCCGCGCGCTTCGAAGAAAATCGTTCCGGAAATTCCCGGCAACTTCCAGTTCGACGCAATCGATGCCGAGGTCCTGATCAAACAGGCGCGGGTGGAGCAGGGGAGAATTCAGCTGAATGACGGTGGCAGTTATCGGCTTCTCGTCCTGCCGCCGGATTTGAAGAGCATGACGCCGGCAACTTTGAGGAAACTTCACGAACTCGTGCATGCCGGTGCCACTCTGCTGGGATCGCGTCCACAATATTCTCCAACGCTCACCGCATCTGCTGCGGACGAAAAAGCGTTCGAAGCGATGGCGGATGAACTTTGGAGGGACGCGAGCGCGAACACTCCGGCGCGGGTCGGCCGTGGACAGGTGTTCACCGAGTTGAAGATCGGGCAGGTTCTGACGCGGATGAACACGATTCCTGATTTCGAGTTTCTGGCAACGCGTGGCGATGCGGCGTTGGTCTGGCTGCATCGGCGCACAAAGGACGCCGAGATTTACTTCGTGGCGAATCGTCAGCGCCGCGAAGAAGAAGTGCTTTGTCAGTTCCGCGTTGTCGGTTTGCAGCCGGAAATCTGGCGTCCGGAGACGGGCACAATCGAACGGCCGGCGGTGTTCGAATTCAGCCGGAGCCGGACGCGTCTGCCGCTGAAGCTCAAGCCCGCGGAATCGGTCTTCATCGTTTTTCGATCGCCTGCGATGAAAGGTGTCGCATCGATTGTGCGCGACGGAAAACCTGTGACGGTGACGAATCCGCAGGTGTTCCGCGAGCGTTCGGTTGCCGGCGTGATCCAGGCGACAAACAGTTTCACGATCAGCGCGTGGATTCGTCCGGACACTGACCTGATGTCGATTCCGCAAGAAGGCGGGAACGTGGCTGAGAATGGAAAGAGCTGGGTGCTCTCCGCGCTTGAAGGCGATCGGCATTTCGGCAGCAACAGCGGGGGTGTCGGAGTCGCCGCGGGTCGCAATGGCGTCATCGTCGCGGAACGCATTTCAAATCGCCTGACGGCGGCCCTCGTCAGTCGCACGCCGATCTCAGGTTGGACGCATCTCGCCGTCGTTTGTGATGACGGCAAACCGAAGCTGTATCTGAATGGAAAGCTGGATCGCGAAGGAAAGGTTTTCAGTGTCGTTCCACACGTGGGAATGGGTGTGACCGCAACTTCACGGACACCGATCTACTACTTCGATGGCGAGGTTGCCGATGTGAAATTGGCACAGATGGCAATGAGCGCGGCGGAGATCGAAACGAACGCAAGTCGCGGTCTGCCCGAGCCGGAGGTCGAGCAGGGTGTGGAGCTGGTTTGGTCTGCGAACGGGAAATTGGCGGCGAACGTCTGGGACACGGGACGCTTCAGTCTGGACGATGGACGCGGCTGGGAGATAACCGAACTGCCGGCTCCGCAGGTGTTGGCAGGCGAATGGAACGTGACGCTGAATTCGAAGCTGTCTCCGGAAAAAACGCTGACATTGACCAACCTCATTTCGCTTCAACGTCATGCCGATCCCGAAGTGCGACACTTTGCCGGCACAGTGGTTTATCGAACGCAATTCGAACTGGCGGGGACTTCGATGGGAAATGGAAAACGGCTCTGGCTCGATCTCGGTCGTCTCTCGGCTTTGGCTGAGGTGAGGTTGAATGGAAAGCTCTTCGGAAATCTTTGGACGATTCCGTTCCGCGTGGAGATCACCGATGCCGTTCAGCCGGGGCGTAACGAACTGGAAGTTCGCGTGACGACATTGCTGGCGAACCGGATGATCGGCGACGAACTGTTGCCGCCGGAGAACGAATACGATTCGAAAACCCGGGCAATCAAGAAGCTGCCGGACTGGTATTCCAGCGGCGCATCAAAGCCGCCAGGGGGCCGGACGACATTTTCGACGTGGAAGTTTTTCTCCGCTGATGAACCGTTGCTTGAAGCGGGGTTGATCGGACCGGTTCGAATCCTGACCAGCGTCTCTGTGGAATTGAACTGACGGTTGTGGGGGCGTTATTTTTCACCGCAAAGACGCAAAGGTACAAAGGCGGGAGGTTTTTCATTCCGATTAACGCAGAGACGCCGAAGACGCGGAGAACGGCTGAGAGAATTCTCCTTTGTATCTTTGCAGCATTCTGCCGGATCAGCATTCATTCGGACCCGCTGCTCGATCGAGAGAAGACGAAGCGATTCCAAAAGATCTTTGCGGCCTCTGTGCCTTTGCGCCTTTGCGTTGAAAAAATTGCGTTAAAAAAGAGTCTCAGTTGCCGCTCACGTCGAAATAGACCGAGTAGCGTTCGTAGCTTTCGTAAAACGGTTTCAGCGACAATTCTCCGAGCGTGAAGCGGAGGGTCGAGGGATCGCCGGTGATGGACTTGTCGGGTTCAAGAAGATTGAGTTGAACCTTTCGCCAGGTGCTCAGTTGTTCCGATTCCTGCGCAGCCAGCAGCACCGGGCCGTAGAAGAGACTGGCGATGTTCGGCTGATCCATCACGGGAAAGAGCCGGAAACTGAATGGCAGCTGAAGCTCGATGACATCGTTGTTCTTCCAGTTCCGTCGCAACGTGACGTAGCTGCCGGGTGTGGCGTTCAGATTCTGGGATTCACCGTTGATTTTTGCAGTGAAGCCGCGCGTTGCCCATGAAGGAACTCGGAGGTGGATTTCAAAATCGCCGGAGCCATTCACCGTGAGCTTCGTCGAATCGCCGTAGGGAAAACTCGTTTCCTGTTTGATCGCCACACCCTTTTCCTTCCAGTTGAGCTTTGAGGGAACGTAAAGGTTCACGAACAGCGCGTTGCCGTCTGCGCTGCGGAAATAGATCGAGTCCTGGAGCTTCGTGTTGCTTTCGATGGCGGTTCCGTTGCAGCAGGTGAAGCCGTCCATGCGCGGATTTCCGAACTGCTTCCGCACGCCGGGATTGAGCGGCACGTGATAGGTGTTGCCCGCGTTGTTCTCCGCAACGGAGGCGAGAATGTGGTTGTAGAGCGCCTGCTCGTAGTAATCCATGTAACGCGGTTCCTGTTTGAACAGGAACAGCTCGCGGCTGAGTTTCAGAAGATTGTAGGTCGCGCAGGTTTCATTCTGGCCGCCGTTGGCGAAGCCGTTCGCGAAAATCGTGTTCGGCTGCGCAGTGAAGCATTCCGCGTTGTTCGGATTCTTTGCGCCTGCGACTCCGCCGATGCTGTACATGTAGCAGCCGGTGCAGAGATCCCAGAAGTTTTCCGCGATTCTGAAATACGGAAGCTCCTGCGTGTTGCGATAGGTTTCAAGCGCGCCGGTGATTTGCGGGATGTGCTGGTTGGCGTGCTTGCCGCGGAGGGTGTCCACGTTGCACGCGAGTCCGTGTGTGTGCCTGGAGTCGCCGAAGAAGAAACTGATGTTGTCGAACAGTTTCGCGCATTCGAGGAAGCGCTTGTCGTTCGTCATGCGCGACAGCCGGGCCATGGCTTCGTTCATCCCGCCATACTCGCCGGCAATGTAGCGGTTCCACATGCTGATGCGTGTTTCGGGCGGAAGAACCTTTAGACGTTCGTGAACCCAGAGGCCCATGTCCTGTGCGATGATGAGCGCCTTTTTGTTGCCGCCGACTTCGTAGCAATCCATCAGGCCGGCGAGAATTTTGTGCAGCGTGTAGTACGGCGCCCAGATTTGGTCGTTGTGCGTGCCGTAGGTGGCGCCTTTTTCCAGCATGATGAATTGGTCGGGTGGGTAGGCGCTGATGAATCCCTTGCCCCAGTTCCAGTAGTCGGTGCGAATGCCTCTTTCGGTGAGGTCGGAGTCGTAGCCGCTTTTACCGGGACCAGGCGGCACTGCTGTCGGATCGGCGACGAATGGCGCGCCTTCATTCGTTGGATTGCCGGATTTGCGCGAAAGATCGTAAAGCGTTTCGATCATGTAATTCATCTTGTGCAGCAGGTTCGAACGAAGCGTCTGATCATAAACACTGCTCGCATACGCCTGCGCCAGCGCGGAGAGATAATGTCCGGTGGCATGGCCCCGCAGACGTGTGGTCTGCGTGTCCCATCCACGGAGCGGTTCAGCACCTTGAGGCTGCGGCTGTCCGAATGTGTTGCGGAACATGTAAAGGAAACGATCCGGATTCGATTCGGCCAAACCGCGCATGAACTTGTCGCGATTCTTCATGAACGGTGTCGGACGTTGCTGGGTGTCGAGTTCGAGCGTGACGGCATCGAGCGGAAATGCTTCGAGCGAACGCTTCGGACCTGCAGACGTTGTCTCGGCCTTCTTCACCGTCACAGTGGCTTTGGGTTGAAATTCGGTTCCCGCAACTCTTCCGGTGATGACGTAGCTGCCGGGCTCCAGCACCTGAACGTTGTTTGTTGGCGCCGGCCAGAGGACGCGAACGGGTGGCCCGGCTCTGCCATCGCGGTAAACGCCCGCGATCAGGATCGGCAGCTTCGGAAGCTGACCCTGCTCGGTTTCAACGGAAATGTCCGGAACGCCTGTGAGTCCGAATGCCGTTGCAATTGCCGATGCTCCGACGGCTTTGGAATCGGCAGCTGAGCGCGAAGTGGAGGTCTGCCCCGTAAGCGCGTTGCTGTAGATGGTCGAAACCTGTTGTTCGCTGAGGGCAATGCTGTAAATCCGGATGTCGTGAAGCTCTGCCACCAGTGTGGCGTCATTGTCGTATTGCGATTTTCCAATGTAGATGTGGTTGGCGCTTCCATTTTCCTGATCGAGCACCTGTTCCAGGCTGATCGGCACATCAGTTGCCTGAGCGACACGTTTTCCGTCGCGATAGGTGGTGAGAGTTTTTCTCGCGGAATCGAGAACGACGGCGAGATGTGTCCACACGTTGGTGGAGATCTGTGTTGCGATAGGGCCGTGTTCCTGTTCCCAGCCTGCGGTCGTGATGCGGGCGCGATAACCTTCCGAGCCACCTTCGCCGATGGGCGTGCAGAAGAAGTTGGCTGTTGTGTCCTTCCCAAAGTCGAAGAAACGTTGCCACGGTTCGTCGGATTTCAGGAGAACCCATCCCGCAACGCTGACGGTGTCCACGCCTTCCAGCGCTTCGCCGGGAAGCTGAAAGTATCGGCCGTCGCTCAGTGAAAGAACTTTTCCGAATTTCGCGTCGTCAACGAACATCGCCGTGCCACCGCGCATCGTGGCGTGACGGCTGTTTCGCGAGCGGTCCTGCGTGTTGTCGCGAAGGATGTATCGGGAGACGAGCGCGGTTTCTCCAATGCCGTCGAGGAACTGGTCGCCGCCCTCACTTTGCGAAAGAGCAGGCACGGGCGTGAATGAAAGCGCGAGCAGTGTGGAGGTGATCAAAGTTCGTGCGTTCATTTGAAAGCGTGTTGTCATTGAGGCGTTCATACGTTGATGGATGCGCGGCGCGGGTCACGTTGAATTGAGCTGCTTATACGCGATCTGACGTCGTCGGCTCAATGCCTTTGCGCGCAAAGGATGAAAACGGATAGCCGGCAGTGCATTTAGGATATGCCTGCGCGAATTGGAGGGCGAAGAAAAGCCTGTCAGTCGCCGAAACGTCTAGCAGGCCATCGCAACGAATGCCGGCCCAAAGCGGGCTTTTTATATGGCGCTGCGAACGCCTTCGGTTGCGGACTCTCTCCCGAAGAAATCGACCAGGCTTTGCGATGATGGTTCCAATCCTTCGGCCGCGATCGCTTCGAGAATGCGTTCCTCCGTCATGATGAAGCGGTCGCGTTTGTAGAGGAGATAGTTTCCACGAATGTCCGACGGCGTCATGTTGATCGTGACGAGATTCGCTCCGGTGCGCAGGCCGCGGCGATAACCTTGCCCCGGTTCGGCGAGGTTCAATGCGCTGACCGACGGAATCACCCAGTCCGGCCGCATCAATCGCATGGCCGCCATGCAGTTTAAAGTGACGTCGATGTCTGCCATCGGCGCATTGGCGAGCGGCGATTCGTCGCCAGGTATGAACGGGCTCACACTGCAGCCGTCAAGCGGCAGGTCGTCGGCAAGGGAAAGGTTTTGAAGGAGATCGTCGGGAGTTTGTCCCGGGAGCCCCGCGATGAATCCCGAGCTGACACGCCATCCGGTCGAGGCAAGGTGCTGGATGTTGTTGAGCCGTTCCTCGTATTTTCCGGGCGCCTGCATTTCGGCGTAGCGGACGGGATCGCCGATTTCGAACTTGATGATATAGATGCTCGCGCCGGCGTTCTTCAGTTCGGCGTAAATGGAATGGCTGAGCGAACCGAGGCAGACACTGATGCCGAGATCGGTTTCACGTCGAAGCGTGCGGATGAGCGGCAGAACCACTTCGCGCACCGCCACCGGATCTTCGCCGGCCTGGATATTGATGTCAGTGATGCTGGAGGGCCGGTGGTGAAGGATCAGTTCGGCCATCTGCTCGTGACTGGCGCGGAAGCGGGAGAGCGACCGGTTGTCGCGCCGCATGCCGCAATAGGCGCAATTCTCGCGGCAGAAATTGGAAACTTCGACAACAGCCCGGACAAACACGCGTTTGCCAAATCGGGCGCGAGCTGCACGCGCGGCTTTTTCGTGGAATTCTTTCTGGGCCTCGCCGCGCAACTGCAACAACTCGGCGTTCGGCTTCAACGGTTGAATCATCAGTGGCGAAAATTAAATCGGACGCTCTTTCAAAGAGCAAACCCAATCTCGGAATCGACGCGCTGTGAAGCGGGTAAAACCCCACTCCGACCGCAATTCCACTCCGGTCTGGGCACGCGTTTGAAGATCCATGGGCTGTTCTGAGCTGATCCAACCTGTGTGGCCCGGCCCAATTCACCCGAAATGGCGGTTGTGTTCATTCCCGATTGTTATTCTCATGGCCGAGTTCGCGATGTTGCCCGGTCGCGAGTCCGAGGATTCAACCTCGCGAAGAGAGGGGCTCAACTATGCGCAAAATGAAATCGTATCAGATGCTTTGGCCGTTCAAGGGAACACTGACTATGGCGTTGCTGCTCATGGCGGCGTCGCTGCCACTGTTTGCATCGGCGGCGCCGGTGCGTGAACGGATTCTCTTCAACGAAAACTGGCGATTCACTCATGGAGATCCGGCGGGTGCTCAATCGACCCTCGCTTACACCAATATCAAAACCTTCATGACGGCGACCGGTTCGGAGTTCTCAACGAATGCTCCCGTCGCGCGGCCCGAGGGCAATCCCGGCGGTGATGTCGCTTACGTGACACCGGATTTCAACGATTCCTCCTGGCGCAAACTCAACCTGCCGCACGATTGGGGTGTTGAAGGCGAATTCAAACAGGAGTACCCGGGCGAAACCGGAAAGCTGCCCTGGTGGGGTGTTGCGTGGTACCGAAAAGCGTTTCAAGTGCCGGCATCCGACAACGGCCGCCATTTTCATTTGTACATCGATGGTGCGATGTCTTTCGCGAACGTCTGGATCAACGGCCAGTACGTCGGAGGCTGGCCTTATGGCTATGCTTCGTGGCGTGTGGATCTGACACCGCACATTCGTTTCGGCGGGGACAACGTCATTGCAATCCGATTGGACAATCCAGAGGAATCCTCCCGGTGGTATCCGGGTGGAGGCATTTATCGAAATGTCTGGCTGGAAAAAACGGCGCCCGTGCATGTCGCGCAGTGGGGAACATTCGTCACCACGCCGGAAGTCACCGCTCATGCCGCTACTGTGCAGATCGACGTTGATGTCATCAATGAAACCGGCTCGCTCGCCACGATTGCCGTGAAGAACGAGGTGTTTGAATTGAATGACAAAGGTGTTCCAGGAAAGAACGCTGTGGCGGAGATCGAAATTGCGGCGATTGAAATTGCCGCTGGCAAAACCGAGAAGGTGACGTCACGAATCACGCTGAAGAACCCGCGGCTCTGGAGCATTGAGAAACCGCAGCGTTATCTCTCGGTGACCACAATCGAACACGACGGGAAGATTGTGGATCGTTATGAAACACCGTTCGGCATCCGGACGATTGCATTCGATGTCGCGAAAGGTTTTCTGCTGAACGGAAAGCACTTCCGGCTCAACGGCGTTTGCAATCATCACGATCTCGGCGCGCTTGGCGCGGCGATCAATACCCGTGCGATCGAACGTCAGCTCGAAATTCTGAAGGAAATGGGCTGCAATGCGATTCGCACCAGTCACAACCCGCCCGCTCCGGAACTGCTCGATCTGTGTGACAGCATGGGCTTCGTTGTGATCGATGAATTCACCGACACCTGGATGCGCGCCAAAAAGCGGAACGGCTACGCGCTGTTGTTCCCGGACTGGGCGGAAAAGGATATGCGAGCACTGATCCGGCGCGATCGGAATCATCCGTCCGTCATTCTGTGGAGCACAGGCAATGAAATTGGCGAACAGGGCTCCACGAGCGGCCACAAGCTGTCGCAGTGGCTCACGGACATCGCCCATCAGGAGGATTCGACACGTCTCACGACCGCCGGCTGCAATCACATCCAGGCTGGATACAATGGATTTCAGAAGACGATCGATGTGTTCGGCTACAACTACAAGCCGCAGGAATATGGCAAAGTGCGCGCCGCAAATCCCGACATGCCGATTTACGGCAGTGAGACCGCTTCGACCATCAGTTCGCGCGGCGAATATTTCTTCCCCGTGTCCGACGACAAGGCGGAAGGGTTGTCCGACTTTCATGTCAGTTCATACGATCTTTACGCGCCGCGCTGGGCGACGACACCGGATGTGGAGTTCCGCGGACAGGACGAATTCCCGTATGTGGCTGGCGAGTTTGTTTGGACCGGATTCGATTATCTTGGCGAACCGACGCCTTACAACGCCGATCTCAGTAATCTGCTCAACTACACCGATCCCGCGGAAAAAGCGCGTGCGGAAAAGGAGCTCAAGGAAATCGGAAAAATCCGGGTGCCGTCACGCAGTTCGTATTTCGGCATCATCGATCTCGCGGGCTTCAAGAAAGACCGCTTTTATCTTTACCAGTCGCGCTGGCGTTCGGAGCTGCCCATGGCGCACATCCTTCCGCACTGGAACTGGCCGGATCGCGTCGGACAGGTCACGCCGGTTCATGTTTATACTTCCGGAGATGAAGCAGAGCTGTTCCTGAACGGCAAGTCACTCGGACGTAAAAAGAAGGGCCAGTTTACCTACCGCCTGCGATGGGACGACGTGGTCTATCAGCCGGGCGAACTGAAGGTGGTGGCCTACAGGAACGGGAAGAAGTGGACAACATCGAGCATGAAGACCACCGGCCCCGCGACGAAGCTGTTGCTGGAAGCCGATCGCGATCGGATTGCTGCCGATGGGCAGGACCTGTCATTCGTGACCCTGACCATCGCCGACAAGAACGGCAACCTGGTCCCGCGCACGAAAAACCGCATCCAGTTTGAAATCGAAGGACCGGGAGAAATCATTGCAACCGACAACGGCAGCCCGATTGATTTCGAATCGTTCCAGTCGAAGCAGCGGAACGCCTTCAACGGTCTGGCACTCGCGATCATTCGCACGAAAGCCGGCCAATCCGGAACCATCACTGTGAAAGCGATAGCCGAAGGTTTGGAACCGGCGACGGTGAAGATCCGCAGCCGCTAAGAGCTGCGGGAAGTTTTTTAAAAGGGCAGGGATGTCGATTCGCGCGACGTTCCAGACCTGCTGCGCTTCGAGCGACGAGATCGATGATCTCGTCGTGTGCGGAATCGGGTGTTTTTGGGAAAGACGACGATGTTTAAATTCTTACCGCCCTGTCAGTCCACATTGCTGTCTCACGGTATCTGTTCTTCGAACATTCGCGCATACGGCTCTGAGAGTTTTGATGGCAGTCGGGTAACGCCGACTTTTGGCGCAACGACCTGTTTACCCGAACGGTTTCCTCGTGCGGTGACAATCTTTTTGGTGCTAATCGGACGCTAATCGGCCAGGACGAAAATCTGACGCCGGGCTTGACCTTTTCTGGCCAAAAGGCACAGTACGCGGCTCCATTCACCCGGTGGGTAGCGCGGGCGCACTTGCGTGCCGTAAATTGAATTTTATTAAATTTCTCCGCTACAGTGACGGACGTGGATTTGGAATCAGACATTATGCAGCACATTCGGAACATTGCGATCATCGCACACGTCGATCACGGCAAAACCACACTTGTCGATTGCCTCCTCAAGCAGTCAGGCACCTTCCGCGCCAACCAGGCTGAAACCCAGGTCGAGCGCCTCATGGACTCGATGGATCTCGAAAGGGAGAAGGGCATCACCATCCGCGCCAAGAATGCTGCGTTCAAATACAAGAATTACCATGTCAACATCGTCGATACGCCGGGTCACGCCGACTTCGGCGGTGAAGTGGAACGCATCATGAACATGATCGACGGCGTGCTGCTGGTCGTCGATTCCGCAGAAGGTCCCCAGGCGCAGACCCGCTTTGTGCTGCGCAAGGCGCTTGAAGCCGGCGCCAAGCCGATCGTCGTCATCAACAAGATCGATCGCGAAAATGCCAATCCCAAGAAGGTGCTGGATCAGGTGTTTGAACTGTTCATGTCGCTCAACGCGACGGATGAACAGCTTGATTTTCCGTTCATCTACTGCTCGGCCAAGGAAGGTTACGCCAAGGTCGAACTCGAACACGCGTCGGGCACGATGGAGCCGCTGTTCGAAGCGATCGTGAAGCACATTCCGCCGCCCCGCGCGCACGCCGGCGAAGGTTTCCAGCTGCTGGTGGCGAATCTCGATTACAGCGATTACCTCGGCCGTATCGCGTTCGGAAAGATTTACGAGGGCAAAGTCAAAGTTGGCGAACCCGCGATCTGCCGTCATGGCGATGGAAAAATCACCAAGGGCAAGATCACGGCGATTTATCATTTCGAGGGCATGAAGCGCATCGAAGTGCAGGAGGCGCACGCGGGCGACATCGTCGGGCTTACCGGTTTCGAAGATGTCTTCATCGGTGAAACCATCTGCGATTCCGAGGCGCGTCCGGCTCTGCCTTATATTCCGATCGATCCGCCCACGATTCAGATGGAGTTCGCGGTCAACGACGGTCCGCTCGCTGGGCAGGACGGCAAGCTCGTCACAGCGCGACATATCTGGGATCGGTTGGTGAAGGAAACGCGCACGAACGTGGCATTGCGCATTGCGCAGACGAGCGATCCAAAGGTTTTCGCTGTCAGCGGCCGCGGCGAAATGCAGATCGCCATTCTCGTCGAACAGATGCGTCGCGAAGGTTATGAAGTTCTCGTGTCGCGTCCCGAAGTGCTTTGGAAGAAGGGGCCGAACGGTGAACCGCTGGAGCCGATTGAAAAGCTGTTCGTCGAAGTTCCCAACGAGAACCTGGGGACCATCATGGAGAATCTCTCCAACCGCAAGGCGCAGATCGTGAACATGAATCATGTCGGCGCCGTGGTTTCGGTTGAGGCACTGATCCCGATGCGCGGTTTGATCGGCTTTGAAACCGATCTCGTCAATTCGACCAAGGGCATGGGCGTGATGAGCCATCTCTTCCACGAATACGGTCCGGATCGCGGCGAAATCGCGGCGCGCAAGAATGGATCGCTGGTCAGCATGGACAACGGCGATGCCACAAGCTATGCGCTGAACATGATCCAGGAACGCGGCCGGTTGATGATTGAGCCGGGCGACAGCGTTTACGTCGGAATGATCGTCGGCGAGAACGCGCGCGAGAACGACATCCCGGTCAATCCGGTGAAGGAGAAAAAGCTTACCAACATGCGTTCGCAGGGCGACGGCAAGGGCATCCAGCTCAACGCGCCTCTCAAGCTGAGCCTTGAGCGCGCGCTGGAATATATCGACGTGGACGAATACGTCGAAGCCACGCCGAAGAATCTGCGTCTGCGCAAAAAAATCCTCGACGAGAACCAGCGCAAACGCGCCGAGAAGAGCCGGTCGATTCGGTTTCTCGAATCCTGAGGGTTCTCATGGTTTCACGTGCCGCCATGGGATGAATGTGCGGCACTCTCAAGCGGAACATGCCCCGCTTGCGTTTGAACGGACTGATGGCAGTGTGCGCGCGTGCGTGGAAAGACGCCGCGCATCAGATCGGGAGTTGAACCTATGAAGATACGTTGGTTGCTCGCGTTTTTTATTCCGTTGTCGCTCGCTCATGCCGGTGTTTGGGACGAAACCACCATCGGGGTTCGAGGTGGAACATCGCTGAACGAGCGAAGCAAAACATTCCGGCAGGTGGAGGCACACCTCGATTTTCAGCTGCCGTGGAAATGGAACCTTGGAGAAAACTTTTCAGTTCGGTCCCGGCTGGATACCGCCGCAGGATGGCTTCGTGGTGACGATCAGGATGGATTCGTTGGAAGAGTTGGCCCGTCTCTTGAACTTTGGAGAAGACATTTCCCGTTGTCGCTCGAAGGCGGAAGCAGCCCCACTTACATCAGTCGATACGCGTTCAGGGAGCGGAATTATGGTGTTCATTTTCAGTTCACCACGCACATCGGTTTGAACTGGAACGTCACGGAACATGTCCGGTTCGCCTATCGTTATCAGCACATGTCGAATGCGGGCATCGGTACTCCAAATCCTGGATTGAATCTTCACATGCTCGGCCTCAGCTACCGCTTTTGAGCTTCTGACGTTGCCCTGTAGCGGCGCTTTGTGAGCGCTGAAGTTTCGAACAAACTTTTGATAACCGCAGAGGTCGCAAAGAACGCAGAGATGATCGGAATCATTCGTGGATTGAGTATGGCCGACTTTCGACCAATCGCACCGCCGATCGTAAACTGGATGGGAATCGCAGCCGCCCCGGCTGCCGTTCGGCGCGCCCCGCGACGAACACATGTAATCTGCGAAAATCTGCGTCATCTGCGGATAACCGCGGAGAGTCCACAGATTTCGCAGATGAACGCAGATGAGAATACAGACGAATTAACGCGAAGGCGCGAAGATTCGAAGACGCAGAGGTTTTCAGAGTTTTTCTTTCTCCACGTCTCCGCGGTGAAAAAGAAGGTATTGCCGTAATCTGCGAAAATCTGCGTCATCTGCGGATAACCGGAGAATCCGCAGATTTCGCGGATGAACCCAGATGACAGAACAAACGGATTTTAGGTTAATTGTGCATTCCTCTTGTTGTTCCTCATTTCCATTTGCGCCAGCGAGGCTGAGTCTGAGGTGAGATTGTCATCCTTGGATTTTTGCTTTGGGAATCCAGTCGCATTCGGTAGAACATCTGCGTGATTTCTGGTGTCGAAGGGCAATCTTCCCAAGCGTTGGAACCGATGCTGAAGCAGTATTTTGGCTTCAGCACGTTTCGGCCGCTTCAAAAGGACATCATCTCCGAATCGCTCTCCGGACGAGACGTCTTTGCAGTGCTTCCCACCGGCGGAGGTAAATCACTTTGCTATCAGTTGCCGGCGTTGATTCGTCCTGGATTGACCGTTGTTGTTTCGCCGCTGATCGCGCTGATGAAGGACCAGGTGGACGCGTTGCAGGCCGTCGGTGTTCCTGCGACTTTTCTCAACTCATCGCTCGAGACCGGCGAATCGCGTCCGCGTCTGCGCGGTCTGCACAATGGCGACTACAAACTTCTCTATGTCGCACCGGAACGGTTGATGTTGTCAGGCTTCCTTGAGGATCTGAAGCGCTGGAATGTCAGCCTGTTCGCCATCGACGAAGCCCATTGCATCAGCGAGTGGGGACACGATTTCCGTCCCGAATATCGCCAGCTGAAAACGCTGCGCTCGCATTTCCCCGGCGTGCCATTCATGGCGTTGACCGCCACGGCCACAGAGCGTGTCCGGCAGGACATCATCAAGCAGCTTCATCTCCGCGATCCGGCCTGTTTCGTGGCGAGCTTCAATCGGCCGAATCTGATTTACCGCGTTTCTGGAAAGAAGGACGCCTACGACCAGATCCTGGAGTTCATTCGTGGCCGCAAGCGTGAGAGCGGAATTGTTTACTGTCAGGCGCGCAAGACAGCGGAAAGCCTGGCGAACAAGCTGAATGCGGATGGTATTGCAGCCGCGGCTTATCACGCCGGGATGGAAAACAATGAACGCAGCCGAAGCCAGGAAGCGTTTCTGCGTGACGAAGTCCGCGTGGTTTGCGCGACGATTGCGTTCGGCATGGGCATCAACAAGCCGAACGTTCGCTTTGTCATCCATTACGATCTGCCGAAAAACATTGAAGGCTACTATCAGGAGACGGGACGCGCCGGACGCGATGGCCTGCCGAGTGAATGCCTGCTGCTCTTCAGTCCGGGCGATCGAATCAAGTACAGCCGGTTCATTGACGAGAAGCCGGATCCGCGCGAGCGGGAGATTGCGCGGCAGCAGCTGGAGCAGATCGTTCACTACGCCGAAATCGCCAGCTGCCGGCGGGCGCACCTTCTCGAGTACTTTGGCGAGGTCAATCACGAGATTCAGAATTGCGAAGGCTGCGACAACTGCCTGACGCCGCGTGAGACCTGGGACGGAACAATTGCCGCGCAGAAATTTCTTTCGTGCGTTTACCGCATCCGGGAGAAGAGCGGCTTTGGCGTGGGCATTCAGCACGTGGTGGAAGTGCTTTGCGGTGCGGACACGGAGCGCGTCCGGAAGCTCGGCCACACGACGATTTCGACCTACGGCATTGGAACGGAACACACCCGCTCGGAATGGGGATCGATCGGACGCGAACTGATCCGGCTGGGATTTCTGAAACAGAGACAGGAGCAGTTCAGTGTGGTGGAACTGACGGCGGAAGGACGCGCGGCGTTGAAGTCTCGCCAGAAGATAACGCTCACACGACCCATTGCAGCGATTCAACCGGCGAAACAGCGTTCGGGTGAAATTGCGTGTGACGAAGCTCTGTTCGACAAGCTTCGTCAGTTGCGAAAACAGCTGGCCGACGAACGCAGTGTGCCGCCCTACATCATTTTCTCGGATGTTTCACTGCGGCAGATGGCAAGGATTTATCCGCAGGATCAAACGGCGTTTGCGCGAATCAGCGGCGTGGGTGACAAGAAGCTGGGTGAGTTCGGCGCTGTGTTCATTCAGGCGATTCGCGAGTTTCTTGAAACAAACCCGCGCCAGGTCTTTGCGGAGGAAACCTTTACGGCTCGACCGACTGGAATCCCCACGCGCTCGAGACTCTCAGAGACCATCCAGGAAACAATTCATCTGTTCAGTGCCGGCAAGACGGTTGAAGAGATCTCCCGCATTCGAGGTTTGAAGGAATCGACCATTTTCGGTCACCTCGATGAAGCACTGCTGGCCGGAGAAACCCTGGAGATTTCACGCATCGTGAGTCCGGTCGCTCAAAGGGAGATCGCAGCCGCTTTCGAACGGCATGGCTTCGGCAATCTCACAGGCGTGTTCGAATCGCTGGGAGAGCGATATCCACACGGTCAGCTGCGCCTGATGCGCACCTGTCTCCAGAGGGGAATCCCGCTTCAACGCTGAATCGCCTTCTGTGAAACAGCTTCAGGCACTTGGCTGCGTGCCGGTCTGAGTCTGGTTTTGTTGGGGAATTGAATGGACCGGCGTATGCCGGATCAGGTGGTAGATGTAATCCTTGAGCTTCGCGCGCCGCATTTTCATCTCCTCAATCTCCTGGTCGGTGGCGAAATCGATCTCTTCCTCGATCCGATAAATTTCGTCATCGAGCCGGTGATACTCGTCGTAGATGTGGCGGAAGTGATCGCTGGAGAGTTTGAGTCTGCGGACAGCTTCGCGGTATTCAGGGAACTCGCGGAGGATTGGATGATGGAGGTCCATTGGATGATCCTTTCATTTCGGTTGAGGTTTGCGAACGGAGTCGATGCAGCATTGCCGCGGGAGAGCGGGGCGGGGGGAGGCATTGTTTTGGAACTCAGCCGTTGCCTTCGGCACCGGCTCGCAGACACCGTGGAGAACGTGTCGCTTCGGTTCCATTCGCAGAGCCGTTCCTTACAGCTCCACTCGCATCCTAACCCAGGTCTTCATCCAGTAAAGAGCTTCGTTTCAACTTCTTTTGGGAAATTTCAGACGGGAATTGACCAGTGCCCGATGTTCCTCTGAGGCGGAAAGGAAATCAAAGGGTTGAACCTCTTAATCCTCGCTCAATCCTCGGGATCGCCGATGCGGGCGATCTCCATACCCACCAGGCAGACGTCGTCATTGAAACGTCCATCCGCCGAGAACTGCTGGACATGAGTGATGATTTCGTCGAACAACGCGGAGGCGGGAAGATCGATTCGATTCTCGATTTCCTCCATCAGGAGGTTCTGGCTGTAAAGTTCCTGGTTTTCCCCGTGCACTTCGTAAAGACCATCGGTGAAAAGCATGATGAGGTCTTCTGCGGCGAGTTTGACCTCGGAGGTTTTATAGATGGCTTGTTCGAACAGGCCGAGAGCCGGCTGGCTTTTGCCGCCAATGTTGACGAGCGGATCGATTTTTCGAAGCGAACGTTTGATATGAAGCGGCTTGGGATGCCCGGCGTTCGTGTAACGCATGATCCCGGAACGATAATCTGCCACCAGGTAAAAGGCCGTTGTGAGCAGCGGCGTTCCGGCATGACGCAGGATCGCGTGAAGGTCGCTGTTTAATTTCGTCATGAAATCGCCAGGCTCGGCCCCCAGTGGACGAAGCTCTTCGACCAGCGCACGGATCATTGCTGTGACCAACGCCGACCGAACGCCGTGTCCGGCGACGTCGCAGATGAAGACCATGGCTTCGTGACTGGACAATGATGAAACCGCGAAGAAATCTCCGCCGACTGCGCCTGTGGGAAGGTAGCGATGCGCGAACTGCAACGCGCTTTCAGCGGCGGTGGCGCTGCGTGGAAACACAGGATATTGCTGCGGCAGCATCGTCAGCTGAATCTCCCGTGCCATCACGAGATCTTCCTCGAGCTGCTGATTCTTCTGGCGAAGCTCCTTCCGGTTCTTTGCGAGCAGCGCATTCGAGCGGCGAATGCGTTCCTCAGCCATGCGTTGTTCGGTGATGTCCCAGAAGATTCCCTGCAGACCGATGATCTTGCCATCGGGTCCAAACAACGGCGTTTTCACCACCTGCGTGATTCGTTTCTTCTGCCCGATCGGTTGATGTTCCTCAATGATCTCGCAGGTCTGGCCGGTTTCCATCACACGCCAGTCGTCTCGCCGGTATTTCTCAGCCAGTTCAGGCGGGAAGAAATCGAAGTCGGTTTTTCCGATGATGTCCTCCAGCGTGCAGCCGTAATGTTTGCAGTACTGTTGATTCGCAAAGGTGAAACGGCCCTGGAGATCCTTGCGGAACACGTTCTGGGGCATCGTTTCGACGAGCGAATGATAAACCGATTCCGACCGCCGCAAATCCTCCTCAGCCTGCCGCCGCTGAGTGATGTCTTCCACCGTGCCTTCGTAATAGATGATCTTCCCTTCTGAATTTCGGATCGCGCGGCAGTTTTCAGAGATCCAGATGATGCTTCCGTCCTTGCGGTAAATCTGCGATTCGAACCCCGTAATCGTGTCGTTCTCCTGCATCAGCCGCACGAACTCATCCCGGCGTCCTTCCTGGACGTAAAGGCTGTGCGCAATGTCCGTGAGATTGCGCATGAGTTCGTCGGGATTGGAATAGCCGTAAATGCGGGCGAGCGCGTTGTTGGCGAGAAGATACCTTCCGTCGGGCGTTGTCTGGAAAATGCCTTCGACCAGGTGATCGAAAATGCCATGGTACTTTTCCTCGGCGTCGAGCAGCGCCATGTCCATGCGATGGCGTTCGATGGCGTAGCGGATGGAGCGTTCGAGCCAGCCGGCGGTGAGCTGATTTTTCACGAGATAATCCTGCGCGCCGGCCTGCACGGCTTCAATGGCGACCGTTTCGCTGTCGGCATCACCGGCTGCGATGATCGGGAGTTTGGGAGCTTCGGCTTTTAAAAGGGTGATGTTGGCGAGACCGGCTCCGTCGGGGACGGCCACGTCCATGACAATCACATCGAACTGGTCTTTTCGGAGAACGGAAAACCCGGCGCGCAAATCAGCTGCGGTCGCAAGATCAGCCGTCAGTTCCCGTGCCTGGCTGAGCATGTTTCCAACGGCTCGGGTGAATCCGGCATCGTGCTCAATGAGCAGGATTTTCAGTCTTTCGTGCGACATAACTGCGACAGTGAACTGCGGGCCAACATATTCCGCTGACGCTGTGGGGTCACAATGGCAGGAGGCGCCGGACGGTGCAAGCGGTTTGAATTTACCGTGCTTCGTGATTTTGCAGAGGTTTGGAGAGCGGATGCACGTCGTCGCTTTCGGATCGGGGAGAAAGACTCCTCTTTTAGAGCGCAGACGTGTTTGCGAAATCCAAAGTGCGCAACGCGAAGGATCAGCCGACAGGTTCCGACATTGAACTGAAGAGCGTTGCGAGTTCTTCCGCTTCCCTGTTCAGGTGTGACAGTTCCATGTGTTCACGGGTGGCGAGTTCGCGAAGCAGCTCGAGCCAGAAACAGACTTCCTCGGCTTTTTCCCGTGCGGCATTCGAACGTTCGCTGACCGTTCCGGAATCAGAATCCGTCATGATGCGGCAAATCCGGGCAATATCTGCCGCGGCGCGAATCATGCCTTGTTTGATCACAGAGAATTCTTCACCGGGCGGAAGTTTTCGGCTGAAGAGGATGATGGCGAGAGCGAATTTTTTTGTCCTTGGCTGCAAATCGTTCATGAACCCTGTTTCCCTTTCAGTCGCTCCGGACTGATCCACTTACTTGACCGTGTTCACCAGCGGCGTCAGTCCCTGAATCCGCACTTCAAGCCGGTCCCCCGATTCGATCGGCCCCACGCCGCTGGGTGTTCCGGTCAGGATGACATCGCCTGGCAGCAAGGTCATGTTCGTCGAGACGAAGCTGACAATCTGATAACAGTTGAAAATCAGCTGATTCGTATTCGAGTTCTGACGCAGTTGTCCGTTTTGGAAAAGCTGGATGGTGAGATCGTGTGGATCGATCTTGGTTTCCACATAGGGTCCGAGCGGCGTGAACGTGTCGAACGACTTGCAACGCGTCCACTGGCTTTCGGAGTTCTGGATGGTGCGATCGCTGATGTCCTGCGCGCAGGTGTATCCGAAGATATAGCGTGCGGCGGCTGCGGGTGTGACATTGCGGACGCGCCGGCCGATGACAATGCAGAGTTCCGCTTCGAAATCTGTGCGATGATCCGCAAACGGCACTTCGATTTTCGCGCCGTCCGGAATCAGGGAAGTGGTGGCCTTGAGCCAGAAAAGCGGTTCCTTTGGGATCGGCTTCTGAAGTTCGCGCGCGTGATCGGCGTAATTCAAGCCAATGGCAATGATCTTCGAAGGGACAACTGGAGTGAGCGTGCGAACGCCTTTGAGAGGGGTTGGCTTGCGATCGAATGAAGGCGACCCGAAAACGTCCCCACGCACTCGAAACAATTCCCCATCCACAGCTTTTGCGTAGAAGATCTCTTCGCCTTTTTGGAAACGTCCAATGGCTGCCATAGGGCGCGGCCACTCTAATGAATTCGCGGCTTTTACCGCAAGGAATTACTCGGAAGTCTCCCGGGACACGTTTCCGACCCTTGCCGCAAGAGGATTTGTCACGGCCGACGTTGCGTAAGCCGCCAAACCGCCTATCTTTTCCGCCCGATCATGGCTGGATCCGAATTAAATCAACTTTGCCTTTCGTGCGGTTTGTGCTGCAACGGCGTGATATTCGCCCGCGGCCAGCTTCAGAAACAGGATGATCCGGTCCGGCTGAAGGAACTGGGGTTGAAGTTGTTTCGGCCGGGCTCCCGTCCGGATGCAGTGAAGTTCCGTCAGCCGTGTGCGGTATTGGAAGGCTGCCGCTGCACGATTTACGCGGACCGACCCCAATATTGCCGACAGTTCCGATGTTCCCTGTTTAGCCGGGTGGAGGAGGGGAACGAAACGACGGAATCTGCAGAGTTGACTGTGAAACGTGCGCTTCGAAAGGTTGCCAAAGTCAGGCGCCTTCTTCTGCAGATGGGCGACGGCCGGGATGATCTTCCGCTCGCCACACGTTTTCGCCGCGTTCAGCGAAACGTGGAATCAGGCGGTTGTTCCACAGAGGAGGCGGTTCAATTCGGAGAGCTGACTCTGGCCATGCACGGATTGAATCTTTTTCTCGCCGAAAACTTCTATCCCGGTTGACGACGTCTTTGAGGCGTCGTCGGCCATTCGCGGTTTCCCCGTAATTCCGGCTGTTGCAGCCTCGTTGTGTCGAAATTTTCGACAAAAGTGTCACGATATTTTTTGTTCTTTCTTCTTCAGCTGCTGCGAGATGCGTCGATGAAACTTCTGAATGCATCGGCATTTCGGCGATGTCGGAGCGTTCTGAGTTAACTCGATTCCGGCGCCGAGGTCCCGATCCGGCGGGGTTTTGTCGGTATGATGAAGTTGAAATCGGTTTTTCTGTTTTCGGTCCTTTCCCTGTTCCTCGCCGGATGCGCCACAACCCAGAATTCGGCCCAGGAGGAACCGAAGTTTCGCGACGCGCGCGATGCCAATGTGGTGTTGCGGTTCTCCAGCTGGGATTATACGTTCATGACCAAACCGTTCTACGCTGAGGACGGTTACATGCAGCAGGTTCGGCGGGATACCTTCGGCAATGTTTTGAACCGGTTCGATGTGGATCGGAACATGGCTGTGGTGGTGGTGGGCTGGCAATACAACGGTGACCAGCTCGACGAAATTCTCTCCGGCTGGAAACAGACCCTCGGGGGCTGCGGATTCCAGCGCGTTGTGTTCCTGCGGGCAACCAAATCCAGCGAACTCAACGGATCGATCATTGTCGAAGACGCACGCTTCCCGATCAGGACAGCGCAGGCCGGCCTCTAATTCCGGTCCGGTCGCTGCCGCAGTTCCGCAGCGATTTTCCCGCCCGCCTCTGGAGCGCATGCTCCGGATTCACCAGGCGATTCAATCCGGCAAGTATCCGAACGCATCGAAACTTGCCCGCGAGATGGAAGTCAGCACGAAATCCATCCACCGCGACATAGAATTCATGCGTGACCGAATGCTGCTGCCGATCGAATACGACGGCAGCAGATTCGGTTATTTTTACACGGAAGAGGTAAATGCCTTCCCCACGATGCAGATCACGGAAGGCGAATTGTTCGCCCTGATCGTCGCCGAAAAGGCGCTTCAACAATATCGCGGGACCAGCTTCGAGAAACCGCTCCTGAGCGCGATCCGGAAAATGGAGCAGGCGCTGCCGGACACGATCTCCGTCAATCTTCCCGACCTGGAACAGACCATCTCGTTTCGAACGCGCGCGGAACAGATTCTGGATCTGAACATCTTCGACCAGCTCGCCAAGGCGACCGCGCGTCGTCAGCAGATCGAGATCGCCTATCGCAAACCCGGCCGCCGCGAAACCGAGCAACGGCTCGTCGATCCCTATCATTTGGCCAACATCAACGGCGAATGGTATCTCTTCGCATTCGATCATTTGCGAAAGGACATTCGCACGTTCGCACCGGCGCGAATCCTTTCGGTGACACAGACCGGCAAGACGTTTGAACGGCTTCAGCCATTTTCATTGGAGAAACGCTTGCGCGACAGCTTCGGCGTTCATTCCGGCGAGGGACAATACGATGTCGTCATCCGATTCAACGAACGCGTTGCGGATTACGTGCGCGAAAAGAAATGGCACGATTCGCAAAAGCTGACCGAGCTGGACGGAGGCGGGGTGGAATTGAAACTCCGGCTTTCAGGATTGGCTGAGGTTCAACGCTGGGTGCTGAGCTGGGGCGGCGACGCAACGGTGCTTCAGCCCAAGGAACTGCGCGACAGCGTCCGGGAAGCCGCGCAAAAGATTCTTGCCAGTTAGTTTTTTAGGGAAGGAGAAAGAAGTAGGGAATCTGGAAGAAGAAGTAGGGAGTAGGGGGGAAGAAGGAAGTGGATTCTGGCTTTTTCCTTGATGAACCTTGCCGCGAGATTTCATCGCAGAGCGATGAACGACCGTAGCCGTGGACTTCAGTCCACGGTCAGAGATCGATGCAAGATATGTCGCGTAGCGACGACAACTGATCTCCGCACGAATCATTAATCCTCATCTGCCGCGCGATCTTCGTCCTAGGTATCGAACTCAAAACTCAAAACCCAAGACTCAAAACTTCTCAAGTCACTCCCATCCATTTCAAAATCTGTTCCGCAGACTTTTCCGGCGCAGTTCCAAGGACGTTGTGGTCCGCCCATCCAATGATCCGATATTCCTTCAGCGCACCACAATTTCTTCGAAGCCACGGTCGGATCAAAAACCATGGTACAATCGGATCCAGCAATCCGCTCAAGGCATAGACCGGCACCTGTGTTTGCTGGACAATTGCGCAGGGATCGTTTTCCGCAATGAGATGCAAACGGTGCTTGGCCGCCTGTCGATCCAGTTCGGTTCGCCTCGCAATGAATTCATCGATGCTGCTGGCAATTTCCGGCGCATTGCGGAACCGGAAACGGGCGATTTTCGCATACCCGAACAGAATCCGAGTCAACAATGTCAGCGAGATTCCTCCGGCAAAACGCTCCGCCATCCTCACTCCCAACCGGACGGGATGCCTTACGAATCCACCGGCGAGAATCACACCTTCCGCCTTAAGTCGATTCTGTTGAAGCAACGGCCAGACGACCTGCGAACTGAACGATTCGCCCAGGATCCAGCCGCCGGTGATTCCAAGTTCGGCGAGCTTGAGTTGAACATTCTCGGCATAGTCGGAGAGCGACCATGTGAGCGTTCGTGGATACGTGATTTCCGCGAAGCGAACTCTTTCACGCAGCGCTTTTCGAAACGCGGGAATCAATGTCCAGTCGCCATGCAGTCCCGGCAGATAGACCAGAGTCTTCTGCTCCGGCGTTCCATAAACTCGAATGCGAAGCTCTTCTGTCATCGGATTAAAACCGCTGCTGGAAGGACAACTTTGCTGGTTCGTCTCAATGCGAATTTCTCACGAATCAATGAAACCGTGAGGGCGATGATTGTCATGCCGCTGATCCAGACTGCTGCCGGCGCGAGGATTCGATCCAGCGGAAGCGCAGCGGATGACCATTCGAAGTTTGGCCGTGAGAATTTCGCCTTCTCCCGGAAAACCGGCGCTTGCGACAACGTTTCCACGCGCATCCACCGCCTGCGATATTCCGGAACTGGCCAGCCGAAAGATCGGAATTCCGCATTCCTTCGCGCGCGCCGGCGCCACCATGGCATGCAGCTCGTGCTGGTGTTTTCCCCAGCTCGCGACATCCATGGTCGGCACAATCAGCATTTGCGCGCCTTGTTTCACAAGTTCATCCGTGACGCGTGTATAGCTGAGATCGTAGCAGATGCAGATGCCGATTTTTCCCCACGGCGAATTCCAGACCTTCTGTTCCGGCGCCGGAAGACCGTCCGCGAAGAACTGGATCGGAACGCTCTTTGCCTGCTTGAAGACAACCTCCCCATTCGGATCGATCACGAACGCCGTGTTCAGAAAAGTTCCATTCCCGAGCGGATTCTTCCCGCCGACGATCAGGTGCTTTTGATGAGTCCGGCACCAGTTCTTCAATGATTCGGGCACATCTCCATCCAGCGTGTATTCGCTGAGAACAACCAGATCGGTTTCCGGCGATTCGTAAGCGAGCCGGTTCAGGTTCTGCATCAATTGAAGTTCGTTTGGAAACTCCAGTTGAACGCCTCCAATCCGAACACTCCGATCGTCAATTGAATCGCTCGCGAACAGATTTGCGATGAATGCGGCCGCAGTCGTCAGACCGGTTGCGCCCAATGCCGGTTTGCGCTTCATGCAGAGCAGAACAGCTCCGATGACGGCACCGGCGAATCCAATTCCATACATTCCAATCCAGTGGACGGGAAGCTGCGGAACTGTTGCCGCAGGATATCCCGCGTTCAACCAGGAAAATTTCAGGTGGTAGAGTTCACTGCGGAAATACTCCAGACCGGTCCAGAGAAACGGAATCAACACGAGTGCGGCGACAGGACCGAATCGCCGCAGAACTCGATGCGCGAGCAACACGAACAGCGCCGTCCATAGCGAGAGAACCATCCAGAGCGGAACTGCGGCTGCGCCGAAAATATTGAAGAACCAGAACAACTGCGGTGCCACACACATCAATCCGGTTCCGAATCCCATGTAGAAGGCCAGCCGGCGCGAGCCAAGCCGGGCGAGTTGAACGAGAAATGCAACGTAGGCGAGTGACAGAAGACGGGCAGGGGGCGAATCGATTGAGCAGGCAAGATGGAAACACGTTATTCCAGCCAATCCCAGGAGAGCTCCTTTCTTCCAGGTGATTTGCGGTACGGTTGAGTGGATCGGTTTCATGGCTCCTCCTTCACGTTTGCCAGTTTTTCGGCGTTTGCGGTTAAACGAGACAGATCCGCGGTGAGATCCCTGATGTGAGTTGCCGGAATGTTCTCCCAGATGGCATTCGCGAGCGAATGAAACTCGGGCAGAATCTCCGACATCAGCTTGCGGGCCGGTGCGGTCAGGACCACGCGATACGCGCGGCGATCGCCTTCCACCTCCTTTCGGCAAATGAGACCCCGCTTTTCCAGCCGATCGACAAGCCCGGTGACATTCGAACGATGCATCAACAGCTGCCGTCCGAGTTCGATTTGCGACAGTCCATCGGGCTCGTCGGAAAGAAGGTTCAGCACATTGAACTGGCTGGGACTGAGATCCCATTTCGTGAAAAAGACGCGGCTTGCGTTCCACAGCGTGTCCGCAGTGCGGAGAATCTGGATCAATGCCTGATACCGGGAGGTGGCTGGACTGGGTTTCCTTGTTTTCACGGCTTCTGTTTAAACATGGAATGTTGACATGTCAACAATATAACCCGTTGAACGTTCAGCCGGATTCGGGCGCCGATGGAAAATGCCGTCGAGTTTCTCCAGATTGCAAAGCGAGCCCGAAGCGGATTCCGGTCAATTTGTTCCAAGGGGAAGGGATTGAAAACAGTTCCGGTGGATGCAAAATCCGATTTCAGGCCCCGGTTCCGGACTGGACAAGATGGAAGCCATGCCTAAATTTCCTCAACGAATTTTCACGCCCGAAGCGCCAAGCGGAAAGTAACTTACGCAATCACATGGAATGACAGCCAAACTCACAGAACTCAGCTTCGCGCAGCCGAATGGTCCTTCCGTTCATGAAGCTGAAATCCATGAACTCAAGCGCGTCAATCAACGGATGAGGCGCCTGGTTGCCGCGGTTCAGGAACTTTCACTCGCGCGCGACCTCGACTCGATCACGGCCGTTACTCGCAAAGCTGCGCGTGAACTCACCGGCGCTGACGGCGCGACTTTTGTTCTCCGTGATGGCGATCAATGTTTTTATGCGGACGAAGATGCCATTGCTCCGCTCTGGAAAGGACAACGGTTTCCAATGGGCAGCTGTGTCAGCGGATGGGTCATGGAACACCGGCAGTCCGTGGTGATTGAAGACATTTACAGCGATTCCAGAATCCCAATCGATGCCTATCGTCCAACGTTTGTGAAAAGCCTGGCGATGGTTCCGATTCGCCCGGAGTCACCCATTGGCGCGATCGGAAATTATTGGGCGACGCGACGTCAGCCCACGACTGAAGAATTGGAACTGTTGCAGGCTCTGGCGAACACGACGGCTGTGGCGATCGAGAATGTCAATGTTTACAACGAGCTGGAGAAACGTGTGCAGAACCGGACGGCGCAGCTCGCCGCGGCCAATCAGGAACTGGAATCGTTTGCCTACGCCGTCTCCCACGATCTGGGTGCGCCGCTTCGCGCCATTCGCGGCTATTCCGAACTGTTGCTCAAGGAATGTTCGACCCAGCTGAACGATCGTGGAAAGGATTATGCCGGCAAAGTTCTGACTGGAACTCGTCAGATGCGGGAACTGATGGATGACCTGCTTCGGCTCTCTCGTGTCACTCAAACCGAAATGTCGATCCAGCCGGTCAATCTCTCCGAACTTGTTCGGGATGTTCTACGGGCTCTCGCATCGCAAGATCCCGAGCGGAAAGTGGAAACACGCATTGCCGACAATGTCGAGGTGGAGGCGGATCCCGGCCTGATGCGGATCGCGCTGGAAAATCTGCTTTCCAATGCATGGAAGTTCACGGGTCGAAAAACTGATGCCAGAATTGAGTTTGGCGTTCTCAACAGTCAGGGTGTCCGCGAATACTTCGTTCGCGACAATGGCGCGGGCTTCGAATTTCAATACGCCACCAAGCTGTTCCAGCCGTTCCGGCGGTTTCATCGACAGGAGGATTTCAGCGGTTCCGGCATTGGGCTTTCAACCGTTCAACGGGTTGTGAGCCGTCATGGCGGAAGCATCCGGGCGGAGGCAGAACCGGACAAGGGCGCGACATTCTATTTCACGCTTGGAACGTGAATGAACGTCGCGTTCGACAACGATCGGGAGCGTCGGTCAGGCGCCGCGCTGCAGAAGAGCGGGGGATCTGAACGATTGCAAAAGGAGTTCTGTCTCGGATACCAGCCCGGCCTCGATGGTGTTCGAGGAATCGCGATCATTTTCGTCCTGCTTAGCCATGGCCTCGTGGTGCGCGATTCCTTCAGCTTCATTGCCGTAAACACGTTTTTTGTTCTCAGCGGATTTCTCATCACGGCGCTACTGGTTTCAGAATGGGACCGAACGGGAGGTATCAGTCTCAAAAAGTTCTATCTTCGCCGCGCGCTAAGACTGCTGCCTGCGTTGAGTGTGATGCTGGTCCTGTTCGTGGTATTCGTCTGTTCGACGGATCCTCCAGGACGCGCCATGCGCCAGTTGCATGAGGCGCTTCGAGCGCTTTTTTATGTGCAGAACTGGGCGAGTATCTTCAACGTCGGACGAAGCGTTTCACTGGCACACACGTGGTCGCTTTCAGTGGAGGAACAGTTCTACATCGTCTGGCCGTGGATGCTCATTTTTCTGCTGCGGAAAACAAATCGCGCGTCTGTGCTCTGCTGGCTTTTCCTCGCTGCGTTTGTCGCTGTGGTTTATCGCATCGGCATTCACATGTGCACCACGACGACAATTTGGGGCAATGTCTTTCCGGTGAAATTCAAGAGAGTTTTCGCGGGCACAGACACTCGTGCGGATTCGCTTTTGTTCGGCAGTTTTGCGGGGGCTTTGATGGCCTCACACCGCCTTCCCTCCGGCGCGTGGCTTGACCATGTTCTAAAATACGCCGCGCCGATTTCGGGCGCCGGACTTTTGCTGCTGTGTTTCGTGGACGAACAATCGGCGTTCATGATCCGTTTCGGCTGGGCGCTTGCATCCTTGCTTGCGATGACGTTGATCGGATCTTTGGTGTTGCAACCGGCGGGCGGATGGCTGTCCCGGTGTTTCGCGATGAAGCCGTTGGTGTTCATCGGCCGGATTTCCTACGGCCTTTACATCTGGCACTACCCGATTCTAATGGCCCTGAAGCAACATCACTGGCCCTGGAAAAACATGATCTATCTGGTTTTCGTCATCCCGGTTGTTCTCGCATCCTATTACCTGGTGGAAAGACCGTGCCTGAGACTGAAGTCGAAGTTGGAGAACAGGGGATCGTCTTGTTGAACTTCAACGGCCCGCTTCCGGCAGCCGTTCGCGCGGAAACCACCCGCATCCCCACCATTGGTTCTCAAGCCAAAAGGCCGCCCAGATAATGAGATGCAACGGAAACAATGCTGCGAGCCAAAGACGATGATGAGGAGCGGCGAGAACTTTGATTCAGATTTTTAAGATCAGGGCGCAGGACCACACAGCGTCATACATTCCGTCTCCTGCATGACAAGAGGAATAAAACAATGCCGGTCAAAAGGAACGCAATCGATGCCAATATTCCCACCTTTAAAACCCAGGTCCCCGCAGAGGGTGAAAGGATCGCAACACTGTCATCCGGCATCTGCTGGCCGCCGGCCTTTTGCGCCCATGGAAACAGGAACGCACTGATCGGATACGCTGCAACTCCACAGACAACACAAAGCAGGGCAAAAACTCGAAGATTCATATGCGTTTGCCTGTCGGCCTTCCGGGCACAATCAGGGGCAGGCCCAGATCAGGAACTGAGATGCGACGAGAGTCCATACACTAAAACAGTCGTGACAAGGACTGGAATCACGCAAAGCAAAAGAACGCAAAACGGATCTACCCCGAAATAAAGATGAAAAACCATGCACCACGCAGGATAAATGAACCAGGTGCCGTAAGGGGCCATGAATGTCGGAGCCATGAGGAATGCAGTGGCGCCAGATATAAGCCACCGATTAAGACGACTTCGCTGAATCTTCCGGCGAAACAAGGCCCACCACAGGGTCACGACAACAGGCGACGCGACTATAAGAGTCTCGAGAAAATATCCATCAGTGCGCATGGTCACAGCCGCTTGATGTCACTATATCGCACAGCCGTCCGAACGGACGATGCAATCAAGGTGGATGCCGTGCATCTCGTCGCTCGATACGACACCGAAAAATTTTTCAAAAAAGTCCATGATCTCAGTCCATCGGTCAGCGACGGAGGCCCCCCGCCGGTTGCGTTTCATTTGTTTCTGAGTTGAACGGCTGGTGTCCGTTGGCTTCGGCCCCAAGCTTTTGAACTTTCTTTTCGTGCAACGCTCTCGACGCGTCAAACTGGCCATCCATCCAACCAATCTCCCGCGCTGTGCCGACAATGCCCTCGCGCCCGAATGCACATATTACGCCGGAATCTCCCGACATCTGAGCAAGGTATCCATCGCGATACGCTTCCAGATAGGCCTTTCTCGCTTTCGGGTTGCAATCGAAGTCAGTCCTTTCTGGCAGAACCACGTGTGGCGTGGACTCCTGCTCTCGGCCGTAAGCCGCCCCTCTGTGTGGATTTGAACAGCCGCTGACCAGAACTGCGAGTGCGCCGACAAGCAATGCTGACATGCTGTGGTTTTTCATATTTACCTGCGGATTTGAGATCGTGCCGTCGCCTAACGAATCAGCGACCGGTGCCGAAAGTCGCTCGAGCTTTGTCGACCAATGTTTCCAGGTTTCGATAAACGTCAATCTGGCAACGCAGGCGCCAGTTCGCTTAGCGCCCCTGATTGAACTGAGCCGTTGCGCGGCAGGGAGATTTGGGCCCCGGTTGCATGCTCCTGTAGTGGTCGATCGTTCTTCTTTTCCCGGCAGCCAGCCGGAATGAAATCAACGACGTTTCTATCTCCCAGTTCCAACAGCTCGTCGAGCTCAAAGATTATCGGCCGGGGAATGAACAGAATTGGCAGGCGGATTTAACAGAAGGAAACGAAGGGAACAAAGGTTCTGCGGACAAAAGTCTGTAGGCCTTCAACGAGGTCTTCGGCAAACCCGGCAAAGACGCCGTAATCATTCTGAACAAGTAACACCTTCTTCGTTCACTTCGTTTCCTTCTGTGCGTTTTCATCAAAAGGAAAAGACAGGGAACACTGAAGGACATCCCCGGGCTCGTTCAACCAGATAGCGACCGCCGCCGAGAGTGAGGCCGGAGCGTAACAGGCGCTCTCGAATTCCCGCCCGGCCTCGAACGGAAGCGCGAGGCGGCGGTTTGTCTCCACCCACTGGTTTCACCACGGCTCGCGATTACTCCAATCCAATCGATTAAATCGAAGGAACTCGCCGCATGAACAGAACAACGCCCAAACCCATTTAAAGGTCCCGGCGATGGTTCCCGTTTTGCCGCGATGGGATTCTTCAAACCGACCTGGTGGTGAGAGCACGATGAAATGTCCGGGATGAAACACACCGTTGAAGAATCAGATCGGTGCCTGGGGCAAAATGGAGGCATCTGTCAATCGAACGTCGCTCATACAGGGATGGAGATTTCCCTTTTCTTCCGGATGGATTGAGCGGGCGCAAACACATGCGCCAATAGCGAAATGACCAGTCAGCCTCGAACCTTGAACCTTCTCCCGGGCTTGCCCCGTGGACCGCAGGTCTTTACGGGGCTTGTTCAACCAATGGCGTGTTTGTCAGCTCCGCTTCGCTCCGTGGCAACACACCCTTTATTGTTAGCCATGTTTGTCGTCACGTGTGATTGGAGTCGATGAACACGACAGACCTAAAATGTGTGTCGCCGCCAAGATTATCTTGGGTGAAGTCGCAGCGAACGATACGACAGCGAAGAAATACTGCTTCGTCGAGGTTTCCGCCGCGAAAGCTGACGTCCTCCAAATCGCATCGAATAAACTTCGCTCGGAAACCGCGTGCCCAATAAAAATCGGCCCGCTTGAACGAGCAGCCGACAAAAACCGCTGCGACCAAATTTGCTCCTTCGAGGCGGTAATCTTCGAATTGGCAGTCCAGCATGATAGCGTCCTCGAAACTTCGTTCGAACGTTTCGACTTCCGAGAACTTCTCATCTTTCCAAACGACCGAAGGCATATTTTGGCTAACGTTTAAGCAGTGTATCCCGCAAGCCGCGGGCAGGCGGGGTTGAAAGGCACGGGAGG
>Ga0065721_10004584_pt1 | contig 39491 bp, 39 predicted proteins | sample Mesricmetagenome_FD_59108 | JGI IMG/M metagenome (GOLD analysis project Ga0065721, IMG submission 59108) | Mesophilic microbial community from rice straw/compost enrichment Sample: eDNA_1 v2 (version 2) | ecosystem: Engineered > Solid waste > Grass > Composting > Bioreactor | place: USA: Davis... | reverse complement strand
ACGCGCCCGCAAAAAAGAATTCGCGGCCCTCACCGACGAAGAAGCCACGCGCATCGAGACGATCTACCGCGAGGCCTTCGGCGAAGCCTGACACAACTGCGGCTGCGACCTCTCGCTCAAACATACTCCTTTGACTTCGGCCCTCACCATCACCCTGGCGAGGGATCAATACCGAATGTGGAGGCGCGAAGGTGGCTCCGGGAGCGCGGCGAGCAGAGCCCGGTGTGGCGCAGCCGACGCGCGCGCAATAGGTATTTGCGCAAGGCGGGCATCGCGATTGCCGCGTAAAACAGCGTGAACGAGCGCCAGCTCATGGCGATCTTCGGCTGACCAACCATGAAGGAGACGGCTCGCTACATGAAGGCCGCGCTCCAGAGGTGCGCGCTGCGAACGCCATGACGCTGTCATGCTGGATCAAAAACCGAACAAAAATGTCCCGCTTTGCCCGCACCGCAGACCGGCGGACATTTTCCGCATCTAACTCTTTGAAAGATCAGGAGTGCGATCAGGAATGGTGCCCAGGGACGGAATCGAACCGCCGACACGGGGATTTTCAGTCCCCTGCTCTACCATCTGAGCTACCTGGGCCCACGGGCAACTGCGAGCCGGAATGGGCCGCAACGGCGCGCGGTTATAGACAAAATCCCCCTGCCTGTCCATATCAACGGCTGCACAATTTTTTCAGCTTCGCCAATCGCTTCGTTCCACCGTTATGTCTGCCGCCCCCGTCATCGCCGTTGCCGGTCTGACCAAGACCTATGGGTCGGCAGCCGCCCCCGTGGTGGCGGTCGATGGCATCGATTTCACGGTGCCGGCCGGCGGGGTGACGGCCCTGCTGGGCGGAAATGGTGCCGGCAAGACCACGACCCTGGCGATGCTGCTTGGGCTGCTCAAGCCTACGGCCGGCAGCATCACCGTGCTGGGCATCGACATGCTGCGCGATCGCCACCGCGTCCTGCCGCGCATGAATTTCTCCAGCCCCTATGTCGATCTGCCGCATCGGCTGACAGTGGCGCAGAACCTGCGCGTCTTCGCCGACCTCTATGCCGTGCCGCACCCGAAGGATCGAATTGCCGAGCTGGCGCGCGATCTCGATTTCACCGCGTTGCTCGACCGCCCCTCGGGTGCCCTGTCGGCTGGACAGAAGACGCGGGTGGCGCTGGCAAAGGCGCTGATCAACAAGCCGGAACTGCTGCTGCTGGACGAGCCGACGGCATCGCTCGATCCCGATACTGCCGATTGGGTGCGCAGCCTGCTGGAAACCTATCAACGCGAGCACAAGGCGACGATCATGCTGGCCTCGCACAACATGGCCGAGGTGGAGCGGCTGTGTCAGCAGGTGCTGATGATGAAGCAGGGCCGCATCGTCGATCGCGGCGCGCCCGGCGAGCTGGTCGCCCGCTATGGCCGGCAGAATCTGGAAGAGGTTTTTCTCGACATCGCGCGCGGCCGCGGCAAGGCAGCGGAACAGGCCACCGCATGAACGGCGAGCTTCTCGGTATCAATCCCTATCGCATCCTCGCGATGCTGCGCCGGCATTGGTATGTCCTGTCCGGCTCGTGGACACGCGTGGTCGAGCTGATCTACTGGCCGGCCGTACAGATGATCATGTGGGGTTTCCTGACGCAGTTCCTGGCCGGCAAGACCTCCTTCGTGGCGCAGGCCTTTGGCGTCTTCCTGGCCGGCATGATGCTGTGGGATTCGCTGTTCCGCGTGCAACTCGGCGTCGCCATCTCGTTTCTGGAGGAAATGTGGGCGCGCAACCTTGGCAATCTCTTCGTTTCGCCGCTGCGTCCCAGCGAATTCGCTCTTTCAGTGCTGCTGATGGGCGTGCTGCGCGCTTTGGTCGGGATGATCCCGGTCAGCCTGATGGCCTGGTGGTTCTTCGGCTTCTCGCTGTATGAGATGGGCTTTGCCCTGGCCGCCTTCTTTGCCAGCTTGATGATGTTCGGCTGGGCGCTCGGTATCGCCGTCTGCGGCCTGATCATGCGGCATGGCTTGGGTGCCGAAAGCGCCGCCTGGGGCGCGATGTTCCTGATCCTGCCGGTGGCGGCCGTCTACTATCCCGTCGCGGTACTGCCAAATTGGCTGCAGGTGATCGCCTGGTCGCTGCCGCCGGCCTATGTCTTCGAGGGCATGCGGGCGCTGCTGATCGACGGCGTGTTGCGCACCGACCTGCTGCTGGGCGCCTTTGCACTGAACGCACTTTATCTGGCGCTGGGCTTTGCCGCCTTCATGGGATGGTTCGAGGCGTCGCGCCGGCGCGGGCTGTTGCTGGGCCAAGGCGAATAAGCGCCGCGTCACCGCGCTGCGGTATTCTGGTGCTGCGGTATTCTGGTACTGCGGTTGCAGCCGCTCTACATCAGGGTCCGAAGATCATTCCGCCCAGCAGCCGGTTCGGCAGCAGCGTAAAGATCCCGGCGATGACCAGACCACCAAAGAAGAGCGAGATCATGCTCCAGCGATGGCTTTGGATATTCCGGCGCCGGACCTGGTAGATCGCCCAGGGCAACGTCACCAAGGCGACGACCGACAGGATATGGATCGGGCTGAACCCGCCCGGCCGCAGCCCCGTGATCCAGAATGAACTGATCGCCGCAATCGCCATCAGTACCACCCAGGCCCAGCCGAGCCGCTTATGCCAGCCCGTGCCCTTGCGCCGGATCAGCATGACGCATCCCAATACAAGGGCCGCCAGAGTAGAGGCCAGATGGATCTGGATGGCAGGGCTGGCGGTCAGGATCGGGGTGAAGTTCATGGCGGAAAACTAGCCCCACCCCCTGAAAATCGGCTATGCCATAGCTATATTCATGTGACTTCTATCACAGTCGCCGCTGGGGAAATCCCACGCCCCACATATCCAAGGATCTTGCCGTGACCGCCACCATCGCCCTGGTCGATGACGACCGCAACATCCTCACCTCCGTCTCCATCGCGCTTGAGGCAGAAGGCTACAAGGTCCGCACCTACAACGACGGCGCCGAGGCGCTGCGCCATCTCACCCAGCAGATGCCGGACCTCGTCATCCTCGACATCAAGATGCCACGATTGGACGGCATGGAAACCTTGAGCCGGCTGCGCCGCGTCAGCCAGGTGCCGGTCATCTTCCTCACCTCCAAGGACGAGGAGATCGATGAGGTTCTGGGCTTGAAGATGGGGGCCGACGACTACATCACCAAGCCGTTCAGTCAGCGCCTGCTGATCGAGCGGATCAAGGCGGTGCTGCGGCGTGCCGAGGCGAACAAGCCCGGCGCGGAGGAAACGGCAACCGACAAGCTGATCGTGCGCGGCCCCCTGGTGCTGGACCCGGCGCGGCATCGCTGCACCTGGAACGGCCATGACGTGACGCTGACGGTCACCGAATTCCTGCTGCTGGAGGCGCTGGCGCAGCGGCCCGGCCATGTGAAGAACCGCGACCAATTGATGGACGCGGCCTATGATGACAACGTCTATGTCGACGACCGCACCATCGACAGCCACATCAAGCGGTTGCGCAAGAAGTTCAAGGCCGTGGACGACAACTTCGACGCGATCGAAACCCTGTATGGCGTCGGCTATCGCTTCAAGGAGCTTGCGTCCTGAAGGAAACCCGCCCGCAGCGGCGGCTGATGTCGCCGCTGACTCGTCGCATATTACTGATCAATCTGGCGGCACCGATATCGCTGGTTCTGGCGTTCCTCTATCTCGACCAGTTCCGGCTGGGCCTGATCGAGTCCCGCCTCACCTCGCTGCGCTACGAAGCAAACCTTATTGCCGGCGCACTGGGTGAATCTGCGATCAGCACCGAGGAATTCGCGCCCGCCCTCGATCGCGAGATGGCGCGCCAGTTGCTGCGCCGTCTTTCGGCGCAATCCAGCGCACGGGCGCGGCTATTCGATGCCGAAGGCGCGCTGATCGCCGATAGCCGTCTTCTGCTTGCCGCAGGCCGCGGCGTCGTCACCCGGCAATTGCCGCCACCGGAGATCGACACGCCGTGGGAGCGGGCACTCGTTGAAGTCTATGAAAGCATCAATGCGCAATTCATGACCCGGCTCGACCTGCCGAAATATGTCGAGCTGCCCTTCACCCATGCCAACGACTATACCGAGACCCGCAAGGCGCTCTCGGGCGACAGCGAAAGCCAGCTTCGCGACCTTGGCGGCGGCCGCATCATGCTGTCCACCGCAGTCCCAGTACAGGGCCTGCGCAAGGTGGTTGGCGCTCTGATGCTCAGCGTCGACAGCACCGAGATCGATACCAGGGTGCGTGAGGAGCGCCTGGCGGTGCTGAAGGTCTTCGCCGCCGTGCTGGGCTTCACGGTGCTTGCCTCATTGTATCTCGCCGGCGCCATCGTGCGGCCGATCCATCGTCTGGCCGAGGCCGCCGAACGCATCCGGGCGGCGAAAGGCCGGATTGCCCATCTGCATATTCCCGATTTTTCCAACCGCGACGACGAGATCGGCGATCTGTCCGCCGTCTTGCGGGCGATGACCGGCGCCTTGACCCAGCGGCTCGACTCCATCGAGCGCTTTGCCGCCGATGTGGCGCATGAGGTGAAGAACCCGCTGACCTCGCTGCGCAGCGCCATGGAAACCTTTGCGCGCACCGACAAGCCGGAACTGCGTGAAAGGCTGCTGAAGGTGATGCAGGACGACGTGCGGCGCATGGATCGCCTGATCTCCGACATCTCGGCTGCATCGCGGCTTGATACCGAACTGGCCCGCTCCGAGGCAGCGCCGATCGACATCGCCGAGATGCTGCGCTCGGTGGTGGAAACTTATGTCGTGCGCGGGCAAACCGAGCGGATGCCGAAGATCGAGCTCAAGCTGATCGAGCCCGGCCCCTATATGGCGCCGGGTTTCGAAAGCCGCTTGGGCCAGGTGGCGCGCAACCTGATCGACAATGCGATCTCCTTCAGCCCGCCCGGCGGAACCATCACCGTCACGGTGCGGCGCGAGCCGAAGCATGTGGTTTTCACCGTCACCGACGAGGGGCCGGGCATCCCGGAGGAAAATCTGGAATCCATTTTCGACCGCTTCTACAGCGAACGTCCCGCCGACGAGGCGTTCGGGCTGCATTCCGGCCTGGGCCTGTCCATTGCCCGGCAGATCGTGCAATCGCTTGGCGGGCGAATACATGCCGAAAACCGAGATGACGGCGTAAGCGGTGCACGTTTTGTGGTACGGCTGCCGCTTTAACCATCATCGGCATGTGATTTCACAGGGGCATGTATTGACTCTCCATGAGGTCAACGGCAGGCTGCGCGGCCATGCTAACTCTCCATGCCAGCTGCGTGGCATTGGCCGGCGAAGCGGTGCTGCTGCGCGGCCCGTCCGGTGCCGGTAAATCCGATCTTGCCTTGCGCTTGATCGAGGACGGCGCGCAATTGGTTGCCGATGACCAGACGCGCTTGCGCCGCGATGGCGCCATCCTCCAGGCGACCGCGCCGGAACGCCTCTATGGTCTTCTTGAAATCCGCGGCCTTGGCCCGGTCGATATCCGCACCATGAATTTAATGCCGGCAGAGACTGCACGGCTGCGCGTGATTTTCGATCTGCTGCCGCGCCCTGAAGTGCCGCGCCTGCCGGAGCCGCGTTTTGAGACACTGCTTGGCGTCACCCTGCCCTGTCTTGCTCTCGATGCGTTCAGCACCAGCGCGCCCGTCGTCGTGCGCTGGGCCTTGCGCCTTGCCATCGCGGGCCGCCTGTTTGAGCCGGCGGAAGTGCATGACATGAGGCAACCATTGTCGCGCGGGGCCTGATGGCGGAAATCATCCAGATGCAGCAGATAGCGCCGGTTCGGGTCGTGATCGTCAGCGGCCTTTCCGGCGCCGGCAAGACGACCACGCTGAAACTGCTCGAGGATATGGGCTATGAGGCTGTGGACAATCTTCCATTGTCTTTGCTGCGTCGTCTGACCGCGCCAGAGGAGACCGGCCCGGTAGCGCATTCTGGAGGAGATACTTCGCGGCGTGCGATTGCCGTCGGCGTCGATACCCGCACCCGCGATTTCCAGTGCGAAGCGCTGTCTGCGCTGGTCAACGAGTTGCGGCGCCGCGCCGATCTCGAAACCAGCCTGGTGTATTTCGACTGCGACGATGACGTTCTGCTGAAACGGTTTACAGCAACACGGCGGCGCCATCCGCTGGCCGCCGACCGCCCGGTTGCCGACGGCATTGCGGCCGAACGCCGGCTGATGTCCACGCTGAAGACCGAGGCCGATCTCGTGCTGGATACCACCGCGCTGTCGCTTCCTGACCTAAGGCAGGTCCTGGCCGCGCAATTTGCGCTGGACGACCAGCCTGACCTTAGTATCATGGTGATATCCTTCTCCTATAAACTCGGCCTGCCTCGCGAGGCGGATCTGGTGTTCGATGTGCGCTTCCTGCGCAATCCTCATTATAACGACGAATTGCGGCCTCGCACCGGCGAGGATCCGGCTGTGGCAGCCTATGTCGCCGCCGATCCGGGTTATGCCGACTTCTTTACCCGACTGTCCGAGATGATCACCGCATTGCTGCCGCGCTACGCCGCCGAAGGCAAACGCTACCTGACCATTGCCATCGGCTGCACCGGCGGCCGGCATCGCTCGGTCGCCGTAGCGGAAGCGCTGGGCAAACACTTGCGTGCGGCGGGACAGCATGTCGATATTCGCCACCGCGATCGCGACCAGGCGAACCCTTGAAGCGCATCGAGAAACGCCTAACCCCATGACAGATATCGTCCCAGGATCGGCCCCATGATCGGTATTGTCGTCGTCACCCACGGTCGCCTCGCCGAAGAATTCATCCATGCGACCGAACATGTGGTCGGACCGCAGAAGAATCTGAAGGCGGTCTGCATCGGACCCGAAGATGATATGGAGCAGCGCCGGCAGGACATTCTGGCCGCTGTTGCCGAGGTCGATGCCGGCAAGGGCGTGATCGTTTTGACCGATATGTTCGGCGGCACGCCGTCGAATCTCGCCATCTCCATCATGGATCAGGCCAAGGTCGAGGTGATCGCCGGCGTCAACCTGCCGATGCTGATCAAGCTGGCCAGCGTGCGCACGAAATCCGAGCTGCCGGCAGCCGTCGCGGCCGGCCAGGAGGCAGGCCGCAAATACATCAATGTCGCCTCCAAGCTGCTGGCGGGGGAATCCGATTGATGGATGCGTCCCTCAACAAGGGCGGCGCGCTGCGGTGTAGCGTCACCATCGTCAACCAGCGCGGTCTGCATGCCCGCGCGGCGGCGAAATTCGTCCAAGTGGTGGCCAGGTTCCCGCAGGCCAAAATCCAGGTCCAGAAGGACGGCCAGACGGTGAACGGAGAGTCCATCATGGGGCTGATGATGCTGGCCGGTACCCAGGGCAGCAGCATCGAGATCATCGCCAGCGGCCAGGAGGCCGAGGCCGCCCTCAAGGCCCTGATCGAGCTGATCGAAGGCAAGTTCGGCGAGGCGGAATAGTCCGGACTTAATATTCCTATATAAAGATTTCTTTATATAGTGCTGGACAGACCTGTCCGCCCCCTGCTATATCCCGCCGGGTTTTCGACCCTGAACTGGAGCGGACGGACGATGAGTGCGGATTACAAGGTAAAGGATATCGGCCTGGCCGATTGGGGCCGTAAGGAACTCGATATGGCCGAGACCGAGATGCCGGGTCTGATGGCCGTGCGCGAGGAATTCGGCAAGAGCCAGCCGCTCAAGGGCGCCCGCATCGCCGGCTCGCTGCACATGACGATTCAGACCGCGGTGCTGATCGAGACGCTGAAGGCGCTCGGCGCGGATATCCGCTGGGCTTCGTGCAACATCTACTCCACCCAGGACCACGCCGCCGCCGCGATTGCCGCTGCCGGCATCCCCGTCTTCGCGGTGAAGGGCGAGACCCTGGAGGAATACTGGGAATACACCCACCGCATCTTTGAATGGTCGGACGGCGGCACGCCGAACATGATCCTCGATGACGGCGGCGACGCCACGCTGCTGATCCATCTGGGCATCCAGGCCGAGAAGGATCCGTCTGTCATCTCCAAGCCGACCAATGAGGAGGAGACCGTCCTCTATGCCGCGATCGCCAAGCGGCTTAAGGAGCAGCCCGGCTGGTATTCCCGCATGGGCGCTGCCATCCGCGGCGTGACCGAAGAGACCACCACCGGCGTGCATCGCCTCTATATGATGGCCAAGGAAGGCCGCCTGCTCTTCCCCGCCATCAACGTCAACGACTCTGTCACAAAGTCGAAATTCGACAATCTCTATGGCTGCCGCGAAAGCCTGGTGGACGGCATCCGCCGCGGCACCGACGTGATGATGGCCGGCAAGGTCGCCGTCGTCGCCGGTTTCGGCGATGTCGGCAAGGGCTCGGCTGCCTCTTTGCGCAATGCCGGCTGCCGGGTGATGGTCACCGAGATCGACCCGATCTGCGCGCTGCAGGCCGCCATGGAAGGCTACGAGGTGGTCACCATGGAAGAGGCCGCCCCCAAGGGCGACATCTTCGTCACCGCGACCGGCAACATCGATGTCATCACCCTGGACCACATGCGCCAGATGAAGCATCGCGCCATCGTCTGCAACATCGGCCATTTCGACAGCGAGATCCAGATTGGCGCGCTGCGGAACTACAAGTGGCACAACGTCAAGCCGCAGGTCGACGAAGTCGAGTTCCCCGACGGCAAGCGCATCATCGTCCTGTCGGAAGGCCGCCTGGTTAACCTGGGCAATGCCACCGGCCATCCGAGCTTCGTGATGAGCGCCTCCTTCACCAACCAGGTGCTGGCGCAGATTGAGCTGTGGACCAATCCGGGCAAGTACAAGAATCAGGTCTATACCCTGCCGAAGCACCTCGACGAGAAGGTGGCCAGCCTGCATCTCGCCAAGGTCGGTGCCAAGCTGACCAAGCTGACGCCGCAGCAGGCCAAGTATCTGGGCGTCGATCAGGCCGGGCCGTTCAAGCCGGACCATTACCGCTACTGATCCGCTCCCCTTGGGGAGCGCAAGCGATGGCCGGGCCGGAGAAATCCGGTCTGGCCATTACCATTTTGAAGCCTTGTATTCCCTGCCCCGGCTGTCGATAGTGACCCCCATGTTGGGGGTAGTGGTGACGAGATGTTGAGCGCGGCCGAATTAGGCCTGGGGCTGGCGGCCGTGGCCGCGGCAGGCTTGGCGGGCTGGCAGGCCTTGCGCGCCCAGCGCCTGTCCCGCCGCCTGCGCGAGACCGCCGCCGAGCGCGATCTGTTCGAGGCGGAGCGCTATGCCATTCGCACCGAAACAATCGCTCTGCGCGAAAAACTCGCGGCCCTGACCAGCGAGAGCGAAAACCGCAGCGCCGAGGCGCAGGCGCTCCGCCAGGCTGAGCTGGACGCCAGGGCGATCCTGGATGCCGCCCCCTTCCCAATCTGGCGCCGCGACATGCAGGCCCGGCTGCGCTGGGTCAATGCCCGCTACGCCCAGCTTGCCGAGACGACGCCCGAGGACGTGATCCGGCGCGGCCTGGAACTCGCCTCGCCGCATGATTTCGACCAGCCGCGCAACCTGGCACTGGATGCGCTGAACACTAAAACCCTGCAGACCCAGGAACGCCGCTTCGTCGCTGAAGGCGACCGCCGCAATTACCGCATCTTCGAACTGCCGGCGGGCGACGGCACGCTGGGCTTCGGCCAGGACATCACCGCCGAAGCTGATGCCCGCGGCCAGCTGCGCCGCCATATGGATGCCCATATGGAGGTGCTGCGCACCATCTCGACCGCCACCGCCATCTATGGCCCTGATCGCAAGCTGCTGCTGTGGAACCGCGCCTATGCGCGGCTTTGGGGCCTGGACGAGGCCTGGCTGGAAACGCGCCCCAGCTTCGGCGAGGTGCTGGAGCAGTTGCGCGCCGACCGCCGGCTGCCAGAGCAGATCGACTGGCAGGCCTATAAGCGCGGCCAGCTGGCGCTGTTCACCACTGTGATCGAGCGACAGGAGGAATTGCTCCACCTTCCCGATGGCTCGACGCTTCGACTCATCATCAGCGCCTATCCGACCGGCGGCCTGCTTTTCGCCTATGACGACGTCACCCGCCAGCTCACCTTGGAGCGCGCCACCAACACCATGATCGCGGTGCAGCGTGCGACATTGGACAATCTCTACGAGGCGGTGGTCGTGTATGGCTCCGATGGCCGACTGTCGCTGTATAACCGCGCCTTCGCCCAGCTTTGGCAGATCGACCCGGATCTCCTCAATCGCCAGCCGCATCTGACCGAGGTGCTGGAAGCGGCACGGCCGCTGATGCAGCGCGGCCCGGACTGGGCGCAGCTGCGCGAGCGCCTGACCAACAGCTTTGCCGCGCGCAAGCCCACGCGCGGCCGGCTGGAGCGCGGCGATGGCCTGGTGATCGATTACGCTTCAGTGCCGCTGCCCGACGGGGCCGTGCTCTATACCTATCTCGATGTCAGCGACAGCATCCGCATCGAGCGGGCCTTGCGCGAGCGCAACGAGGCGCTGGAGCGTACCGACCGCATGAATGCGGCCTTCATCAATAATATCACCCACGACCTGCGCTCTCCGCTCGGCACGCTGATCAGCATGACCGAGGTGCTGAGCCAGGGCATTCTGGGCCCGATGAATGCGCGGCAGGAGGAGTATTGTCGCGACATCATGGTCGTGTCGCGCCACCTGCTGCGCCTATTGGACGACATCATCGCCATCGCCACTATCGAGGTTGGCCAGATGGCGCTGGAGCCCGAAGAAGTGCCGGTCGAAAAGCTGTGGTGCGAGCAGGCGGCGCATTGGCAGGAAGTGGCAGATCGCCGCGCCATCATTCTGGATTTGCCGAAAGAAACCCCGTTTGAGGCCGTCACCGGCGATGAGCAGCGCCTGCGCCAGGCGCTCGACAGCGTCATGGTCGCGGCGCTGGACGGCACGCCGCAGGGCGGCCGCGTCAGCCTCAGCATCAACGGCGTCGATACTCAGAATCTCAGCTTGCGCATCGAATGCCATAGCGGCGGCCTGTCGCCGGTGGAACCGCGTCAGCTTTTCGCCGATCTGGCCGATCCAGCCGGCGAACGCCGCGCCGACGCCGATCTCTCGCTGGTGGTCGCCCGCGGCCTGTTCGATCTGCACGGCGCCCGGCTGCATCTGGATACCGCCAGGGACGGCCAGCAGGCGGTGGAAATCCTCTTGCCGCGTAGCGTTGCGGCTGCACCCGTCCATCCTTAGAGTCACGGCATGCCGGTGATTCGAAGCCTCACGCTGCCCGACGAAGCGGCGACCGCCGCCTTGGCCGGCGCGCTGGCGCCTTTGCTGCGGCCCGGAGATGCCGTTCTGCTGGATGGACCGCTGGGCGCCGGCAAGACCAGCTTCGCCCGCGCGCTGATCCGTAGCCTGTCGCATCCCGGCACGGAAGTCCCCAGTCCCAGCTTCAACCTGGTGCTGACCTACGACACGCCGCAGGCAACGGTGTGGCATTTCGACCTTTACCGCGTCGCCGATCCACGCGAATTGGATGAGCTTGGCCTGGATGAGGCGATGCAGGACGGCATCACCTTGATCGAATGGCCGGAGCGGCTTGGATCGCAATTGCCCGCCCATGCCCTGAGCGTTCGCCTAGCCCCTGCATCCGCACCGACCGCGCGGCAGGTAGAGTTGCTCGGCGACGATGCCTGGGCGCAACGCTTATCTTCTTTCAAGGTATCCAGTGATGTCTGATCGCGCCGCTGTTGATCGCGCTGCATTGTCCGATCGCTTCCTGGCAGCGGCCGGCTGGGGCTCTGCATCCCGCACCAAGCTGGCCGGCGATGCGTCGTTTCGCAAATACGAACGCCTGCAGCGCGGCAGCGAGCCGGCCGTCCTCATGGACGCAGCGCCGCCGCAGGAAGACGTCCGCCCCTTCCTGCGCATCGCCCGCATGCTCCTGGGCTTTGGCTACAGTGCGCCGCGCATCCTGGCCGAGGATGTCGAGAACGGCTTTCTGCTGCTGGAGGATTTGGGCGACGGCCTTTATGCGCGTCTTCTCCGCCAGGGTGCGAACGAGACCGAGCTTTATGCCGCCGCCATCGACTTCCTGCTCGACCTGCATCGTCATCCCGCTGCTGACGATCTTGCAGCTTATGACGAAAAGCGTCTGGTGGAGGAAGCCGAACTCTTTCTCGATTGGTATCTGCCGGCCCTGACCGGGCAGGAGACGGATACCGGGCTGCGCTCGGAATTTTGCGACCTTTGGCATGCGCTGGCGCCGGAGGTGGCTTTGCCGCCGCGTGTGCTGGTGCTGCGCGATTTCCATGCTGAGAATCTGCTGTGGCTGCCCGAACGCAGCGGCACCGCCAAGGTCGGCCTGCTGGACTTCCAGGATGCTGTGGCCGGCCATCCAGCCTACGATCTGGTGTCGCTGCTGGAAGATGCCCGGCGCGATGTGCCGCCGGAACTGGCCGAGGCGATGCTGCAGCGCTACGTTGCTGGCAGCGGGAAAGACGATCAGAGCTTCCGGCGCGCCTATGCGATCCTTGGCGCGCAGCGCAACATCCGCATCCTTGGCGTCTTTACCCGCCTGTGGAAGCGCGACGGCAAGCCGCATTACCAGGCCTTCATGCCACGCATGTGGGCTCTGGTCGAGCGCGATCTCGCCCATCCGGCGCTGGCCGATCTGCGTGCCTGGTTCGACCGCACTGTGCCGCAGCCGCTGCGCCTGAAGCCCCTGCCGGGCCTGCCCGAACTGGCGGCGGTATCATGATTTCCATTCCCGCAACGGCGATGGTTCTTGCCGCCGGGCTTGGCACCCGGCTGCGGCCGCTGACCGAGCATATACCCAAGCCGCTGATCAAAGTCGCGGGCCAAACCTTGCTGGATCGCTGCCTGGATCGTCTCGTCGAGGCCGGCGTGCAGCGCGCCGTCGTCAACATCCACTGGCTGGGCCAGCAGATCCGCGATCATCTCGCCAGCCGCAGGGATATCGAGATCGTCATCTCGGATGAGAGCGACCTTCTGCTGGAAACCGGCGGCGGCATCGCCAAGGCACTGCCGCTGCTGGGCGATGCGCCCTTCATTTCCGTCAATGCCGATCTGATCTGGCGCGATGCCGTAAGCGGCGGCAACAGCCTGCGGCAATTGGCGATGGCTTTCGATCAGAACGCGATGGATGCGCTGCTGCTGCTGCAACCGCGCGAAAAGGCTACTGGCCATAATGGCGCCGGCGATTTCAATCTGGCGCCATCGGGCCAGCTCAGCCGCCGCGGTGAAGCATCGCAGGCGGCCTTCGTCTATACTGGCGTGCAGATTTTGCAGCCGCGGCTTTTCACCGGCAGCCCCGCGGGAGCTTTTTCGCTGAACCTCCTCTACGACCGTGCGATTGCTGCCGGCCGTCTTTATGGCCTGCCGCATCAGGGCGACTGGGTGGATGTGGGCAGCCCGGCCGGTCTGGCGGCGGCGGAAGCTATGTTCAATGGCGAGCGCGACTAGGCCGCAGCTTTACACCATCGCCCCCGGCCGGCCTTTCCTCGATTTGCTGGCGGCGGGAATTCTGCGCCGCTTCGGCGCCGATCCGCTGACGCTATCGCGTGTGACTGTCCTGCTGCCGACGCGGCGCGCCTGCCGCGGCCTGGCCGAGGCTTTCCTGCGTGCCCGCGATGGCGAGGCTTTACTGCTGCCGAAAATCCGCCCGTTGGGCGATATCGACGAAGACGAACTCGACTTACGCGGCATCGATACTGCGGAGGAGGCGCAGCCTTTCGCGCCGCTCGATCGCATGCTGCTGCTGGCGAAGCTGATCGCGGCATCGCCATTGGCCGGCGGCGACAGTGCCACGGCCTTGCGGCTGGCGCGGCTGCTGGGCGATTTCCTCGACAATGCCGCCACGGAAGAAGTCGGACTGGATCGCCTGCCCGATCTCGTGCCCGCCGAACTGGCCAGCCATTGGCAGGCGACCCTGGAATTCCTGCGCGTCATCCGCGAGCATTGGCCTCGCATCAAGCAGGAACAGGGCCGCCTCGATGCAGCCGAACATCGCCGCCAGGCGATGCAGCGCTGGATCGATCATTGGCAAGCCGCGCCGCCCACCGATCCAGTGATCGCCGCGGGTTCTACCGGTACTATTCCCGCCACCGCGCGACTGCTGAAGCTGATCGCTCGTCTGCCGCAAGGCGCCGTGGTGCTGCCGGGATTGGACAGGCAGCTCGATGATGCCGCCTGGACCGCAGCCACGGCCGAGCCGACGCATCCGCAATTTGCGCTGGCCCATCTGCTCAACACGTTGGGTGCTTCGCGCGCCGATGTTGAAGACTGGTCGCCGGATGCGGCGCCTTCGGCCATTTCGGCCGCACGCGCAACCTTGCTGTCGATCGCGTTGCTGCCGCCATCGGAGACACATCGCTGGCGCAGCCTGCCGGATGGCATTCCACCGCAAAGCTTCCAGGGCCTGAAGCGGATTACAGCGCCGGGGCTGCATGAGGAAGCGCTCGCGATCGCGCTTGCCATGCGCGAAACCCTGGAGACCCCGGGCCGCACGGCTGCGCTGATCACGCCGGACCGCAATCTGGCGCGCCGGGTGGCCGCAGAACTGAGCCGCTATGGGATCGCGGTCGATGATTCCGCCGGCCAGCCGCTGTCGCAGACACCGCCTGCGGTCTTCCTGCGCCTGCTGGCGGAAGCCGTGGCTGAGGATTTCGCGCCAGAGCCTTTGCTGGCGCTGCTGAAGCATCCCTTCTGCACGCTGGGCCTGAAACGCCGCGAATTGCTGCGCTGGGTGCGCAAGATGGAACGCCGCGTCCTGCGCAAAACCTTGCCTCTGGCTTCGCTGGACGATCTCGCGGTGGAACTGGGCAAGCACGAGGAGCTGCTGGCGAATTTCGCGCGGCTGCGCACCGCGTTGCAGCCAGCACTGTCGTCAGAAACAGAGACACTGGCGGAGATGCTGCAGGGCCAGATCAAGGCTGCCGAGGCTTTAACAGCGCCGGATGCTGCATCGAGCGGCGGCCAGACGGAACTCTGGCGCCAGGAAGCCGGCGAGGCCCTGCATGATCTGGTCGTGGAACTGCTTCAGGCGACTGAGTTCGGTCCAGTAACGCGGCGCGAATGGCCGCGGCTGCTGGACGCTCTGCTGGAAGGCCGTGTGGTGCGGCCCCGCCATGGCCGCCATCCACGTCTGTTTATCTGGGGCTTGCTGGAAGCCCGATTGCAGCATGCAGACCGCGTCATCCTCGGCGGCCTGAACGAAGGCACCTGGCCGCCTCAGACGCATGACGATCCCTGGCTGAGCCGCCCGATGCGCGCCGCCCTCGGGCTGGCACCGCTGGAACGCCGGCTGGGACAAACGGCACAGGATTTCGTGCAGGCAGCCTGCAACGATGATGTCATCCTCACACGCTCGGAGAAGGTCGACGGCACGCCCACCGTGCCGGCGCGCTGGCTGCTGCGTCTTGATGCGCTGCTGAAGGATGACGAACGCTGGCAGGCCTGCCACGCGCCACACTATCTCGAATGGGCAGCGCAACTGGACCAGCCGGAGGCATTCATCGCCAGCGAGCCGCCGCGTCCTATGCCGCCGGTGGAAGCGCGGCCCCGGGAACTGCCCGTCACCGCCATCGAAACCTGGATCCGCGATCCTTACGCGCTTTATGCAAGGCGGATTCTGGATCTGCGCAAGCTCGACCCCGTCGGTCCGCCGCCGGATGCCCGCCTGCGCGGCGAGGTGATCCACAAGGTGCTGGAAATCTTTCTCGCCAGACACGGCGATACTTTGCCCGATGACGAGACCGCCCATGCCGAACTGCTGGCCCTGGGCAGGCAGCATTTCGGCGCCTGGCTGCAACGGCCGAATATCGCCGCCCTCTGGTGGCCGCGTTTTGAGCGCGCCATGCGCTGGTTCCTTGCCTATGAACGCGAACGGCGCACTGCCGGCTTCCGCCCCGTATTGCTGGAGAAGGACGGCCACTATGTCTTCCCGGCACCGGGCGGCGCCTTCACCCTGAAAGCCAAAGCCGACCGCATCGACCGTCGTGACGGCGTCGGCGATCTGGCCGTGCTTGACTACAAGACCGGCACCCCCCCTTCGGTGAAACAGGTCCATAGCGGCCTGGCGCCGCAGCTCGCACTCGAAGCCGCCATCGCCCAGGCGGGCGGCTTTCCTGAACTGACACCGGCCACGATTGCTGAACTTGTCTATATCCGGCTTGGCGGCGGCGTCGAGCCCGGCGAGGCGAGATATATCGAAGGCACCAGCCGCTCGCCGGTGCCGCCGCCCGATGAATTGGCGAAACTCGCCTTGCAGCGATTGCAGGGCTGGGTGGCGCGCTTCGATGACGAGAGCACGCCCTATCTGTCGCGGCCGCGGCCGCAATTCGTCGACTATCCCGGCGATTACGATCATCTCGCCCGCGCCATCGAGCGCGCCGAAGGCATCGGGGAAGAGTGATGATGTCGCCCGATACCGAACTTTCACTGCATCAGGCAAACCAGCGCGTTGCCGCTGATCCCACGCTGTCGGCCTGGGTGGCGGCCAATGCGGGCTCGGGCAAGACGCGCGTGCTGGTGGACCGCGTCACCCGGCTGCTGCTCGCCGGTACCCGGCCAAGCGGCATTCTATGTCTCACCTTCACCAAGGCGGCAGCCGCCGAAATGGCGATCCGCCTCACCGACCGGCTCGGCGCCTGGACGACGCTGCCCGATGACGCGCTGAAGGCATCCCTGTTCGAATTGCTCGGCCGCCCCGTGACAAACGACGACATGCTTACAGCCCGGCGGCTGTTTGCCCGCACGCTGGAGGCACCCGGCGGCCTGCGGCTGCAAACCGTGCATGCCTTCTGCGAGGCGCTGCTGCAGCGTTTCCCTGTCGAGGCCGGCGTGCCGCCCGGCTTTGCCATTGCCGATGAGGCGATCACCGCCGACCTGTTCGCCGAAGCCCGCAGCCGGGTGCTGGAGCAGGGCCTCTCCGGCGATGCAACGCTTGCACCGGTCATCCGCTTCTTCGCCGAGCGCCTGGACGATGCGCGCTTCGAGCGGCTGTTCGCCACGCTGCTTGGCAAGCGCCGCGACCTTGCCGTGCTGCTGGAGGATTCCGGGGGTGCAGAAGCCGCGATCGGCCGGCTTTATGCACAGCTCGGCCTGCCGCCGGATGCGACCCGCGAGGGCGAAATCCGCCGCCATGTCGACGGCATGGCCATTGGCGACTTGCGGCGCGCGGTGGCTGCGCTGCTGCAAGGCGGCGCCAATGACAGCAAGCTGGGTAAAAAACTGGACCAGTGGCTTGCCGCCGGCTGTCTGCCGGAGCGCTTCGAGGCGGAATGGCTGCCGGCCTTCTTCACCAAGAGCGATCCCAATAAGGCACTGGACAAGCTCGCCAGCAAGATGGCCGAGAAGATCGCTTCCGATTGCGGCGCCATCCTGCAGGCCGAGCAGCAGCGGCTGCTGGCACTGAAGCTGATCCTGAACGCCCTGACGGTTGCCGAGGCAACGGCGATGCTGCTGCGACTGGCCGAGCATATGCTGCACGCCTATGCCGAATTGAAGGCCAGGCGCGGCCTGCTCGACTACGATGACCTGATCCTGCGCAGCCGCGAACTCCTGGTCGAGCCCAGCCGCGTGCCCTGGGTGATGTTCAAGCTGGATCAGGGCATCGACCATATCCTGGTCGACGAAGCGCAGGATACCAGCCCGGATCAATGGTCGGTGGTCGCCGCGCTGGCGGAGGATTTCTTCACCGGCTTCGGCGCGCGCGACGTCAGGCGCACAATCTTCGCCGTCGGCGACGTGAAGCAATCGATCTACAGCTTTCAGGGCGCCCGCCCGCAGGCCTTCCTCGACATGCGCAAGGATTTTGCCCGCCGTGCCGAAGCAGTGGGCGAGCGGCTGCATGCCGTGCCGCTGGAAATGTCGTTCCGCTCGGCACCGGCAATCCTGCAGATGGTCGATGCCGTTTTCGAGGACGAAGCAGCACGCAAGGGTCTGACGGAGGACGGCGCCGAACTGCGTCATCGCGCCAGGCGCCGCGAAGAAGCCGGGCGCGTCGAAATCTGGCCGCCGTTTAAGCCCGATCCGGCAGCGCAGAGCGAGCCTTGGGAAGCGCCGCTCGATTATGTCGGCAAGCGCGATCCGCGCGTACGCCTGGCCGAATGCATCGCCGCCCAGATCAAGCAGTGGACGCTGCATGAGGATCTGCCCAGCGCGGGCCGCAAGGTCAGGCCGGGCGACGTGATGATCCTGGTGCGGCGGCGCAACGTCTTCTTCGAGGCGATGGTGCAGGCGCTCAAGAAAGCCGGCGTGCCTGTTGCCGGCGCCGACCGGATGAAGCTTGCCGAGCAGATCGCCGTGCTCGATCTGCTGGCGCTGGGCTCCTTCTGCCTGCTGCCGGAAGACGATCTGACTTTGGCCACGGTGCTGAAAGGCCCCTTGTTCAATTTCAGTGAGGACGATCTTTTTACGCTGTGCTGGAAACGTCAGGAGCGCCGCCTGTGGCACGAATTGCAGCGCCGGGCAGATGACAAACCGCATTGGCGTGCAGCGGTGCACGAGCTGCGGGAGATCATGGCGCGGGCCGATCTCATGCCGCCTTTTGCCTTCTATGCCGAACTGCTGGGCGCGGGCGGTGGACGGCGGCGGCTGGTGGCACGGCTAGGCGCGCAGGCCAATGAGCCAATCGACGAATTCCTTGCCGCCACGCTGAATTACGAGCGGGAAGCAACGCCAAGCCTGCAAGGCTTCCTGGCCTGGTTCCCGCGTCATGCCGGCGAGATCAAGCGAGACCTGGAACAAAGCCGCGACGAGGTGCGCGTGCTGACCGTCCATGGCGCCAAGGGACTGGAAGCACCTATCGTCATCCTGCCGGATTGCTGCGATCTGCCGCAGGAACGCAACGGCGAAGGCTTGCTATGGGGCGAAGCACCTGAGCCGCCGCGCCATCCCACTGCGGGGCCGGCGCAGACCGTGCCGCGACTTTATTGGCCGCTGCGCAAAGAAAACGACACGCCGTTGACTGCCTCAGTGCGTTTGGCGCGGCAGGAAGAACAGATGGCGGAATATCGTCGCCTGCTCTATGTGGCGCTGACCCGCGCCCGCGACCGGCTTTATGTCTGCGGTTATCTCAATGCCAAGACCGCCGAGAAAGGCCCGCCACCGCAAAGCTGGTATACGCTGATCGAAGCGGGCCTCAATCGCCTGTCGCCCATCCAGACCGTGCCGCTGCCCTGGGGCGAGGACGGCCGGCGCTATGAAACCTTTGGCGATCAGCGCGGCAAAACTGCCCCGGAATCCGAACAGAAGCCCTCGCCGCCTCTGCCCGCCTGGTGCCGCGCCCCAGCGCCGCCCGAGCCCTCGCCGCCGCGGCCGCTTAGTCCGTCGCGGCCCAGCCGCTCCGATCCGCCGCCGCTCAGTCCCACGGCGCCGGACCGCATCGCTGGCCTGGCGCGTGGACGTCTGATCCACCGCCTGCTGCAAACCCTGCCCGAGCTGCCGCCAGACGAGCGTAAGAATGCAGCGACCCGCTTCCTGGCGCTGCCGGCCCTTGGCTTGAATGGCGCCCAGCAAGCGGAGATCGCCCGCGAGGTGCTGACTGTGCTGCAGGAGCCAAGCTTCGCCGCCGTGTTCCAGCCGGGTGCACAAGTGGAAGCCCCATTGGCCGGACGGCTGGGAGAGCGCCTGGTCGTCGGACAGGTTGATCGCTTAATTGTGAACGACGATGCCATCCTTGTTGTGGATTACAAGACGAACCGCCCGCCGCCGAGCCGCGCCGAGGAGATCGATCCGGCCTATCTGGAACAGATGGCCCTCTATCGCGGCCTGCTGCAGCAGATATTTCCCGGCCGTCCGGTACACGCGGCGCTGTTATGGACTTATGCGCCGCGCCTGATGCCGCTATCATCAAGCCTCCTTGATCGGGCGCTGGGCGCTTTCACCGCAACGTGACTGGTCGGAGGCGGGCCGTTTCCCTAGCTTGAGCACCATGTCTGCAAAACGGATCACATCCTGGATACTGGCGATGGCGTTTGCGACCGGCCTCGGCAGCATCGCCATGGTGCAGAACGCCGCAGCGCAGGCCGGCCGCTCCATCATGGTGCTGGAGCTGTTCACCAGCCAGGGCTGCAACTCCTGTCCGCCCGCCGATGCGCTGATGTTCGACTGGGCCAAACAGCCTGATGTGCTGCCGCTCTCGCTGCATGTCGATTACTGGGACTATCTCGGCTGGAAGGACACTTTCGGCAAGAAAGGCCACAGCAAGCGCCAGCACGAATATGCGCAAAGCATGGGCAAGCGTCAGATCTACACGCCGCAGGTCGTGGTCGACGGCCGCTTTCAGGCGGTCGGTTCCGACCAGAATGCTGTCGCACAGGCGCTGAACAAGGCGCGCAAATCGGAGCGCGTGACCTTGCAGGCGGAATTTAGCAAAGGTGCCTGGCAGATTCTGGTCCCCGATGTTGCAGGCTGGCAAGGCGAGGCGAAGGTGCTGCTCTGCCGCTACGACCGCCGCCATGACGTCACCATCGAACGCGGCGAAAATCACGGCAAGACCATCACCTATCTGAATGTGGCACGGGCCTGGAACACCTTCGGCGAATGGAAGGGCCAGGCGGCGACCTACCGGCTGCCCGATCTCGGCGAGATCGACTGGAGCACCGAAGGCGTCGTCGTCATGTTGCAGTCGCACAATGGGCCAATTCTTGGCGCCGTGGATATCCAAGGCGCCAATTAGCCGCGCCTGCCGCAGCGGCACCGGTTGACACCTCACTGGACGAAGCCGAAGCTTTCCCAAAATCGAAGCATTGAAATCGAGTCATTGGGGACCGCGGAATGAGCGAAACCAAACCGGCTGCCCTACGGCCGTCCAGCACGGTTCTTCTGGTGCGCGATGGCGCCACCGGCCTTGAAGTCTTCATGGTGAAGCGCCACCACGCCATCGATTTCGCTTCCGGCGCGATGGTCTTTCCCGGCGGCAAGCTGGCCGAGGGCGACAGCGATCCGGTGCTGATGGGCCGCCATGCCCGGCCGGGCAAATTCGCGCCACATCTGACGCCCTTCGCCTTCGCCGCCATCCGCGAGGCCTTCGAGGAATCCGGCCTGCTGCTGGCCCGTCAGAAAGGCCAGTCGCGCCTGCTGTCGGCCGAGCAGGCCAGCGCGCTTGGCCATTGGCGCGATCCGCTCAATCGCGGCGAGAAAACCTTGCGCGACATGGCGGAAGCAGAGGGCATCGACTTTGCGCTCGATACCCTCGTGCCCTTCGCCCACTGGATCACGCCGGAGACGATGCCGAAACGCTTCGATACCTGGTTCTTCCTGGCTGCCGCGCCGGAAGGACAGATTGGCGCCCATGACGGCGGTGAATCCGTCGATTCCGCCTGGCTCGGCCCGCAGGCAGCGCTCGATGATTGGGAGGCTCAGCGGCGCACCATCGTGTTTGCGACCCGCATGCAGCTCGTGAAGCTGGCCCGCGCCAGCAACGTCGGTGCGGCTTTGGCCATGGCCGAGCAGGAGCCGATCGTCGATGTCATGCCGGTGCTGGACAGGAATGCGCCGGGAGAGCCGCATCTGCGCATCCCGGCGGAAGCCGGCTATGGCGTGACCGGCGTACCGCTCAGCCGGGTTGGCATGTAGAAGCGTCTTTTTACAGCGCCTTTTCCATCACGCGCGCGAGCCGCGCCGCAAAGCCCTGCGGATCGGCCAGCGGCTCGCCTTCCACCAGCCGAGCCTGATCGAGCAGCAATTGCGCAGCGTCCGTCAGCGCGTCGGTCGCACCCGGCTGCGTGGCCCGCGCAGCCAGCGCCTTGATCAGCGGATGCGACGGATTGATCTCCAGGATGCGTGCGCTGACACGATCGAGCTTCTGATGCAGCCGCAGCAGGCGCTCCAGATGCATGTCCATGTCGCCTTCGGCGGCGCTGAGGCAGACGGCACTGTCGGTCAGACGCTTGGATTCGCGCACATCCTTCACGGCATCGCCGAGGATCTGCTTCAAAGCAGCGATCAGCGTGCCCAGAGCCGCGCCCTCGATTTTGTCTTCCTGCGGCTTGTCGCTGGCCTCGCTCTTCACGGCATCCAGATCGTCGCCTGCCCGCGTCGCCGACTTGATCGGCTTGCCGGCATAGTCGGGCACCACCGAGAGCCAGAAATCGTCCACCGGATCGGTCAGCAGCAGCACCTCAACGCCCTTGGCGCGGAAGCCTTCCAGCTGCGGGCTGCGCTTGAGCTGTTCGATCTGGTCGCCGTTTATGACATAGATGGCGTTCTGCCCCTCCTTCATGGCGGCGATGTAGTCGTCGAGCGACACCCAGCCGTCGCGGGTGGACGAGCGGAAGCGCGCCAGCTTGAGAAGCTGATCGCGATGCTCACGATCCTCATAAAGGCCTTCCTTCAGCACGGCGCCGAAGGTTTCCCAGAATTTCGCGTAAGCCTCGGCGTCGTTCGAGGCCTTCTTCTCCAGCTCGGACAGGACACGCCGGGTGATGGCCTGGCGGATGCGCGCCACCACCGGATTGTTCTGCAGCATTTCGCGGCTGACATTGAGCGGCAGATCGGCTGAATCCACCACGCCGCGCAGGAAGCGCAGCCAGGCCGGAACCAAGTCGTCGCAGCGGTCGGTGATGAAGACCCGCCGCGCATAAAGCTTCAGTTGCGGCCTGCGCGCCGGATCGAACAAGTCGTGTGGCCGCGTGCCGGGGATGAACAGCAGCAGCGCGTAATCCAGCTTGCCTTCTGCCTTGGCGTGCAACGTCAGCCAAGGATCATCGAAGGCATGCGCCACATGATGGTAGAAATCCTTGTACTGCTGCTCGGTGATCTCGCTCTTGGCACGGGCCCAGAGCGCGCTGGCGGCATTCAGCGTCTCGCTGTTGTCGCCGTCCTGCAGCACCACCGGCAAGGCGATGTGGTCGGAATAGGTCTTGACAATGCGGCGCAGCCGCTCGGGCTCCAGGAACTCTTCCTCGCCTTCGCGCAGATGCAGGATGATCGTGGTGCCGCGGCCGGAGCGCTCGGCTTCGCCGACGGTGAACTGCCCGGAGCCGTCCGAGACCCAGTGCCAGGCCTGATCCTCGCCGGCCTTGCGGGAGATCACCTCGACCTTGCCGGCCACCATGAAGGCAGAATAGAAGCCGACGCCGAACTGGCCGATCAGCGCCATGTCCTTGGCATTGTCGCCGCTCAGGCCCGCCAGGAACTCGCCCGTGCCCGAGCGCGCGATGGTGCCGAGATTGCTGATCAGCTCGTCGCGGTTCATGCCGATGCCGTTATCGGACAGCGTCAGCGTCTTGGCTGATTTGTCGGCCTGCAGCGTGACCTTCAGATCGGTATCGCCGCCCCACAGGCTGTCATCCGTCTGGGCGGCGAAGCGCAGCTTGTCGCAGGCATCGGAGGCGTTCGAGATCAACTCGCGAAGGAAGATTTCCTTCTGGCTGTAGAGCGCATGCGTGACGATATGCAGCAGCCGCGTCACCTCGGCCTGGAATTGCATCGTCTGATCGGTCATGGCGTCAGACCTCCACGGTGGTACTCAAAACGGAGGAAATCAGCCCTCCTTCTTTTCGTCGTCCTTCTTCTCCGGCTCGATCAGATCCTTAAGCCGGCGATTCATGTCGCGGACGGTCGATTCCGGCAGCAGATAGGCCCAGCCATCCACCCGCGCCTGCGCTTCCTTGGCCTGCTTCTCGGCCTCTTCCGGTGCCAGCAGATCCTTCTGCTCGACATCCTTCTTCACCAGTGCCGGGTCGAAGGCCACCTCGAAGCGGGCCCAGGCCTTCTTGTCATTCTGCTCGTCCGGAATGGCGCGCACGACGACGCGGACGCCGTCCAGCGTGGTGATCTCCACCACCGTGGCCTTGGAGAAATCCTTGCCTTCCGCCTTGGCGACGTCGTCGAAGGTCAGCCAAGCCAGCAGGCCCGGCACGGCATTCACGTCATACTGGGACGCGATCTTCATGCCCTTCGGCATTTCTGCCGGCGTGAAATCGACACTGCTGCTTTCCGCATCCTTCTTCGGCGCACGGACCAGTTTCAGCACTTCGCCATCAGGATAGGTCACCACCGCCTCGGCGACGCGGGCGCGGTCGACCTTGACCACGTCCTTCACCAGCCACTGCACCGGATCGGCGGGCAGTTCGAGAATGCCCTGCGCCAGCCAGGCGCGCGCCTCGCCCGGCTTGCGCACATGATACTGTCCCGGCTTGCCGCCGACGGGGTAGGACTTGATCTTGCCGACGATCNCCGCCGCCATCGGCTTGGCCTCGCCATCCACCAGCCGCACCAGGATGGGGCCGGGATCGCTCTTCGCCGCCTCATCGAACGGCTTGTACTGATCCGGCTCGGAGACCTGCAGGCGATCGTAATGCTCCGGCTTGTCGGTGCGCGGCTCGACCGTCTCCAGGCCGGCAATGCCGATGGCGTTCTTGCGCACCAGTTCAGCCCGCACCGGATAATCGCCGCGGCTCGGCATCGTCCACTGATCGCCGTTGCGCTCGATGCGGAACAGCGCCTTGGAGGTCGCGATCTCCAGCGACGCGATGTCGTTGACCTTCGCCGTCAATCCGGGGAACAGCGGCTTCGGCGTGAAATCTGCCTGCGTGGCGCTGTCGCGCGAAGCGGCAACCCACCAGCCAAGGCCACCCAGGACGACCGCCGATGCCAGCAAAACGGCCCAGCCTTTATTGCGCATGTCGATCCTCCTTTCCGCCTGCCGTCAGATTTCGGCCACGCGGCGTGCGCGGCGACGGCGCCAGGCGATGCTCAGGCCGATGGCGACCAGCGCGGCCAGCAAGGGCATCAGCCCGATATTGATGAACTTCACCAGGGTCTGCAGACCTTCGATGTCGCGGTTCAGCTCGCGCTGCACGCCGCGCAGCTCGCGCCGGGTCTGCAGCAGCTCGTCGCGGAAGGTATCCAGCGCCGCCTGCTGCTCAGCCGTCAGCAAAGCATTCGACTGCTCCTGGGTCTTGGACTGCAGATCGGCAAGCTTCTTCTGGGTATCCTCCAGCTTCTGCTCAAGCTGCCGCTGGCGCGCCAGGAACTGCTGCTCGGCCTGGCGACGCAGATTGTCGATCACCTCGAACGGCCGCTGCGACCGGCCGCGGCTGCGCAGGCCGATCAGATCGCCCGAGCCCGACATGTTGTCGATCGCATTGATCAGGAAATCGGCATTGGCGGCAATCGGCACATACATGTTCTGGCCGAACATCTGCTGGCTGCGCACCCAGAAGCGGTCATCCAGCAGGTCGGCATCGGCGACCAGCAGCACGTTGATCGGCTTGCTGCTTTCCTTCACCTGCTCACCAGCCGGCACCGCGGGAGCCGCATCCTTGTTCTCCTCCCCTTCCTTCTTCTCCGGCGCCGGAGCGCCGTCGGGGAAAGCCGTCTTGGCGGGGCCGCTGATGCGCGCCGCGAGCACATAGGTCTCGCCGGTCGGCTTGAACTTCTCAGCCAGAACCTGCGGATTGGGATCGCCCTTGAGATCGGCGGTATCCATCAGCATGGCCTGGTTCGAAGACGTAATAAGCGGCGTCACCGTGGTGCTGGCGCCATCGATCCTGCGGATCGAGCCCATCGAGGCCGTGTTGATCTGCGTCAGCTCGGCCGTGACCACATCGTCGCGGCTCATCTGCTCGCTGGAGATCGCCAGCCAGGGCAGGTAATCGACCACGGCCGCGGGACCGCTGCGTCCGGTCTGGACGCGCTGCGCCAGCGCCAGGTCGGCGACGTATTTGTCAGCCTCGACCTCGACGCCCCAGGCCTTGAACAGATCGGGCAGCAGCGAGCTCTGCTCGCCGCCCGGCATCGGCTGGCCGGTCATCGGATTCGGCATTGCCGCCATGGTTTCCGAATAGGGATCGGCGAAGACGATCAGGCGGCCGCCCTTGAGCACATACTGATCGATGGCGTACTGCGCCTGCGGCGACAGATCCTTCGGATGCGCCAGGATCAGCACGCTAAGCTTGTCATTGATCTCCTCGGGCTTCGATGCTTCCAGCATCTTCACTTCGAAGAACTGCTTGATCTGATCGAGGATCAGATAGGGCTGCGACTGCCCGCGCATCGCCGCCATGATGCCGCCCGGACCGTATTCCAGCGGCAGCGAGCCGAGGATGCCGACCACCGGCTTGGTCGGATTGCTCAAGCCGTAGATCAGCTTGGTCAGGTCATATTCCAGGAACTGCTCCTTCTCCGCCTGGAAGAAGGGAATCGTCTGCTGCTGGTCCAGCGTGTTGCTGCCGACCAGACCGAAATAGAACTGCCCGCCCGGCAGGTTGGCCGCCTGCAGCCCGGCCTGCACTGCGCGATCCTCGGCTTCGGTGAACGGCTCGGGGTCGATCACCTCAAGGCGGATCTTGCCATCGGCCAGCGCCGCATAGCGCTCCAGCAGCTCACGCACCCGCAGGCCGTATTGCCGCAGTTGCGGCGCAGCGGAGGCCAGCTTCTCGGAGAAGAAGAAGCGCAGCGTGATCGGTTCCGGAATCTGCTTCAGCACGTTGCGCGTGCCATCGGACAGCGTGTAGAGCCGCGCTTCCGTCAGGTCGACACGCGCGTTGCGCAATCCCTGGTTCGACAGGATGTTGACGGCAAAGAAGATGGCGAAGGCGGCGATCAGCCCGGTGCCGGTGAGAAACGCTTTGCTGCCGGTTTTCATGATGCAGTCTCAGCCCGCTTTCTTGAAATCGACGACAACGGCATTGGCATAGAGCCACACGACGATCAGCGACAGGAAGAAGATCACGTCGCGCAGATCGATCACGCCGTCGGTGATGGCGTTGAAATGGCCCAGGAAGCTGAAGGAGGCGATCGTGTCGACGATCAGACCGGGCGCCCAGCCCTGGAAGAAATTCAGCACCATCGGCGCGCCCGAAACCGTGAAAATGAAGCAGATCAGGACGCTGATCACAAAGGCGATCACCTGATTGCGGGTCAGGGCGCTGATGCAGCTGCCGATCGCCAGATAGGCGCCGGCCATCAGGAAGCTGCCGACATAGCCAGCCAGGATCACGCCGTTATCGGGCGTGCCAAGCCAGTTGACCGTGATCCAGAGCGGAAAGGTCAGCGCCAGCGCGATGCCTGCAAAAACCCAGGCGGCGACGAACTTGCCCAGCACCGCGGCCCAGAGCGGGATCGGCAGGGTCAGCAGCAGTTCGATGGTGCCCGACTTGCGCTCCTCGGCCCAGAGCCGCATTGCGATGGCAGGCAGGAAGAACAGGTAAAGCCAGGGATGAAACAGGAAGAAGGCCTTCAGATCGGCCTGGCCGCGCTCGAAGAACTGGCCGAGATAGAAAGTGAAGATTCCGGCCGTGAACAGGAAGACCACGATGAAGACATAGGCCACGGGCGTGGCGAAATAGCCGGAGAGTTCGCGACGAAGAACGGCGAGCATAGGCTTCATGGCTAATGATCCGATCAGGCGGCGCGCGCGAGCGCGGCGGCTTGGGTGATCTGGCGGAAGGCGGCGTCGAGCTTGCCGGGGCCGGCGATGATGTCGCCGATGCGCCAGCCGGCAGCACCGTCTGGCCGGCCCTCGGCCACGACACGGCCGCGGGCGATGATGATGGCGCGGCTGCAGACCGCTTCCACCTCTTCCAGGATATGGGTGGAGATGATGATCGCCTTGTCGCGCGCCATCGTCTGGATCAGCTGCCGCACTTCGTGCTTCTGGTTCGGATCCAGACCGTCAGTCGGCTCGTCCAGCACCAGCACCGGCGGATCATGCAGGATCGCCTGCGCCAGGCCGACGCGGCGCTTGTAGCCCTTCGACAGGGTGTCGATCGGCTGGTCCAGCACATCCTTGATGTTGACCTGGTCGACCACCTTCTCGATGCGCAACCAGCGGTCCTTGCCGGTCAGGCCACGCACATCGGCGATGAAGTCGAGAAAGCCGCGTGGCGTCATGTCGGCATAGGTCGGCGCGCCTTCGGGCAGATAACCGATGCAGGTCTTGGCGGCCTGCGGATTGGCCTCAACGTCATGACCCATGACCGATATACTGCCAGAAGTAGGGCTTAGGAATCCGCACAACATCTTCATGGTTGTGGATTTCCCCGCCCCGTTAGGTCCGAGAAAGCCGAGCACTTCGCCTTTCGCGACCGTGAAACTGATATTGTCGACAGCGGTGAACGGACCGAATTGCTTGACCAGATTCTTTATGTCGATCATCGTTTTGCGTCGTCTCCTGCCTGTCCCCCGTCAGCGCCGTTCCGACGGCGCCCGCTAGATAAGGGTTTACCTGCCCATGGTTCAAGCCCTCCTGATGCGATTTTGCCGGAAAGGCTGGAATCCGCTTTCTCGCGGCCTCAATCGGGGCCTTTTCTGATCCGCCATGCCCCGTCAGCCTGCCATGGACCGCGAATCGCTTCCGTCCCCTGTTTCGCCCTGCGTGAGGATCTGTCAGATCGACCGCCGGACCGGCTGGTGCCTGGGCTGCTATCGCACCGGCGAAGAGATCGGCGCCTGGCCGGGCCTGGACGACAGCGGCAAGCGCGCCTTGCTGGCCCGCATCGCCGCGCGCCGGCAGGGCCTTAGGTAGCGTAAAACCTGCTCGATGCCGCAATTCCTGCTCAAGCGCCTCCTCACGCTGATCGCGACGCTGATCGCGACATCGATCATCGTTTTTCTGGTGCTGGAAATCCTGCCCGGCGATCCGGCACTGCTGGTGCTGGGCATCGATGCGACCGACGAGCAGCTTGCGGTCTTCCGCCAGCAATACGGCCTCGATAGGCCGATCCTGGAACGCTACACCGACTGGATCGGCAATCTGCTGGTTGGCGATTTCGGAATTTCCTATGCCTACAAGACGCCGGTCTGGCAGATGATCGCCGATCGCTTGCCGCTGACCTATCCGCTGACGCTGATGGCCATGCTGCTGACCATCCTGCTGGCCTTGGGGCTTGGCGTCTTTGCGGCCGCGCGCCACAACAAGCCGGCCGATGTCATCGTCATGGGCATCAGCCAGCTTGGCATCTCGATACCGAATTTCTGGTTCGGCCTGCTGCTGATCCTGCTGTTTGCCGTCAATCTCGGCTGGCTGTCGGCCGGTGGCTTTCCCGGCTGGGCCGACGGTCTGGGCCCGGGCCTGCAAAGCCTGATCCTGCCCAGCATCGCGCTGGCCGCCGTGCAGGCCGCGATTCTGGCCCGCATCACGCGCTCCTCGGTCCTGGAAGTGCTGCGCGAGGATTTCGTGCGCACGGCGCGCGCGAAAGGCTTGAGCCGCCATGCGGTGCTGTGGCGCCATGTGCTGCGCAACGCGCTGATCCCCGTTGTCACCATGATCGGCCTGCAATTCGGCAATCTTTTGGCCGGCGCCATCGTGGTCGAGCAGGTCTTCTCGCTGCCCGGCCTCGGACGGCTGATCTTCCAGGCAATCAACAACCGTGATATCGAGGTGGTGAAAGCCGCCGTTGTGCTGCTGGCCTTCACCGTGGTGACCGTCAATTTCATCGTCGATGTCCTTTATGCGGTGATCGATCCGCGCCTGAAGGCCCGCGATGTTTGACCGCGCTGGCTTTCTGCGCCGCGCCCTGCGGCATCGCAGCTTTGCCTTCGGCGGCCTGCTGACCGCCATCGTCGTCGGCATGGCGCTGCTGTCGCTCTTCTGGACGCCCTATTCCACCACGGCCATCAACATCCGCCGCCGCCTGGCGCCGCCATCGGCCGAGCACTGGCTTGGCACCGACGCCTTCGGACGCGACGTGCTGTCGCTCATCCTTGCCGGTGCGCAGAATTCGCTTTTCGTCGCCATCGTGTCGGTCGGCATCGGCCTGCTGCTGGGCAGCGCACTTGGCCTGCTGGCCTCGGCCAGGCGCGGCTGGATCGAAGAGCTGGTGATGCGCATGGCGGATTTCACCTATGCCTTCCCGGCGATCCTGTCGGCGATCATGTTCGCTGCCATTCTCGGGCCGCGGACGATCAACTCGATCATCGCCATCGCGATCTTCAACATTCCGGTCTTTGCCCGCGTCGTGCGTGCTTCAGCCAACGCGATCTGGGCGCGCGACTTCATCCTTGCGGCGCGCTCGGCCGGCAAGGGCCTCTTCCGCATCACCATCGAACATGTGCTGCCGAACATCCTGGCGGTGATCGTCGTGCAGGCGACCATCCAGTTCGCGCTGGCGATTCTGGCCGAAGCGGCCCTGTCCTATCTCGGTCTCGGCACCCAGCCGCCGACGCCCTCCTGGGGCCGCATGCTGAACGACGCCCAGACCTACGTCTTCCGCGCCCCCTTGCTCAGCGTGTTTCCCGGCCTCGCTATCGCGATCTCGGTGCTTGGCCTCAATCTTCTGGGCGATGGCCTGCGCGATCTGACCGATCCGCGCCTGGCGCGGCAAAGGTAAAGCCATGACAGCGCTGCTTTCCGTCCGCGATCTGCGCGTCGCCCTGCCGACCAACCGGGGCGCAACCGAAATCGTCCGCGGCCTCAGCTTTGACCTCAACAAGGGTGAAACGCTTGGCATCGTCGGCGAGTCCGGCTGCGGCAAGTCGATGACTGCTCTGGCTTTGATGGGCCTCCTGCCCGAGGGCGCGGAAACGGCAGGCGAGGTTTCCTACCAGGGCGAGAATCTGCTGCGCGCCAGCGAGAAGCGGCTGTGCGATCTGCGCGGCAACCGCCTGGCGATGATCTTCCAGGAGCCGATGACTTCGCTCAATCCGCTGCATCGCATCGGCGACCAGGTCGCCGAGCCCTTAACCCTGCATGCGGGCCTGAGCCGCCGCCAGGCCAAGGAGCGTGCCGTCGAATTGCTGGATCGCGTCGGAATCCCCGATCCGCGGTCGCGGCTGGATGCCTATCCGCATCAGCTGTCCGGCGGTCAGCGCCAGCGCGTGATGATCGCCATGGCGCTCGCCTGCGGGCCCGACATCCTGATTGCCGATGAGCCGACCACGGCTTTGGATGTCACCATCCAGGGCCAGATCCTCGATCTGATCCGCCAGATTGTGGACGATACCGGCATGGCGCTGATCCTGATCAGCCACGATCTTGGCGTCATTGCCGAGACCGTGGATCGCGTGCTGGTCATGTATGCCGGACGTGCCGTCGAGGCCGGCCCGGTGCATGCGGTCTTTTCCGATCTGGCGCATCCTTATGCCCGCGGCCTGTTCGCCGCCATGCCGCGCCTTGATCGCGCGCTGGCCGAGCGTGCCTATCCGCGCCCGCCGCTGCCGACCATTCCGGGTATCGTGCCCGATCTGCATGATCTGGGCCCGGCCTGCGCCTTTGCTGATCGCTGCAGCCTGTCCGAGCCGCGCTGCCGCGAGAAAATGCCGCCCGAGGTCTTTGTCTCGCCCGAGCATTGGGCGGAATGCTGGCGCACCGATGAAGCGCGGAGACGACTGCCGTGACCGCGCCGCTGGTTCAGCTTCAGGACCTCCACAAGTCCTATCCTTTGCCGCGCACAACGCCGTTTTCGCCGCCGCCGCGCATCCATGCCGTCAACGGCGTCACGCTCGACATCCAGGCTGGCGAGAGCCTTGGCGTGGTGGGCGAGTCCGGCTGCGGGAAGTCGACCCTGGCACGGCTGGTGATGGCTCTGGAGCCGCCCGATAGCGGCCGCATGCTGTTTGCTGGGCGGGATCTCAATGCGTTGACGCCCGCCGAACTGCGCAAGGCGCGGCGCGATTTCCAGATGGTGTTTCAGGACCCATACGGATCGCTCGATCCGAGGCTGACGGTCGAGCGCATCGTGGCAGAACCGCTCGATGTCTTGGAGCGCCTGAGCCGCAGCGACCGCCATCTCCGCATTGCCGATGCGCTGGCTGCTGTGGGCTTGCGCGAAGGCGACATGCGCAAATATCCGCATGAATTCTCCGGCGGCCAGCGCCAGCGCATCGCCATTGCCCGCGCGCTGATCACGCGCCCCAAGCTGATCGTTGCCGACGAGGCGGTGTCGGCGCTGGATGTCTCGGTGCAGGCGCAGGTGCTGAACCTGATGGCGGATCTGCAGCGCCGCTTCGGCATCACCTATCTGTTCATCAGCCACAACCTGGCGGTGGTCGATCATCTCTGCGCGCGGCTGGCGGTGATGTATCTCGGCCGCATTGTGGAAACCGGCCCCACGGCAGCGATCTTCGCGCAGCCCGCGCATCCCTATACCCAGGCTCTGATAGCGGCCCTGCCCCGCCCGGTTCCGCCGCCGCCGGGACAGCGGCGCCGACATTCCCTGCTGCAGGGCAATCCGCCGAACCAGGCAATCTTGCCGCCCGGCTGCGCGCTGGCCGAGCGCTGCCGCTATGCCGATGCAAGATGCCGGACAGACGCGCCGGTATTGCGCTCTTTAAGCGATGGACGCGATGTTGCCTGCCACAAGGCGGAAGAAGTCGCGACTATGAGCGCGGCCGTTCAATCGGTCTGAGCGTGTAGCCGCGTTCGCGCATGCAGTAGTCGACGAATTCGTATTCCCGCGGTCCCCGCATGAAGTAGGACGGCGACTGCACGGAATGGAAAGGCGGCCCCCAGCCGAAGCCGGTGCCGGTATAAGGCGGGTAAAGCTGATGCGTCGCCTGACTTTCATCCAGCGCCTGCCAGTAGGCCTTTTCCCTGCATTCCTTCTCGTCGGCGGCGATTTGCGCAGGCGAGGTATCCGTGCGCGCCCATTCGGTCGAAGCCGCACAGCCGCCCAGCACCAGCAGAGCAAAAGCGCACAGAACCCGTCTCATCATTCCACCGGGACCAGTTTATAGCCGCGCTGTTCCATGCAGTAGACGGCCAGTTCGTACTGACGGGGACCGCGGCGGCTGTAGGATGCCACCGGCCCGCTGCCGCCGTCCTCGCCGCCGCCATCCAGGATGAATTGCGTGTCGCGATAGGGCGGATATTTCGGGCCCGAGGCAAAGCTTTCATCCAGCGCCTGCTCGGCCGCGATCTCTTCGCAGTTCTTCTCATCGGCCAAACGCTGCGCATCCGCGGTATCCGGCCGCGACCATCGTGTCGCCGGCGCGCAGGCCGCCACCATCAGCAGGCACACCAATGCAAGCTTATTCATGCTCCTGATCATGCGAGAGACACTCACGATGGCGGCACCGGCGTCAGACTGTAGCCGCGCGCCCGCAGGCAGAAGGAGCGCAATTCATGCTCGCGCTGCATCCGCGACATGAAGGGATCGTCGAACGGGCCATAGGAGTAGCGGCGGTAGCGGGGAAAGCCGTAGGGCGACCAGGGATAATAGGCAAACGGCATGCTGTAGCTTTCGCGGAACGCCTGGTCGCGCGCAAGCCTGGCGCATTCGGCCGTATCGGCCTCCGCCTCCATCATGGAGACATTGGGCTTGGTCCATTCCATCTGCGGCCCGCAGCCGGCAAGGGTCAATACGACGGCGAGCGGCGATATCCGAAGCATGACATCCCTCCACCGGCAACCCAGCGGGGCAATCATTCACCTGATCCGCATTCAAATAGATCGCGACACAGGTGCGATCTAGATTTTTCCGCGATTGCGGCGGAATAAAGACGCAAGGCCTGTTCTTCTAGGGGCTATTCCTATTCCTGGCAGGGAAAGGCATCCGCCAGCGCCATACGGACCGCCTGCATGGCGTCCAGCTCCATCTGATCGGCGTTGTCCCGCGCCCATTCGACATATTGCTGCTGCAGCAATCCTGCCGGGGCTTCGTGCGGCGCGCAGAACCAGGTCAGTTCCTTGCCGTCGGCGACGATCAGCTCATACATCGCCACGGCCCCCTGCAGATAGCGCTGGCAGCCAGCCAGAAGCGGACTGCCCTCGCCGGACTCGCAGGATGCCGCCAGATCCTTGGCCAGAAACCGCGGCGGCGGAGTGAGATCATCCGACATCGTCTGCGCCAGCACAGGCGACGCAATCAGGGTAGCCGCAAACAGCAGAAAAGCAGATAGGCGCATCACACGATCTCGTTCTCGACAGGCTCGCCGCCCAATTGGCGGAAAATGGCATGCATGGCTGAAGCGGCGGCTTCCAGCCGCCCGGCATCGGTAGACCGCAGCACGATGGCGGTGGAGGCCTTGCCGCCCCGGAAAGCCGGATAGGAGCCCATATCGACATCGGGATAGGTCTGCTGCAGCGCGCCCAGCGATTCCGCTACCGCGCCTTCCGGCACCTGGGCGACAATCGTGCGCGACAGCAGGCGATCCCCACCGACCAGCGTCGGCGCGACGCTGGCGACCATCGCCTGGAAAATCGCCGGCACGCCGGCCATCACCATGACATTGCCGATGCGAAAGCCCGGCGCGGCCGATACCGGGTTGTCGATCAGCGTCGCCGTATCGGGGACCCGCGCCATGCGCAGCCGCGCGGCATTCAGCATGCCGGGCTCGTAATGCGCTTCCAGACGGCGGCGGGCTTCCGGATGGATGTCGATGCCCACGCCAAAGGCCTTGGCGATGCTGTCGGCGGTGATGTCGTCATGGGTCGGCCCGATGCCGCCGGAGGTGAAGACGTAGTCATAACGGCTGCGCAGCTCGTTCACGGCAGCGACGATCATCGCCTCGATATCGGGCACCACGCGGGCTTCCATCAGCCGGATGCCCAGCTCGGTCAGCCGGCCCGACAGATAATGCATGTTGGCATCGCGCGTGCGGCCCGAAAGGATTTCGTTGCCGATGACCAGCATCGCCGCAGTGACGATCTTCGGCTGCCTGGTCTCGGCGTTGGGAGGCGTTTCCGTCATGGGGAGGAAATAGCACGCACAACGCGGGCAAGCCAGCACCCGATTAGCGCGATACGACCATTGCCGCCTCTACTTCCGGCTTGTATAGGCGGCGGATGGACTTCCCTGCCCCTTTGACCCCTGCGATCCTTTTGCGCCGCTACAAGCGGTTTCTGGCCGATGTCCGGTTCGATGACGGCCACGAGGAAACCGTGCATTGCCCCAATCCGGGCGCCATGCTGGGCCTGACGGAACCGGGCAGCCGGGTCTGGTTAAAACCCGGCAGGGGCAAGCTCAACTGGGGCTGGGTGCTGGCCGAGGCCGACGGCAGCTTGATCGGCATCGATACCGGGCTGCCCAACCGCCTCACCGCCGAAGCCCTGGCGGCCGGCCGCATTGCAGAACTGACCGGATATCACTTGCATCGGCCGGAAGTTGCCTATGGCGCCCACAGCCGGGTGGATTTCCTGCTGAGCGCCGAGGGCAAGCCCGACTGCTATCTCGAAGTGAAGAATGTCCATCTCAGCCGCCAGCCGGGTTTGGCGGAATTCCCCGATTGCGTCACCGAGCGCGGCGCCAAGCATCTGCGCGAGCTCGCGGCGATGGTCGCCGCCGGCAAGCGGGCCGTCATGCTGTTCGTGGTACAGCGCAGCGATTGCAGCCATTTTCGCATCGCCGCCGACTGCGATCCCGGCTACGCCGCGGCCTTCAGGGAGGCTAGGAATAGCGGGGTCGAGGCGCTATGTTACGCCTGCAACGTCAGCCCGGCCGGGATCAGTATTGCGCGGCCGCTGGTTTTGGACTCGTAACTCACTGGAATAGAACGTTGAATCAAGATTTTGCTCCTATCGTCGATACTGGCGACGAGGACGAGGATTTCCGTCCCGGCGCAATCCGCCTGCACAAGCCGGAGGATTTCGAGGGCATGCGCCGGGCCGGCCGGCTGGCCGCGGAGACGCTGGATTTCATCACCCCCTATGTCGTGCCGGGCGTGACCACCGGCGAGCTCGACGAGCTGTGCCACAAATTCATCGTCGAGCATGGCGCCGTGCCCGCGCCGCTCGGCTATCGCGGCTATCCGAAATCGATCTGCACCTCTGTCAACCACGTCGTCTGCCATGGCATTCCCGGCGATAAGGTGCTGGAAGACGGCGACATCATGAATATCGACGTCACCGTCATCCTGGACGGCTGGCATGGCGATACCAGCCGCATGTTTTTGCTGGGCGATGTCGGCGTGAAGGGCCGCCGCCTGTGCGAGATCACCTACGAAGCCATGATGCGCGGCATCGAAGTGGTGAAGCCCGGCGCCACCACGGGCGATATCGGCTACGCCATTCAGAAATTCGTCGAGAAGGAGCGCTTCTCGGTGGTTCGCGATTTCTGCGGCCATGGCCTTGGCCGCATTTTCCACGAGCCGCCGAACATTCTGCATTACGGCGAACCGGGCACCGGCGTGCCGCTGAAGCCCGGCATGTTCTTCACCATCGAGCCGATGGTAAATGCCGGCAAGTGGCAGGTGAAACTGCTGTCAGACGGCTGGACGGCGGTCACCAAGGACCGTTCGCTCTCGGCGCAGTTCGAGCATTCGATCGGTGTGACCGAAACCGGCTACGAGATCTTCACCCTTTCCCCTAAGGGCTGGCACAAGCCGCCCTATCTGTGATCCCGCATTCCAGTCTCATGCTGCCTGCTGAGGGCTGGCGAAGCAGCCGCGCTTTGCCAGCCTTTCGCCAGTCTCTCCCAGCACATCGACCAGCTTGCGCAGGCGCTGCCCTTCCGCAGTGAGGGAATATTCCACCTTCACCGGCACCTGCGGATAGACGGTCCGCTTCACCAGCCCAGCCTCTTCCAATGCGCGCAGATCCAGCGTCAGCATGCGCTGCGATATGCCGGTCATCAGACGACGCAGCTCGTTGAACCGCTTCGGCCCTTCCAGCAGGTAATACACCAGCACGATGCGCCAGCGTCCGCCCAGCAGGCGCATGGCATCTTCGACAGGACAACCAGAAACGCTTTCCTTCATGCGGAGTCCCCTTAAGTCAGCCGGTTCATCCCGGTATAATTTTTGTACCAACGTCACAAAATAGTGCCTTCTTCACAAAAGAAAGCACCTTCTTCATCTTCTGCGCAGCCGGCCGGCATTCGGACAAACGCAGAAGAGGATCTGACGCAAATGGAACCCGTACTTTTCTACGGCATCCCGCATGGCTGCTCGTTCGGCTCCATCGTGGCGCTGGAATGGCTCGGCCAGCCCTATCGGCTTTGCCGCATCGACATGATCAACAAGGATGCGCGCTATGCCCGCTTCAACCCCCTGGAGGAAACACCGGCGCTGCTGCTGGAGAATGGCGAAACGCTGACCGAGAGCCTCGCCATCCTGCTCCACATCGCCGCGCGCGGGCCTGAGCGCAGGCTGGGCGTGACAGGTGGCCCGGCTGGCGACCGGCTGAACCAGATGCTGGCCTATCTGCATACCAGCATGCACGGCGCCTTCGCGCCGGCCTGGGCTGCCTATAAGCTCGAGGATAACGATCCGCTCAGCGCTCGCCTGCGCGAGATGGCGCGCGAAAGCGCTGCCGAATGCTACGCATATCTGCAGTCGATCCTCGCCAAGCGGGACTGGCTACTGGGCGAAAGCCGCAGCATTGCCGATGCCTATCTTGCCGGCATCGCCCGCTGGGGCGAAGACCTGAACCTGTTCGATCTGCAAAAGGATTATCCAGCGCTCTACAGCTATCTGCAAAAGCTAAAGGCCGATCCGGCTGTTGCCTTCGCCCATGCCATCGAAGATGGCAAGCCGGCACAGACCAGCGGGCAGTTCCTCGGCCATGTCGCGATTGGCGAGCTGCTCTCGGCTGTGGCTGCCTGACATGGGCTGAATTTCGCGGTGCCGCCGGCAGACGGCGGCACCGCCACATGCAGCATATCCGCCCGCGCCATCTTGATCATTGCAGCTGGCCGCCATGCTTCAGCCCGCAGGCCGTGAATGGCATTGGATCAGGAAAGCATCTGCCAATCCGGTGACCGTTCTACAAAGGCATCGATACCGTAATCAGGATATGAAATACCCATGATATCGGCCAGATGCCGGGATCTGGCATCGATGACGCCGAGTATGCGGCTGGCATGAAACCGCGACACGTCGATTTCTCTCGATAGTGTGATGGCGATAGGTGTCGCTTTGCTCACCAGTTTGTTGACCGTCTTCGCAAGCAGCTTCCAGCCGATCGTTGTTTCCTTCGCAAAGGCCTCAAGGTCCGCCTTTGCAATCTCGTCTGGATTGGCCGTGCCTCCGATCTTCTGGGCCATGTCGTGATTGTAGTCCGGATAAAGCTTTACACACAGAATGTCGTAAATCGGTGCAAGCGACGGGTACTTTGAGCCCTGCTGGTAGACGAGAGAGAAATTCTTGGCGTGCGCATCCGAATTGCCGCAAAGAAGGTTTGCGATCAACGCCTCGAGCAGCGTCTGCCGTGTGCTGGCGGGCACGGCCGTGTGTTCAGCGACCTCGAATATGCGCTGCAATGTCGGCCCCCCTCTATGCTCGTATTTGGCATACGAAGTGCAGCCGAGCGCTTGGCAGAAGTCCTCCTGATGCAACCTGCTGACCTCCAGCCCATTCCCCTGGCTGACGATCTTCCGGTCATAGCGGTCAACGATCAGGGCATCGAGCTGCGTGCCATCTGCTGCCATGAAGCGGCGCTTCTGGAAGTTTACGGTCGGGATGCCGAGCCGCTTTAACAAAGACAGACAGAAGTATTCATTGTCGACTCCGTTGGGAAACTGACGATCGGAAACCTTGATCAGATGGGTGGTTGCCGCTCCGTTGCGCGGCATGTAGAAAGCACCGTTGCGATCCATGGCAACGGCAATCTTGCCCTGCACGCCGGCAAGCGACGGCTTCTCTTTCTGATCAGCGGGCATGCCCTGCTCAAGGCGCCGCAGGCTTTGGATCAGTGTCTCTTCATCGAGCGGATCGTAGTCATCAGGCAGAAGCGCCGGACGCTTGACAGGCCTCTCGCCAGGACGGACGAGCGAGACCGCGCCGGCACAGTCCTTCCCGATCAGGCCGAGAATGCCGATGACGTCATTAGCAGTGGTGCCAGCCCGTGCAGCCTCCTGATCCCGGCGCCTGCCCTCGGGCAGCAGGTTTTCGAAATACGGCCGAGCACCGACGTCGTCGTAGGGCTGCTCGCGCAGCGGCAGACACAATGACAGCTGAATCTTGTCGGCGCGCTGCAGATAGTCCGGATCATAGGTGAACGCGATTTCGCCTGGAGTCTTGCCTGCCTGACGAAGCAGGCCAACCGGCCTGTCGAAAGGCTCCAGATATACCTCCAGCATCGTGGCCGGCTTATCCATGATCGATCATCAATCAGTGTAGAGGCGAATGCCGACGGCTTCGGCCACGCGCACGGCCAGGTCAAACTCGACGCTAGGCTTTCCGCTCTCCAGCTCGCTGATGAACCGGGTTCCGCAGCCGCACAAACCCGCAAGTGTCGCCTGCGTCATTTTGATTGACTTGCGCGCCTGGCGCACCAGCCCACCCAGGTCCCTGGCAGACCGGATCTGATGATTCCCGATCGGTATGGAAGCTTTGGTCATAGGAGGCCGCTCGCCAATTATTCCCGAGCGGGAATATTAAGCGTCGAGTAGAACCGGCGCAACCGATATATTACCGATCGGTAATAAAAGCTTCTTTGATAGCCGGTCGAGCAATATTTATTCCTGAACGGGAATATTAAACGGTTTAAGACGCTCGCTGCCGGATTTATTCCCGTTCGGGAATAAGCTGCCGCTGACAAGTATTAAACCAAACCCGAGTTCTAGAGGTTCCTCAGTATCCCGAACCTGCTCGCTGGCCAGAGGATCGCCGCCGCCCAACAGGATATCGCGTTCGGTTGACGAAGAGGCAGCCCTGGATCACTTTCAGCCTTACCGAGGGGGGCGCCGCTAGGGCGCTGAGATTCGGCCGGCTGCATCTGCAGCAACGCCGTGACCC
>Ga0065721_10049275_pt1 | contig 39499 bp, 41 predicted proteins | sample Mesricmetagenome_FD_59108 | JGI IMG/M metagenome (GOLD analysis project Ga0065721, IMG submission 59108) | Mesophilic microbial community from rice straw/compost enrichment Sample: eDNA_1 v2 (version 2) | ecosystem: Engineered > Solid waste > Grass > Composting > Bioreactor | place: USA: Davis... | reverse complement strand
GCGACCTTAGAGCGCGGGTTAAACCGTCCAAATGGAGCTGTAAGTTCATGAGCGACCTTAGAGCGCAAGTTAAGCCATCCAAATGGAGCTGTAAGTTCATGAGCGACCTTAAAGCGCGGGTTAAACCGTCCAAATGGAGCTGTAAGTTCATGAGCGACCTTAGAGCACGGGTTAAACCCATCCAAATGGAGCTGTAGGTTCATGAGCGACCTTAGAGCGCGGGTTAAACCGTCCAAATGGAGCTGTAAGTTCATGAGCGACCTTAGAGCGCAAGTTAAGCCATCCAAATGGAGCTGTAAGTTCATGAGCGACCTTAGAGTGCCGGTTAAGCCGTCCAAACGGTGCTGTAAGTTCACGAACGACCATAAAGCGAGATTTGAGCATAAGACATGTCTATGCAAGTTCACAAACGACCTTATAAGCTGCCAGCAGCAGATCGGTCGACAGTCCCCAAGCGCGCCGTTCAGAACGGCGTGTAAAAATCTTGCGTGTAATAGTACTTATATTTGCCCCCGAGGGCGACTCCCGTTCCCATCCGTTCCAGCTTAGTGCTTAAGATCGATTTGCGGTGCTCCTCCGAGTTCAGGAGCGCGTAATGCGCCAGCATGCTGTCGGCGAATCCCGCGGCAATGTTTTCCGAAGCGGAGCGGTATTCGATGCCCTGCGCTTCCATTCGGTCGAACGGCGTCGACCCGCCGGGACTTTGGTGATTGAAGTAGCTTCGGTCGCGCATGTCTTCGCTGTGCTTGCGGGCGGCGGCGGCGGCTTTCGCGTCCCATTCAAACGGTGCGATGCCGCGGGCGGCTCGTTCCGCATTCGTCAGGTCGAATAATTGGCGTTCGAGCGCGCTGCGCAGCTCCGGGCTGTGGGAACGACTCTTCTTCGCCGCCGCCGTATCTTGAACGAGCATGGCGGCCAGCTTATTTTGCTCCATCGTATCGAGAAACAAGGTCGTTCTGTCGCCGTTCAGCTCGTAGGTCGCATATTCGGCTTTGGTCTGCTTCAGCTTGTCGGCGTTCAGGGATCGTCGCGCCTCCGCCAACGGCGTACCGAGACGAAGGCGGTCACGGCTCGTCCAGCTGTCCGGGTCCGCGGAATAGAGCGCGACGATTCGCCGCTTGCTGACGCCGAACATCGCAAACCGACCGTAATCTCGGGAATAGACGTACCAATCGTAATCGTATTCGCTCTTGTCGATCCGCGACGGTTCGCCCAGCAAATAAAGAAGCTTGTCGACATGGTCGCGCAGCGATATGCCATGCAGAGCAGTATCCGGCAACTGTACGGCTGCCGTCGACAGCTCCGGCAAGGCCGCCTTCAGCCGGTAAATCATCGCCAGCGCCTCTGCGCGCGTCAGGAAGCCGTTCGGCGCAAAACCTTCCGCGCCGCTCCCGCTGCTTCTGCCCTTGGCAATGCCCGTTCGAAGCAGCCATTCGATCGCCTCGTCTTCGTTCATCGGGGTTCCGTTGGCGGCAACGGCGGTCAGACGGGCGGCTTGCCCGCGCCTGAAGCCCGCGGCTTCATCGTGAAACGTCAACGGCCACCCCCGTTCGAAGGCCCGGTCATAATAGGAGGCTTTCCAGCTTTCTGATGGCTCCCGGCGGGGGGCGGCATCCCCGTAAGCTCGCAGCAGCAGCGCGAGATACTCCGCTTCGGAGACGGGCTTGTCGGGACGGAACGTCCCGTCGCCGTAGCCGCCGGCCAAGCCGTCTTCAAGCGCTTTGGCGACGAGCGGCGCCGCCCAGTGGCCGGCCATATCCGTAAACGAGCGGCTGCCGGCGTCGGCGCTTGGGGGGAGCGGAGCCGCGATCAGCGAGGCTGCAAGGGCAAGCGGGAGCAGCCGTCCCGCCGCCGCAAGGGCCGATTTTTTTCGGCGGGACAATGGGTATGGCGGCATAATAACCTCCGATTTTGTCAGGCTTGTCAGATTAAGTATACTAGATTTAGAAATTGCGAAAACGTATTGATTTAAGCCTACAGGTATGGTAAAATTTCTAATGTTGTTTGTAAAGTGGGGCGGTCCGCTATAAGCAGAGAAGAAGTCCGAGGGGCTTTGGAGCTTATAAGAACGTCTATCGCGGAAGGAGTGAAATTCAATGAATATCGTACAAGCCATTACTCAAGAGCAGCTTCGTACCGACCTGCCAAGCTTTCGCCCTGGCGATACGCTGAAGGTCTACGTCAAAGTTATTGAGGGATCGCGCGAACGGATTCAGCTGTTCGAGGGCGTCGTCATCAAGCGCCGCGGCGGCGGAATCAGCGAAACGTTCACCGTGCGCAAAATCTCCTACGGCGTCGGCGTGGAAAGAACATTCCCGCTTCATTCGCCGAAAATCGACAAAATCGAAGTGGCTCGCCGCGGTAAAGTACGCCGTGCGAAGCTTTATTACCTTCGCAGCCTGCGCGGTAAAGCTGCTAGAATTAAAGAGATTCGTTAAGATGAACACGACAAGAGGGGCTTGCTTTCAAGCTCCTTTTCGTTTTTCCAAACATAAATTTCCAGTAAAGTGAGGGCGGCATCCATGGATTCCCAACATCGCAACGAATACGAAAGCCCGGAAGTAGAGCGGACGGATCGGGCGGATACGGCTGCCGACCGCGCAAACGAATGGCCCGACCGCGCTTCCGTCCACGGTTCTTCCGGGGCCCGCAAAAAAGGCGGGGCGTACAAGGAAATCGTGGAGTGGATCAAGGCGCTGGTCATAGCCGTCGTCCTTGTATTTGTTATCCGGCAGTTTTTGTTTTCGCCGTATATTGTGGACGGCAGTTCGATGATGCCCAATTTCGAGTCGGGCGAGCGGCTGATCGTCAACAAAATTATATACGATATCCGCAAACCGCGTTTCGGAGAAGTCGTCGTATTTGACGTTCCCGAAGAGGGAAGAAAATTTATAAAGCGGGTTATCGGCGTTCCGGGAGATCAAATTCGGCTTGAGGGCGATCAATTATACATTAACGGCGAGCTTATTGAGGAACCTTATATCAGGGAAGCGATCGAGGCGGCTCAAGCCCAGGGCCGCTTGTACAACGACGAGGCGGACTTCCCGAACCAGCGCGTAACCGGCGATACCGTTCCGGAAGGAATGATCTTCGCGCTGGGCGACAATCGGGGCGACAGCACGGACAGCCGGATGATCGGCTTCGTTTCCATGGACGAAATCGTCGGCAGGGCAGACGTCATATTTTGGCCGCTGAACAAGATCGAATTCGTTAAACATAACTACTAGGAAAAGGCCCGCAGACGGCAAAAAGAGGTGACACGATGACCATACAATGGTTTCCGGGGCATATGACCCGTGCGAAGAGGCAAATCCAGGAAAAGCTGAAGCTGATCGACATTGCGATCGAGCTGCTGGATGCGCGCGTCCCGCTGTCTAGCCGGAATCCGATGATCGACGATATATTGCTCGGCAAGCCCCGGCTGATCGTAATGAACAAAGCCGATCTGGCCGATCCGAAAGCGACCGAGCGGTGGATGGATTATTTTCGTCACGAGGGGCACGAATGCGTGGCGGCCGATTCTTCTTCCGGCACAGGCGTCGCCGATATTCCGCTGAAGGCGAAGGAGCTGCTGCGGGAGAAGCTGGACCGGCAAATCGCCAAAGGGATGAATCCCCGAGCGGTGCGGGGGCTGATCGTCGGCATTCCGAACGTGGGCAAGTCGACGCTGATCAACCGGCTCGCCGGCCGAAGCATTGCCGCAACGGGCGACCGTCCGGGCGTAACGAAAGGGCAGCAATGGATCAAGGCGGGACCGGAGCTTGAGCTGCTCGACACCCCCGGCATTTTATGGCCGAAGTTCGAGGATCAGATCGTAGGCTATAAGCTGGCGGCTACGGGGGCGATTCGGGAAGAAATTTTGAACGTGGACGATATCGCCTTTTATGCGGTCAAGGAATTGGCGGGGCGATACTGGAAGTCGTTTCAGCAGCGTTATGAGCTGGAGGAGCCTCCGAAGGATCCGGAGGACAGCGACGAAATCGTAGCCGTGATGGAAGCGATCGGCCGGAAGCGCGGCTGTTTAGTCAGCGGCGGACGCGTCGATCTGGAAAAGGCTTCGGGCATTATTTTGCGGGATTTGCGGGCCGGCAAGCTGGGACGGATGACGCTGGAGGAGCCGTACGACGATATGCCCGCCCGACAGCCGTAACCGGCGCGAACGGGAGAGTGGGGAAAGTAAATGCTGCAATATGAACAAGCGTTATGGGACGAAGGCGTGACGGACGTCGCCGGCGTGGATGAGGTGGGCCGGGGCTGTCTGTTCGGCGATGTCGTAGCCGGCGCGGTTATTCTTCCGCCGCATCTGACGATCGAGGGCATTAACGATTCCAAAAAGCTGTCGGAGAAGAAACGCGAGGAGCTGTACGAAGTTATCGTAGAACAAAGCCTGGCATGGTCGGTCGCCCGGGTGGATGCGGAAACGATCGACCGGATCAACATTAAGCAGGCGGCCCGGCTGGCGATGAAGCTTGCGGTTCAATCGCTGCGGACGCCGGCCGGCTACTTGCTCGTCGATGCCGAGAAGGTAGACTTGCCGCTGCCGCAGCAGGCGATTATAAAAGGAGACGCTCTCAGTCAATCGATCGCGGCGGCGTCAATCGTGGCCAAGGTGACGCGTGACCGGCTGTGCTGCGGAGAATGGGATCGGCTTTATCCGGAATACGGCATTGCGATACATAAAGGCTACGCCACAAAGCTGCATCGGGAAAGGCTGCTGGAGCTCGGTCCGAGCCCGCTGCACCGAAAGACGTTTTTGCGCAAGCTTCTCGGAGAAGAGGAGCAGCTGAGCCTGCATTTTTGACACTTTTGCGAAGCGCCCTTCGATTCGGCGCGGGCCTGGACGGCCTGCGCCGCCGATCGAAGGGCGTTTTTGCCGTTTCGATCGGAAACGGACGCCGCTATTCAGCGAAGATGGATGCGGACCGATATAATAGCTAGAGATTGAACGGCGAACGGTTCAAGTCATCGAAGAGGAGAATTCGGAATGAATATCGGACAAATGGTGAGAGGGCTGCTGGGAGACGCGGTCAGCAGCGAGCCCCGAACGATGGAACTGAAAATCGGCCAGGTCGTCCGCGGCGTCGTGGTCGGGCTGCTGGAGAACAATGAGGCGATCGTGCAAATCAACGGCGTTCAGGTGCGCGCAAAGCTGGAGGCGCCGATGCAAGCCGGGCAAGCGGCGTTTCTGCAGGTGCAGCCGCAGTCGAACGGCGCTTTGGTCGTGCTCAAAAGCGTAGATCCGGCATTGGCCGGGCTGCCGGAGGACACCATACGAGATTACGCCAAGCTGCTCGGCTTGCCCAACCAGCGCTGGGCGGCCGATCTGATCAGAGATTTGCGGGCCGAAGGCTTGCCCTTTAACAAGGAAATGGCCAACGCTTTCCGGCAGGCCGCGTCCGCGCTGCCGCAAGGGGTATCGCAGGAGCAATGGATGCAGGCTGCCGCCGCGGGATTCAAGCGGGGGCTTCCGCTGACGGCCGCGACGGTCGGAGCGCTGCATCAAGTCATGTTCGGGCAGGAAGCGCATCGGCTGTTGGACCAATTGGCTCAGCAGCTTGGATCGTTCGTGGGCAAGGGAGAAGCCGGCGCCGCCGGAACCGCCGGTATCGCGGGGATGCCAGCGGCAGCCGGACAAGCGGCTTTCGCATCGGCGGCAGGCCGCGTGTTGGCGCTTCTGGAGCAAGGGAGCGCTATGCTCAGAAGTCCGGGAGAAGCCGCGCCCGGAACGGCGGCTGCGGGGCTTTCGGCGGGAGCGCCGGCATCGAGCGCGCAAGGCGGTCCGGGACAGGCAGCGGCAACCGGGACGCCGGCTCCGGCGGCGAATGCCGCGTCCGCCGGCCCGACCGGCCAAGCCGTGACGGCGAACGATACCGGCGTCTCCGGAGCCGCCGATCCGCGGCCTTTGGCGGCGGGGAGCGGAGCTTCCGCTTCGGGAGCCGCATCGGGCGGTTGGCTGGGACAGATGATGAAATGGCTGGGCGTCGACTATGAGCATCAGCTGGCCAAAGCGACGGTTCCTTCGCCAAGCGCTGCGCCGGAGGCTGCCGAGGAAGGCATGCGGCAAGGTCCGGTTCCGGGCGGCGCGCCGGCTTCGGCGCCGCGGGACGGGGAATCGGGCGCCATACCAGCCCGGCCGTCCGGACCGTCGGAGCGGCCGGACGCGGCGATGCAGCCGCCGCCAAGCCGGATCGGCGAGCAGCGGGCTGCGCCGGGCGCCGCTGCGGGGGCCGCGCAGCTTGCCGCCGCTGAAGAGGCGCAGGTCCAAAGCGGCCAGCCGCAGACGGCGCCGGGACCGACGGGGACAGCCGCGCCGCCTCAGGGCGGCGGTCCGGAGACGCTCAAGAGCGCGCTCCTGACGCTTCTCCAGGCCGCCGATGCGCCGGCCGCAGTCCGCGATACCGCCCAGCAGCTGGTGCAGCAGATTACGGGCCAGCAGCTTCTGCTTGCGCCCGAGCGCAACAGCTCGATGTTTACACATGTGACGCTGTTCATTCCGTTTACGGATCAGGACGGCGGACAGACGGCATCCGTTCACATTCAAACGCGAAGAGGGAGAAAAGGGGAGCTCGATGCGGACAACTGCCGGTTGCTGTTCGACTTGTCGATGAAGACCATCGGCCAAACGCTCGTTGACGTCAACATTATGGACAAGATCGTCAGCTTGAACGTATGGAACGATCATCCTTCGACGCCGATCCTGATCGAAGAGACGAGAGGGGAGCTGGCCGGCCAGCTGGAGCAAGCCGGATATCAGCTGCTGTCGCTTCGGTCGACGCCGCTTCCGAAGGACGCCGAAGCCCGGCCCGCCGATGAACAGAGCGCGAAGGCAAGCCAGCCGCCCGAGCCGGCATCGTTTGCCCATTCCCGTTATAAAGGAGTCGATTTTCGGGTATGAACGCCAATCGATCGGATCAAACCCGCAAGTCCGGCATGCGCAAAGCGGTCGCATTGAAATATGAGCCCGGCAGCTCGGCGGCGCCGGTTCTCGTGGCCAAAGGCCAAGGCCAGGTCGCCGACCGAATATTGGAAAAGGCGAAGGAGAGCGGCGTCCCCGTCCAGGAAGACTCCTCGCTTGTCGAAGTGTTGTCGAAGCTGGACATCGATCAGGAAATTCCTGCGGAGCTGTATACGCTGGTGGCGGAAATATTAAGTTACGTGTACCGGGCGGATCATCGGGCGAGGAGCGGTGCGCATGACGATTGACCGGCAAACGGTAGGCAGGCTGGGCGAGCGGGAAGCCCGCCGAAGGCTTGCCGAGGACGGATACCGGATCGCGGCGGCGAATTGGCGCTGCCGGATCGGGGAGATCGATATCGTGGCGGAGAAGGACGGTCGCATCGCGTTTGTGGAAGTCAGAACTCGCCATGCCGCCGGCCGGGGACGGTTCGGCACCGTCGCCGAATCGGTGGACGAGCGCAAGCGCCGCAAGCTGAGACTGGCGGCACAAGCTTACTTGCGGATGGAAAAGCTTGACGGCGTTCCCGTTCGGTTCGACGTCATTGCCATCGAAGTGGACGATGGCGGGAAAATCGTATCTTACCGGCACTACGAGGCCGCCTTCTAGAAACGAAGGCGGCCTTTCGTTACGGCGCCGCCGCCGTCCTGTCCAGTCTCCGGTAGCCGATCGCTTCCGCGATATGCTCGGCCTTGACTTCCGGAGACTGCTCCAAATCGGCGATCGTCCTGGCCAGCTTGAGCAGCCGGTCGTGCGCGCGCATGCTGATGGCCAGCGATTGGAACGCGCTGTCCAGCAGCTTGGCCGCATCGGGGCTGAGCGCCGCCGCCCGCCTCAGCGCCGAGCCGGCAAGCTCGCCGTTGCAGACGCCTCCGTAAGGCCGGTTGCGCTCTCTTTGCGCCGCGCGGGCGGCCGCCACCTTGGCCCGCATTTGTTCGGAGCTGAGACCTTGACTGCCGGCGCTTCGGTCGTATGACGGCGGTCGCGGCACCTCCAGCTGGAGGTCGATCCGGTCCAGCAGCGGGCCCGACAGCTTGGAGCGGTAGCGGGCGATCGCGGCCGGACTGCAGCTGCAAGCTTGCCCGCCGTGCTCGTGTCCCCAGTAGCCGCAAGGGCACGGATTCATCGAGGCCGCCAGCAGCAGGCTCGCCGGAAATTGCACCGCGGCCTTCGAACGCGAGATGGTGACGATCCGATCTTCGAGCGGCTGGCGAAGCAGTTCCAGCACGGCGCGCGGAAATTCCGGAAGCTCGTCCAAGTACAGAATGCCGCGGTGAGCCAGCGTTACCTCTCCCGGCTTCGGGATTGAGCCGCCGCCGATCATGCCGGCGGCCGAAATCGTGTGATGCGGCGAACGAAACGGCGGCCGGTCCATCAATCCGCGAGCGTCCTCCGGCAGCTTGCCGGCGGCGCTGTATATTTTGGTCACTTCCAGCGCCTCTTCCTCGGTCAGCGGGGGAAGGATGGTCGGCAGCCGCCGGGCCATCATCGTTTTGCCCGTGCCGGGCGGCCCGCTCAGCAGCAGGTTATGTTTGCCCGCGGCGGCTATCATCATGGCCCGCTTCGCTTGATGCTGGCCGATAATGTCGCCGTAATCCTCCCCGGCATCGCCGTAACGCGGCGCACCCGGAGGCGCGGACGGCCGCGCCTCCGGGCAGGAAACCATCCGCAGCCGCTCCCAGCCGTCTTCCCCCTCGCCGTCCTCCCGCAAGTCCGACAGATGCCGCAGCGTAAACAGCTCCATGCCGGATATCCAGGCCGCTTCCTTGCCGTTGCCCTCCGGAAGCAGGACGCGGCCGATGCCGATCTGCTTTGCGTGCTGCACCATCGCCAGCACGCCCGCAACGGGCCGAATGCCGCCGTTCAGCGACAGCTCGCCGATGACAAGCGTATTGTCGAACGCGCGGCCGCCGATTTGGCCGCTGGCCGTCAGAATGCCGGCGGCGATCGCCAGATCGAAAGCGGTGCCTTCCTTCCTCAGATCCGCCGGCGCGAGATTGACGGTGATGCGGTCCATCGGAAACCGGAATCCGCTGTTTTTGAGCGCGGCGCGAACCCGCTCCACCGATTCCCGCACGGCGGGATCCGGCAAGCCGACGACGTTTACCTGCGGCAGGCCGCTGCTGATGTCGGCTTCCACCATAATGCTTTTACCTTCGACGCCGTATACGCTGCCGCTTAGAATAACGCTGAACATAACGAAAAAGCACCTCCATCGACGAACGTGAAGGTGCTTCCTTACGAAAGTTGCCGTATTTTCGAATTTGTCAACATCATAGCTTGCGACGGCGCAGTTGTCAAATCGGACGGCGTAAAATGCGGACAATGGGCCATACTAGTTGGCGTGGCGGGTTTAATCTCATTTTGAGATGAAATCCATATCAAAAAAGCCTGTTCGTTTGCGAGAAATATAAGGAATATGGCGAGAAAAAATGCTACAATGATAAAAGTTTGTGTGTACATATGACTGATAAGAGTCTGTGAAATGGAGGATTTCAACATGAACATCCATGAGTATCAAGGCAAAGCGGTGCTGAAGCAATACGGGGTCGTCGTGCCGGAAGGCAAGGTGGCGTTTACGGTTGACGAAGCGGTCGAGGCGGCAAAAGAACTCGGAACGCAGGTCGTCGTCGTCAAGGCGCAAATCCACGCGGGCGGCCGCGGCAAAGCGGGCGGCGTCAAAGTCGCCAAAAATTTGGACGAGGTGCGCGCCTACGCAAGCGAAATTTTGGGCAAAGTGCTCGTCACGCACCAAACGGGTCCCGAAGGCAAGGAAGTTAAGCGCCTTCTTATCGAGCAAGGCTGCGATATCAAGAAGGAATATTATATCGGCGTGGTGCTGGACCGCGGCACGGGCCGCGTAACGATGATGGCTTCGGAGGAAGGCGGCACGGAAATCGAGGAAGTGGCTGCCCGCACACCGGAGAAGATCTTCAAAGAAGTGATCGATCCGGCCGTCGGCATGCAGCCGTTCCAGGCTCGCAAGCTGGCTTACGCGATCAACATTCCGGGCGAGCTGGTGAACAAAGCGGTCAAGTTCATGCTGGCGCTGTACACGGCGTTCGTCGAGAAAGACTGCTCCATCGCGGAAATCAATCCGCTCGTCGTCACCGGCGACGGCAACGTTATGGCGCTGGACGCGAAGCTCAATTTCGACTCCAACGCCTTGTTCCGCCACAAGGACATTCAGGAGCTGCGCGACCTGGACGAGGAAGATCCGAAGGAGATCGAAGCTTCCAAATACGATTTGAGTTATATCGCCCTGGACGGCAATATCGGCTGCATGGTTAACGGCGCAGGTCTGGCCATGGCCACGATGGATATTATCAAATATTACGGAGGCGACCCCGCCAACTTCCTCGACGTAGGGGGCGGCGCCACGAAAGAGAAAGTAACCGAAGCATTCAAGATCATCCTGTCTGACGAGAAGGTCAAAGGCATCTTCGTCAACATTTTCGGCGGCATCATGAGATGCGACGTGATCGCGGAGGGCGTTATCGCGGCCGCGAAGGAGCTCGGTCTGGACCGTCCGCTCGTCGTGCGCCTGGAGGGCACGAACGTGGAGCTCGGCAAAAAGCTGCTGAACGAATCCGGCCTGAATATCGTCGCGGCGGATTCGATGGCCGACGGCGCGCAAAAAATCGTCGCACTCGTGAAATAACGCAGGCTGACGCTGCTTGAACTACGCATACGAATTCAATCAGGGGATGTGAGTGAAGTTGAGTATTTTGGTCAATAAAGATACAAAAGTCATTACGCAAGGCATCACGGGCAAAACGGGTATGTTCCATGCCAAAGGGGCGCTGGATTACGGCACGCAAATGGTCGGCGGCGTAACGCCGGGCAAAGGCGGCACGAACGTGGATATTACGCTGGAAAACGGCTCCGTCGTTTCCCTTCCGGTATTTAATACGGTTGCCGAAGCGAAAGCGGCTACCGGCGCTACCGCATCCGTCATTTACGTTCCGCCGGCATTCGCGGCCGATTCCATCATGGAAGCCGTCGACGCGGAGCTCGATCTCGTCATTTGCATTACGGAAGGCATTCCGGTGCTCGATATGGTCAAGGTGAAGCGCTACATCGAAGGAAGCAAGACGGTGCTGATCGGACCGAACTGTCCGGGCGTCATTACGCCGGGCGAATGCAAGATCGGCATTATGCCGGGCTACATCCACTCGGTCGGACACGTAGGCGTCGTTTCCCGCTCCGGAACGCTGACGTACGAAGCGGTTCATCAGCTGACGACGCGCGGCATCGGGCAATCGTCCGCTGTCGGCATCGGCGGCGACCCGGTCAAGGGCTCCGAATTTATCGATATTCTTAGCCGCTTCAACGACGACCCGGATACCTATGCGGTCATCATGATCGGCGAGATCGGCGGCACCGCGGAAGAAGAAGCGGCAGAGTGGATCAAGGCGAACATGAAGAAGCCGGTCGTCGGCTTTATCGGCGGCGCAACGGCGCCTCCGGGCAAACGGATGGGCCATGCGGGCGCGATCATTTCCGGCGGCAAAGGAACGGCGGCCGAGAAGATCGCTACGCTGGAAGCATGCGGCATCAAAGTCGCTCCGACGCCTTCGGAGATGGGATCCACGCTCGTAAGCGTACTGGAAGAAAAAGGCTTGTTGGAGAAATGCACTACCCGCAAGTAAACTTAATCGAATAACTAACAGAGGTAAGCAACCTTTCGGACTTCGCTATTGGCGAAGCGGGAAGGTTGCTTTTTTCTTATTTTTCAGATTTTTTTCCAAAAACGAATGCGGCCGACTTGCAATCTGACTTCTCGTAACGCACAATAGTAAAGTATGCAAGCCGGTCCGTGCACGAAAGGACTGGGGAGCGATGGACAACGAGCAAGCCGTTCGAAGGCTTATGATTACGATGCTGCACGAGCTGCCGGGCATCGGGTGGCATACCGTCGACAAGGCGGTAAACGCCAAGCTGTGGAATAAACGAAGCTGGACGCCGGACGACCTGCTGGAGACGGGGATGGGGAAAGCGCAAGCGAATAAAGTATGGGAGCATGTCCGCGGGAGCCGCTGGCTCGACAAGACCTCGCCCGGTCTCCGGGAAGGCGCGCTATTGGAACGGATGGTCCGTTACGACAGCGATTATCCCGCCGTTCTGGAGAACATACCCCAGCCGCCCTGGGTGCTTTATTGGAAGGGCGATCGCAGGCTGCTGGAGCGCCCCTCGGTTTCGATCGTGGGCACCCGGTCGCCGACCGCTTACGGCAGACATGCGGCGGCCAGGCTGTCCCGAGAGCTGGCCGGCGAAGGTCTCGCCGTCGTCAGCGGCTTGGCGCGAGGCATCGACGGCATCGCCCATGAGGCGGCGCTGCACGAGCAGGGCGGCACGATTGCGGTGCTGCCGACCCCGATCGGCGTCTGTTATCCCGCCGATCATCAATCGTTATACCGGCGGATTGCGGACAACGGGCTGCTCCTGTCGGAGACGCCGCCGGGAACGGCGCTTCACAAAGGCCAGTTCAGGCAGCGCAATCGGATTATCGCCGGGCTGTCTCGCGCTACGGTCGTCGTGGAGGGCGCCGCGCAGAGCGGCTCGCTCATTACGGCCGACTTCGCATTCGAGACCGGCCGTGAGCTGTTCGCCGTTCCCGGGCCGATCCATTCTTCCAAGAGCCAGGGTCCGAACGAGCTGATCCGAAGCGGAAGAGCGATGCTGATGAGCGATGCCGGGCAGCTGTTCGACGAGCTTCCGTGGCTGAGGGATGAGCTGAAGGGCCGCCTCGGCCGGCCTGACGGAGAGTCCGGCGAACGTTCCGGGCGGGAGGAACCGCTGGATTCCGGGGAACGCCGCATCCTTGCGCTGCTCCGGGAAGAGCCGCTCTCGGTCGACGAGCTTCACGAGCGGTCCGGCATACCTTTTGGACTTTTGAACGCTCATCTGATAAATTTATGTATAAAACGGAAAATCGAGCTTCAGCCCGGGTCCATATATATGGCATTGTAACTTGTCGCAAAGAGAGGAGGCACCTCATGGCAGATTCATTAGTAATCGTGGAATCGCCGGCCAAAGCGAAGACGATCGGCAAATATCTCGGCTCCAAATATATCGTCAAAGCTTCGATGGGCCATATTCGAGACTTGCCGAAAAGCCAGATCGGTGTCGAAATCGAGGAAGGCTTTAAACCGAAATACATTACGATACGGGGCAAAGGCAACGTATTGAAGGAATTGAAAGACGCCCGCAAAAAGGTGAAACAAGTTTATCTGGCGGCGGACCCCGACCGCGAAGGGGAAGCGATCGCCTGGCATTTGGCGCATTACCTGGAACTCGACGAAAACGCCGCATGCCGGGTCGTATTCAACGAAATTACGAAGCAAGCGGTCAAAGAAGCATTCAAGACGCCCCGCAAGATCAACATGGATTTGGTCAACGCCCAACAGGCGCGGCGCATTCTGGACCGGCTGGTCGGTTACAAGATCAGTCCGCTGTTGTGGAAAAAGGTGAAAAAAGGGCTGTCCGCTGGACGCGTGCAATCGGTCGCGGTCAAGCTGATCATCGACCGCGAAAACGAAATCGAAGCGTTCGTGCCGGAAGAGTACTGGTCGATTACCGCCAAGCTGAGCCATAAAGGCGTGCCGTTCGAAGCGAAATATTACGGCTCGGCCGGCGAAAAGCGCGAGCTCGGCAAGGAAGCCGAGGTCAAGGACGTCCTGCGCGAGATCGAAGGCAAGCCGTTTAAAGTAATGGAAGTGAAGGAGAAGGAACGGCTCCGCCATCCGGCGCCTCCGTTCATTACGAGCTCGCTGCAGCAGGAGGCCGCCCGCAAGCTCGGCTTCCGGGCTTCCAAGACGATGTCCGTAGCCCAGGGGTTGTACGAGGGCGTCGATCTCGGCAAAGAAGGCACCGTAGGTTTGATCACATATATGAGAACGGACTCGACCCGCATCTCGCCGGTCGCGCAGGAAGAGGCCAAAGCTTATATTACGGAGAAATACGGGCCGGACTACGTGCCGGAGCAGCCGCGCAATTATGTAAAGAAGAACAGCAACGCGCAGGATGCGCACGAAGCGATTCGCCCGACGTCCGTGCTGCGCGATCCGGAATCGATGAAGCCGTTTCTAAGCCGGGATCAATTCAGGCTGTATAAGCTCATCTGGGAACGGTTCGCTTCCAGCCAGATGTCCTCCGCCGTATTGGATACGATGACGGTGGATCTTCAAACCGGTAGCGCCGTGTTTCGCGCGGCGGGCTCCAAAGTGAAGTTCCCGGGTTTTATGAAGGTGTACGTAGAGGGCAACGACGACGGCACGGAGGAGGAGCATCGCTTTTTGCCCGCGCTTGCCGCGGGAGACGAGGTCGGGGCGGAAGCGATCGAGCCGAAGCAGCATTTTACGCAGCCTCCGCCGCGCTATTCCGAGGCAAGGCTGGTGCGCACGCTGGAGGAGCTTGGCATCGGCCGGCCCAGCACGTACGCGCCGACGCTGGAGACGGTGCAGAAACGCGGCTACGTAGCCATGGAGGAAAAGCGGTTTATCCCGACGGAGCTCGGGGAGCTGGTCATTCAGCTGATGGAGGAGTTTTTCCCCGAAATATTGGACGTCGAGTTTACGGCGAATATGGAAGGCAACCTCGACCATGTGGAGGAAGGCACGGAAGATTGGGTGAAGGTGCTGGACAACTTCTACGAGTCGTTCGAGAAGCGTCTGGAGGTTGCCGAGGAAGAAATGAAGGAAGTGGAGCTGCAGGACGAAATATCCGACGAGCTTTGCGACAAATGCGGAAGCCATATGGTGTACAAGATGGGCCGCTTCGGCAAGTTTCTGGCCTGCTCCGGCTTTCCCGATTGCCGCAATACGAAGCCGATCGTCAAAGATATCGGAGTAGCGTGTCCGAAATGCAGTGAAGGCAGCATCATCGAGCGCCGCAGCAAAAAAGGCCGCATCTTTTACGGCTGCAATCAGTATCCGGACTGTGATTACGTATCGTGGGACAAACCGACGGGCAAGCCTTGCCCGAGCTGCGGAGCGATGCTGGTCGAGAAGCGCAACCGCAGCGGCGCGCGCTTGCAGTGCGTATCGTGCGACTATACGGAAGAAGTCGCGGAGGACGATCGGGAAGAACAGGCATAACCGCGTACGGGCGCCTTGCGGCGCCCTTCCATAGTCATGCAGCCGTCCTCCCTTCACGGGGAGGATGAAGTTGTCTAATGACAACCTTAACGTTCAGGAGGTCATCATGTCGAATCAGAAGGTTACCGTTATCGGGGCGGGGCTGGCGGGGAGCGAGGCCGCTTGGCAAATCGCCTCGCAAGGCGTGCCCGTCGTCTTATACGAAATGCGTCCGGTCCGCCAAACGCCGGCGCATCATACGAACCAGTTTGCAGAGCTCGTCTGCAGCAACAGCTTGCGGGCCAACGGACTGACCAATGCGGTCGGCGTACTGAAGGAAGAGATGCGCCGTCTGAATTCCATTATTCTTAGCAGTGCGGACCGGCATGCCGTGCCGGCCGGCGGGGCGCTTGCGGTCGACCGCGAAGGCTTCTCCGCCGATATTACGAACCGGCTGCGGGAGCATCCGCTCGTTGAAATTCGCAACGAGGAAGTGACGGCCATTCCGAAGGACGGCATCGTCGTCGTCGCGACGGGACCGCTTACGGCGCCCGACTTGTCGTCCGATATCCAGGCGCTGCTCGGCGAGGAATATTTTTATTTCTACGATGCGGCCGCTCCGATTATCGAGAAGGACTCCATCGATATGAGCAAAGTGTATTTGGCGTCCCGATACGACAAGGGCGAAGCCGCCTACCTGAATTGCCCGATGACGGAAGAGGAGTTCAACGCGTTCCATGAGGCGTTGATAACGGCGGAAACGGCTCAGCTGAAGGAATTCGAAAAGGAAATTTACTTCGAAGGCTGCATGCCGATCGAAGTGATGGCGAGCCGCGGGAAGCAAACGGTGCTGTTCGGACCAATGAAGCCCGTCGGTCTCGTCAATCCGCATACGGGCAAGCTGCCTTATGCGGTCATTCAGCTTCGCCAGGACAATGCCGCCGGCACGCTTTATAATATGGTAGGATTTCAGACGCATCTGAAGTGGGGCGAGCAGAAGCGCGTATTTTCCATGATTCCGGGATTGGAAAATGCCGAGTTCGTCCGCTACGGCGTCATGCATCGCAACACGTTCATCAACTCGCCGCGTCTGCTTAAGCCGACTTATCAGACAATCCGGCGTGAAACGCTGTTTTTTGCCGGACAGATGACCGGCGTGGAAGGTTACGTCGAGTCGGCCGCATCCGGCTTGATTGCGGGCATTAACGCCGCCAGGCTTGCGCGCGGCGAGGAACCGCTCGTTCTGCCGCAGCAGTCGGCGCTCGGCAGCATGGCGCAATATATTACAACCGCCGATTTCAAGCATTTTCAGCCGATGAACGCAAATTTCGGCTTGTTCCCGCCATTGGAAACCCGCATCCGGAACAAAAAAGAAAAAAACGAAGCGATCGCGCAGCGCGCGCTGGAACATATTGAGCAATTTAAACGGCAACATTTGGGGCATCTTGCCGTACAGTAAACTATAGCAATCGATTTGCTGCGGCTTAGATCGGGACATTCGGCAGGTGCGGCAGATTATACGACAGGAGGCAATGCGATGGAAATGCAATTTCACGCCACGACGATTTGCGCCGTCCGCCATGAAGGGAAAGGCGCCATCGCCGGCGACGGCCAGGTGACGTTCGGCAACAGCATGGTGATGAAGAACGGCGCCAAAAAAGTAAGGCGGCTCTTTCGCGGCCAGGTGGCAGCCGGCTTCGCCGGATCGGTCGCGGACGCGATCACGCTGTTCGAGAAGTTCGAGGCGAAGCTGGAGGAGCATCACGGCAACCTGCAGCGGGCGGCCGTCGAGCTGGCGAAGGACTGGCGCTCCGACCGGGTGCTTCGGAAGCTGGAAGCGATGATGATCGTCATGGACAAGAGCGGGCTGCTGCTCATTTCCGGCAACGGGGAAATTATCGAGCCCGACGACGGCATCTTGGCGATCGGTTCCGGCGGCACGTTCGCGCTGTCGGCCGCCCGTGCGTTGAAACGGCACGCCTCGCATTTGGAAGCGAAGGATATGGCCAGATCGGCGCTGGAAGTTGCGGCCGAAATATGCGTATACACGAATCATAATATTTTGGTAGAAGAAATCGTATAGAGGATAGCGGAGGCGATAGATGATGGGAAATGAAGCGTTGACGCCGCGTCAGATCGTTACGGAGCTGGACAAATACATCGTCGGGCAGAAGGATGCCAAACGCTCGGTCGCGATCGCGCTTCGCAACCGGTACCGCAGAAGCAAGCTGGACGAATCGCTTCGCGACGAAATCATGCCGAAGAACATCCTGATGATCGGTCCGACGGGCGTCGGCAAAACCGAAATCGCAAGGCGGCTTGCGCGGCTCGTCAAAGCGCCGTTCGTCAAGCTGGAGGCAACCAAATTTACGGAGGTCGGCTACGTCGGCCGGGACGTGGAATCGATGGTGCGCGACTTGGTCGAAACGGCTATAAGAATGGTCAAATCCGAGAAGACGGAAGTGGTCAAGGATCAGGCCGAAAAACAGGCCAACGAGCGAATCGTCACGCTGCTTGCGCCTTCCGCCGCCAAGCCGAAGGCGGCCAAAAATCCGTTCGAGATGCTGTTTGGCGGCTCTCAGGAGGAGAAGGACGAAGAGAAGGATCGCGACGTCGACCAGAACCTGCAGCAGAAGCGGGCCCAAATCCGCGAGCAATTGGCCGCCGGGAAGCTGGAAGACGAGCTGATCGAGATCGAAGTCGAGGATCATACGCCGAACATGCTGGATATGCTTGGCGGGCAAGGTCCGGAAGGCATGGGCATGAATATGCAGGAGCTGTTTGGCCAATTGATGCCGAAGCGGCCCAAAAGAAGAAAGCTTCCGGTCAAGGAAGCGCGCAAGGCGCTCGTACAGGAAGAAGCGAACAAGCTGATCGATATGGACGACGTCATATCCGAATCGATCGTCAGAGCGGAGCAAAGCGGCATTATATTCATCGATGAAATCGACAAAATCGCCAGCCCTTCGCGCGGCAACGGACCGGACGTGTCCCGGGAGGGCGTGCAGCGCGACATTTTGCCGATCGTGGAAGGCTCGACGGTCATGACCAAATACGGTCCCGTCAAGACGGATTACGTATTGTTTATCGCGGCGGGGGCGTTCCATATCGCCAAGCCGTCGGATTTGATTCCGGAGCTTCAAGGCCGGTTTCCGATTCGGGTCGAGCTGACCAGCCTTAGCCTGGACGATTTCGTACGCATTTTGACGGAGCCCAAAAACGCTCTGACGAAGCAATACACGGCGCTGCTGCAAACGGAGGGCATCGAGGTCGAGTTTTCCGACGATGCGATTCGCGAGCTGGCGTCCATCGCTGCCGACGTCAACCGGAATATGGAAAATATCGGCGCCAGAAGGCTTCACACGATTTTGGAGAAGCTGCTGGAGGATCTGTCGTTCGAGGCGCCCGAGCTGTCGCTCGAAAAGCTGACGATCACGCCGGAATACGTTCGCGAGAAGCTGGGCGGCATAGCGAAAGACCGCGATTTGAGCCAATATATTTTGTAGTTGCGATGAGCTGTAGGAGGCATTAAGAAATGAGCTTATTAAGCAAAACGAGAACGCTGAACCGGCTGCTCCAGCGAGCGGCCGGCAAGGCGCTGAACTTCAGAGAAATGGCTGAAGTGCTATGCTCCACCATACAAAGCAACGTATTCGTCGTCAGCCGCAAAGGCAAAATTTTGGGCTGCGCCGCCGTCGACATTTACGATCATGATTTTCTCCGTTCTTTAACGGCCGAGGAGCTTCGGTTTCCTCAGCAAACGAATGCCCGTTTTATGGACATGCAGGAATCGATCACGAATGTAGACCCGGACGCGGGTTTGCTCGATTCGTTTCCCCGTCTGGGCGGCCAGGCTACGATGTCGGTTGTGCCGATTATCGGCGGGGGCGACCGGCTGGGAACTTTGCTGCTGACAAGGCCGGAAGGCGAATTCGACGACGACGATCTCATCTTGGCCGAATACGGCTCCACGATCGTCGGCATGGAAATATTGCGCGAACGCGCGGACGAGATTGAACAGGAAGTCCGCAGCCGTGCGGTGGTAGGCGTGGCCGTCGGTTCTCTATCCTTCAGCGAGCTGGAAGCGGTGGAACATATTTTCGAGGAGCTTGACGGGAAGGAAGGGCTGCTGGTCGCCTCCAAAATTGCGGATCGCGTCGGCATTACCCGTTCCGTTATCGTCAATGCCCTTCGCAAGCTGGAAAGCGCGGGCGTCATCGAGACGAGATCGCTCGGGATGAAAGGGACGTATATTAAAATACTGATTCATCAGTTGCTGCAGGAACTGGAAAAAATAAAAAAACAGGCCTAGTTCCATTGGTTGAAAAGTCCTATCTTTTCCAAAAGATAGGGCTTTTTTCTCATTGTAATATATTAGGGAATTGAAGAAGATTATTTTGACAGCACCAATCGACAGATTCATCTCATTTTTTTAATAATTTTATGTCGAATGAAGAAGGAATGAAGCAAAATCTGTTGAATAGTTAAAAAGGATGATCCTGAATACGAAAGTGGTGAGAATGCATGAAATTGTTGAACGGCGCGTCATTTGCGCGGTTGGAAGGGGCGCTGTACGCCGCGGAAATGCGGCAGCGGGTCATATCGAACAATATCGCCAATGCCGAAACGCCGCATTTCAAACGATCGGAGGTATTGTTTGAGCAATTGCTGGAGCAATCGATGGGCACTTCGGCAAGCAGCCAGTTTTCGGGACTTAGGACCGATCCGAGACATATTCCGATCGGATCGGATTCGCGGTTGCCGGCTCCCAAAGTCGTGACGGACGGATCCACTTCGATGAGCATCAGCGAGAACAATGTCGATATCGATCGCGAAATGTCGCTGCTGGCCAAAAACCAATTGAATTACAACTTCTATATCCAACAAATTAACCATGACGTAAAAATGCTGCGAACAGCAATTGACGGGAGGATTTAGCGGATGAACATATCGACCGGTTTTGATATCAGCGCTTCGGCTTTAACCGCGCAAAGGATGCGGATGGACGTCATCTCCTCCAACATCGCCAATGCGGAAACGACGAGGGGCAGCTATGTTAACGGTCAATTCCAGCCTTACAAGCGCAAGCTTGTCGTGCTGGAGCCGCTGCAGCAATCGTTTGCCGGCGTTTTGTCCAAGGAGATGGGCCAAAGCGGCCGAACTCAAGGCGTAAGAGTAGCCCGGATTCAGGAGGACCAAACGCCCAGCAAACTGGTCTATAATCCTACGCATCCCGATGCGGATGCCAACGGATACGTACATATGCCTAACGTAGACATAGCCAAGGAAATGGTCGACATGATCTCGGCTTCCAGGTCTTACGAAGCAAACATAACCGCCATCAATGCGACTAAAGCCATGTTCGTCAAAGCGTTGGAAATCGGCAGAGCATAAGAAATAGCGAGGAGAGAACAGGATGATCGAATCGATGTCGTTGGGCTCCGCGCCCCAGATTAACCGGATGCAGGCCAAACCGGCCGTGCAGGCTACGCCTGCCGAAATGACCGAATCGTTTGGCAGTTATTTGCAGGCTGCGCTGGAAAGCGTAAGCGCACAGGAGAAAAACGTGCACAAAATGAACGATTTGTATTTGGTTGGGAAAGCGGATGTCACGCAGGTACTGATTGCCGCCGAGCAGGCGCAGCTCAGCTTGCAGCTTACCTCACAGGTGCGCAACAAAGCCGTGGAAGCCTATCAAGAACTGATGCGGATGCAAATCTAATCCAGCTTAATACCTAGCAAAAGCATTCGGGTGAGGTGACAATGTGAACGAGCGATTCGCCCAGTCCCGTGAAAGGTTCAAGCTTTTCTGGGGTCAGATGGGCAAAAAACAAAAAATATGGTTGGGAGCATCCTTAGGCGGGCTGCTGTTGACCATCATCCTGTTGACGGTCATATTTACGAGAACGGAATATGAGCTCGCCTTCAGAGATTTGGATGCGACGGACGCGGCCGCAGTCATTAATTATTTGGACGCAAACGGCATCCCGTACGAGCTCGGCAACGGAGGAACCAGCATTTCCGTCCCCAGCAAGGATGCAGCCCGCATCAAGGTGGACGTCGGATCGCAAGGATTGGTTCAGAACGGCTCCATCGGCTTCGAGATTTTCAGCGCGAACGCGTCGCAGCTCGGCACGACGGAAAACGAATTCAACGTCATCTATCAGAATGCGTTGAACGGCGAGGTGCAAAAGCTGCTGAACAGCCTGCAGGGCATTGAAAGTACGAAGGTGCTGATCAACAGGCCGGAAGAAAGCGTGTTTCTGACCCCGGCGGACGCATCCAAGGCCTCGGCCGCAATCGTCATCAAGTTCAAGCCCGGGTACCGCCCTTCGCAAAAAGAAATCGACGGATATTACAATCTTGTAAAGGCGACGGTTTCCGATCTGGAAATCAAAGATATTACAATCTCCAGCGCAAACGGAGGGGAATTAATATCATCCGAAGCTGGCGGCCTTGCCGCAAGCAGCTCAGATATTGTGGAAATGCAGTTTCTCATTCAGCAAAAATATGAAACGGATCTGAAAAAGAACATTCAACAGTTTCTTGGTCCGATCGTCGGTTCGGACAATTTGGTCGTCAGCGTCGCCAGCAGCATGAACTTCGACAAGAAGCTGACGGAAGAAAGTTTGGTCCGGCCGCTGGATAACAACAACAACAACGGCATCATTATTAGTGAAGAGCTTCACGAAAGCTCGTCCACGGGCTCGAATGCACCGGCCGGCGGCGTCGCAGGCACGGGGGAGACGGACATTCCGGGCTACGAAGCGGCATCGCAAGGAGCGAGCTCCTCCGAATCGAGCACGCAATATCGCAATTACGAAATTAACCGGATCAACAACAGCATTCAATCCGGACCGTACGTGCTTAAGGATTTGTCCATCAGCGTCGGGATCGAGGCTTCGGAGCTGACCGACGAGGACAGCCGGACGGCCATCGAAAGCTATTTGACGACGCTCGTTCGGGCGCAGCTCGCGGACTCCGGTCAGGACGTCAACAACGATGAACTGATGAGCAAAAAAATATCGATCATTGCCCGCAACTTCGCCGAAAATCCTTCGACGGCATCGGCAAGCGGCCTTTCCTGGCCATGGGCAATCGGAATCGGAGCGGCGGTGCTGGCATTGCTCGGCGGCTTAGGCTTCATGCTGATGCGCAGAAGAAAACAACTGGAGCCCGAACCGGTCGAAATGTCCGCGCCAACGAAAGTCGAATATCCGACGCTTGATCTCGAAAGTGTCAGCAATGACAGTCAAGCACGCAAAAATCTGGAATCACTGGCCAAACGCAAGCCTGACGAATTCGTCAACCTTCTTCGCACCTGGCTTGTGGATGAATAGAGGTGCTTTCATTGTCTAAAAGTACTCAAGGTTTGACGGGCCGGCAAAAAGCGGCGATCCTGCTTATTACGCTCGGACCGGAAGTGTCGGCGCAAATCTTCAAACATTTGCGTGACGACGAAATCGAACAGCTGACGCTGGAAATTGCCAATGTTCGAAAGGTTGACAGCCTGGACCGCGAAAACATATTAAGCGAATTCCATCAAATTTGTCTCGCCCAAGAATACATATCTCAAGGCGGCATCACGTATGCCAAGGACATATTGGAAAAAGCGCTGGGCGAAGCGAAAGCGATGGAGGTTATTAACCGATTGACCGCCACGCTTCAGGTCAGGCCGTTCGATTTTGCCCGAAAAGCCGATCCCGGTCAAATATTGAATTTTATTCAAAACGAAAATTCGCAGACGATTGCGCTGGTGTTGTCTTATTTGCAATCCGACCAATCATCGCAAATTTTGTCGTCGCTTCCCCAGGATAAGCAGGCGGACGTGGCGAGAAGAATCGCGTTGATGGACAGTACGTCGCCGGAGGTCATCTCTCAAGTCGAAAGAGTGCTTGAGCAGAAGCTGTCGGCAACCGTCACGCAAGACTATACGAACGCCGGAGGCATCGACTCGATCGTCCAAATCTTGAACGGCGTCGACCGCGGCACCGAGCGCACGATCTTGGACGCTTTGGAAATTCAGGATCCGGAACTGGCGGAAGAAATCAAAAAACGGATGTTCGTATTCGAGGACATCGTCAATATCGACAACCGTTCCATCCAGCGCATTATCCGCGACATCGAGAACGCCGACCTGCAGCTTGCGCTCAAGGTGGCCAGCGAAGAGGTGCGCGAGGCGATATTCCGCAATATGTCGAAGCGGATGGCCGAAACGTTCAAGGAAGAGATGGAGTTTATGGGCCCTGTCCGGCTGCGCGACGTGGAAGAAGCGCAAACTCGCATCGTAGCGACGATCCGCAGACTGGAAGAGTCCGGCGAAATCATTATAGCGCGCGGCGGAGGAGACGATATCATTGTCTAATTTGATAAAATCTTCGAACGTCATATCGTTGGAGCAGCTCAAGCAGCTGCAATGGTTCCACCCGCAAACGGACGTTTCCCAAGAAGAACCGCAGGAGCCGCCGGCCGAGCCTGTGCCGGATCAGGAAACGATCTCGCTCCGCGACCGGATTATGGAAGACGCTCAGGCTTTCGCCAAACAAACGCTTCAGGAAGCCGCTCAAGAAAGCGAGCAGATGCTTGCCGAAGCGAGGCGCGAAATCGAGCAATGGTGGCTCGATAAACGGGCCGAAGACGAAGCCGCCGCCGAAACGGCCAGAGTGAACGGCTACAATGAAGGCTATGCCTTGGGCGCCGCGGAAGCGGAAGCACAGCTTCGGGCGGAATGGCAAGCCAAGCTGGACGAAGCGGCCCAAGTGCTGAAGCAGGCATATGCGGCGCGGGAGCAAATCATCCAGGAAAGCGAGCCGTTTCTCGTCGAACTCAGCTGCGCCGTCGCGGAAAAAGTGATCGGCCAGCAGCTCGAGCAAGCGCCCCGTATGGCGATCGAGCTGATTCGAAGCTCGCTGTCGCGCAGAAGGGAGCAGGGCGTCATTACGTTATGCGTCGCGCCGTCCCAGCTCGGATTTGTGCAAGCGGCGCGGGAAGAGCTCCATGCCGCCATCGATTCTCAGGCGGAGCTGCAAATTTTGCCCGATTCGACCGTGCAAAACTACGGCTGCGTCATCCGTTCGGCATTCGGAAGCATCGATACGCGCATCGATACCCAGCTGGCCGAAATTAAGCGCGAGCTGATCGGCTTGTGCCATCAGAGCGCCCAGGAGAGAGGGCGGGACGATGAGCGTGAATAAGCCGGATGCCGGCAAATATATCGAGCATCTGCGAACGATCGATCCGGTCCGCGTGAACGGCAAGGTGACCCAAGTCATCGGTTTGACCGTCGAATCGCAAGGTCCGGACGCAAGCATCGGCGATCTGTGCTACATCTACCCGACCAAGGGAGCCAAGCCGCTGCGCGCCGAGGTGGTCGGATTTCGCGACAACAAGGTCATTCTTATGCCGCTTGGCGATCTGCACGCGATCAGCCCCGGCTGCGACGTTGTCGGGACGGGCAAGCCGCTCACGGTCCCGGTCGGCTCCGAGCTGCTGGGCAAAGTGCTGGACGGTCTGGGAGACCCGCTTGACGGCACGTTTTTGCCAAGCCGCATGCAGCATTATTCGACGCATAACGAGCCTAGCAATCCGCTGGACCGTCCGAGAGTCGTGCATCCGCTCGGTACCGGTGTCCGCGCGATCGACGGTCTGCTTACCGTCGGCCAAGGACAGCGGGTAGGCATCTTCGCGGGTTCCGGCGTCGGCAAGAGCACCCTGCTCGGCATGGTCGCCCGCAACACGTCGGCCGATGTCAACGTCATCGCTTTGATCGGCGAACGCGGCAGAGAGGTGCTGGAGTTTATCGAGAAAGACCTTGGTCCCGAAGGCTTGGCGCGCTCCGTCGTTATCGTCGCCACTTCCGACCAGCCGGCCTTGATCCGGATGAAAGGCGCGCTGATCGCGACGACAATCGCGGAATATTTCCGCGACCGCGGCCTTAACGTCATGCTTATGATGGATTCGGTCACCCGCTACGCGATGGCGCTCCGCGAAGTCGGCCTGGCCATCGGCGAGCCGCCCGCGACCCGCGGGTATACGCCTTCTGTCTTTGCGGCGCTGCCCAAGCTTCTCGAAAGGGCGGGCACCGGGCCTTCCGGATCGATTACGGCCTTTTATACGGTTCTCGTTGACGGCGACGATATGAACGAACCGATTGCGGACGCCGTAAGAGGCATTCTGGACGGCCATATCGTATTGAGCCGCCAGCTGGCCAACAAAGGCCATTTTCCCGCTATCGACGTACTTTCCTCCATAAGCCGGGTAATGAAGGAAATCGTCACGGAGCCGCAGCAGGACGCCGCGAATGAATTGAAACGCCTCCTGTCTATATATAAAGATTCGGAGGATCTGATCAATATCGGGGCGTACCAGCAAGGATCCAATCAAGAAATCGATACGGCCATCCAATATATCGACTCGATCAACCGTTACACGAAGCAAAAAACGACCGAGAAAGTTACGCTTTCCGAAGCCCAGGAACGATTGATAAACGATTTTTACAGGAGTTGATTAAATTTTGGCGTCCTTCCAGTATGGATTTCAAAAAGTCGTCGATTTGAAAACGAGCGAAAAATCGCAGGCGGAATGGCTGCTGTCCCAGTCGCTCGGCGTATTGTCCGCCGAGGAGCAGTCGCTTCGTCAGCTGCTCGAAACGAAAAGAGAGTGGGAGCAGAAGCTTCAGGAGGCTGCGGGCAATGCCGTGCCGCTCGCTCAGCTTCAATTAATCGGACAATATTTGGATCACCTGCAAAGCTGCATCGCCAACAAGACAAAGGACGTGCAAAGGGCGCAAAAGCAAGTGGACGGCAATCGGGCCAATCTCGCCGAACGAATGAAGGACGAGAAAATATGGCTGAAAGCGAAAGATCACGCTTTTGAACGCTTTTGCCGGGCGATGCGGCTGAAGGAACAAAACGAATTGGACGAATTGGCTGCCGTTCGATTCGTTATGCCGTCTGCACCATAGATATTTTTTGCCGGCCGGAGGGAGTGACCGAAATTGGCGGAAACAGAAGTGGAAAAACAGGGCTACGGCTTTTTTGAACGATTAATGATCATCTTTGTGCCCGTCTTATTCGTAATCGTGCTTCTGCTTGTCCTTATGACACTGTTCGATGTCGATTTTCGCAATAAGGCGCTTGAGCTCGGAAACTCCGTACCTGTATTAAAGAACGTATTGCCTGAGCCAAAGGTTGCAGGAAACTCGATGGACGACGATCAAATCCGCAGCATCAAGATGACCGAAAAGATCGAGGAGCTCGAAGCGGAGCTGACCGCGCTCAAGAGCGAGCTGGCGGAAGCGAATGCCGGCAAGCAGAACCTCGAGTCGGAAGTGAAGGATTTGCAGGACGAGAACGCCAGGCTGAAGCGGCTCAGCGAGGAGGAGCAGCTGGAAGACGAGCAGTATACGGCGAAGATCGGGGAGCTGGCGGGCATGTTCGCCAGAATGTCGCCCGGCAAGGCGGCGCCGATCGTCCAAAATATGGAGCCGGAAGAAATCGTGCTGTTGTTCTCGGCTATGAGCCCGGACGACCGCGTTCGCATTATGGAGAAGATGAACCCGCAAATCGCCGCGGAAGCCGCCATGAAATTAAAGGACAACGTTCCGGCCAAAGATATGCAGCTCGCGGCGCTGCAAGCAAGGCTGGACAAACAGGCGGAAGGAAGCGAGGCGGCTTCGTCTTCCACGCTGGACGAGCAGCAGCTGAACGCGACGTTCAGCGCGATGGACGCCAAGAGCGCCGGTCAAATGCTGATCAATATGATGGCGATCAGCCCAAGCAAGGTGCTGCGGATTTTGAATTCGGTCGACAACTCGGCCCGCTCCGCCATCTTGACGGAGATGTCCAAGATCGACGAGAAAGCGGCGGCGCAAATCGTAACGAAGATGATGGCGGGCTCTTAAACCGGCCGCTGCACGACTAAGGAAAGGAGGTGAATACGACATGGAAATGAAAATACCGCAAATCGTCGCCCCTCAAGGAATGTCCGCCGGCAAAGTTTCGCCGTCCGGAACATCCGCACCCGGCGCCGCCGGATTTCAGCAAGCGCTAGTTCAAGTGATTGCGGGTCAAGGGCAAGGCCAAACCGAAGGACAAGCTCAGACATCGGGAGAGTCGGCGTCAGCCGTTGCTGCCGGGCTGCAAGCGCTGCTTTCGGCCGAAGCGGGAGCAGAGGCGCCGTCCACGGAAGAGCTGCTGGCGTTGGCGGAGCGATTGTTCGATGCGCTGGATGCCGAAGGCAGCCAAGAAGAAGGCGCTTCGGAAGCGGAGGCGGAAACGCTGCTCGGACAGCTTGAAGCGCTGCAAGCGCTGCTGGCGCTGCTGGGAGCTTCTAATGTTAAACCGATCAACTGGAACGCGCGATCGTTTGCCGCGGGCTCGGCCGATACGGAGCAAACCGTGCCATTGCCGCAAGTCAAAGCAGCATTGCAGGATACGCTCATTCAATTGCAAGATTTGCTTCAGCAGGGCGGCTTCAAGCGTATTATGGGACAAGAACCGCATGCGCTGATCGGCAGCAGTCTAACGGAATTGGCCGCCGCCTTGTTCCCGGAACAGATGAGAGGCGAAACATCGGAGCATGGACGGAGCGAACGTCTTCCGTCCTGGATTCAGGCACAGCCTTCCGCCTCGCGCGAACAGTCGATGACGCTGCTGCAGCGGCTGGCCGGACAGGCGGCTAATCCGGCGGCTGCATTGGATGCTGCGGCGAATGCTGAGGAAGTCCGATCGGCTTTGACGGCGGCGCAGCAGGAACCTGCGGTTCCGGCCGAACCGATGACGGCGGCGCAGTTTACCGCCCTCAGGCAGGATGCGCTACGCGAGCTGGTCTCGATGATGCCGAAAGCCGTATCGACGGCATCCTACGTCATTGCGGAAGAGTTTGCCCAATCGATGGCGGACATGATGATCGGCAAATTTGACATCCGTTCGTTGAACGGACTTTCGGAAGCGAGGCTGCAATTGTTTCCGGAGCAGCTGGGCAGCGTCGACGTTAAGATTACGATGCAGAACGGCGTGCTGACCGCGATCTTCCATACCGATACGGCGATGGCGAAGGATATGCTGGAAAATCAAATGGCGCAGCTGCGCGCATCCCTTCAAAGCCAGGGCATTAACGTAGACAAGCTGGAAGTTTCTCACGGCCAGACACCGGCTGGCATGTCCCAGCAGCAGCACGGTCAGGGAGGCAACATGTTTAACGGCGGCAGTAGTACAAGAGGCGGCGAAGGCGGCAGCGGCGAAGGCGGCTTCGAATCCGAACTCGTCGAGCAAGCCGTCATTCAAGAGCTGGGCTTCGGCCGAACCGTTAACGAAACCGCATAGCGGCCGCTACGCGGCATAGCGGATTGGAGGTGAACAGGATTGGCAGACATCGTATCGAACCGAACCGTGTGGCCGAATTACAGCGCGGCTAACGTGCAAAGCGCCGCGACACGTCAACCGACGGACACGCTTGGAAAAGATCAGTTTTTGTCCATACTCGTAACGCAGCTTAGAAACCAGGATCCGATGCAGCCGCTGCAAGATCGCGAATTTATCGCCCAGATGGCGCAGTTTACGTCGGTGGAGCAGCTGATGAACATGAATAAGGAAATGGCTCTATTGCGGCAAAACATCGGTTCGGCTTCCAGCATGATCGGCAAGACGATCGAATGGTACGAATATAACGAAGCGGGCGAAATCATATTGTCAAGCGGCGTCGTCGACGCCATCGTGTCCAAGGAAGACATTCTTTACGCCAAGTCCGGAAGATCGGAGGTTGCGCTCGATTACATCTCATCCATTTCCGAAGCCGGCGCCGGTGCGGGACAACCAGAATCCGAAAGCACGGAGTCGGCGAATGGCAGCGGTGAAGAGGGGGATTCGGCTTGAGCGACAGCATGAAGATCGGCCATTTGTATCCCGTCAGAACCTCTCATCTGCAGCAGCATGACAAGACAGCTAAATTAACGGCCGAGGCGCAGCTGCCGCAGGCGGATTTTCGCCAAATGCTGCATTCCCAGCTCCTGAAATTCAGTCATCATGCGGAAGCGAGAATGGAGCAAAGAGGCATTAAGCTGCAGCCAGAATCGTTGTCCCGCATTATGACGGCGGTCGACGAAGCGGCTTCCAAGGGAGCCAAGGATTCTTTGATCGTATACCGCGATATTGCCATGATCGTGAACGTGCCCAGCCGCACCGTCGTAACGGCGATGGACGGCAGCCAGATGAAAAGCAACGTATTTACCCAAATCGACAGCGCCATTATTTTGTCATAGGGCTGGACCTCAAGAGGGGGCCCCAGGCTGTGGATCGACCGAAGCAGCCAACCAAATTATTAATGGGAGGAATACGCTACATGTTAAGATCGATGTATTCCGGTGTTTCCGGCATGAGAGGGTTTCAAACGAAGCTTGACGTTATCGGCAACAATATCGCCAACGTCAATACGGTCGGTTTCAAGGCCGGACGTGTCATGTTTCAAGATATTTTGAGCCAAACGGTAGCAGGCGTCACGGCGCCGGAAGAAGGGGAGCGCGGCGGCGTCAACGCCAAGCAAATCGGCTTGGGCGTTGCGATCGGTTCCATCGATACCGTCCATACGGCGGGAAGCGCGATGACAACGAACCAGCCGACCGATTTGCGCATCGACGGAGACGGTTTCTTTGTTGTAGCAGCCGGAGAGGACGCAGAACAATTGCTGACACGTGCGGGCAACTTTGTATTAGATGCTAACCGGCAGCTCGTCACGGCTGACGGCATGTTCGTGCTTGGCATGGACGGTGCGCCGATCATTCTCGATGAAGCAATAACGGGATTTACAATCGGTCAGGATGGCATGATTCTCGGCGTAACGGCCGACGGGCAAGTGGAAGCCGGTCAGATTGGACTGGCTAAAGTCGTCAATCCGGGAGGCTTGGAAAAAGTAGGCGGAAACTTGTATCGGATGACGGTCAATGCCAATCCGGACGGTGAATTCGAACTATTGGCACCTAACGATCCCGAATTCGGGACGGGCGCGATTATTGCCGGACAGCTGGAAATGTCCAACGTGGACCTGACGGCCGAATTTACGGAAATGATCGTGGCGCAGCGCGGCTTCCAGGCGAATTCCAGAATTATTACGACTTCGGACGAAATTTTGCAAGAGGTTGTGAATCTGAAACGATAGATGGGGGAACGGGCATAAATAGCGGGGGCCTTGCGCCCCCCTAATCCCAAGGGGGGAAGCTGATGATTACCGTCACTCGATTGAATGGCACGAAAGTTACGATTAATGCTCTTCTCATTGAATTGATTGAAGAGGCTGCTGATACGGTCATTACGCTGACGACGGGGAACAAGCTGGTCGTCAAGGAAAAGACGGACGAGCTGATCCGGCTTAATCAGCAGTTTCTTCAAACAATCGGTCTTGCGGCCGCTGCCCAAAAGAGCGTACATACGGAGGATTCTTCCAGATGAAAAAGATGCTGCCTTGGTTAATTACCATTCTGTTATCGATTACTTTAATAGCGATAGTAGGAATCATCCTGTTCCGCTCGATGTTCAATGAGCCTGCAGAGGAAAAAAACGTCGAGGTGAAGGTACTCAGCGCCGAGCAAAGAGTGGAAGTGACGTCCGAGCTGAAGGAATTCCGCCGGAACCTGCTTGACGCCGAATATTTTGTCATGATGGACTTCGCTTTCCAGCTGGACAGCAAAAAGACGAAGGAATCGTTCGACAAGCTGCTGGAAATCGAGATCAGACCGATCATAAGCCGCACGCTGGCGGATATGACCGCGGAGGAATTCAAAGGCTCGCAAGGCGAAGACGCACTGGAAGCGAAGCTTCTCAACCTGATCAATCCGATACTGCCGAAAGGCAAACTGATCAAAGTGGAGATTACGAATTTCTTTATAAGCGAGCTTTAGGACAGGCGACATTCCTCGAAGGAGGTGAGAGAATTGGTTGACGTATTATCGCAGAATGAAATAGACGCGCTGCTTGCTGCCTTGTCCTCCGGCGAGATGGATGCGGAAGATTTGAAGAAAGAAGAAATTTCGCGCAAGATCAGCGTGTACGACTTTAAGCGGGCGGTCCGCTTCTCGAAGGATCATATCCGCAGTCTGACCCGCATTCACGAAAACTTCGCGAGGTATTTGACAACCTATTTCTCCGCGCAGCTTCGAACTTTCGTGCAGATTAACGTCGTCGATGTGGAGCAGCTGCCTTACGACGAGTTTATTCGCTCCATTCCGAAGATGACGATCTTGAATATTTTCGAGGCGGAGCCGCTGGAAGGGCGCATGGTGCTCGAGGTCCATCCCAACGTGGCGTATGCGATGCTGGACCGGATGCTTGGAGGTCCGGGAACGGCGCCCTCCAAAATTAACAGCTTGACGGAAATCGAAACGATTGTGATGGAGAAAATTTTCGCCCGAACGTTCGAAAGCCTGCAGGAGGCTTGGCGGACTGTAATCGATATTTCTCCGCGGCTGGAAGCGCTGGAGACGAATCCGCAATTTATGCAAATCGTATCACCGAACGAAACAATTGCGCTCATTTCATTCAGTACGAAGATCGGGGATACGACGGGGATGATCAATCTTTGTATCCCGCATGTCGTCCTGGAGCCGATCATGCCGAAGCTGTCCGTCCACCACTGGTTCGTGTCCCAGAAGAAGGAGCGGATTCCGGATGAAGTCGAAATGCTGGAGCAACGCGTCCATAAGGCGAAACTCCCGATCGTCGCGGAGCTTGGCGAGACGTCGATTACGATCAGCGAGTTTTTGAATTTGGGCGTCGGCGACGTTCTTACATTAAATAAGCCGGTTGACGCCGGGCTGAAAATAAAAGTAGGAGACAAGCTCAAATTTATCGGCAGCCCGGGTTCGGTGAAGGACCGGATGGCTGTCCAGGTGGACGAGATTGTAAACGAAGGAGCGGAAGAAGATTATGACGAGTAAAGACTATTTGTCACAAGAGGAGATCGACGCGTTGCTTCGGCAGTCCTCGAACGAGCCCGAGCCGATCCAGTCGCCTTCCAACGAAGTTCAGCTTTCGGACTATTTATCGTCCATTGAGCAGGATGCATTGGGCGAAATCGGCAACATCACGTTCGGAAGCGCTGCGACGGCTTTGTCAACGCTGCTTGGCAAGAAGGTGGACATTACGACGCCGCAGGTGACGCTGGTTCGCCGTGATGAGTTGGGTGAGATCTTTCCAAAGCCGCATGTCGCCGTCAGCGTGCAGTATGTGGACGGTTTCGAAGGCATTAACTCCTTGGTTATCCGGACGAAGGATGCGCAAATTATTGCGGATCTGATGCTGGGCGGCGAAGGGGTCGTTTCGAACGAAGAACTGAACGAGATTCATATCAGCGCCGTGCAGGAAGCGATGAACCAAATGATGGGCTCGTCGGCCACCTCGATGTCCACGATCTTCAACCGATTTGTGAACATCTCGCCGCCCGGCATCAATATATTGGATGTAAGCAACGGCGACGGGGTCGACCACTTGCCGCCGGTAGACGTATTCATCAAAATCTCGTTCCATCTGACAATCGGAGATCTGATCGATTCGACGATTATGCAGCTGCTTCCGGTTTCGTTTGCCAAACAAATGGTTGCGACGCTGATGGGAGAAGGCGAAGAAATGCCGCCGGCCCAAAGCAATCAACAGCCCGCCGCCGCCGAGCAGGAAGCGGCCATGCAGCAGACGGCCGCCGCATCGGCGACGATGCCGCCGCCGGCGCCGCCCGCGCAACCGGCCCCGGCCGCTTACGCGCAACCGGCTCCGGGTTACGATATGCCTCCGGTCGGACCGGCCGCATACGGCGGAAACGTGAACCGGAACGTGAATGTGCAGCCCGTCCAATTCGCCAATTTTGGAGGCGGACCGAATGCTTACGGAGACGGCACGAATCTGAATTTACTTCTCGACATTCCGCTTAAGGTCACTGTAGAATTAGGAAGGACCCAGAAGCAAATTAAGGATATTCTTGAGCTGTCTCAAGGCTCCATCATCGAATTGGACAAGCTGGCGGGCGAGCCGGTGGACATCCTCGTCAACAACAAGCTGATCGCCAAAGGAGAAGTGGTCGTCATCGACGAAAACTTCGGCGTCCGAGTTACGGATATCGTCAGCCAATGGGACCGCATTCAAAAATTACAATAACATCCTAGGAGGAAATGAAGATGGCAAACCGGATTTTGATCGTGGACGATGCTGCATTTATGCGGATGATGATTCGCGATATATTGACTAAAAACGGCTACGAGGTTGTGGGCGAGGCCCAAGACGGAGCCCAAGCGGTCGAAAAATATAAGGAACTGAAGCCGGACTTGATTACGATGGATATAACGATGCCCGAGATGGACGGCATCTCCGCTTTGAAGGAAATCAAAAAGCTGGACGGAAACGCAAAGGTCATCATGTGTTCGGCCATGGGCCAGCAAGCGATGGTCATCGACGCGATTCAAGCGGGCGCCAAAGATTTCATCGTTAAGCCGTTCCAGGCGGATCGCGTCATCGAAGCGATCAAGAAGACGCTGGGATAAGATGCTTGCACAAGCGCGCCAATGGGCTTTGTCCGCCGCAGCCTTCATGACGGGCATGGCTTCCTGGCTCATTCCGGTTTCCGTCTCGGCGGCCGGCTCCGGCGACGAGGAAACGTTCCAACATGCGGATACGGGCGATCTGCTGGCCAACCTCGTATGGGTTATCGTGGCCATGGCCATCGTCATTACGCTTATTATATTGGTTATTCGCTGGTTGTCCGCCCGGAGCCGGACATGGGGCTCGCCGAACCGGTCCCTTCGGTCGCTCGGGGGACTTACGCTGGGCCAGCACAGCTCCATGCAGGTTGTCGAGCTTGCCGGCCGCGTCTACATCGTCGGGGTCGGCGAGCAAGTGACGCTGCTCGACAAGATCGAGGATCCGGAACAGGCGGCCGCCGTAATCGAGGCGTTGGAGAAGCAGACTTCGCAAGTCTGGTCGCCGAAGGAGCTTACCGGTTTGTTCCGCCGGCGTCCGAACGCCGCCGGCCGCGCCGAGGACCAAGAAACGGCCGGAGCCGCGAACGAAGCAAGCGACTTTCAGCAGCTGCTCATCAGCAAGCTGAATCGGCAAACCGATCGCAAGGAACAGCTTGAGGCTTTGCTGAAAAACCATAATACAAACGAACGGTTGATGGATCATGAAAAATAAGTGGTTGCTGGCATTCCCGGCCATTTTGCTGCTGTCGCTGCTGATGCATCATCAGGCTTTTGCGGCAACGCTGCCCGATATATCCATCAATATCGGCGGCAGCGGCGAAGGCGAAGCTCCGGGAACGAGCGCCTTGTCGCTTCTGCTGCTCCTTACGGTGCTCAGCATAGCCCCGGCCATCATGGTTCTGATGACCAGCTTCACCCGGATCGTCATTGTGCTCGGCTTTGTCAGAACCTCTCTTGGAACGCAGATGATGCCGCCGAATCAGGTGTTGATCGGCCTTGCGATGTTTCTGACCTTTTTTATAATGGCTCCGACGCTGGGGCAAGTAAACGAAACGGCGCTGCAGCCATACTTGAAGGGCGAGATATCCCAGACGGAAGCGTTCGAGAAAGCTTCCATCCCGATGAAGAAGTTTATGTTCTCCCATACCCGGGAAAAAGATTTGCTGCTGTTCATGAACTACACGGGGACGGAAAAGCCGGAGACGTACGAGGATATTCCGTTGACCGTGCTCGTTCCCGCCTATGCGATCAGCGAGCTGAAGACGGCGTTCCAGATGGGCTTTATGCTGTTCATTCCGTTTCTTGTGATCGATATGATCGTCTCCAGCACCCTGATGGCCATGGGGATGATGATGCTTCCTCCGATCATGATATCGCTGCCGTTCAAGCTGCTGCTCTTTGTGCTCGTGGACGGATGGTATTTGGTCGTCAAGTCGCTGCTCATGAGCTTCAGCCCATAACGAAAGCGGAGGATACAGGCAATGAGTGCTGACTTTATTATCGGTCTTGCCGGCGAAGCCGTATATACGATCTTGAAAGCCAGCGCGCCCATGCTCGTGCTAGCTCTGGTCGTAGGCCTTCTGGTCAGCGTCTTCCAGGCGACGACCCAAATCCAGGAGCAGACGCTCGCTTTCGTGCCGAAGATCGTTGCGGTATTCGTTTCGATTATTGTGTTTGGCCCATGGATTCTCAATACGGTTGTCGACTTCACATTCCGTCTGCTGAACAATCTTCATCATTACATCGGTTAGGTCGTGGGTTGATGAACGCAATCGTACAAGGATTTCCTATTTTTTTGCTTGTCTTTTGTCGAATTACTGCTTTTTTCGTCGTCGTTCCTGTCTTTTCTTCGCGAGGGGTGCCGAATACGTTCAAAATCGGTTTAGGCTTCTTCATCTCCTTGATCGTGTTCTTAACTTACGGCGTAGGTCAATCCGCTCCGGAAACCGCGGAATATGTGCTTGTCGTCATCCGGGAAGTGCTGATCGGCCTGATGCTCGGATACGTCGTCTACTTGTTTTTCGCCGTCGTTCAGACGGCGGGAGCCTTGATGGATCTCCAGATCGGCTTCGCGATGGCAAATGTGGTAGATCCGCATACGGGCGTTTCCGCGCCGATTCTAGGCAACTTCAAGTATATGATGATGCTGCTCGTGTTTCTCATGATGAACGGCCATCATTACCTGCTGACCGGGCTGATGGACAGCTACCAGTGGATGCCTTTGGACAATGAGCTTTTCGGCAGGCTGATGAGCGGGAGCATTACTGAATTTTTGACGCGCACGTTTGCGACGACCTTTTTGCTCGGCATTCAGGTGGCGGCACCGCTCGTGGTCGCGATGTTTTTGGCGGACGTCGGACTCGGCTTTTTGACGAAAACCGCTCCCCAATTCAACGTGTTCGTGATCGGCATTCCGCTCAAAATTTTAATCGGCTTGTTTTTGCTCCTGCTTCTAATGCCGGGGATGGCCGTCTTGTTCGAGAAGCTGTTCGCAATCATGTTCCAGTCGCTCGAGGAGTTGTTCGGCATCGTGCAAGGGCCGCCGAATGCGGAATAGGAGGCTGTCTGGATGAGAACTTATCGCTTGGAGCTGGATTTACAGCTGTTCAACCAAGAAAAAACGGAAAAAGCGACGCCCAAAAAACGGGAGGAGTCAAGGAAGAAAGGGCAGGTTGCCAAATCTTCCGATCTTCCCGGGGCATTCATCCTGCTGTTCGTATTCGCCTCGTTCCTCATGCTGGGCGACTATTATGAACGAAATATTATGGGGCTGTTCTCCAGCTTGTTTCGGGATTGGCTGACGATGCAAGTGACGCCGGAGAATATTTTGGAGCTGTTTATGAATATCGTCATGCAGACGCTGCTGCTGCTGCTGCCGGTGTTTGCCATCGTCATCGTCGTCGGCGCGCTGGGCAACATCGTTCAATTCGGCTTTCTGCTGACCGGAGAGCCGCTGAAGCCGAAGCTGAACAAGATCAATCCGATCGAAGGCTTCAAGAGGATCTTTGCGATCCGGAGTCTGGTCGAGTTTCTGAAAAGCATTCTGAAAGTGCTTATTATCGGCCTGATTGTATACATAACGATTTCAACCGAGTGGGACCGGCTGCTTATTCTATCGACCCAGCCCGTTCAAATGATCTTTACGTTTGCGTCCGGCCTAACCGTCAAGCTGGGCATCGCCACGGGGGCCGTGCTGGCCGTGCTGGCGTTTCTCGACTATATGTACCAGAAGTACGAACATGAAAAAAGCATCAAAATGTCGAAGCAAGACATTAAGGACGAACATAAGAAGTCGGAAGGCGACCCGCTCGTCAAAGGGCGCATCCGCGAGAAGCAGCGCAGGATGGCGCTGCAGCGCATGATGCAGGAAGTGCCGAAGGCCGACGTCGTCATTACGAACCCGACGCACTTCGCCGTGGCGCTGAAGTACGATTCGGGAAAGATGGACGCGCCGATCATTATCGCAAAGGGGATGGATTATGTTGCCTTGCGCATCCGGGAGACCGCCAAGGAACACGGCGTCATAACGATGGAAAACAAGCCGCTGGCCAGAGCGCTGTACGAAAGAGCCGAGATCGGAGACGCGATTCCGGCCGATTTGTTTCAAGCGGTGGCCGAAGTGCTGGCATACGTATATAAAACGAAAGGCCGGGCGTAATCCCGGCAAATTACCGGAAGGGAGGAGGATGCATCATGAAAACGAGAGATCTCTTTGTCATAATCGGAATTATAGGCATTATCCTCATGATGATTATCCCGATTCCCATATTTCTGCTCGATTTGCTGCTCATCGTAAATATTTCTCTTTCTTTAACGATATTGCTCGTGGCGATGAATACGAAGGAAGCGCTGGACTTCTCCATTTTTCCTGCGATTCTGCTCATCACGACGTTGTTCCGTCTGGCGCTCAGCGTATCGACGACGCGCAGCATTCTGGCGAATGCGGAGGCCGGCGAGGTCATCGAGACGTTCGGCAACTGGGTCGGAGGCGGAGAAGTCGCCATTGGATTCATTGTGTTCCTCATTCTGGTCATCGTGCAGTTTATCGTTATTACGAAAGGCTCGGAGCGGGTAGCCGAAGTGGCGGCTAGATTTACGCTAGACGCGATGCCGGGCAAGCAAATGAGCATCGACGCCGACCTGAACTCCGGCTTGATCAACGAGCAGCAGGCTCGCGAAAGAAGGGCCAAGATCGAGAAGGAAGCCGACTTTTACGGCGCGATGGACGGCGCCAGCAAATTCGTAAAAGGAGACGCGATCGCGACGATTATCATCGTGATCATCAACCTGATCGGCGGCTTTGTCGTCGGGATGGTTATGCACGACTTGTCTTTTACGGAATCTCTCGAGAAGTTTTCCATCCTGACCATCGGCGACGGTCTGGTCGCCCAAATTCCGGCTCTTCTTATCTCGACGGCGGCAGGCCTGATCGTGACGCGGGCCGCGTCGGACGGCAATTTGGCGGAAGACGTGACCGGACAGCTGTTCAAGTATCCGAAAATGATGTACATCGCCGCCGGGACGATCGCCATGCTCGGACTTACGCCGATCGGACCGTTGCGCACATGGCCGTTCGCCATTGCGCTTGCGATTGCCGGTTATTATATGCAAAAGTCGGTCGCAAAGCGTCAGGAGCAGGAGGAGCTGCTCGTGGAAGAACAGCAGATCGAGGAGGTGCGCAGTCCCGAAAGCGTGGTCAGTTTGCTGCAGGTCGACCCGATCGAGTTCGAATTCGGTTACGGCTTGATCCCGCTGGCCGATACGCAGCAAGGCGGCGACCTGCTGGACCGGATCATTATGATCCGCAGGCAATGCGCCCTGGAGCTGGGACTTGTCGTACCGGTTATCCGGATACGGGACAACATCCAGCTGAAGCCGAACGAATACGTTATCAAAATCAAAGGCAATACGGTCGCCAGAGGCGATCTGCTCCTGAATCATTATTTGGCGATGAGCCCCGGCTTCGAGGACGAGTCCATTATCGGCATCGAAACGACGGAGCCCGCCTTCGGCTTGCCGGCCATCTGGATTGACGAAGGCATGAAGGAAAGAGCGGAATTGTCCGGTTATACGGTGGTGGATCCGCCTTCGGTCGTGGCGACGCATTTGACGGAAATTATTAAGCGCCATGCGCACGAGCTCATCGGCCGCCAGGAAACGAAGATGCTGGTGGAGAACGTCAAGGAATCTTACCCGGCGCTGATCGACGAGCTGATTCCGTCGATCTTGTCCATCGGCGACGTGCAGAAAGTGCTGGCCAAGCTGTTGAAGGAAAAGGTGTCGATCCGCGATCTGGTCACGATCTTCGAGACGCTGGCGGATCACGGCAATTATACAAAGGATACCGACATCTTGACGGAATACGTGAGACAAGCGTTGTCCAGGCAAATCACGCAGCAATTTTCTCCCGGCGGCGACACGCTTCGCGTCATTACGATCGGGCCGCAGCTGGAGAAAAAAATCGCCGAAGCCGTTACGCAAACCGATCACGGCAGCTACATTGCGCTCGATCCGGTCTCGACGCAGCAAATTTATCAGAAGCTGAACGAACACGTCAACCGGCAGCTTCAATCCGGACAACAGCCGATCGTGCTGACTTCGCCGACAATCCGGATGTACTTGAGACAAATTATGGAACGCACCATGCAAGAAATTCCGGTGCTTTCCTACAGCGAGCTGGAGCCTAACATCGAAGTTCAAAGCGTCGGGGTGGTGAATCTATGAGAGTAAAGCGATACGTCGTGAACGCGCTGCCGGAAGCGGTCACCCTCATCCGGACCGATCTGGGCAAGGACGCCGTCATTCTGGATACGAAAGAAATTCGGGTCGGCGGATTTCTGGGCATGTTCCGCAAAAAGAAGGTGGAGGTTGTTGCCGCCGTCGAGGCGGGAACGGCCAAGCCGGCGGCGGCGGTTCCGCAAAGAAGCTCCTCTCCCGACGTCCATGCGATGGTGGAGCAAATTTTGCAGCAGGCCGGCCGAGGCGCCGCCGCGGAAGCGGCGCCGGCGG
>Ga0065721_10004668_pt1 | contig 39502 bp, 32 predicted proteins | sample Mesricmetagenome_FD_59108 | JGI IMG/M metagenome (GOLD analysis project Ga0065721, IMG submission 59108) | Mesophilic microbial community from rice straw/compost enrichment Sample: eDNA_1 v2 (version 2) | ecosystem: Engineered > Solid waste > Grass > Composting > Bioreactor | place: USA: Davis... | reverse complement strand
GCGGCCACCTGATTGTACTGGCACCGGCTTACCAATCGCTCTATTGTAAGTTTGATAAAGAACTGGGCCATTTCCGGAGATATACCTTAAAAAAACTTGGCGAGGTGATCGGCGGTCAGGCACTTGAGCTGGTCCATAAACAATACTTTAATACCATTGGGATTTTCGGCTGGTTCATCTTTGGAAAAATTATGAACAGGAAAATGATAGGTTCCGATGAAATGTCAGTATTCAATTCGCTGCAGCCTGTATTTAAAGTTGTCGATAACCTGACATTTCATAAGGCGGGACTTTCTGCCATTGTAATTGGTAAAAAGAAGGCGTTATGATTACCACCATCCTGGCGATCATCTATATCAGTTTCATTTGTCATGCATACGGAGAAATGCTATTCCGGCTGTTTTGCAAATTGTCGAAGTCTGATATGCCATTTGTTCAATCCTATCCCCTTACCTGCTTTTCAGGAATGGCTTTTGTCGGTTTTATCGCAACGCTATTGTCCCTTTTTTTCCCGCTGGATAATATTATTGTACACCTTGTCTTCTTATTGCCGGTTACCTATGTAATGACTAAAGGCTATAGTCCTTTAAAGGCAGCATCTGAGGAAATAAGATCAGTGCTGGCCAAGCCTGTGCTCCTGCTCCTGTTCGTGGTTAGTGTCATTCTTGTCCTGGTCATGCATGCCTGGACCATCAATCATCCCGATACCCTTATTTATCATGCGCAATCTGTTAAATGGATCCAAGAGTATCGTGTGGTACCGGGACTTGCCAACCTCCAGGTTCACTACGGTTTTCAAAGTGCCTGGTTTGTAATATGCGCATTGTTTAGTTTTTCGTTCACAGGAACCGATGCCATAACGTTCATTAATGCAGCTGTGCTCATTTGGTTTTTCCTTTTTATCCTGCAAAAAATAAATGCTTACCTGGTTATTAAAGGGACTACTCTTAATATAACACCGGGCTTTTTATGGCTGTCTCTTTTTATTTTATCATTTGTAATCTATACCCAGGTCAGGCTGACAGCAACGTCCGCAAGCCCGGATTTTATTGTGGCCATTTACCTCTGGCTGATTATATATTTATTCTTTCAGTCCTGGTACAAAAATCACCCGGTACATATTCTACAACTCCTCTTCCTGGGATTCTTTGCAATCACATTAAAATTATCGGCATTACCTGCGATTCTATTTCCCCTGTTTGTTTATTTCCGCAAAAAAGAGCAACAGGTTCATGGCTGGATTACACCGGTGATTATGGGACTATTCGTATTGTCCCCGATCTTGGCCAGGTATATTGTAACTACCGGTTATTTGCTTTACCCTTTGAGTTTCCCGGACATTATCGTGGCTGACTGGAAAGTGCCACATGAACTGACAACAATTACCAGGCAGTATATTACCGCTTATGCAAGAACCCATATAGAATATGATCACGATGAAATCCGGCAGGTAATAAATATGTCTCTGTCAGAATGGGTACCAGTATGGTGGAAGACTCTCGCCCTGACTGACAAGATCATCCTGGTTTCAAACCTGGCCGGACTCTTGTTGCTCTTACCGTATTGGAAAAGTCTTTCTAACAACCAAAACAAACTGCTGTTACCAGGATTCATTTTTCTATGCCTTAGTATTGTATCCTGGTTTTTCAGCGCACCTGACCCGCGATTCGGATATGGATTTCTTATACCAGCTTCAGGATTGGTTCTATTCTTAATGGTTGAAAATGTAAAAAAAGTCAAACGTTCCTATGCCACTGGTTTGAAGTTCTGCCTGTATATTTTTTCATTAGTGTTGGCTATTTATACTGTCCATCGGTTTAAGAATTATTTTGAAATACGTCAAATCGTAACTCCGATTGGGATTAAAAAGACATCGTACCAGTCCATCGAGTGTAATGGAATTATTTTAAATGTACCACCTGCTAATTTTAAATGTGGCGATTTACCACTTCCCTGTGCCCAGGATGGCTGCACTAATTTCACGCCGCGAGGCAAAACCATTTCTGCCGGATTTAAGGCGGCAAAAAAATAGGGATCTGAAATTTTTCAGATCCCTGTTATATTTTCATTATTGATTATCGCTATCGCATCAGGTACATTTTACCGTATCCCTTGTTGAAGTATTTATCTGTATTGTCATCTTTGGCCTTGTACTTATCCAGCGACTTACCATTTAAATTCGTTATAACCCTGTACAGGTAAATTCCATTTGCCAGCTTCTGGCCATACTGATCCGTGCCGTCCCATTTAAACTCGGTAATGTTGCGGCCGATATGCAAGGGTCCTAATTCTTCTTTAGTGATTTCCCTCACAATCTTACCCGTTATGGTGAGGATCTGGATACGGATATTTTGCGGCACTTCAGAACCTGTAAGCGTGAATACAAACGCTGTGGAAGTTGTAAACGGATTCGGATAGTTCAGCATGTTTGAAATCATCGGCTTATTAATGACAGTGAATCCTACTTTATATTCCACATTGCCGGCAAAGTTTCCACTCTTATCTTTTCCGGTTACGATTAATTCATATTCTCCATCAACAGGGAAATATGGTGCAAAATTTACGCTGGCGCTGTTGTCATTGATGCCCGGTGGCACAAACTGTAATGTATCCTGGCTTCCGAAATAATATCTTCTCGGTTCCGACTCATCAGGGAACCGGACTTTTACCGAAAACAGGCTCGTATCATTTAATGGCAGTGATTGCATTTCATCCGTCAGCTTAATTAATATTTTCGGCTTGGATGACACGATATCACGATTAAGTATATGTGCACCGTCGAATGTCACATCCATAATTGGATTGAGACTGTCAGGAATTATATAAAGTGTGCGGAAAGCATAGTTATTGAACAGGTATTGCTCCGGCTGATCATTATCCGGGTTGAAATTAATAAATACCGTATTCGTACCGCTTAATGACTTGGTCTCAATGGGAACATTCAGCTTAATGGTATCACCGGCTACCAGTGGCTTGTGTTTCGCATTATATATTAAATTCTCAACATTATTCTGATCGGTGATGGCCACCTTCACTCTCAGGCTGTCAAAGTCCTGGTGACTCACATTCTTAAAGGCAATACCCAGGTTGACAGACTGTCCAATAGAAGCCGTATCAGTCGAAACAAAATACAAATTCGGAGCTATAGCACCTTCCGGTACCGGGTTATAATACGCTCTCCAGTATTTCAACTGGAATGGTGTATAGTTGATCGTATCCAGTGTTGTCATCTTTAATTTGATGTAAGGATACTGAACCGGATCAATAAATGAAATATCATAGTTTGACTGATTTACCCCCAGCCCGCTGGCCAATGTGGTTTCAACACCTGTAGTGCTGACACCAACCACATCAAAGCTGGTTCTGTCAGTGGATGGGGCTTCCGTACTTTCACCTTCCCATTGAAGCACTTTCCACTCTTGTGCCGGTCCCATCAGTGGTGAAGTCACAATACCCAATGTATCAGTAGCAAAAGCATGTCCGTCTAAAGTGATGGCATCGTATATGCCTTCGCTCATACTTGAAATGGTGGCAAATTCATTCTGGCGATTCTTCTTAAACATAGCGATAAAGGATCTGGGTTTGTCATACTCTTCCACTTCAACGAAACCCTGCTCAACCAGTTTATGATATAAAGAATTTCCGGCTCCAAAAACGTTCTCATCATTACGCCAAACGCCGGCATAGGTATTACCACTAACGTTTTGACTTGAATTGGTCCTGACCACCACGAAATGTCCATCCGGAATACTGTCCAGGAAGTCCATAATCCTTTTTCTCCAGGTTATATCGCTCAGTAAAAACTGGAAATTATATTCGCGGCCAGCACCACATGTGGCTTTAAAACTCTGATACAATCCGGTTGCTCCGGAATAATCATTTTTCCAGGGCATAAACGTTACCGGATGAATAACGTTGAAGATGAGTTCGTCGAAATTACAACCGGGTCCGATGAAGCCTTCCACATCATTGATTGTACCACTATAAAATCCTCCCTGGTCCGATGTGGTTGGGTAAACCCCATTCCTTACGAACACATTGTTTGAGGTAGTCCGGAAACTCCAGTAACTGCTTGCCGAATCTATTGTTATCCGGTTTTGATTCGATTTATCGTGTTGATAAAAATGTGACTGGTTGAAGCCTACATCATTTCCTGATTTGTAAATAAACGAAGCAACATTCCATGCCGGAACACCACTTGTAACCGCTTTGGCCACCCGCCAGTAGTAAACCGTATTATCAACAAACGTGATCCCCGGAGTGAATTCAAACACACCGCCTGATGAAGTGATTGTGCGGGTGATTTTTGCCGGAGAATTAAACAATTCGGTTGTGTCCATTTCCATCAGGTAATCTGCCACTGCGGCAAATGGATTGGCCGTGGATGCGGTAAGCTTAACATCCTGCCTGTTGATTATGGAAAAATTATAAGGATAGACGGGCTTGACGTCATCTTCAATGATGTATACCTCTTTTGTAATGGAGTTATTGGTTTCATATATCTCATCAACAGCATTACCCGCATCAAGCGTGATGGTTATTTTATTGAGACCTTTATCCCGGGTTGGCAAAATATGTATGTCATAACTGATCGAGTCAGTGAATGTCTTAAAGTCCACTGTATCTTTTCTGATTACCTCTACTGTATTATCCGGATAAGTACGTTTCAATTCAATGACGATATCCCGTGAAAGCACTTTCCCAATATTCATGAAAGTTGCGTTAACCTTGAATGAAGATTCAGATATCGGAATAAACGAGGGAGTAATTTTAACCTGTGGCTCTTCAATCACATAGTCTGGCTTGTCTTCACCATACATCCTGATAGCGGGGTCACCATGCAGTGTAAACTGTTCACATTGAAAGCGCGCATAAAAATCATTCTGTGTAGTGGCAAGAAACACCTGGCGAATGGTTTCGTCCATTATTTCACCTAAAGTAGAGCCATAATGGGTTGTTGACATCGCTTTGTAGAACCGGGTATTGTAAATATCGAGGTAATGAACGATACCAAGGTGGGTACTTGCAAGAAAAGCCACAGAACCGCGGTCCGGCGCCAGAACGAATCTTTCTGAGATGGTCTCCTTTGTATGGAGCCTGGCTTCATTATAATTATAAAAGCTTCCAGCATTACATCCCATTACGATGAACACAGGATACTTGCCTTCGTTTTCATAATTCTGTGGATTATCCAGGTTAAATTCAAGCGTACTGGCTGATGAGTGACCAAAATAAGTAAGTACACTCACACCCTCCCGGAACAGGTTTTCCAAACGGGTACTGGTTACCTGCTGTACCGCATCTGCAGATGTTTTGGTAAATGTGTGTACGTTGGCACCAAACATGGAATCCTCAATAATCTTTTTATGACCATTCAACGCTTCCAGCAGGATGTCGGAAGTATTGTTGTCACTGGCACCTGTCACATGAATTACATTTTTCCGCCACGCCTTATCTCCAATGGCAGGAGAAGCTATTTTGTAGGTCTCTTCATATTGTTTAACCTTGGACAGGTAGGTTGAAATTTCGTCTTTGCTGATTACCGATAGCCTTCCAATGGGAGTTAATGGCATCGAACTATTCCCCTCCGCAGACAAAAGGTTGTCCGAAGCAGGCGAGCCAAAAGTTGGAATTACAGCCAGCCGGTCAATATCAGCTTTTTTCTCATTAGCACGGAAATTGGTATAGACGATACCCTTGCCTATCAGGAATACATTGGTCAAAGGCGTCGAGAAATTTGCCCTCGCCCATCGCAAAAAATTTCGAATGGAAAGTGGATGCTGTTTAATGCCTAAACCGAACTGATCTTCGAGCTGATCGATCAGGTAAATTTTTGCATTGTAGCTTCCCCCTGCTGCTGAACTTCTGTATAACCTGTATTCCTCAACAGGATCATTTCCACCTGAAGCCCCGGTAAAGATCTGGCTGGTAATGATCAAAAAATTACCCTGGTTCTGAGGAAGTGCATAATTGACAAAATTCCTGGACTCCAGCTGAGTAATGGTATTTATAAAATTTACCTGCTGGGTTACCAAGACCAGGCTCCTGCGTTGGGCCGACGGAAGTAATACAAACCGGACCGCAGAATTGGCAGCCGCTGTAGCCATCACTGCTTCATACCTGCGGTTGTTTGTGATATCATAGAGGATGGGCTTTACCGCACCATGTGAAAATCCGGCTATATCTAAATAGTTACCATTTGGATTGGCAGGTAACTCAAAATAAAACTGGCGCTGGTTGCCGAAATGAAACAACCTGGGATAGATCAGTTCCACACTGGCAACGACCATACGGTCATTGGCAGATGTGCCCAAGTTTCTGATTTGCAAACTGGCGTTGTTCGTACTGAGTTTAGAAACCGGTATTTCTGTTGATCCTTTTATGTATTCATAATAGTCCATTGTAGCGCCGTAAACGGAGTCGCCATTCAGGGCTACCATTAATTTCCGGGTATTCGCTGCGTTACCGGCTGCGTTAATTTTTAATATGGCATTGGGAGCGCCGCCACCCTGGTAACTTTGTAACGCGGTGAGATTGGTTGTGATGGCATTTCCCCCAACCACATCCTGGGAAGTGTATGACTCTCCCTGGTCATAAGATGATGAGTATGTAAAGGATTTACCAACCACTTCCGAACGGCCGGGATTGATCTTATTCTTATAGTAGGTGCCGGCAGTATGAATAAAATAAGGTTCCGCGGGTAATGTATTCCCTGCCACATTGTTAGGAGTGTTTACATACTGCCTGCTGCTTCCACCCGGATTAACCGTAAGAAAAAATGCAGCGGAATCCGTCTGAAAACTCCATTTATTATTTAACTGGAAATCGGCCTGACGGTAAAGAGGCAAGTCAGGTTTGCCATCATTCATTTCACCCCAGAATTCGATATATCCATCGGTTCCCAATGGTGCATTTTGTACAGAAGCATAAATCGGAATTTCTTCCCCGTTACGCCAAAGCTGGAAATCACTGGCGTTCACATTTCCCAATCCGGCTGCGGCAAGTGTGGATTGGGGAATACGATACAGGCCGGTGGTGGCTATCTTGAACTTATAATAGGTCTTATTGTAATCAATCCATTCATTATTGAAAGCCTGTGCTCCTGCATAAATTGAGAGCATGGTCAACAATGGGAGTAAGATTCGTTTCATTCAACAAAGTTTATAGGTGGCGCGGATCTTTATTTTTTCTTCTTTTTATTCTTTGCTTCGACCATGTCGAGCTTTAAAGAAAACACATGGGTAAACAAAGGATTGGATTGATTGGCAAGATTGGTAAAAGCGTAATCAATCGTTACGCTTTGAATTCTGAATCCGGCACCGGCACTTGGCTGATAGATCCATACTTTTTTCTGATTGAGGGTATCACTGTCTGCCAGCGCTTTCTGGAAATTGTTGATACCACCCCTCAGGTAAAAAATATTGTTCACATTCAACTCAAGGCCGAGTTTGGGATCGGCACTCACCGGGTCGGCACTGATCAGCGTATTCCTTTGACCATCGAAAGTCAGGTCAATATTGGCTTCAGCCAACAAACTTGTTTTTTTACTCAGCGGAAACTCCCTGGCAATGCCCAGCACCAAGCGGGGTGCTGTCATTTCGGTTGACTTAACCGGAATTTCATTGTTGGTGAGGTATAATGCTTCCTTTTCACGCTCTGTAAAAGTGAAGGCCCAGCTGTTAAACGTAGTGGTGATATCGCGACCAGTGATACCGAATCTCCATTTCCCCTGGTGAATCTGCAATCCGGCATCCAGTCCGAATCCCCAGGCCCTGGCAAATTTTCCAACGTTGCGGTGGATCACTTTTGCATTGACACCAAACTGTATCTTTTTCTTTTCCGTTTCTTTCAATCTTTGAGCAAAGGACAAGAGGAATGCATAGTCGGCTGAAGAAAAAGCCTGGATATTGTTGTAGTTGATCGATCCGTCCGGCTCAACCAGGAAAAGGGTGTTCATGATATCGTCAACTGCAAAGCGAAGACCGGTGATGGCAAATGTTCTCTTCTTATTGGCTGCCGGGAAGGCGATGCTTGCGAAATCATATTTACCGATACCTGCAAAATATTCGGCGTGCATAATGTTGATCTGGGTATGCTCCTGCACCCCCACCAGTCCCGCGGGGTTCCAGTAACCGGCCGTGCCATCCTGTACCGAAGCCACCTGGGCACTGCCCATGGAAAGTCCGCGGGCCCCGGCACCGATATTCAAAAATTCATTGGAGTATTTACGGAACTGAGCTAAAGCGCTCACAGATAGCAATGTAGCAAATAGGGTCACGCAAAATCGGAGCGACTTCATTCGGATAAAATTTCTTATAAGCAATTAATTGTTCGGTTTCCAACAGGGTCAAAGCCGGACTGTAAAACTACTCTTTAGGGCGCTAAAAACATAGTGCTGAATGTTGAAAAACCTAGGGTCTGAAAACGAATGGCTTAGAAAATTATTGCATTTTCAGCCAGCTTTCGGCTTCTGTCTTACTTTTGCCGCCAAAACTGAAAAAAATGAGCCTGATCGAAGAATTACGATGGAGGGGTATGATCCGGGATATCATGCCCGGAACCGAAGAATTACTGAACAAAGAGATGGTAACCGGTTATATTGGTTTTGATCCAACCGCGGAAAGTCTGCACATTGGCAGCCTGGTGCCGATCCTCCTGCTCGTACATCTTCAAAAGGCCGGACATAAGCCCATTGCCCTCGTGGGCGGAGCTACCGGGATGGTTGGCGATCCTACAGGCAAAAGTGAAGAACGTAATCTCCTTGATGAAGAGACACTCAATCGCAATATCGCTGGTGTCAAGCGGCAGCTTGAAAAATTCCTGGACTTCAACCCCGCCCTGCCCAATGCTGCAGAGATGGCCAACAACTATGACTGGTTTAAAAATATCAGCTTCATCAGCTTTCTGCGCGATACCGGGAAACATATAACGGTAAATTATATGATGGCGAAAGAGAGTGTGAGAAAAAGAATCGAAGGTGAAGTGGGAATGAGCTATACTGAGTTTGCCTACCAACTGATGCAGGGCTATGATTTTTACTGGTTGTATAAAAATAAAAATTGCAAACTCCAGATGGGAGGAAGTGATCAGTGGGGAAATATTACCACCGGCACTGAACTGATCCGCCGTATGGCCGGCGGCGAAGCGTTCGCCTTTACATGCCCGCTTATAACGAAAGCAGACGGAGGTAAATTCGGTAAAACGGAAAAAGGCAATGTATGGCTGGATCCTGCTCTCACATCACCGTATCAATTCTACCAATTCTGGTTGAACTCGAGCGATGATGATGCTGAAAAATGGATTAAAATTTTCACCTTCCTTGAAAAAGCAGAGATTGAAAACATCCTGGCCGGTCATGCCAAGGACCCTGGTGCCCGCCTGCTGCAAAAACGCCTGGCCGAAGAGGTAACGGCATTTGTACATGGCAGGGAGGAACTCGAAAAAGCTAAAGAGACAACGCAGAAACTTTTCAGCGGCCAGGCAGAATCTGCAGAAAATCTAAGCATTGATGACCTGGAAGGCATGGAAGGTGTGATTAAATCTGAATTTCCACTTTCCCGTTTTGAAACGGGCATTGATATTGTCTCCTTACTCGCGGAAACCGGAATTTTCCCAAGCAAAGGTGAAGCGCGGAAAATGTTACAGGGAGGCGGTGTCAGTTTGAATCGTAAGAAAACAGACAATCTGCAAATGCAGGTTGATCGTTCCTATCTGCTTCACGAAAAATACCTGCTTGTGCAAAAAGGTAAAAAGCATTATTACCTGGTGAAAGCTGTGTAAAAAGGCGCTTCATATGCGACGGGTTTATTTCATAAGCGGACTGGGTGCCGACTGGCGCGCATTTTCATTACTCGACCTTTCATTTTGTGAACCGGTCTTTGTTGACTGGATTGAACCTCTTCAGGCTGAATCGCTGAAAGATTATGCCATGCGTCTTCGTGAACAGATTCATGAAACCCATCCCGCGATCGTCGGTGTGTCATTTGGAGGAATGCTTGCGACCGAAATGGCGAAAGCCGATCCGCAGATTGAGGCTGTGATTATAGCCAGTAATAAATCCGCCAGGGAGTTTCCTCCTTACTTGAGGATCGGTAAATACTTTCCTATATACAAATGGATCCCGGATTTCCTTATGAAGAAAGCATCAGTCTTTACCTGGATTCTTGGACCGAAAGGAAAAGAACAGGAGCAATTATTAAAGTCCATCATCCGTGATATGAATCCGCGTTTTCTGAAGTGGGCGATCAGCGCCATCCTGGACTGGAAAGAATCTGACATTCCGCCAAATGTCAGGCATATACATGGAACGAATGACCGGCTTTTATTATGCCGCTATGTGAAACCCGATTACGAAATTAAGGGCGGCACTCACCTTGTGTCGATGAATATGCCGGAAGCAGTTTCAAAATTATTACGGGAGTTATTCAGAGAGGCTCAGTCGACCTGAACTTTTTTTCTTATGGCAGCATTGGTGCGTGCATCTGATAGAAACTGCCTTTCGTTTATCAGGTAACCATTTCCCTTTTCACAAAAATGCACAATGAGATTCTCTATGCTTACGGGGTTACCGTCTGAAATGTCAGCAAAATTGGAATGCCGGATACCATGGCCATCAATGATCACAACAAGCCCGCTGCCAATTGCTTCCATTCGATTGCCTCCTGAGATAAGCATGGCAGTATCCTCGCATAACCCTATGCCAATACAACCGGGATTGCCTGCTACAGCCTGTGTCAGTCTTCCGAATCTTCCCCGCTTCTCAAAATGTGAATCGATGATCAGGGTATTGATAAAACCCAGACCGGTTGTGATTTTTACTTCACCTTTTAAATGAGCCCGGGTAGCATTTCCCTCATAAATCATCGTATGGCTCATACCCATGGCACCCGCGCTGGTTCCTGCGATGATAAACTCTTCGTCCTGGTAACGTTGTTTTATTATTTGCAGGAAAGCTGAGCCGCCAAGTGTGGCGCTAAGGCGGAGCTGGTTGCCACCACTAAACATTACAGCATCGCAATCCCGGATGCGTTTAATGAATTCCTGCTCCTGCGCATCTTTGCGGTTGCGGATATGCATCACATTTACATTGGTGCAACCGATCTTACCAAAAGCATTCAAATAAATTTCACCTACTTCATAAGGGATCATCGAGGCGGTGGTAATGATCTCGATTTTCGCGGAAAGGCCGCCTGCTTCTTCCACGAGCCTTCGCAAAATTCCAAGTTCAAAAAAGTTCAGGTTGTTTCGATGAATATCACCTGTCTCAAGATTTGTGCCTTTATCTTCTGCACCGCCAATAGCTATCAGTTTTCCTTTAGGAGGGTTCATTCATTGCACTTTGATAAACAACAAAAGTACTTGAAATCCCCGTTTTGAAATGGAGATAACGCACACACTTATTCTACTTGCTTTTTGCAAAAGCATGAATGCCTTCTACCAGCACATCCAGGTTGCGTGTTGTAGTGTATACATTTGGAGTAATCCTGACGCCCCTGATACCCTCCATGTCAATCGCCACTGCGTGGATTTTATAATGGTCAAAAAGGAATTTGTCAAGTTCTGCCGGCGTTCTGCCTGCCACATTGATGTTGCCAATGGCGCAACCCCATTGTGGATTGAAAGATGTATTCAATTCAACACCGGGTATATCCTTCACCCGCTCCATCCAGTAGTTTTTCAGATAGTGAAGCCTTTTTTGCTTGCGTTCACTTCCAATCATTTCATGGTAGTTGATGGCTTCACCAATGGCCTGCTCAATAAAAAACGGCCTTGTGCCCAGGCTTTCAAACTTGCGGATATCCGGCTTTAAAGGATCATCGGATGCGAATAGTGGGAAAAGCTTAGAGACCTTATCCTTTTTTACATACAACATACCGCTGCCTATCGGCGCATACAACCATTTATGGAGACTGGTAGCATAATAGTCGCAATCCAAATCCGGTATTTTAAAATCAATATGCGCAAAACTGTGCGCCCCATCCACGATCACTTCAATACCGCGCTTATGCGCTTCTGCAGCAATTTTTTTTACAGGTAAGATCTGGCCGTTCAGATTTATGACATGAGTGATATGTACCAGTTTGGTCCTTGATGTAAAGGCGTTGGTATATTGGCTTACGAGATAATTTTCATCTTCACTTGGCATTTTCAAATCAATCCAGACCATTTTTATACCATCACGCAATTCTCTTTGTTTATACGCATTGGTCATATTGGGGTAATCCTGCCTGGATGCAACCACTTCATCTCCTGCTTTCAGATTCAGACCGAAGATGACGGTTTCAAGACCTTCCGATGAGTTCCTGTTGATCGCAATCTCTCCCGGATCGCAACCTGCAAGTTTAGCGAGGTTTGCCCGCAATGGCTCACGACCCTGGTCAAGGATGCGCCACATATAGTAACTGGGCGCCTCGTTACTCAAATCATAATATCGCTTCATGGCATCCTGTACGGTCTTTGGTGCCGGTGAGACACCGCCATTATTGAGGTTGATCAATCCACTTGCCAGGGTAAACGATTGTTGAATATAATACCAGAAATCTTCTTCCGTCGCCAGTTGATCAGCGTTCATACCCCCAGCAGCCTCAAAAGCCTTTTGCAAATCTCGGGACCATGCAGGCTGAAAAAATGGTTGAAGAAAAGTGGTGGCAGAAAGTGCACCTGCCTGTTGCAGGAAGCGTCTACGGGTGGCTGACATGGTGGTTTGTTTGAACTAAATGTACTAAAAACCGCAATGTCAAAATCGAAGGCTGACACCCGCCTGATGAATGAATTAAAAGCTATAAGAAAAGCAATTTAAAATCCATTTGGGCGGAAAAAAATCAACCCTTATTTTTGCATCCCGTTTAACAACGGATAGCGATTGAGCTATGGTGTAACGGTAGCACTACAGATTTTGGTTCTGTCTGTCTAGGTTCGAATCCTAGTAGCTCAACTTACAGAAATTACATTTTCGACTAATTTGTTTGGAAACCGCTTTTTATAAGCGGTTTTTGTATTTATACCTTCCATTTTACAAGGTTATTCCCCCAGCCTGCTGCCCGGTTCACACCCGCTCCATCACTACCGTTGCCGACTCTGTGTGTTTAAATGACGGGGAAGATTTTGAAGTAGGGAACACCACTTTTAATTCGCATCCTGAACCCGGTTGTGTTTGAACATTTACAAAGCCTCCGTATGTGCGGGTGCGACTGATGATATTTCGAAGTCCCACCCCTTTTTTCTTTTCTGAAAGGTCAAAGCCCTTTCCGTTATCTTTAACGAGAAGCTGGATTTGTTCGCCATCTTCCGGCATGAGGAGGGAAATCATTGCCTTTGTGGCCTGCGCGTGTTTGATAGTATTGTTAACCTGCTCCTGCAATATTCTGTAAATGGTTAATTGCTGATCCTCAGTCAGGAGGTCTTCCTGGAAATCATCACATTTGATTTCAAATTCGATGACACCATTATTGGAAAGTCTGTTGGTCAGATCTTCCATGGCCTGTTTCAATCCAAACTCGGGAGTTGGCGGCAACAGCTGGTGTGAAAGTTTTCGCAACTCACCCGACGCCAGTGAGATCATATTCCGGCTGCGGTCCAGCAATTCCGATTGATTTGAATTTGTCACATTATCCAGGTACAACCTTGCCGTAGCGAGTATCTGGGTAATATTGTCATGAATCTCCAGGCCGATGCGTTTACGTTCTTCCTCCTGTCCCCTGATGATGGCTGCTTCTACGGCCTGTGTTTCGCGTCTCCTCGTCTCGGCAATTTCTTTTTCCATCCTGATGTTTTCCGTTATATCCTGTGCTGCGCCAATCAGCCTGATTACCTTACCGTTTACATCCCGCAATACATGACCACGGTCGTATATAAACTTGTATTCACCGTCACAGCCTTTTAACCGGTATTGCACATCGAACACGTCACCAGGGCTCATTTTTATATGGGCCAGCAGGGCATAAATACGGATCACATCGTCAGGGTGCACCAGTGTCAACCACTCATTTATATCCATCAATTTTTTACCAAAAGAACCGAATACTTCACGCGCATTTTGTTCATCATACTGGATCATGCCTGTCCGGAGATCCCAATCCCAGATCAAATCATGTGTAGCCCTGGAAACAAGATTAAAGCGATGATTGGCCATTTGCAGCCTCTCCAGGTTTTTCATCCGTTCTATTGCATACATAATGGATTTCTCAAGGAGGTTCCTGTCGAACTCGCCCTTGGTGAGGTAATCCTGGGCACCGCTTTTAATGGCTTCAAGCGCACTTTTCTTATCCGATAATCCGGAAAGCACAATTACAGCCGAGCTGTTTAAATGGGCTTTCAATTTCCTGTAGGTTTCAATTCCATTGCTATCAGGCAGGAATAAATCGAGCAGGATAATATCCGGCTTGTTTGTATGCAGATAGTCAATGGCATTGGCCAGGCTGGTAGCATTTACAAGACCGTCCACGGGGATGTCTAATGACGCTATCTCTTCTTTTAAAAGAAAATAATCACCATAGTTATCCTCCACCACAAGGATATGTAAAGGGTCTGTATATACTGTGTCCATATTATCTATTTTTTAGGTAACCTCACAATTGAGATCCAGAACGATTCAATAGACCGGATGATTTCCATAAAGCTTTCAAGGTCTACCGGCTTATTGATAAAACAGTTTGCATGATTGGCGTAGGAAGCAAGAATATCTTTATCACTGTTTGAAGTAGTCAGTATTATAACAGGAATGATCTGAAGACTTGCATCTTTTTTGATGGTTGCAAGCACTTCGAGTCCGTTTACTTTTGGCAGGTTTATATCAAGCAGGATCAGGTCCGGCCTGGAGTCCTCGGCCTGTAATAAATCCAGAGCCTGCTGACCATCCCTTGCTACCATCACCTGGTTGGCAATCCTGGCTTCACGAAGTGCTTCCTGCATCAGGATGATATCACCCTCATTATCTTCCACCATCAAAATCTTAATCTCTTCCATTCAACTTTTTTATTGTAAAAAAAACAGTACTGCCATGGTCCGGTGCTGATTCAATCCAAATCCTGCCGCCATGGCGTTCCACAATTTTGCGACAAATAGAAAGACCTATTCCGGTGCCCGGAAATTCGGACCGGTTATGTAAACGCTGAAATATCACGAACACTTTTTCCAAATACTTCTCCTCGATACCAATCCCATTGTCTTTGATATAGAATTGCCATTCTGTGTCAGACTCTGTGCATCCTATTTCCACCTCAGGTGTTTCAGACTTATTATACTTTAGCGCATTGCCGATAAGATTATTCATCACCTGGGTCAACTGGGTCTTTTGTCCTTTCACCCAGGGCATAAACCCAACCCTGAACACGCCATTTTCAGAGGCGCGTTTGAAATCCCGGAGCACATCATTGACCACTGCACCCATGTCTACCTTAAAAAAAGCTTCACGATCAGTGCCCACCCTGGCGTATTCCAGCAAATCATTTATTAGTTTTTTCATCCTGACGCTTCCGTCTACAGCAAAGTCAATGTACTGGTGTGCTGTGGCATCCAGCTTGTCCCTGTATTTCTTCTGAAGCAGTTGAAGAAAACTGCCCACCATGCGCAATGGTTCCTGCAAATCATGCGAAGCAACGTAAGCAAACCGCTCCAGTTCCTCATTGGACCGCTTCAACTTTTCCGCCTTTTTTTCCAATTCAAGGTTAAGATCTTTAACTGCTGCTTCACTTTTCTTCCTGTCGGTGATATCCTGCATCGCACCTACGACCCTGACAGGTTTACCGTTCTTGTCATAATATATATTCTGCTTATCAAATACTATTTTATAGGAACCGTCGGCACAGCGAAATCGCATTTCCCGTGTAAGGGATTTTTGCTGAACCTGAAATAGGGACATGGCCCGGGCCAGGATGGAATCTTTCTCATCAGGATGAAGATTGTCAAGCCATGTAGATGGTGACATGGCATCTTCGCAACGCGGGTGTCCGAACAAAGTAAACAGTCCCTCACCCCAGTATGTCACATCTTTTACAACATCCCATTCATAGATTGCGTCATTCGTTGCCTTGGCCACCATTTCGTACCGTTCCATGGTGACCCGGATTTTTTCCTGGATTAATTTTTTTTCAGTGATGTTCCTGAAATAAATGGCAAGTCCTTCAGATGATGGATAGACAGAAATATCAAGCCATACATTATAGATTTGCACATATTCCTCAAAATGCACAGTGACCTTTTCCGTCAGCGCTTTTGAATATTCAGTATAAAAGCGGTTAGGCAAGGGCTGGTTGTAAACCTCCCACATATTTTTACCGACAATGTCCTCACGGCGGATTCCCAGGATGGCATGTGCTTCACGGTTCCAGTAGGTTATATTCCATTCAGTGTCTACCGCCAGGAACCCGTCGGTAATACTATCCAGTATATTTCTTTTTTCTTCAAATGCCTTTATCAATAACTGGTCTGCCTTGCATTTTTCAGTGACGTCGTTAGCAAGCACAAGGATGGCATCGGTGCCTTTATAACAGAAATTGTGGGTCGAAATATTAAAATACAATTCTTTCCTGTCGCTTGTGAAATGCTTCCAGGCACCGTTTTGGTTATAGACCTTTCCTTTTATTTCGGCCACCGTTCTCCATAAGGTGTTTGCATTTTCGGTGTCACACAGATCCAGCAGGCTCAGTTTTAAAAAAGCTTCCCGGGTGTAGCCTAATTTTTCAACTGCTGCGTTATTAACTTCCAGAAAATTTAAAGTACCCGGATCGAATATCCACATGGGTTCCGGGTTGTTGTTGAAGATATACCGATACCTTTCTTCCGAAGCTTTCAAATCATTACGGGCTTCCACAGCCTCTGTGATGTCGCGGAAATTGTGTACGATACCACCAATGGATTCATCATGTACCAGGTTTGTAAACGTTCCGCAGATCCAACGCCATGATCCGTTCTTATGTTTAATGCGGAAGCAATGATCATTTGAACAAAATCCCGTATTCTCCGCCACTTCCTGCCAGGAGTCTGCCAGCTTAGTAAAATCGTCGGGATGGACCAGGGATGCAAATTCAATTTCTAAAGCTTCATCAATGGTATAACCCAATACACGTTCGACCGATGATGAAATGTAGGTGATCGAAATGGAAGGCGAAAGGATGGTAACCACATCGCCGCTCTTTTCCACCAGGCCTTTAAATCTTTGTCTACTTCGTTTAGCTTCTTCTTCTGCCTGCTTTAGTTTGGTAATGTCGCTGCCGGTAATACAAACTCCGGATATCTTCCCGTTATCCCATACAGGACTCAGGGTAAACTGAAACCATTTATTTCCTTCCTTCTCTGCATAATCTTTTTCGTAAACAATACGTTTACCGGTCATAGCCTTATTCAAGGCGTTGCTAAAAACAGGAATACGATCAGGACGGATATAATCATAGATCAGGCCGCCCGTTTGCAGAGTCTGGCCTTGCTGATTCAATACAATACTATCAACGGCATGCTGGTTGAAAAGGAGAATTCTGGCATTCGGACCCACCAGGACAAAACCCGCTTCAACAGTTTCCATAGCTGCCTTAAGAGCGGAAAACCCGTCTTCAGCCAACTCTTTCAGGGATGTTTTAGCCGATAAAGGCTTGATGCGTATAAGTTGTTTACCATCTCCTGTTATTGCTAAAACATTTATTGGAATGACTTCCACAGTAACAGGTCTGCCGTCTTTTCTGCGGCCGTTAACCTGGTGACAGCCTTGTGCTGCCGTTGCCGATGGATGAATATCTTTTAAGTCTGTATCAGAAAGTAAATGAGAGATATGAAGACTGATCAACTCATTTTTTGTGTATCCAAAAAACTCTGCTGCCGGCTCACTAACTTTTTCTATACCACCGGATGATGAGAGGTAAATAAGAATATCACCGGTATTTTGTAAAAAGGCATCAACCAGGGCGGAATCGTTACCGGTAATCGTCAGAGCAGTTCTGTTCATAAGTTTGGATTAACCGGTAAAATGCCGGCCGGGTACAGGATACAAAGCTATTTTCATCCTGATGAAAAAACGGTAGTAGCGCACGGTAATCTCATGTAGTTTTTGTTCTACAGTGAAAACCATGAGAGCCGGAACAATTAAAGTGGCATATAAGTCGTTGTATCTGTACATTTAGGATCATTAATGCTTATGAAATACCTTTTTACACTTACTGCGATCGTACTTACTGTTGCCTGTTTTGGCCAAAATCCGGAAGGAGAAGACTCAGTGAAAACTCTGGGTGCCGTAATCATCAAAGGATTTGAATCACAGCGCAATTTGTTTACCACTCCGGCCACCGTTGGCCTGATCCGCCAGGCTGAACTGGCCAGGTACACCAGTCACAATGTGCTGCCGGCTGTTAATACTGTACCGGGTGTTCGAATGGAAGAACGTTCGCCGGGTAGTTACCGCCTCAATATCAGGGGAAGCCTCCTTCGTTCACCATTTGGTATCAGAAACATCAAGGTGTACTGGAATGATATGTCATTTACCGATGCTGGTGGCAACACTTATCTCAATCTAATCGATCCATCAGCACTAGGATCACTGGAAGTTCTGAAAGGACCAGGAGGCAGTTTGTATGGAGCTAACACAGGAGGTGTAGTGGTGATGCATTCTGCCGATCGTCCCAGGACAAACGGCAACCATTTCAAAGCACAACTCAACGCAGGTTCTTTTGAAACACTGGGAGAACAATTAAACTGGCAATATCATAAAGATGGATTTGTTTCATCACTCACACAGGGCCATCAGCAGGCTGACGGGTATCGCGAAAACAGCCGGATGCGAAGGGACGTTGTTCAATGGAACGGCCGCGCATCAATACATGCAAAAGGCAGACTTGAATGGATGGCCATGTATGCCGACCTGTATTACCAGACTCCCGGTGGTCTTAACGAGATGCAGATGAATCAGAACCCCCGTCAGGCAAGACAGGCTACGGCGGTGCTTCCCGGGGCAGTGGAACAGAAGGCAGCCATTTACAATAAGACCATTTTTACCGGACTTAGCTACTCGCACTCTTATCATTCAAAACTGACTCACACTACATCTGTCGTGTATTCATTTACGGATTTCAAAAATCCGTTTATCACCAACTATGAAAAAAGGAAGGAAAACAATTTCTCAGTCCGTAGTAAACTTGTATATGCCACAAATATCAATGAGCAGGATATTCGCCTGATTGGCGGAGTGGAATGGCAGGGTGGTAAAGCATCTATCGATAACTATGGAAACCGTGCCGGCAAACAGGATACTGTTCAATCACGCGACCGTATGCAGGTAAGACAGTGGTTTCCCTTTGTACAGGGTGAATGGCAACTCAGAAAAAAATTGTTGATACAATTGGGCGCATCAACCAATGCTTTCCAATATCGTTACAGGCAATTAACTGGTAACGACCCATCACGGAAAACAAAAAAGTTTGATGAACAATTCCTGCCACGCCTGGCTGTTCTCTATCCTTTCCAACAGGTTTCATTGTTCGCTTCTGTAAGCAAAGGCTTTTCCCCGGCCACGCTGGCAGAAATACGTGCATCCGATGCAAACATTAATACATCCCTGCAACCCGAGTTTGGATGGAATTACGAACTCGGCACCAGGATCCAGACAGCAAACAAAATGCTGGAATTTGATATCACGGCCTACATATTTAAACTTGAACAGGCAATTGTACGGCGTAACAACGCATCAGGTGAAGAGTATTTTGTAAATGCAGGAGGTACAGATCAAAAAGGTCTTGAAGTCAGGGCAGCCTGGACAATGATTGACAAACCTTCGGGCCTGGTTTCATTGCTTCGACTCTGGTCCGGTTTTACTTTTAATGATTACCAGTTCACTGATTATGTAATTGGCAATACAGACCATTCCAATAACCGTTTAACCGGTGTGCCGCGTCAAATCATTGTTTCCGGAATAGATGTACACTCATCAAAAGGTCTCTATTTACTTTTAAGCCACAATCATACAGGCAGGCTTCCGCTCAATGATGCAAACAGCTTTTATGCAGACGCATATGACCTGGTACAGGGGAAACTCGGATGGAAAAAGCGTGTAAGCGCATCTCTTGCCCTGGATATTTTCGCAGGTATAGACAATGCACTGAATGAACGGTACAGTCTCGGAAATGATATCAATGCTGTTGGGAACCGGTTTTTTAATCCCGCTGCCACCCGGAATTATTTTGGAGGTATTACGCTCGAGTTTTAAAGTGCGTTTACTGGAATATCGCGATAACCAGTCTGAATAGTTCTGACTATTCAGACTGAATCTTGCGAATACATTTCCCGAGACTTGTTCGCCAATCGGGCGGCTCTATTCCGAATACCTGTTTAATCTTTGATTTATCCAAAACAGAATATGCCGGTCTTTTGGCAGGTGTCGGGAATTGTGCCGTGGTGATCGGCTTAACGCGGCATTTCGAATTTGAAATGGCAGCAATGGCCACAGCGAAGTCGTACCAGCTGATCTGACCTTCATTACTGTAGTGATAAATACCCGGCTGGCCGGCTTTTTTTGTATCAAGCGATACTATTATTTTCAGAATGGCATCTGCCAGGTCAGCCGCATAAGTAGGTGTGCCATACTGATCGTTTACCACACCGATCTCCTCTTTCTCCGACATCAGGCGCAGCATGGTCTTCACAAAATTTTTTCCAAAAGATGAATATACCCAGGCCGTACGTATGATAATAGCTGAAGGATGTTCGCGTAAAACATTTTTCTCGCCTTCCAGTTTTGATGCCCCATAGAGGTTTACCGGTTCGGTAGGATCATCTTCCCGGATTGGCTTCACCGCTTTTCCATTGAAGACATAATCAGTTGATATATGAATAAGTGGTATGCCTGCAGCGGCGCAACTGGCTGCAAGCACCCCCGGACCTTCTGCATTGATTTTATAGGCCAGCTCCTTTTCAGATTCAGCTTTGTCAACTGCCGTGTAGGCCCCGCAGTTGATCACATAATGCGGCTGATGGAATGCGATTGATGCTATAATGGCATCGGGATCGTCAAGGGGTAATTCATTTCTTGTTGTAAAAATGAATTGGAAACCCGGGTAAGCAGGTGCCAGCTGTTGCAACTCCATTCCCAATTGCCCATTGGCTCCGGTAACAAGAATTTTTTTTTGCATTGAATCAGCCTTGATAAACGAAATTGGTTTCGCAGCCAGTTATGCCCGGCAGGATTGTATCCTTGTCGGAAACAACAGCCTTTTCAAGTGGGATCTGCCAGTCAATATTAAGCACGGGGTCATCGAAACGGATACCCCCTTCACTTTGTTTGTGGTAAAACGCGTCACATTTATACATCACTTCAGCCCTTTCACTTAATACAGAAAATCCGTGAGCGAATCCCCGTGGGACAAATAATTGCTTTTTATTTTCTGCCGATAATTCAATCGTGAAAGATTTTCCAAATGTGGGTGATCCCTTCCTGAGATCAACCGCCACATCAAGTATACGACCCGATAATACCCGGACCAGTTTGCTTTGTGCATGTGGGTTGAGTTGAAAATGCAAACCCCTGATCACACCATAAGCAGATGATGACTGATTGTCCTGTACGAAGGCGATATCAATGCCCGCTTCTTTAAAAACATTGGCATTGTATGACTCAAAAAAATATCCCCGGCTGTCTTCGAATACTTTGGGTTCAAAAACCAGGAGGTCGGGTAGTTCGGTTTTGATAAATGGCATTAGAGACTCCAGTATTTTCTGTTCTTGATCTTATTGCGGTACATTCCTTTCAAATCAGCAATCATCGCATGTGGCTTGGTGACGCTGGCAAAATAATTATCATCCAGTGAAACATATTCTGCATGTGGCACTGTCACAATCACGGCATCATAATCATTACCCGGTTTGTCGATCAGGGTAAATCCATACTCATGATTCAGTTCATCAGAGTCCGCATAAGGATCTTCCACATCCACGTTCACATAAAAAGCTTTCAATGCCTTCACGACATCAGCAACTTTGGAGTTACGGATATCACTCACATTTTCTTTAAATGTAGCGCCTTTAACCAGCACTTTTGATTTCTTCACATTGCCGTCGCTGGCGATAATATGNTGNACAACTTTTTGCGCAACGTAATTTGCCATGTCATCATTGATCGTCCGGCCNGCCAGGATAACCTGTGATTTATAACCAAGTTTATTGGCNTTATATGTCAGGTAATAGGGATCCACACCNATGCAATGTCCGCCCACCAGGCCCGGCTGGAAGCGAAGGAAGTTCCATTTGGTACCGGCTGCCTCAAGTACTTCGAAAGTATTGATGTCCATACGGTCGAAGATCAATGACAGCTCATTCATGAGAGCGATATTCAGATCGCGCTGGGTGTTTTCAATAATTTTTGCTGCTTCCGCTACTTTGATGCATGAAGCTTTGTGTACGCCGGCTTTTACAACAAGTTCATAAACTTTTGCAATTACGTCGAGGGATTCATCATCGCAACCGGAAACAACTTTTACAATCGTACTCAGGGTATGATTTTTATCTCCCGGGTTGATACGCTCCGGGGAATAGCCCAGTTTGAAATCGGTTTTATTTTTTAAACCGGATATTTTTTCAATGATGGGCAGGCAATCTTCTTCAGTACATCCCGGGTAAACAGTGGATTCAAACACAACATAGTCACCTTTCTTCATCACCTTCCCAATGGTTTCAGATGCTTTTTGTACAGGAACAAGATCGGGCACATTGTATTCGTCAACAGGTGTTGGTACAGCGACAATGAAAAATTTTGCCTCACGCAGTTTGTCCAGGCTGTTGGTAAATTCAATTTCGCAACCCTGAAATGATTCACTGGTGAGTTCGTTACTGGGGTCGATACCCTGTTTCATCAATTCCACTCTTTTGGCATTGATGTCAAAACCTATCACCGAAATCTTTTTTGCGAATTCCAGTGCAATGGGCAGACCAACATAGCCGAGTCCGATCACCGCCAATTTTGCTTTCTTATCAATCAGTTCCTGGTACATATTTGTTTAATGGTTTATTTTTTCGTTTTTATTTAGTGTGTTTATCGAAGGCTGACAAATTCTTTGGGTTGCCGGCTCCACTCCTCTTCAGGCAGGGCTCTGAAATATTCATAAGTAATTTTCAAACCTTCTGATCTGCTCACTTTTGGTTCCCATCCCAGGACTTCCCTTGCCCTTGTAATGTCTGGCTGCCTTTGCTTTGGATCATCCACTGGCAAAGGCTTGTATACTACTTTGATATCACGGTCTGCCAAAGCAATCACTTCTTCNGCGAATTCCTTTAAAGATATCTCATCAGGATTACCAATATTTATAGGTAAGTGATAGTCTGAAAGNAAAAGCCGGTAGATACCTTCGATCAAATCGTCTACAAAGCANAAACTCCGGGTTTGAGATCCATCNCCAAATACAGTGAGTGGTTCACCNCGTAAGGCCTGTCCCACAAATGCCGGCAATGCCCTGCCATCATTGAGGCGCATACGTGGACCATAGGTATTAAAAATGCGGACTATTCTCGTATCCACGTTATGGAAATTATGATAGGCCATGGTGATTGACTCGAGGTAACGCTTGGCTTCATCATAAACACCACGTGGCCCAACAGGATTTACATTTCCCCAATATTCTTCTGATTGCGGATGCACCTGTGGGTCTCCGTATACTTCACTGGTTGAAGCCACAAGTATCCGGGCATTTTTTGCCTTTGCGAGACCAAGACAGTTGTGAGTACCCATTGCCCCGACTTTGAGAGTCTGTATGGGTATCTTCAAATAGTCGATCGGGCTGGCAGGAGAAGCAAAGTGCAGGATGTAATCCAGTCGCCCGGCTATATGAATAAACTTTGTGACGTCGTGATGATAAAATTCAAACTGTTCTTCCTTAAACAGGTGTTCGATATTTCGCAGGTCTCCCGTTATTAGATTATCCATTCCAACCACACGGTACCCTTCGCGGATAAAACGGTCGCAAAGATGCGATCCGAGAAATCCGGCAGCACCGGTGATTAGTATTCTTTTTCGATCCATAGTATTTTATTTAGTGGGTGCCGCGACCCACGCTTTCATAGTGGAAACCAAGTTCACGTATGCTGGCTACATCAAACAGGTTGCGCCCGTCAAAAATGACCTTATTCTTCAGATTCGATACGATCTTCAGAAAATCCGGTGTACGAAACTCATTCCACTCTGTTGCAATGATCAGGGCGTCTGCATTTTGGAGCGCCACATACTGATTGTTGGCATATTGAATTTTGTCCCCCAGCAACATTTGCATATTATGCATTGCCTCGGGATCAAAAGCTGTTATGGTTGCTCCGGCTTCTGTCAGTGCTTCAATGATCTCCAGGGCAGGTGCTTCGCGAATATCGTCTGTATTTGGTTTGAATGCAAGTCCCCACAAAGCAAAATGCTTTCCTTTCAGATCGTCGTTGAAATATCTTTTGATCTTGGGAACGAGATGTTTTTTCTGCGTGTCGTTTACTTCACTTACAGCTTTTAGTATTTTGAAATCATAACCACTCTCGCTGGCAGACCTGATCAAGGCCTGGACATCTTTTGGAAAACAACTCCCTCCATATCCGATACCAGGAAACAAAAAACGCTTCCCAATTCTTTCATCACTTCCCATGCCTCTTCTGACCATATCCACATCTGCTCCCATCCTTTCACACAGTTGTGCGATCTCATTCATAAACGAGATCTTTGTTGCCAGAAATGAATTCGCAGCATACTTGGTCAGTTCAGCGGATCTCTCATCCATATAAATCACCGGGTTGCCCTGGCGCACAAACGGTGCATACAATTCACCCATCAGTTTTTTCGCACGTTCGGAACTGGTGCCAACGATCACGCGATCTGGTTTCATAAAGTCATCAACAGCCACACCTTCGCGAAGAAACTCGGGATTGGACACCACGTCAAATTCTCCTTTATAGTTCCGCGAAATCGTTTCCCGTATTTTTTCAGATGTTCCTACAGGTACTGTGCTTTTAGCAACAATTACCTTGTAATCAGTGATGAACTTGCCTATTTCTTCAGCTACTCCCAACACGTATTTCAAATCAGCGGAACCGTTTTCACCGGGAGGTGTGGGCAAGGCGAGGAAAATAATTTTAGCATCCCCAATGCCCTCTGCCAGATCCGTGGTGAATGAAAGACGCTCATCTTTCAGGTTCCTTAAAAATATTTTCTCCAAACCAGGTTCATAAATGGTCACAACACCACTCATGAGTTTGGTCACTTTATTGATATCAATGTCAACACAGGTAACCGTATTACCTGTTTCGGCGAAGCAGGTTCCTGTTACCAGTCCCACATATCCTGTTCCTACAACTGCGATTTTCATAAAAAGATTTATCGATTGACCCTGTCAGGTTTTAGTTTAAATATTCAAGCACTTTGGAAACAATATAAGCCTGCTGCTCTTCATCCAGCTCAGTGTGCATGGGCAGCGAAATCACCCTGTTGGTCAGCCAGTCGGTTATTTCCAAATCCTGTGCGGCCACATTAAACAGTTCAAACATCTTCTGGCGATGACCAGGCACCGGGTAATAAATCATAGAAGGAATTTTGTTGGCTGCAAGAAATTCATTCAGACCGTCTCGCAGTTTCGCACTATTGTCTCCGTCTTCAATCAGCAAAGTATACTGGTGAAATACATGTTTGGAGTACGACGCCCGCCGGGGTACTTTGACCCGGGGATGACCGGCAAATGCCTGGTCGTAATAGTCAGCTGCCTTTCTCCTGGCAGCATTATACGCGTCGAGATGCTTTAGCTTTATTTGCAGGATAGCAGCCTGTATGCTGTCAAGCCGGCTGTTGCATCCTACAATATCATGATAATACCGGCGTGACTGACCATGATTGGCAATCATGCGCATTTTATCAGCAAGCTGATCATCATTTGTAAAAATGGCCCCACCATCGCCAAATGCACCCAGGTTTTTAGACGGATAGAAAGACGTAGCACCTATGTGACCGATACTGCCGGTTTTCTTTGACTTGCCATTTGAAAATGTATAATCACAACCGATGGCCTGTGCATTATCTTCAATGACGTACAGGTTATGCTTTTGGGCAATGGCCATAATTTCTTCCATCGCGGCGGCCTGGCCATACAGGTGTACAGGGACTATGGCCTTTGTTCGGCTGGTAATATGTCTTTCCAGTTTTGCGGGATCGAGACAAAAACCTTCAGGATCCACTTCGGCGAATACAGGAGTGAGGCGCAAAAGGGCAATTACTTCTGTGGTAGCGATATAGGTAAATGAAGGAGTGATCACTTCATCGCCCGGTTTCAGATCAAGAGCCATCATGGCGATCTGAAGGGCATCGGTACCGTTGGCGCAGGGAATTGTATGTTTCACTCCTACATACGCAGACAATTCTGCGGCGAAATCATGAACGGGCTTCCCGTTTATAAAAGCTGAGCTGTCCATAACTTGCAGAACAGCCTGGTCCACTTCGTTTTTGATTTTTTGATACTGGGTACGGGTGTCAACCATCTGAATGGGTCGCATGTACGAAGGTTTAAGTGTTTTTGAGCATCTGCCACCCGACCTTAGACCGGAGACAACGGGATTTCCGTCATCAGGCTGACGGGTCCGACTTTAGCGGTCGCAAAAATAGTAAAATACGGGTAGTTTCCTACTTTTGCGTGCCGGGCAAATGCCCATTAAAATCAATTCATTGAGTTTATTTTTATATAGGATTTTCCTCGGTTTCTTTCAATCCGGCATCCATATAGCCTCCCTGGTAAATGAAAAAGCACGTCTTTGGAAAAACGGGCGGAAAGACATTTGGACCAAACTGGACTCCGGTCCCGGCCGGTTTCCAGAACGGAATGCATTCACAGGGAAAAAAAAGATCATCTGGATGCACTGTGCTTCCCTGGGAGAATTTGAACAAGGCCGCCCCCTGCTGGAGAAACTGAGAATAAATTACCCTGGTTATAAAATCCTGCTAAGCTTCTTTTCACCCTCCGGCTATGAAGTGAGAAAAAATTACAACGGCGCAGACTGGATCGTATATCTGCCCATGGATGGACCCGGCAATGCAAAACGGTTTTTATCCATCGTAGATCCCTCGCTGGTAATTTTTGTGAAATATGAGTTCTGGTTTTATTATTTGCAGGCGATAAAACAAAACAACTCCCCCCTTCTGTTGGTCTCAGCGATCTTCCGGGAAAATTCTGTTTTCTTTAAAAAACATGGGACACTGCAAAGAAAGATGCTTGGTTTTTTTGATCATCTTTTCGTGCAGGATAAAGTGTCGGCACAACTACTTGGCTCGATTAGTGTAAACAACGTTTCCGTTACAGGCGATACCCGCTTTGACCGCGTGGCTGAAATAGCGGAACAATTCAGTCCATTGCCGGTAATTGAAAAATTTGTCAACGGGCAAAAAGCGATAGTAGCCGGAAGCAGCTGGCCTCCCGATGAACGAATATTGCAGAAAGTTTTTAGCGAATTAAAGGAACAGAATCTTAAACTGATCATCGCACCACATGAAATCGGCGAAGATCACATTGCACAGCTGGAAAAAGCATTTCCCGGTGCAGACCGGTATTCATTATTAAAAGACAACCAACAGAACTCAGGCAACGCTGATGTATTGATCATTGACAACATCGGTATGCTTTCAAAGCTCTATCATTACAGCTGGATCAGTTATATAGGTGGCGGTTTTGGGAAAGGTATTCATAATACGCTGGAAGCTGCCGTGTATGGCAAACCGGTTTTATTCGGGCCGAAATATGGAAAGTTCAGGGAAGCAGTTGACCTGGTTCAAAATGGCGGTGCTTTTGAAATAGCAAATGAAGCATCTTGTATTGAGATCATCAAAAGACTTGCGGATACAAATGAATACGAAAAAGTCTGCGAAGCTTCGGGGAATTACGTGGCGGAGAATCGCGGTGCCACAGGAACCATTCTACAGTTTATTCAGGAAAAACGTCTCTTGACGAGCTGATCAAATTGCGCAACCACAGGCAGATCATTGTCCCATCCCAGTTTAATTTTCAGTTCCCGGCTGATCCAATATTCAGCTTCGGCGTAAATATTAAAACTATTGATGGTTTTGATACTGCGTTCATACATCGCTTCATCACCACGGAAGAGTTCATTGATAAAAACAAAGCGGTCGTTGATGCCGATGGCTTTGCGGAGATCTTTAATGGGTGTTTCCTTAAGCACTTCCACCAGTTCTGCCTTACCACCGGGCTTAAGCCTGTCATTGAGTGATTCGGTTTCCGCTTCATGTCCGCGTACCTGGTGCGACAGCGTGGGTATTTCAACCAGCGGATCAAAAACCATATCAAGCTGCCCGTTCTGTTGCAGGATGGAAACGGATTCGTCTTCGACCAAAACCTTTTCTTTTTTCTCCTGGACTGCTGCGGTTTCTTCTACCGGTTTTGGAGCATATTTTTCATATTGTGCAGGATCAATATTTAATCGTGCAGGCATTACTACAGAAACCTTTGATGTAACCGGTGGTTTCACTTCTTTTTGTTTGGACATTAATTCGGTCTGCAGAAGCTGGAGGGTGAAGAGCATTTGCCCGGGGGAAGCTTTTTCTTTGTACTGATCGGTCAGTTTGGATATCAAGATCTCTATTCGTTCCATTTCGCTATTTTTGGACGCCTGATTTTTGAGGTAAAAAGGATTTCGCTGATGCTTATGAATGCCTGAAACTCCTGCAATGCCCCCTGTTGGGTCTGATTTACAAAATCAGCGTCTTAAAATTACAAACAGTTTGCCAAATAAACGGACTACCATTCTTGAAAATTAAATCTTAACAATGTTTATTGAACCCAATATACGGGGTGAGCGCCGCGGTTGGATTGAAGTGATATGTGGTTCCATGTTCAGTGGTAAGACGGAGGAGCTGATCCGCCGGCTGAAAAGAGTTAAGATCGCCAACCTGAGAGTTGAGATATTTAAACCGGCGATTGATACGCGATATGATGAAATTCGTATCATTTCACATGATACCAACGCCATTCATTCAACGCCGACAGATAATTCACAGAAAATACTGCTCATGGCGCAGGATGTGGATGTGATTGGAATTGATGAGGCACAATTCTTCGACGATGAACTTCCCAATGTATGTGACCAGTTGGCCTACAACGGATTGAGGGTAATCGTAGCCGGTCTTGATATGGATTTTACTGGTAAGCCTTTTGGCCAGATGCCCTTCCTGCTTGCAAAGGCCGATTATGTAACCAAGCTTCACGCGATCTGTGTCAAATGCGGGAATATCGCAAACTATTCGTATCGTAAAATTCCCAATGAAGACCAGGTAATGCTGGGCGCAACGGATGCATACGAGCCAAGATGCAGGGTGTGCTACCACGAAGCCTGACCGAAATCAGTATTTTCGCTTTTCAATTAGAAGCCATCGTTTCATTACGACATATCGCCCGTCTTTTCCGCAAAGATTTGTTGCTTGAAATCCGGCAACAGTATAGCTTTTACGGCATTCTTTTATATATCAGTGCCACAATCTTTGTTTTATTCATGGCAATGGATGCTCCCGAAAGCCGCGTCTGGAACGGTTTGTTTTGGGTGATTCAACTTTTTATTTGCATCAATGCTGTTGCCAAAAGCTTCCTACAGGAAGGCCGGGGCCGGATGTTATATTATTATTCCATTGCATCCCCGGTTGATTTTGTCCTCGCCAAACTTCTCTTTAATACCTGCCTGATGGCGGTAATGAGTATTCTGAGTCTTTTATTATTTACGCTCTTCCTGGGAAGTCCCATTGAGAAAGCCGGACCTTTTATCGGGCTTGTCTTGTTAGGAGGATGGAGCCTGAGCCTGGTGTTTTCCTTTCTTGCGGCCATTGCGGCAAGAGCCCAGCAAAATGCCGCGATCATGGCTGTACTTGGTTTTCCCCTGATCATTCCACAGCTGATCCTTTTGATGCAATTGTCGAATGCGGCTTTTAACCCGGTGTTAACGATAAAGGCCGGAACCGTGCTTTTATTAATTGCCCTGGATTTGCTGGTGATTTTGTTATCAGTAATCCTGTTTCCGTTTTTATGGAAAGATTAATTCAACTCCAGTAGCATTTTTTTTGAAGAATATAATGTGCAAGCCGGTTTTTCGTTGAAAAGCTCCAAGGCTTTGGTAACTAATTAATACTTTGGGAAAAATTAGGCAGTATCAAATCCGCAGCCTTAATTTTGCTGCAATTTTTATTATCAATACCTGCCGAGGAACGGCTATGGCCACTGCAAAAAATTATATGTATAAGTCCTGGTGGAAGATTCTCAGTGTGCTTTTGCTGGTTTACACGTTTGTTTTCGGATTGTGGCACAAGGTTCCCGAGTTGCCCGCTTTACAGGAAACTATTCGCAATCTCTACTTCCACGTATGTATGTGGTTTGCGATGATGATCCTGTTTACCATTTCCGTGATCAACGCCATCCGCTATCTCCGCACCCTTGATCTCCGGTACGATATATATACGAGACAATTTGCAGTTGTTGCCATGGTGTTTGGTATTCTTGGTTATGCCACCGGTGCTATCTGGGCTGGCTATACCTGGGCGGATCCAAATACTTCGATCTACAATTCATTCAGCACAATCGCGCGGGATCCAAAACTGATTGGTGCTGCCATTGCGCTGCTGGTTTATTTCGCTTACCTGATCCTGCGTGATTCCATAAATGATATTGACAGGAAAGCCAGGGTAAGTGCGGTATATAACATATTCGCTTATGCACTGCTGTTTCCCTGTATCTGGATATTGCCCCGCGTGATGCCCAGCCTGCACCCCGGCAATGAAGGTAATCCCGCCCTCGATGTGAAAAATGATATCAGCGGATCCATGCGTGTGGTATTTTACCCGGCTATCATCGGCTGGACCCTGCTGGGTGTATGGATTGCTACCCTGAAGATCCGCCTCAACCTGTTGAAAGAAAAAAAGCTGTTGAAATAATTTAGATATGCATCAATTACAAAAATCAATTCTGACGTTTACCCGCAACCTGTTTTTTACAATGGTGGTTTTGTTGTTGACATTAACAGTAGAAGCACAACAAGGTGGCGGGCAATCAGGATTTGGAGAAACCATGCGAAGCAACGGCCGCATCTGGGTGGTGATTGCAGTTATGGTAATCATTCTCCTGGGGCTGATCCTTTACCTGGTGAGACTTGACCGCAAAATCTCCCGGATTGAAAAGGATAATGCATAATTAAACCGGGTTCAGAAATGCAATACAATTCCAACAATCAGTCTTAAAAATTACAGCCAGGCTTGCTATTTGAAAATTAAATATTGAATTCATGTCAGAGAACTACAGTTTCTTCGCCGCCGTTGAGAAAAGTTTCGACAAGGCCGCCAAATTTACCAAGTGGACTCCGGGTATCCTGGAACAGATAAAAGCATGTAATGCCGTATACCGCATGCGTTTTCCCATCAAGCGTGATGACGGAAGTATTGAAGTAATGGAAGCTTACCGCGTACAACATTCCCAACACAAAACGCCCTGTAAAGGTGGTATTCGTTTTGCCGCCGAAGTAAACCAGGATGAAGTGATGGCACTTGCTGCTTTGATGACATACAAATGCGCCATCGTAAACGTGCCCTTTGGTGGTGGTAAAGGCGGTATCAAAATCAATCCCCGCAACTATTCAGCATACGAACTTGAAAAGATCACGCGCCGTTATACTGCGGAACTGATGAAGAAAAACTTTATTGGACCCGGTACAGATGTACCCGCTCCCGACTATGGTACCGGAGAAAGAGAAATGGCCTGGATCCTGGATACTTATACTGCCATGCATCCCGGCGAAATTGATGCTGCAGGCTGCGTAACCGGTAAGCCGGTATCACAGGGTGGCGTTCGCGGTCGTCGTGAAGCTACCGGCCTGGGTGTATTCTTCGGTTTGCGCGAAGTGTGCAACATGCCCGACATCATGAAAAAATATGGGCTCACTCCTGGTGTGGAAGGCAAACGCATCGTGGTACAGGGACTTGGTAATGTGGGCTATCATACTGCGAAATTCTTCCAGGATGCCGGTGCCCTGATCGTTGGTCTTGCTGAGTTTGAAGGTTCTATTCATAGTGATAAAGGAATCGATATCGAAGCCGTATTTGAACACAGAAAAAAGACCGGATCAATCCTGAACTTCCCCGGCGCACAAAACTTCGCGAAAAATACCGACGCACTCGAAATGGAGTGTGATATCCTGATCCCGGCTGCGTTGGAAAATGTTATTAATGGAGACAATGCTCCGCGAATCAAGGCAAAGATCATTGGAGAAGCTGCCAACGGACCACTGACCCCGGAAGCCGATGAGATCTTCATGAAAAAAGGAGTTCTCATAGTGCCTGATATGTACCTGAATGCCGGCGGTGTAACGGTGTCATATTTCGAATGGCTAAAGAACCTCAGCCACGTACGCTATGGCCGTATGGAAAAACGTTTCAACGAAAACATGAACGCTCACATCGTGGGACAAATGGAAGCTCTTTCAGGAAAAAAGATGAACGAAAAAGAAAAAGAATATATCGTTCACGGAGCTGATGAAGTGGACCTGGTGTACAGTGGTCTCGAAGAAACCATGATCACCGCCACACATGAGATCATGAACGAATGGAAAAACAATCCTGAAATTCCGGATATGCGTACAGCAGCTTATGTGGTAGCTATTAATAAAGTAGCAACCAGTTACGCTGAGCTTGGAATTTTCCCGTAAGAGTCATTTAGAAATTATCATAAAAGCCCGCCTGATCAGCGGGCTTTTTTTTATACAGGGCTGCTTTGTGTGCTCTTGCGCAGGTGGGCAAAATACTCAATGTCCGATGATCAATTTTCATCCCAGAATCTATCGGATTAAAAATGAAAGGAGCTTCTGTCTTCTATTTGGGAAGTCCGGCTCTTTTACTCTACAGAGACTGAAGCCGTAAAGCTGAACATTGATCACTGAACATTGATTGTTGAGCATTCATCTCGCATGTGATACAACCTCCCCGTTTGACAAGAACATCCGGGCTAATACAGAAATTCCTATATTTGTAACCAAACGGTTACACAATGAGACGGGACGTATTTCAGGCCATAGCTGATCCCACAAGAAGAGAGATCATTGATATGATAGCAAAGGGGTCAATGAATCTGAATGCCATTGCAGAAAATTTTGAAATCAGCCGTCCTGCTATTTCTAAGCATGTAAAAATTTTAACCCAGTGTGGACTTATCCGTATCCGGCAGGAAGGACGTGAAAGAATTTGCGATGTGTCTCTGGCATCATTACGCGAAGTGGCAGACTGGACGGAACAATACCGGCGGTTCTGGAATGCCAAACTGGATGCACTTGATAATTATCTCAGGAAGGATAAAAAGATTTCCAAACATCAAAAACAAAGAAAATGAAAGAGCCTATTATCATTGAACGAATTTTCGATGCACCCGTCGCCAGGGTATGGCAGGCCCTGACCGACAGTGAGCAGATGAAACAATGGTATTTCGACATACCAAATTTTAAAGCAGAGCCTGGCTTCGAATTCAGTTTCTCGGGGGGACCGGAGGATCGTCAATACCTGCATCTGTGTAAAGTAACAGAAGTAATTCCAGGCAAAAAACTGGCCTATAGCTGGCGCTATGATGGCTATCCCGGAAATTCTGTTGTCAGCTTTGAGTTATTCGATGAACAGGGGAAAACCAGGTTGAAGCTGACGCATACCGGCCTGGAAACATTTGGAGATCATCCGGACTTTGCAAGAAACAACTTCGTTCAGGGATGGACAGGATTTATGGACATTGAATTGAAAAAATTCCTGGAGACAAAAGCCGATACACCGGGTAATTAATAATGATATTCGATAAATCAGTTGGCAGTTTCAGAAAGCAGATATTCCACAGCAAGCGTATATCCTTTCATGCCAAGACCAAAGATGCTGCCAACTGCTTTTCCTGATACGTGCGACAACTTTCGAAAATCTTCACGCGCGTGTACGTTGGAGATATGCACTTCGATAACAGGTGCATTTATTGCCGCAATGGCATCACCGATAGCAACAGAGGTATGCGTATAACCACCTGGGTTCAAAATAATACCTGTATGATCAAACCCTACTCTTTGTATTTCATTGATAAGCTCGCCTTCTACATTGCTTTGATAATAACTAAAGCTTACCTGCGGGTAAGCGGCTTTCAATTCTTCGTAAAAGTCTTCAAAGCTCTGGCTACCGTAAATACCCGGCTCTCTTTTTCCGAGCAGATTGAGATTGGGTCCATTGATTATCGCAATCTTCATCAATGCATTGATTTAGTTAACGAATTTAGTGCAATCTGTGGTGAATCAGACCGGTCGGTCATAATGCAGCAAACTATAAATAAGGAGATTGATCCATCGGCCGTTTTTGAATTCTGCATCCCGCATCAGCCCTTCATAAGTGAAACCGAGTTTGCGGACCACCCCGCAGCTTGATTCATTACCTTCTTCAATAATGGCTTCAATCCTGTGAAGTTTCCACCTGCTGAAGAGATGATTGATCATGGCGGGCAACACTTCCATGATGACACCTTTTTTCCAGTAAGCAGGCAAAAGCCAGTAACCGATCTCAGCTTTCTGATGCAGGGCATTATAGGAGTTCATACCACAGGCACCTAATTGTTCCTTAGTCTTCAGGTCAACAATCTTCCACCACATGCCTGTTTTCTGTTTCCAGATGGATTCATAAAACTGCATTTGGAATTTTGTGTCTCTCAGCGTGCTGTAAGACACACCATAATACCGGATCACTTCGGGGTTACTTAATCCCTGGAATATGAATTCCTGGTCGGTTGCAAGAATTTGTTTCAGCTCGAAGTGTTCGGTCCGGAGTTCAGGATACATATCAGGCCAATTGCCGTTCAAATGTATGCCTGCCGCAGACATATAACAAATCCGCAGGTGAGCAAAATCAACGGAAAAGGTTCACATTAATTTTTGTGATCCCGGATCAGTTTGATAAACTCATCAAAAAGATAACGGCTGTCATGCGGACCGGGTGTGGCTTCGGGGTGATACTGCACGGAGAAAGCCGGTTTTCCTTTTACACGAATTCCTTCAATTGACTGGTCATTGAGGTTGACATGTGTCACCTCGATATGAGACGCTTTTTTCACTGCTTCCGGATCCACACCGAATCCATGGTTCTGTGTTGTGATTTCCGAACGCCCGGTGATCAGATTTTTTACGGGGTGATTCAATCCGCGGTGACCGTGATGCATTTTAAAAGTAGGAATATCATTGGCCAGTGCCAGCAGTTGGTGTCCGAGACAAATTCCAAATACCGGTTTTTCTTCCTTCAGAATTTCTTTCAGGGAACTGACGGCATAATCCATTGGTGCGGGATCACCAGGACCATTTGAAATGAAATAACCATGAGGCTGGAATTTCCTCACCTCTTCGAGTGGCGTTTTAGCAGGGAATACTTTTACATAGGCGCCTCTTTCCACCATGCAGTTGAGGATATTCTTTTTCACACCATAGTCCATCACGGCAATACGAATATCAGATGTACTGTCACCAACTTCATAGGTAGCTTTAGTGCTTACCTGGGAAGCCAGTTCCAGGCCATTCATCGATGGTACTGCCGCCAGTTGTGCTTTCAGTTTTTCCAGGTCTGTTGTCTCTGAAGAGATGATGCAATTCATGGCTCCCCTGGTGCGGATATGTGCAACCAGGGCCCGCGTATCCACGTTGGCAATGGATACAATATTATTTTTTATAAGGTATTCTTCCAGGGAACCCTGTGCCAGTTTGCGGGAGTACTGGTCTTCCAGGTTGCGGCCGATCAGGCCTTTGATCTTAACACTGTCTGATTCAATTTCATTTTCTTTGACACCATAGTTCCCAATATGTACAGTGTTCATGATCAGGATCTGGCCATAATAACTGGGATCCGTGAAAACCTCCTGGTAACCTGTCATGCCGGTATTGAAGCAGATCTCCCCGGTGGTGGTACCAATGGCGCCGAATGCTTTTCCATAACTGACTGTTCCATCTTCCAAAAGCAATACGGCAGCGGGGCGGGTTGTAGACATATAAATTGAAATCTGTGTTTTTTAAACAAATTGCGCAAAAGTAGGAAGGATTGGAGAAAATGGGCAGATTATTTTGCCAACAGTTATACACAAAAGGCGCAATCGTGAAATTTTAACATGTTCACGTTTGCGCCTTTTAGCTTTCGTCCTGGAGAAACTATTTTACCCTTAAAAAATTTCCGTTTTTATCAAACTCCAGCACATCATCCGATGACAGCCGGATTTCCTGGATAGTGTCATCCAGTTTCCATCCACGGATAAACTCACCGGCATGATTTGCTTCAACGTAGTTAAGTATCAAAACCGGGATCACGGTGTCGGGAATAGCTTCAACACCTTCGATCTTTTTGATATTGCCCTGCCGGCTGAAATCAAGCTTTGTACCGTTGTCGAGGTACACATGATAATAGGTTTTCAGGTTATCCAGCTCCTTTACAACCTGCAGAATTTTTTTACCCGAATAATGTGTGCTGACGAAACCAGCAGCATTGGCTGGAAGATCGTCTTCCTGTACAAGTTTTTCCTTGTCACAGCTTACAAACATGAAGGCGGAGAGTGTCATAAGAAGGATGATTTTTTTCATAACAAGATGTATTGATTAGTGATATGTTTATGTGACAACACTCCGGGGGTGATCCCCTATTAGTGAGGAAGGAATAAATGTTAAAGAATTACAACAGAGAACTAAGCAGTCAGATTTAGAAAATGGCAATACCTGCATTCCATCCAAACCAGCCTCTTAGCCTGGAACTTCCGAGGCCAAAGCTGTGATAAGAGGGGCTTATCACATCATATTTATAACCTGACACAGGAACAGATTGATCAGAGTAATATGCTGCGAAAGAAGGACCGCCAAAAATGGTAAAACGTTTTGCCGGCCTGATATTCAGTTGGAGATGTAACTTATTCAAAAGGTTCAGGTGATCCCAGCTGCCAAGATAAAGATATTGTGAAGTCAACTCGGGATTGAGCGATAGCCAATTTGCCCACGTCCATTCAGTACCCAGCCCATAGCCAAAACTGTAAAGCTTCTGGTCCTTTTCGCCCACATTCATTCCGCCCAGTAAAATGCTGTAGAATCGCGGGTTTCCTGTTTTGAAAGCAATATTGGCATCAATGGATTCAGTTGTATAAAACGCAAGCTTATGGTATCCCTTCATAACGACATTGATAAGCCCGATGCTGTATCCTTCGGATGAGTCAGAGATATTGATCAATCCGATTTGCACGCCTTTTAATCTTTTTGCATAGTTGAAGATACCACCCAGCTGCAAACCCGTTTTCTCACCACCTGCAATATTTCCAACACCGGCAATCTGGACTCCTTTAGATGTGCGATTCTGGTAATTGAACACACCTGCCGCCTGGAAACCATTCATATGGTTCCCGTTTATGTTAGAAACACCGGCAATTTGCACCCCGTTGAAATCACCCTTTACAAAATTGCTGACTCCTGTGGTTTGAAAACCTGTGGTGCTTTTCAACACAGTATTTTGTATACCCGACACCTGCAAACCTGTAACAGATCCGCCGGTAATGTTGAACAAACCTGCTACCTGGACATACTTCACATCTTTCCTGTTCAGGTTAAAGAGGCCGGCCAGTTCCATTCCTTTCACACCTCCGGTATATCCACCCAGAACGTTAAAGGAAAAATGATTAACCACCTGCCCGCTCATATTTCCCTGTGTGCTCACACCCGGAATGACCGAAACCTGGAAAGGTTTTTCCGTAAAGAAGTTTTTAATGTTCAGCGAACTGATCTTTTGCTTTGCTGAAATCAGGAAACGCCCAAAGCTTGTTTCTTCCAGTTCATTGGGTCGTCCAAATTTCCGGTCCACGGAATCTGCATCGGCTAAACTGCTTTCAGTCGTGTCTGCAGTTTCATAATGATTGGGTGCAGAAACTAGAACTTCATCCTGTACAGGTACGATTGCTATCACGAGTTGCAGATCGTACTTCTGACGAATATTAACCGTGGTATCTTCAAACGATGCTTTGCTTACGGCAAGTGATGTTGCCTGGTATTTATCTTTTAGCCGGATATTAAAATATCCATTGGCATCAGTAAGCGTGGAAAGCAGTTGGTTGGTTTCGTAAATGCTCACGTCACTTAGTTTTTCACCCGTTTCACTATTGACAACAAAACCTGAAATGGTATAAGATTTTTCCTTCGCTGGTTCGGACTTGGTTACGGTTGTCAGGTGCAGACTGACCCGCCTGAGTATGACATAATTTCCACTCGCCTTGTATTCATAGGCGCCATCTAGCAATTGATTGAGTACCTGCCTTACGGTTCGGTTGTTTACAGAAAGGGATACCAGGCTGTCTCTTTTCAGGATATTACTGTTGTATGAAAAACTAAAGCCTGCCTGGTTTGCGATAATGGTAAGCACATCGTCGAGTCTTTGTTCATGGACAGTAAATGACACGCGCTTATCCAGTACGTCTTGTGAATATGCTTCGTCTGCCGACGTCAATAGCAATACTAATAGTGCCAGTAAAAATTTTACGACATTCTTCATGAGTCTTTCAGATGCTAGTGCAAAATGATCTGGTTGTCTTTGCGGGTTACTTTTAACATCAGTGTTTGTGAAACTATATCGAGAATCGTATCAAGGGACTCATCGTTGAAAGTAACTGTCAGTGGTAACTTTCTCAGCGCAGGTCTTTCAATCCGGATATTCACCTCATAAGCTTCGTTGAGTTTTTCAACGAGCTTCCATAACGGCGTATTATCACACACAAATGTGCGGCTTACATAGTAGCGGTACAATTGATCTTCGGTAGTTTCCTTTGTCGCGACGGTATCTGCATTTGAATACACTGCCCGCTCACCTGCTTTCAATTGTAAAAATTTTCCGTTCCTGGAAACTTCCACCACTCCTGTCTCAACAATTATTTCGGTGCTGTCGCCTTTGCTTTTTACGTTAAACGATGTACCTACCACGCGAATACTCAAATCATTTACCTCAATCACAAACGGTTTTTTCCTGTCGGGTTTCACATTAAAGAATGCCTCTCCCTTCAGGGCCACCGTCCTGGTATTGCCTTTGAAATAACTGGGATACGTGATGGTTGAATTTTTATTAATCGTAGCAAGGCTGCCATCAGGTAATGTATCCCTTTTCACTTCGGCGGCTGCTATGATTTGAACGATCTCCGGATCTTTTGTGGCTTTGAAAAGAAAAGTGCTGGTAAACCAGGCCGCTCCGGCCACCAATACAATCACTGCGGCAATACGCCACCAGCCAAAACCGGTTTTGCTGCCACCAGCCTCACCGCTCTTTCTTATCCTGCGTTGAAATTTTTGCCAGGCTTTGTTTTCATCGCTATGGCTGATACCTGCAGTATCGAGGCTGCCATCCCATATGGATTGCATCTGCTGGAAATAACGGCGATTGTCTTCGCTCTCGCTGATCCATTGCTCTGCCATTTCCTGCTCCGGGGGTGTGGCTTCCGAAGCCAGGTATTTCACCAGCAACACATCCATCATATCG
>Ga0065721_10004715_pt1 | contig 39528 bp, 26 predicted proteins | sample Mesricmetagenome_FD_59108 | JGI IMG/M metagenome (GOLD analysis project Ga0065721, IMG submission 59108) | Mesophilic microbial community from rice straw/compost enrichment Sample: eDNA_1 v2 (version 2) | ecosystem: Engineered > Solid waste > Grass > Composting > Bioreactor | place: USA: Davis... | reverse complement strand
CGAAATCTGACGCTGATGATTGCAGAATCTGATCGATGGTAACCGTTCCACCTTTCGTCCACCATGCCTTGAGATTCGTACCAAAGTATTGAATGGATTCAATATCGTCATACGCAAGCATCAGGTATCCTGAAACCGGCTTGTCAGACACTTCGGCGAGATTATCCGTGTACGCCATCACCGGCATGGTATTGGTCATCACTGCATTTATCTTATCGTCAGATGTGCCTGGCGAACCTGTCTCGCTGAACGCAGTTTTCACCGCTGCGAAGTCTCCAATAGCCAGTGCGTTTCTGTCGGACTTGTCAGCGGCCACGTAGAAATATCCCCAGTCGATACGTACGTTGTCACCCTTCTTTTTGAGGATGGGCTGTTCAACGGTACCCGCCTTTAAGAAGTTAATATTTCCCGATTGACCTTTGAAAACTTCTACTTCCTGATTCAGCTCGTTCACCGCCCACTCAGGCGTTGCTTCAAAGTACACTTGAACCTCATGCGGTTTTCCATCTGTTGACGTGACCTCGTAGGTGATGTAGTTTACCGGGCGGGACAACATATCCAGGTCTTCCAGCAGCAAGGGCGAAACAAATTGTACGCGTAGGTCCACAGGGCCTGCTGAAAACTCATACTTGGTTTGCGTAGCGGTAAGCTTTACACTCTTCTGTGTAGCTTCCTGACCAAATATTGGCTTTTGATCACTGTCTTTGAATATGCCAAAGTCCACGTAAGCGAGCCCGACGCGATCAAGGCAGTGCGCTGCAAGCACGTTTGTGCCGTCGATGTTCAGGAGGCTCTTGTCCAGCTTCTCCGTCACGTTACTCCTTGCGCGATTACCCGTATTCACGATCTGAACGCCATTCAGGTAAAGTTCGAAATCGTCGTCGTGGGAGTAAGTAATATAGTATTCACCTTCCTGGCTTCCCGGAGGCAGACGAAACTCACGACGAACCCAGATTTCCTTTGTCTGCCACGGTGTACTCGTTTCACCCGTATTTGGCGTACCGAAGGCAGCCTTTCCTTTTTTCCAGGATGAATCATTGAATTCGGCTTTTTCCCATCCACTTGCAGGCTGACTGTTTACATACCTGCCTTCCCACGCCTCGTATTTTGCATTGGGCAAAACCGGCTGAAGGGGAATCTCTTCCTTTCCGAGGAATCGATAAGTCTGGCCATCTACACGAATGGCACCGATCAGGGAATGGTTTCGGCCTGTCCAATGCTTCACCGGTGAGTCGAACAAGTTGTCTGACGTTGACCACGCACTCATATAAGGATCAACCGTAATCAACGGATAGGCTGGTGCACGAAACTCCTGACCGACTTCCAGCTTACTGGTTTCTGTTGCCTTGTCGGACACCACACATGACCCAAGGCCGAATCCGACGATGACAACAGCCACCATCCGAAACAAGAATGTTCTGAAATCTGAATTCTGTTTTTGATAATGCATTTCGCTTAATGACGGGTTTAATGTTTATAACTTAATATCACCTTAACTGGAAAATGGTCCGACGGGACCCGTGCCGCATATTTCGTCAGGCTCACTTCAGAAGGAAAATTGCCTGACGTTTCGGGTTTGCCTTCATTGGCAACTCTGTATGAATCGGTAAGCACACCATAACGTTCCACGTCAAAGTGGGCGCTCACGAAGACGTGGTCAATTCTGCTTTCGGTCTTTGCGTCAGGCTTGAAATCATTGAATGTGCCGTTTGTCGCGTATCTGACTGCCGCGACTTCATATGAATCCCGCAACTCTCCTGACTTTGTCAGTACCTTATAGTCTTCACTGCTTTGGTCCACATTGAAATCACCCGTTAGAACGAAGGCTTTGTCTTTGCACATTTCCCTGATCTTCTTCAAAACCAACTTCGCACTATTCTTCCGGGCTTCAACGCCGATGTGATCCATGTGAAGGTTAAAAACGTAGAACTCAAATCCTGTTCGTTTGTCCTGCAGGGTTGCCCATGTGCAAATGCGTGGTAACGCTGCATCCCAGCCCTTGTTCGGCCGATCCGTGATTTCGGATAGCCAGAAATGGCCTGAACGCAATACCTTAAACTTATCCTTCTGATAAAAAATCGGCGCATACTCACCTTTTGTCTTTCCATCATCACGACCAACACCTACGTAGTCGTAACCAGGAAGTCCCGCGAGCAAGTCACGCAGCTGTCTATGGAGAACTTCCTGTGCGCCGAAGACTTCAAAATCGTGAAAGCGAATCAGATCACATATAACCGGAAGGCGCTGTGACCATGCGTTGCCCTTGAGTGAATCCCCTGCGTTCGCGTATCGGATGTTAAACGACCCGACGGTCAAACGCCCGGTATCTGACGCGCCAGCCACGAAAGCAGTACACGTCAGCATCAGGACCAGAAGTATCTTTCTATTGGTTCTCATAGGTGTTTATGCAGTCCTCAAAGTTCACTTTTTCTCATTCGAAAACGAGTATGGAAAATCGGCCTTGTTAACTCCACGTTTCTTGTTCGGCGTTTTGCTCATCTTGAAGTTCACCTTTGCGCCATTCATGAGATCTTCGTGCGTAAGGTAATTCCTGGTGTAGCTTTTGCCATTGACTTTCATCTCGGCGACATAACGATTCTCCTTCGAGTTATTCTCTGAAGTGATCACGAGTTCCTTGCCATTATCGAGTTTGATCTTGACTGACTTAAACAGTGGTGATCCAAGAATATATTCGTTTGTACCAGGACAAACCGGATAGAACCCGAGTGCAGAGAAAACATACCAGGCAGAAGTCTGACCATTATCTTCATCACCGCAGTAGCCATCGGGCGTTGCAGCATAAAGCTTATCCATGATTTCACGTGCCCAGTACTGCGCTTTCCAGGGTTCTCCTGCCCAGTTATACATATAAACCATGTGCTGGATAGGCTGATTGCCGTGAGCATACTGGCCCATATCCATTACCTGCATCTCGCGCATTTCGTGAATCATAGAACGGCTGTCCATACCTCTCGATCCCGGAATGATGAACACAGAGTCGAGCATATTCACAAATTCCTTTGGTCCCCCCATCAGGTCTGCGAGTCCCTGCGGATCATGGAATACGGACCATGAGTAATGCCAGCTGTTACCTTCCGTGAAGTCGCGCCCCCAGTCGGTAGGGTTGAACTTATCTGAAAAGGACCCATCACTTGCACGACCAGCCATCAGCTTGCGTTTTGCAAAGTACAGGTTCTTGTAATTCATCGCCCGCTGGGCGTAAATATCAATTTCAGACGCCGGCTTGTTCAATGCCTTGCCAAGCCGATAGATTGTCCAGTCGTTGTATGCATATTCCAGAGAACGCGCCACGTTCTGGTCCACGTCCACGTCATTGGGAATGTAGCCAAACTTATTGTAGTACTCATATCCTTTTCTTCCTGTGGACGAAACTTTGGGATGCACGTTGTTCGCGCCGTGCTTCAGGGCTTCCCAAAGGGTCTCGATATCGTATCCGCGCAGTCCTTTGACATACGCATCTGCTACAACAGAGGCTGAATTGTTTCCCACCATGATGTCGCGATGACCCGGACTTGCCCATTCGGGAAGGAAACCGCTCTCCTTGTAAGCATTAACAAGACCTTCCTGCATTTTGACGTTTTCAGAAGGATAAAGGAAATTAAGGAAAGGGAACAAACTTCGGAACGTATCCCAGAAGCCGGTGTCGGTAAACATGTACCCAGGCAGGACTTTCCCATTGTACGGACTGTAATGGACCACCTTTCCCGACTCGTCGATCTCTGTCAGGTTTCTCGGGAACAGCACCGTGCGATAGAAGCATGAATAGAATGTTCTGAGGTTGTCAATGTTGTCGTCTTCAATCTGGATTTTTCCCAGAACGTCATTCCAGCGTTTTCTTCCCTTTTCAACGATAGCATCGAATCCGTCGTTACCCAATTCCTTCAGGTTGAGCACCGCCTGCGCTTCGCTGATGAATGATGAAGCTACGCGTGCGTGAACCTTCTCATCATCCGACGTAGTAAATCCAATGATAGCCCCTGCATGACCTCCTTCAAATGATCTCTCCCCTTCGGCGATGCTACCATCCTTCACAGATGCCACATAAGTGAATGGTTTGTCGAAGACGATCACGAAATAGTTCTTGAAATTTTCGGGAACTCCACCACTATTACGCGTCGTGTATCCAACGATCTTGTTCTCCTCCGGAATGATCCTGACATAAGATCCCTTGTCAAAAGCATCGACGACAATGTATGAACCTTTGCTCTCCGGGAATGTAAACCGAAACATTGCAGCCCTTTCCGTAGGAGTGATTTCGGTGGTCACATCGTGGTCAGCTAAGTATACACTGTAGTAATGAGGTTTTGCTACTTCCGCCTTGTGCGAAAACCAACTCGCTCTTTCATCCTCATTGAAGACGGCCTTCCCTGTTATTGGCATAATGGAAAATTGTCCGTAGTCATTCATCCACGGACTTGGCTGATGTGTTTGCTTAAACCCACGAATCTTGTCCGCGGTGTATTTATACATCCAGCCATCGCCCATTTTACCCGTCTGGGGCGACCAGAAATTCATTCCCCAGGGCAAAGCAATCGCCGGATACGTGTTCCCTGTCGACAACTCATATTTTGAATTCGTACCGACAAGGGTACTAACATAGCTGACCGGGTCCTTCACCTGTGCGTTCACGTCAAGGATAATGCAGTACAAAAGTGTGACTGCCCATAACCCAATTCTCCTAATCATCATTATCGTTATTTATGTTTCTTACTTTTTTTGCATTCAGCTACCAGACAAAATTTACGTGCACCCCATCCGGACTGTTCTCAAAACTCAGGAAATACGTCTTGCTTAAACTATCCCAGGATCTCCGGGCTTCAACGGAAGCACCACCGGCATTTGTAACCGTTACTTCCGACGGTTCATTCGGCAACAGCACCCGCATCACGTTTGTGGTGTTCAAAGGACTTTTTGCTACGAAAGAATATCCGCTCTTCGTGACGCTTTCGTCGTAAACACGCGCAGCCGCTGCCAGCACCTGGGGCTTTGAGAAATCCTTCACTGCCTCAATGTTGAACAACAATGCCTGTTCTCCCGGGTTTACGGTCTTTTCAGCCAAGACTGGTATTTCCGGATCAAACAGGTCGATCAGCTTGCCCTTAATTGTGTATGGAGACGGATCCGGATTTTCATCGAGAACAGAAATAACTTCATAAGGACCTCTTGAGAGCGAGAGGTAATTCTTGAAGGCAAGCTGCCCTGCTCCGGCATTGTCCTCATACAGCTTCTTAACCGTTGCTATGAATGTTTCGTCATTCTCTGGTGCCAGCACAAATTCTTTCGGATCATTCCGAAGAATATGAACTGTACCCTTTCCGAATTTATACTCACCGGCGTTGAACGGTTCTGGAACACCCAACTTCACAAAAAGGTCTTCTGAGGGCGCCTTGAAGGTCTTCCCATCAGAGTTCCACCACTCCTGCACAGTCTGAAAAGGATCGTTATCTCTGCCGCTGTACAACAACACACCACCATTCTTTACCCATTCAGCGATATGATCATGTGCTTCCGGATCCATGGGCTTCATGTTCGAATAAGACATGATCAGAACTTTGATATCCTTCCACGTTTCAGCGACGGCAGCATTCTCGATATGAACCGTCTTTACAGGAACGCCGCGCTTCAGCAGGGGCAATGCCTGGCCATAGAAGTTAGACAACTGCGGATCTTCATATCCGTCGTGCGTAGGGTAGCGCTGAAACATCAGTGAGTTCGCCATCAGCACACCGATGCCATGTGACCCACTGACCTTATTGTCAGACAATGGCATACTGTTCAGGGAATTGATCATTACCTGCATTTGCGTTGAGTAGAACCGAGGTATCTGTTCCTTCTTGTCACTGCCTGCACTGGTGCGATAGTAACCCTCGTAAATCCGGTCGGGCCACGGCATCACTTCATAATCAGCGATCATCGGATAAAGAAGCTGCGCAGTAAAGGTTGCCTGATAATTCTTTTTATAGTCAGCCCAGTCGCGGGGCCAATCCTCGATTGGATCAGTAAGGAAAAACATCTTCCGTCCAGTAGGGGCAGTCATCGATTCCATTGAACCATATTCTAGAAAGGCTGTTTCAAAGACGCGCTCCTTTTGCTTGCCATTGAAGTAATTGGGTTCACGCGACGTTCCCGTCCAAACCTGGGCGATGTAACCGTCCACTACAGGGAGCGATGCAAGGCTGGCCTCAGGACTGACGATCATCCACTGCGAATAGTTGACGAGTGAATGCGTTGGCACATAGCACCGCACATTCATACCTTTGCTTTTGCCATACTCTTTTGCGTAAGTGAAGCACTCATTCAAAGCGCGATAATAGAGCGCATACTTCAGCTTGTTTGACAGGTAAGTATTCTCCGCTGACTCGTGCTGAGGGCGCCAGTCGAAACCATAGTATTCTTTCCATTCTTTTTTGAACGCCTCGCTGTACCCTGCGCGGGCCCAGAATTCAGGTTCCTCGAGATAGATAGCGTCAATGCCGGCATCAATCACCCGTTTGATGACCTGCTCCTTCATGTACTTGATGAAGTTCATCGACGGAACGATGTAGGGCACCATACGCCCATGCCAGATGGTATCGCCTTTTTGCGTGACCTGCCCTTCATCAAGATGCCATTTCCCATCCCACTTTCCAGTGAAGTAATCCTGATATTCACCCCAGGCGATTCCCGACATGAAATGAGTTGTATAGCCTTTATCCCGCCACGTTTGAACACGTTCCTCGAATGTGAGGTTTGCATCCTGTCTGTGGTGATCTTTAACACTGTATACTATTGCTACGTCAGCACGGACATCGGTTACAGGCTTCCAGGGATTGGATGTTTGAAATACTGTTTTTTCCGAAGCACCTTCTTCAGGTTGTTCACGTTCCTGTGACGGTGAACACGCCTGAAACAACAGCACAGACAAAAAACAGGTGATTATAGGTTTTTGCATTCTTCTCTGTTATGGGAAACGACAAATGGGCTTTGTCATAATTTATTTAGGATGCAGCGATTGCGGCATCACGCAATAGGAAGGTCTGAGGTCAAGGTATCTCTGACCTCAGACCAAATAGACTAAGGAATCATTACCTGAAGAGGCTCGTTATAATTCCACCTTCTGATACCACTTCCTTTGGGAGTGTCGTAATTAATGCGTGCTGCAGCGCGAATAAAAACAACCCTCCCTGAAGGAATGGTGCCGTTAGTTTCGATGGTGATCGTCTCGCCCAGCAGAGCGTTGAATGACGAACCGGAATATTCGATTTTGTTAGACCAGCGTTCATCCCTTGCGCGATATCCGACGGATGCCGAATAGCTTGCAAAAAGCTGGATGTCCGTCACGTTCTGAAAGCTGTTGCTGTATCCACCCATAGGTTCAATCTTCTCACGGAATTCATCCTCGGATACCCCTCTCGTTACACGAACCTTGGCACGTACTTTACCGTTGACCACGACAGGTTCCTCCACCCATTCCACCTTTAGGAAAGGCTGAACTTCAAACTTCACTTTCGTCACACCGGCAATGTCCAGCGTCTGTGTTTCATCGGCCAGTGGAACACCGCGGTCATCTTCCCGGAGTAAGGGAATGAATGGTCCGTCAATCCGCACATTATAAGTTCCTCTGAAAATCTTTGTATTCTGGAACCTGCCGTCGGGCATACAGAAAAAGTCGGGGTTCCAGCTTACATTGTCGCCCCAGCTGAGTTCCGTAAGACGAACACGGATACCTTCACTTCCCTGATCCGTATACACGGGTTCACCTGTCGCCACGTCAACCACTTCGCCCTGGATCGTTTCCTTTGGCTCATCGTAATTATCCAGCTCGAACAAACTGCACGAGCTTAGGATAACCAGAACCAGCAATGACATATAAATTGATAGCTTATTCATCTTGTGTAGATCTTTATTGCTGTTAGACTTCATTAACGGTTCGGCTGCTGATCAATAACCGGACTCTTCGAAACCTCACCACCCGGGATGGCGAAATAGTAGTCAACCACATTGTATTCGAACGTCTTCAGACTAACCCACTGAAAGCGTGCATCGAAGAAATACTTTTCACTTGTCGTTGAGAAGAACGGATACAATCCGCGGAAGCGATAGCGTGCATTGTTGCTGAAGATGTCTTTATCTCTTTCTTCACCCCAGAAACCTTCACGCGCTTCATAGTGCTGAACCCTCCATCTGCGAAGATCCCACTTGGTTTTATGTTCCAGCGCGAGTTCCTTGCGGCGTTCTTTCCGGATAATATTGCGACCATTGATATCTGCAGAAATGTTTCCGGTAAGAAGAGTTGCCCCTGCTCTCTCGCGAATCTGATTGACAGCATCCGTTGCCACCTGCATCAGGTCTGATCCATTTGGCGACGCTTCGCCGGAAAGTGCAAGTTCAACTGCCGCTTCAGCCGCATTGAGAAGCACGTCTGCATAGCGCATCAGCACAAAATGCTGCGCAGATTTTCCTTCACCAGCCTGGAATGCAGGATCAGGATTCAACCACTTGCGAACATAAAGACCTGTAAGGGTCGCCTCCGCGTTGTCGAAGAATGGACCGTTGGCACCCGCTGCTGTGATCGAACCTCCAGGATACGTCACGTTAACCTGGCTGTTTCCTTCCCTCGGTGACAGGTACAATTGCTTGGGAGTACCGTTGTAGATTTCGAGGTGCTGATAACGCGTCTCCGCAGAATTGTAGGAGTAGTCATTGAAAAGAGGCTTCACGGGCTCAGGTCCGGTGTATACTCCTGCACGCACATCTATTTCACGGCCTTTGAAAACATCATTCGGGAAAATTACATATGCCCTCAGGCGCGGCTCAGCATCCTTGAAGAAGTCCAGCGGAGAATCAAAAAGGAGGTAGTCGCCTTCGGTGTTGGATGATCCCGTCGTCACCCGAATCGTTCCATCCGGATAGCGATCAAAGCCTTCAAACAATTCAACGAAGTCAAGCGTCGGACATGTTCCTGCCGACAACGGTGCTTTGAACACAAACGGAGCACTGTACGCGTCGAATCCGTGTGTAGCAATAGGATATACGTACTCGCGCACGTAGATGTTCTCGGGACTTACCGGATCGCTGAACATATCAACCATATTCTGGTATTGCGCCTCGCGATCGTTGGGAGCCCATTTCTTCTTGTACAACGAGTAGCGTCCACTTTCAATAATTTCATACGCGGCGAGGTATGCCTCTCTGAAATATCTGCGGGAAGCTTCCAGCCAGGAGTCTTCTGCAAAGCCCATCACGCGAACGCCGGTCTTTTGTCCAAGACCCGTGAGACGGCCAGGGACGGTTTCGTTGTATTTGGCAACACTACCTGCATAAAGCATCGCTTCAGATTTGAAGGCAAGCGCAACGTACTTGTTCGCGTAGCCGCGCTGAGGACTCAAGGGTGCAAGGAGAGAAATTGCCTGATTGTAATCCGCAAGTACCTGATCCCAGGTCTCCTCTTCGCTGGCACGGGGAACTTCGATATCCTCATCTCCAGGATAGTTAATCACCTTCGTTACCAATGGCACACCGCCAAAGCGTCTCGCCATTGCAGAAAATACAAACGCACGCACGAAGTATGCTTCTCCCAGATAGTGGTTGTACGTTACCTCTGCAAACTGATCCCGGTAGTTCGGAAGATTTTCGATCAGGTAGTTAGCGTCACGAAGCAACACAAAAGCATTACCCCAATACGCAGTTCTTTCACCCGTAAATGCTCTCGTGATACCATCGCGATTCACCGCTTCACCGGTTCCTTCAATACCCATCGATCCTAACCATGAGTTAAACTCCACGCCCCATTCAGCCATGTACTTGAAGTCTTCGAATGGCATTCTGCTGTACATCCGCGCCAGGTACACCTGCATACCAGACTCGTTTGTAAAAAGTGTCTCGTCGGTCACCACGGTCGGTGGTTGCACGTCGAGATCCGCACAGCCTGAGAATGTCAGCAGGCAAATGAGGATTAATGTATATAACCTGTTCATGTGTTTTTCTTTAATTAACTTTTTAGTGATCGGAGACTGCTATTAGAATTGAGCAGAAACGCCGACGGTATAAGTTTTGGTCAAAGGATATAACCGACCCAAATCTGAGTCAGGATGTTCGGGGTCAACGAACTTCACTCCCGTTATCGTAAACAGGTTGTATGCGTTGGCATATACGCGAAGATTCATTGATGACAACGCTCTCCCCTTCTTGGGAATCGTGTATCCAAGTTCAAGACTCTTCAAACGGAGATAGGCAGTGCTTACGCGGTTGAAGTCTGAGTTGCCCCTGGCGTAGTTTCCTGTGTAGGCATAGTGACCTTGCACCCATTGATTTTCCGGATTCCAGGGATCTGCAAGAGGATCCACCGGATGCCAGCGATCTGTGAACTGCTCCAGCGTTCCTCCGCCGTTGATGCCCCAGATTTGTGCAAGAGGTTCCTGATACTGCATTGAACCAAGAGCCGTTCCCTGGAACAGGAAGCTCAGGTCGAAATTCTTGTACGATGCATCATAGGACAATGAGAAGTTAACCCATGGAGTCTGATCGTATGCAAAAGGATGCTCATCAAGACCATTGATCTCCCCATCGCCGTTCCAGTCGAGATACTTGTGATCTCCCGGCAACACATCGCGTTCTTTGAAGATCGGATATGTCCAGATGTCTTCCCAGTTTTCAAAACGCCCTGCTCCTTCATAACCGAATTGTACACCCTGATAACGGTGGTTCAGGTTGTCGTTCCTCCACTGGTCATACGAGTTTGCCCACGGCCCTTTGTCGACGGCAATGAGGTGCTCCCTGCGTGTAACTGTGGCGATACCTTTGATCCTGTAGTTTAAGTCTCCAATGCGATTTCTGTGCGACAGGGCGAGGTCGATACCAAACTGGCGATCACTGTTGACGTTCTCACGCGGCGCAGACGTACCAACCACGGTAGGAATATCTGATGATCTGCTTGCAAACAGACCTGTGCGCTCGCGGTCGAAGTAGTCAACGGAAAATCCGAACAGTCCATCCCATCCTTCGAAGTCCACACCTACGTTTATAGTCCTGGCGTTATACCACGAAGCCTTTATGTTAGGGACGATCAGGTCAACCCCATTGACAAACTGTCCGCCGAAGACAAAACCTGGTGCGTAGTGATTGTAGTAACCTGCGTCGGGGTTTCCACCTTGAGCAGGGTATATGTATCCAGGAAGCCAGTCGTATTGCAAATCGCCGTCGTGACCTGTTTTTCCATAACTGGCGCGGAACTTCAGCTGATCAACAAATGACAGCGCTGACACCGATTGAAAGAAAGGTTCTTCCGAGATTCTCCATCCGATAGACCCCGAAGGAAAGAAGCCCCAGCGGTTTTCAGGAACGAACTGTGACGAGCCGTCGTAGCGGAATTGAAACTCAGCAAGGTAACGCTCACCGAATTCGTAATTAGCACGACCTATCACCGCAGAACGAGAGATGTCATAAAGACTTCCCTCTGTTGAATTCATCCCGCTGATCTGATTCTCAGTTATACCACCAGCAAGAAGGTCCATGGCAAAAGCGAGGTCGCGCTGACCATAGAAGTTGTCGCGTTTTCGGTTCTGACTTTCCCAGCCAACAAGACCTTTAACATTGTGGCGCCCCGCGATTGTCTTTTCATAGTTCAACAGGAACTGTCCGAGCCACTGTCGGTTCGACGCCGTTTCCCGGCGAAGACGGCTTGGTGAGCTGGATGCATAAAGCTTTGATATATAAGAATCTGATCCCTGATCGTAGGCGTACTGATAATATTCACGACGGAACATTGTGTTGTCGTCATTTCTGAAGTCATAGCTGATCAAGGTCTTTGCAGAAAAGCCTTCAAGCGCCTTCGACAGCGTTCCGAAATCAAAGTCAAGCGACGCGGAAGACTGGAACGTCTTCTGAACGTATTTCTGATACCCCGACACATCGGCGGTCATCTTTGCAACCGTGTTTTCTTCAAGATCGAGGCCTTCATAGCTCAGCATGGTGTTGTCAGGATCCGCGTATGCAGGGAACAACACACCTTGTCTCCAGTAGTTCCGGATGATGTCAACTGCGCTGGAATACGGTGAATTTCTTTCGTCGGCTACACCAGCGAGGTTGACGTTTAATTTCAGTCCGCGATACAGCTCGGAAGTGATGTTTGACCGGAAGTTGAACTTGTTGTAGTTCAGGTCACCCGATTTGAAAATACCTTCCTGAAAGAGATATCCTCCTGCGATGTAGTACTGCGTCTTGTCATTCCCGCCGGCGATGCTAAGATCGTGCTGCGTTTGAGGTGAGTAGTCGGAGATAAGCAGTGAATGCCAGTCTGCCGTTCTGCGGGCACCGGTCCTGTAGTCTTCAAAATAGTCCGGACCGTAAACAATACTTCCGCCTTCAACGTTATTCATCGATTTCTCATTGTACAACGTCATCGCATCAAAGGCACTGGCAAGCTTCGGAAATCCTATTGGCTGTTGCAGCGTATAGGAACCGTTGTACGACACTGTTGTCTTCCCAGGTGCACCCTTCTTCGTGGTGACGAGCACAACCCCGTTAGAAGACCGAACCCCGTAGATTGCTGCAGACGCGTCTTTTAATACGGATACATCCTCAATGTCGGTCGGATTCAGCCTTTGAAAATCTTCAACGGTACGTGGCACGCCGTCGATGACGATGAGCGGACTACCTAGGCCGCGAATATCAAAGTTGTTGTTGAACGTCCCCGGTTCTGCGCTTCGTTGCCATACCCTGACACCTGCGATCCTTCCCGTAAGCATATTCTGCGGGTTCTCGTTCTTGGTACGGAGCATGTCGTCACCTTTGATGTCAGATACCGCCCCTGTTAGCGTAGCCCTGCGTTGCGTGCCGTATCCCACGACTACTACCTCGTCGAGCTGCTTAGCATCCGGAACCATCGAAATGTTGATTGAATTCCGGGAGTTGACAGGAACCTCCTGAGCGACGTAACCGATGAAGGAGAACAATAGAACCGCATTTCCATTCGGCACAGTAATAGAATAATTTCCCTGAGAATCGGTCGTAGTCCCCTGGGTAGTACCCTGGATTATTATGTTCACGCCAGGCAAAGCAAGGCCATCATCAGAGTCTGTCACATTTCCTGTTACCGTGATCTCCTGTTGCTGCAGCAACGCAGGAGAAGGCACATCCGTCGACGCAAAGACGGACGCAAAAACGAAGCACTGTACGCACATCCCGATAAGGGAATATCGCGTCAGCCTCCTTAACAATTGCATGTATTTGTTCTGCATACTAGATAGGGTTGTTTCGTAATTCCCTCCGGCATGCCGGCACGCCGGAGGGTATCAGTTTATTTTTCCACTTCAAATCGGGATAAGACAGCGTATTCCGCAGCAAAGGCAAAGCTGAACATTCCCTCCGTTTTGTTATTTCCGTTGTCACGGCTCCAACCCAATAAAAGATTGGTAGGAAGAAATCCTTCATAGAGGAAGTTTTCGTATCCGTGATCCAGGTTTTTCTGGAAGGCCTCGAGGTACTCCGCAACAGTTCCATGCTGAGGATACACATCAACGTAGCCGCGCATCAACACGCCGTTGAACCAGTTGCGGAATCCGCTGATGTCGAACGTGTAATAGCCCGGCTTCGTCTGGCCAAGTTTTGCAAAGTAGCTGAAGCTGGCATCCGATAGTTTTTGCATATCGTCCTTGTACACGTTGTCATTGGTGGCGCGATACAGATCAGCCGCACCCGAAAGCATTGTTCCGCTGTTATAGGTAATTGCAGGACCAACGCGATCTTTACACGTAATTCCCTTCCGATAAGTATTTCCGCCTATCGTTTCTGTTTCCGGCTTACCAGGAGTACATCCACCCATCATGTCGTCGTAGACGCCATCAGAACGAAGCAGGTGCTTCTTCTGAAACGCATACACCTTCTTTGCAAAGTCAAGGTAGTAGTCCGCCTTCTTCACTGTCTCCGACAATCGGGTTTGCTTGTCTTCAGAATCAATGTATCGATAGGTGATTTCGTCGCTCTTATCCTTGTAGATCTCGTGCAGCCAAACCAGTGGACTGACCATCGGACCATTACTGCACGAATGCTTTGAAACGTAACCTGGTCCCCAGGGAATTCCGCCGCGCTCTTCGCCATTTGCATCGCGGGTACAGTCCCATCCATCAAGCACATATTCAGTCAGGTATTCGGCTTTCTCAAGATATTGTTCGTTACCTGTTATTTTGTAGGACTCGATCAGCTCACGGACCAGCCACATCTGATCGTCATACACATTTTCAATACCTTCAACTTTCGCTGCACCTTTTGATCCTCCGCGATTTACACCATACACCGACCATTGTTTGGTTTGTGTATAGGATACCAGCTCGAACGTCCCAAGATAGTAGTCGGCGTTGTCGTAGAGTCTTGCAAGCAGGTCTGCATACTTGCTGAAGTGCTCATTGTACAGCGCCGCGTTCCCGTGATCCTTCTGAGCCTCCAGCGCATGAAGGATGGCATTTACCGCTTCAATCCCGGCTGTGTACATCCACACACTACCTTTCTCATCAGAGCGCACTTTCGTATAGGGATTGTAATATCGCGCCATCGCCATTCCATCACCCGTAAAGTGTGCAGCAATCGTATTGTCGGTGAGCTCCATCGCACGGAGCAGATTTTGTTCCGACAAGTCTGCTTCTCCAGGCGGAGTATCAGGACCCTCTTCAGACACCGAGTCGCTGCACGCAATGAGCAACAACAGGACTACAAGACTGCCAAAAGAAAGGGTCCGCTTTAAATTCAATAGATAATTCATTCGTATCAGTTCAGGTTTATGCTATGAAAAACGAGTTTGTTCTCACCGGTATTTGCTTCGCCGTTGTAGACGCCCAGCACCAGTGTAACATCAGTTCCGTCGAATTGCGACAGGTCATAGACGAATGACGCATAGCCCTCAGGGTTGCCCGCGCCACCATCGCCATGCTTAAACTTCCAGCATCCGTCTTCCGCTGCAAGGGCTTCGTCTGCTGTGTTCGATTGCGGCTCAACGTGCGTTACTGTTCCATCATCCTGGATAGCAGTGAGTTTGAAGTACGTATAGTTGCTTCCGAAATTCCTTGTATTGAAGGTGAACTTGTTTCTGCCAGCGCCGATTGAAAACTTCGCGTACAGATAGGCTTCCGGCACCTCTGTATTCACCTCAGGTGTATTGCGTGTTTTGATCAGGAACCCTTCAGACGGGAACACTTCAGGATCTTTCTTCAGGGGAACGAAATGCCACTCAGCACCTACGTGACCTACACTACGCCATGCGCGATAGGCATCAACATAGTTGTCGCGGTTTCCGCTTACAGGACTGATCCCCGTGAAGGAGAATTTGGTGTGTGGCATGGTTGAGCGCACAGTCTCGTGTGTCAGCTTCCATTCTGGAACGACCTCAGTGCCTGGCAGCCAATCCCAGTTCTCAACCTTACGGTCCGCGAACCTGATGGCGCGAAGAACAAGCTGTTTCCAGTAGTCACCCGTTGCCTGACGATAAATGCCTATGGCGACGATCACTTCCTTTCCAACATAGCTGCTCAGGTCGAATTCGAAGTCGGCATAGTCGCCGGATCCGTAAGTCACTACCTCGCCGACTTTTTGCGTAGTAGGATCGGCTTCAGAGAGATCAACGACCTGCACACCGAAGTAAGCAGGGCTCGACGGGTCTGCATTGTGAGTCCGTGCGCGTATTGAGAGGATTTTGTTGTCGTCGGTGATGAGTTTGCTTCCGAATACGAACGAATCAAAGACATCAAGATCAGCAGGATTGCTGCGATGTTCTTCGTCATTCCGGATCTGAATTGTAGTTCCCTCGTTCTGTTCCTGCCATGCTCCGCGGAAATCGAGGCTTGACATATAGTTACATGCCCAGTCCCAGTGCGGGTAGGCATCAGCGTTGCGCCCACCGCGGTACTCGTTGTAATACCATTTGTCGGCGTTGGCCAGATCCGCACCGGTTAGTCCACGGAGAAGTTCAACGCTTCCCATCGTGATGTCGAGAGGAGCAATGTTGTCAACAAAGTCACCTGCATTGATCTGACGTGTAACTGATACGTAGGTGGCCTTCGAAAAAGTGACCGAGTAGTTTGCCACAACGAGGTTTTCAATCACATAATTTCCGTCGGCGTCGGTCACTGCCGTACCGGCTACGCCTACCGTTACCGTTACGCCTTCAAGGGGAGCTCCGCCGTTTTTTGCGTCGGTTACTTTCCCGACGATTCGGGCAGATGCGCTGATAAGACCCGCGTTTTTGGTCGCAACGCCCTCCGCGTTAAAATCAGCTGCAGTCACCGTTACGCTGATGGTGAGCCAGCCCGTTTTGGAGAACTTCACCGCATGAGTCTTCATACTGACATTCTCAACGGTATACCGTCCATCGGCTCCGGTTGTAGTCGACACGTCCTCCTCATTTAGCCCGGAGATAGTCACCGTGACGTCTGGAACAGGTTGCCCCTGCTCATCAGTCGCGACGCCTGTGATCGTGCCGAATCCAACCGTGGCGGGGTCGTCCTCGTCGTCCTTACAGGAGCTTACCGATACGATGAACGTCCCGAGAAGAAGGACGCACATCAGACTTCGTAGAGTTTTGAACATAGAATTTGACGAATTAATGGTTTGAACTTTGGGTTTTGGCGAGGCTCGGGCCCACCACTTAAATGCCGTTTAAGGCTTACAATAACGTTTGCGCTGGTTAGTTTAAGGGTTAAAAAAGGGTTAACAGGGAAGAAAAAAACGTTAATCCGCGCCAAATTGAGGGTTCCCCTCATACGAGCCATTTATCCACAGCTTATGCCTTTGGCAACACGCACCCTGCGTGAAAAATTGCGGTGCCCTCCCATCTGAGGGATGAAAAAACAGAAGTTGAAACATGAGAATTGATTACCCGCCACTTCAGAAATTGAGCAGGCCGGCAGAATACCGCTAACCTTGGCGAGTCGAGGAGTCGCGGACGATCAGGGAAGTTTGCAGCACCACGTGTTCACATGGCTGCTTCGCCTTTTTCGGTGCTTGCAATTTTTTGAGAAGGGTATCGATCGCAGCCTGAGCAATTTCTTCAACGGGCTGCGCCATTACTGTGATCCCGGGCCGATGGATGCGGAAAAGGTCGTGATCGTCGAAACTAACGATCGCCAAATCTTTCGGAATCTTAAGCTTGAGCTGCTGAATGGCCTCAAGTCCACTGATGCCAAGGTAGTTGGTACTGAAAACTACGGCATCCATATCCCGATTTTCGGAAAGGATACTTCGAATATCCGAAACATAGTCCTGGTAATCGACCTTGAACGGCACTGCAAATAGCTGGGGCGTAAGACCAAAATCCTCAACTGCCTTGTTGTAACCAACAATACGTTCCTCCTTTTCAGGTTTGTCTAACGCCAGGGCTATCAGCCCAATGTGCTTGTAACCACTTTCAACCAGGTGCCGGACTGCTCCATACAGACCACCAATGTTGTCGACCATTACGGAATCGATGTTTTTGTTTCGGAAACGGCGATCCAGCAGAACAATGTTCATTCCGCGGTCGGCCATTGCCTTAATGTCTGATTCCATACCGACAGTCGGCACGACGATACAACCATCTACCCTGAGTGCATTAAACATATTCAGGAATTCGCGGCCGCGTTCCTTGTCGTTCTCGGTGCTGCAGTACACAACGCGATATCCATTCGCATAGACTTTCTCTTCAATCAGTCGGGCAATGCCCGCAAAAAAGGGGTTCGAAATATCTTCGACCATCAGACCGATAAGATTAGTCCGGCCTGTTCGCAAACTTTTTGCAGATTGGTCAGCCTGATAACCGAGCTTTCGCGCCTCCTTCTCAACTCGCTTTACAAGTTCATCGCTGATTCTCTTTTCCTTGGCCTTTCCATTCATGATGAATGAAACCGTGGTCTTGGAAATATTCAGACGCGCCGCGAGGTCATTGATAGAAGGCTTGTTTTTTTTCATTTATGGATTCGTCGGTAACGAAATCACGACAATCGTGTCAGGACGAGGCCGAAAATATTGAAAAACTACGAGAAAATCAGGTGGCTTTGCTGTTCATTCAGCGTGGCTGCACACTCTTCCAAGCTGATCAAAGAATTGATGAACCGCAGAAGTCAACCTCCGTGTTATCGGGCACCTCATTTGCCGACAACTTCTGAAGCGCGATGGCGTAGGCGCCTATCGAAATTGCCCTGCTCGTGCCAATCTTCGATTTCATANTACCNATTCGCTTCTCTGCCGTATACAACACCTTCCTGNTNGAAAAAGGAACCGAAATTTCACAACTTCCATATTCAAGGAAATCCAGAAATGACTTCTCGTTCTCAAGGTCAAATACGCGACTAANAAGTCTTGGAATGTCGCGACCATCACCGGTTTTGATCGTTCCATTCATGTGTGCGATGATGTCGCCGATGAGAAGATTATACGCACCAGACATTCCACCACCGATAACAATCACGCCGTCAATCAGCGTGACCGCGTTACACAACGACTCTGCGACACAAACNGCCAGATCTTTGAATACTTGTACAGCTGCGGTTTTATCCCCNGCCTTCCTGCCCAGCGCGATTTCANTGATGTCTTTGGGAGTAAGTCCAGGTTGTGGATCTGNTGCCTTTGAAGCATATGCCGATTGCACCGCCTTGCTGCTGACGATCGATTCAACAAACATCGAGGAATTTACGAAGCTGCGTGTCAGCCAGATTTCACCACCAGCAGAGTTGTCTCCATCACAAAGTGTATTGTTTATTACCAGACCAGCTCCGAAGCCGGTGCCTAGTGTAACTCCGATGAGGTTTGAATACTGCTTTGGAATATTTCTGCGACAAAGATGTTGATTGATAAAGGGCAGTGCCCCGGCAACGGCTTCACCATACGCAAACAGGTTTCCGTCATTTTCAATGAATGTCGGAAGTTTGAAATAATCCTCCAGCATAGGCCCAAGTGCTACACCATCCTCGGTAAACGCGGGAAGGTTTGGCAACTTTCCAATGATACCTGACTTGTAATCCGCAGGACCGGGAAACGCAAAGCTGATGGCAACCGGAGGTTCGGGCAGGACGTTTTTTATTTGCGTAAATCCATTGAGGATTGCATGCAAACATTTGTCGAGATCATCCGGATGTGACGGCAACGTAACAGGCTCAACAATCTCCTTCCCTCCCTGGATGGCGGAAAAAACAAGGTTTGTTCCTCCTGCATCCAGTGTCATCACGATCCGCCTATCCGCAAAAATATTCATGGCTTTCTCTGAATTCAAATGCTCACTAGCGACCAAAGTCATCCTGTACACGGACGATATCTGATTCATCAGAAGGCTGTCCCTCCACCGTGTGCTGCCATATTTCAGCAACGATCCCCCAGTTCGCCATTCCAATCAATCGGTGGCGCTGTCCCTGCTTTAGCGAAATGGTTTGTCCCGCGTCGCGTGTGACAACTTCGCTTTCAACATCCGTTTCACTCAGGGCAATCTGCACAGGACCTTCAACTACCGTCCACAGCTCCGCCCGGCGGTGATGGTATTGCCATGATAACCGGCATCCGGGCGCAACCAAGAGTATCTTCGGACTCAACTTCGAGCCTCTTCGAATTGCCGATGCGTCCGTTTCGCTAAAGTACTTTTCAATGAATTTTTCAATCTGATGTTCATTCAGCACGAAGAAACCTCCCCATGGACGGCTTTGGTCTTCGTGGATGATGTGAAAGTTATCCTTCTCCAACAGTGCCCGCACGCGCGCGAACATATCAGTCTTGATCTCGGTCATTAATTACTCGATTTATAGAATTTATAGCCAAACAGGAAGATCACCACGTAGCAGATGATGGGCAGGTAATACGCCGTTGCTACATCGTGGTCGGCGATGAGTCCCATCAATGGAGGAAATACTGCTCCCCCTGCAACGCCCATCACAATATATGAGGAAGCTTGTTGTGTGCGGGGTCCGAGATTTTTCAATCCCAGGCTGAAAATTGTCGGGAACATGATGCTGAAGAAGAAGTTCAGCATGATCAACGCGACAAATGACGTCCAGCCCCAGCTTTGCGCGATGATGACGCACATCAGGATGTTCATCAGGGCAGCACCAGCAAGTAGTTTGTTCGGTGCGATGAAACGCATCAGCCAGGTTCCGAGGAATCTGCCCGCCATCATCATCAGCATACTGAGCGAGAAGAAGTACGCAGCGCGTTCATCCGTCAGTCCCTGAATCTTTTCAGAGCCATAGATAATGAAGAACGCCCATGTTCCACCCTGGGCAGCTACGTTAAAGAACTGGGCTATTGCCGCCCATACGAAGTGGCGATGCTGAAATAGTTTCTTATCAGGCGCTCCGGTATTTGCCGAAGTATGCGCATGCTGATCGAGTGCTGGAACCTTCACGAGCATAAACCCAATCGCAACCGCGACAATGACAGCGCCGATAACAGTATATAAGAGCTTAACCGAAGTGAGTACGCTTTCCCCGGTGCTGCCTCCGGTTCTGAGCAGGAAGTAGCCACCAATGAGAGGTCCGATAACGGTACCCAGACCATTGAAGGCCTGGGCAAAGTTAATCCTCTGATCGCTGGTACGCTGATCTCCCAACGCACCAACGAACGGATGGGCTACAGTTTCCAATGTTGCAAGTCCACAGGCAAGAACGAATAAGGCAAGCCTGAAGGCGAGGAATGATTCCGCGCTCGCGGAGGGAATAAACAAGAAGGCGCCCAATGCATAGAGCGTTAATCCCAGCAGAACGCCGTTCTTGTAACCAAACCGTTTCATAAATAGTCCTGCAGGAATTCCCATCACGGCGTATGCGCCGAAGATGGAGAACTGCACCAGTCCGGATTCTGCTTTTGAGACGCCGAGCACATTCTGAAAGTGTCTGTTCAGAACGTCACCCATGGTGATAGCGATGCCCCAAAGCATAAATAGCGATGTTACGAACATGAGTATGGTGACATACTTCTTTTCCGTAAACCTGGCCACGGCGGTGGAACCGTTCCGTTCGTTGATCGCTGATGTGGCCGTTGTCGATGGTGTTATCTTCATGATCTTTGTATAAAACAAGCCGACTGTCACCGGACTAATGGCATTCGCCTGGCCGTGAAAAGCGGAGTTTAAATGCGTTTTAGTAAATCGGTTTAGCAAAAGTAGACGCTCACGCGAAAAATGCAAGCGTTTTCAGTAAAACGTTTTAGCAAAGTGATAATCGGCGCGTCCGATGAATCCGGAAGGATGACTTTTATTGTTTCAATACGAAGCGTCTATATCCCCAGGGTTTCACAAAACCACATATTTTTTCCAAAAATTTCCTTCAACCAGGTAAACGATTTCTTCACCTCGGCCTGCCCGTCTTAGTCCGTCCCCCCCGGCTTTGTCCACTCCTTGTCCACTCTTTGTCCACTCTTCCTATTAGATTTCTTATTTCTGAACATGCTCGTGTCAGCCGTTTGCGCAACGCGCTGCTCCGTGGATCCGGTTTCCGTAGAGCACGGCTTGCAATAGTTTTTGCACGGCACCATCCGAACAACCAGCCATTTGCCAATCCGGACCCGAACACTGCAGGTGAGATCGGTCTTCACGCCCGTTACCGGAAACTTTTTTTTCGCCGTTTGTACAGATTTACGTGACCCGGATCCTGAACAATACGCAATAGAACAAATGGAAATCCCCCGCAAGAAAGAAGCAACAGCTTCGCGTTACATTACCTTTTAATTTAGATTTGCGGCCATGAAAATTGCTTACTTCCTTCTGTCTATACTGGCCGGCGTCGCGGTCGCATTTCAAACGGGTATTAATTCCCAACTGCGGACAGACCTCAACAATCCTGTGCTCGCAACATTAATATCCTTTATCGTTGGCACCGTTGCCGTGTTTGCACTTTACATCGCCTTCTTCAGGCAAACACCCACCTTCCCGGAAAACCTTCAGTTCGAATGGTGGAAATTCACCGGCGGATTGCTCGGCGTCTTATATGTAACCGCCGTCGTCATCGCAGCACCGCGTATTGGCGCAGGAAATGCCCTCGCCTTCATCGTCGCAGGCCAGTTCATCGCTGCAATTATCATCGACCACTATGGATGGATGCGCCTGCCTGTAGTTCCTATCACGACGTATCGCCTGGCAGGGATTGTCCTCCTCCTTGCAGGGGTGTACCTCATTCAAAAGAAGTAACAGGCTTATTCTTAATGACCGCCCAGTAGATCGCCTCTTTCTATTGTCCAATTTCTGTCGTACAGCCCGCCTGAGGTTGTCGTATTTGCGCCTCACACCTGCCCTGCGCGAATCGGTAATTTCGTATTACCTATTATTTAACCATTAAATATTCGCGCTATGAACAGAAATACACTTAGAAGCATCGGCGCCGTCGCGCTCGGACTTGTATTCATTGCAGTCTCACATACTGCGATTGACTCCACCCTCGAAGGAATCGGTGTGCTTCCGAAAGGGCACTTCAATGTAGGCACTCCACTTATCCTATTGGTGATTCTTTACCGCACCATCTTCAGCTTTTTGGGATGCTACCTCACTGCGCGGATCGCCCCATCCCGGCCTTTGAAACATGCGCTGATACTCGGAGCAATTGGAACCGTACTTAGCATCGTGGGTGTGGTTGTCACGTTCAACCTCAACATCGCACCGCTTTGGTATGGAATAAGTCTCGTCGTCATTGCTCTGCCAACGGCATGGCTGGCAGGCAGTGCTGTAAGAACAAAGAATCCCAACGTGGTGTAAGTGAAGGGAACAGTCAGCATCGAGCCGAATCACCAATATGTATTAGCCAACAACCTCGATTTCACCACGACGGTTGAAATAAAAAGCTTTGAACATCGGAAGAATTGGTTCGGTGCTGATAATCTCCAGCGTTGCCTTCGTGTTTGTCACAAACTCAACTGATCCGGACGCTGCCTTTGCGGGAGAAGTCAGCTTCTCATTCGAAGTGGCCTTCAGCACTACGCGATTATTGCGGTCATTCGAAAAAATAACTGTACCCGAACCCGCTTCCATAACCTGGTTCACCACAATATGCCGACCATTGTTGGCATACTTCTTTTTTGCCCACAAGTCCTTAAGCTGATCACGCAACAACTCTACTTTGATCTGGGATATGGTAACGTCCTTCAACGCAACAAATGCGCTGTTCTTCCTGTTAAAGTTCAACTCGAGCTCACCCTTCCCTGCAATTGAGTTCCCTTCCGCGCCCAGCTTCACGGTAACGCTTGATTCTTTTGTATATGTGATGTTCTGTTTTCGGCTTGACACAGTTATGCTACTGAGATCAGGTTCCTCTATCAAATCGGCGATGTTGGCGAGCAGAACAAACGACTTGTCGTCACAGCGGTAGATATTCCCTAATGCGATTGGCTCCCCCAGGAAGTTGCCGATGTAGTCAATTCCTCTGAACATTTTCTGGGCTTTTTTGATGGATGGCATGCGTGCGTTTTGTCATCTAATATAACAACTATCTCAAAATGGCAAGGTATCGGTGCAACCTCACACACGCCTTCAACCCACCTCACGTGATCAACCCCCTTTTGATGGCTTCCTTGACAAGGCTTGCCGTATTCTTGGCACCCAACTTCTGACTGAGATTGGCGCGGTGGGTTTCAATGGTCCGGAGACTCAAAAACAGATTGTCGGCGATCTCCTGATTCGTGTATTCCTCGGCAATAAGCTTCAGCACTTCCTTTTCACGTTTCGTCAGCGGAATTTCAAACATCGACCTCCGTTGTCCCGTGACGCTTTCGCGAACAATAGCCTTCTGTATGGTGTCGTCGATGTATTCGTTTCCATTGTAAACAGACGTTATGGCATCGACAAGCGTCTGACGACTTGCATTCTTGAGAACGTAGCCCATTGCGCCTTTGCGCAAAATCTGTTTCACATAATTGGTGTCGTCAAAGCTGCTGAATGCGATGACCTTTATGTCACGCCTTGTGGCAAGTATTCGGCTGCACAACTCCAGGCCGTCGAGTTCCGGCATGTTGATGTCCAGCAACACGATGTCTACCTGCGCAGTTGCCACATACGCCAGGAAGTCCTGCGACTCTGTAGTTGTATACACCACGTCCAGCTCGGGATAGCCGGAAAGCATCGTCAAAAGACCATCGATAACCACCTGATGGTCATCAACAACAGCCAGGGAAATCTTGCTCATGTGCGCCTTGCGAGTCCCGCAAATCTACGGGTTACTACGGAGTTTTATAACTGGTAACTTTCACGGATGCCCTGCCCCTGAGGTTTCGGTAGTTTTGCATCATCTAATCCTGAACCAGCCAATCTGCTGGTACCCAAGCCCAAACAAGGGCCTCACCCGCAGCACTTTGCAATCAAATAACCAATTATATAGTTCTATGAGAATGTTGAAAATTTCCTTTTGGGTAGCCGTTCTGTTTACTGTTACCCTGGTATCGTGTAAGGAAGACGAAGAGCCAAAACCCAATGTGACAATTGTCGCCAATGCCGGTCCCGATAAAAAAATTCAGCCCGGAGCAACGGTTACGCTGGACGGATCGCAGTCGAAGGCCGACCGCGGAACCCTGACCTATCAATGGACCGTGATCGAAAAACCCGTGAACAGTAATCCCGTGATTTCCTCCCCAACTGACGAGAGCCCTGATTTCACGGCAGATCTTGTCGGAGCCTACAAGGTGAAACTCAACGTATCCAACGAATTTGGGTCTGCGGAAGATGAAACGATCATCACCGTCGAATACACACCCGCTGTGCTGTCGAACATCACACAACGCACCGTGCTGGAAGATCGCATAAGTGATCCGTCCATCCCTGACTATGTCACCACAGGTGATATGTTCATCGACGCTGAGCTGATTCTCAAACCCGGGGTCGTGGTTGCGTTCGAAGAAGACGCGTCTGTTTACATCAACGACGGCGGTTCTCTCTCTGTCAAAGGCGAGGAAAACCGAAAGATCACCCTGCGCGGGAAAGCCAACGCTGCGGGCTACTGGCGCGGGATCCTCGTGTACTCCAACAGCAATGCCAATGAATTTGAACATGCGGAAATACTCAATGCAGGAAGCGATGTAATGGTATCCGGAGTAGCTGCAGCCATCACTGTCGCCGACCGCGCGAGAATTGCTATCCGAAACACGCGGATTGCCGGAAGTGGTGGATACGGCATCCACTTCATGGAAGGTTCGAATATCAAAGACTTCGGCACTAACGTCATCAGTCACAACGCCCAGGCTCCTGTGCTGCTGATGCCCGTACATGTTGCTAAACTGGATGCCGCCTCATCGTTCTCTGAAGGAAATGGAACAAATGCCATCGAAGTTACCGGCGCGTCTCTCGAAGGAACGTCTGCCGTCACCTGGCAAGCGTTTGAAGATGGAACCCCGTATCGATTTACCGGAACTGTGGCACTTCAGACTGGCTTGAAACTGACTCCGGGTGTTACGATTGAAGTAGTCGAAAACGAGTACTTCGAGATCGGCGACGGCTACCTCCTCGCAGAAGGTACACCCGAAAACAAAATTACGATCACAGGCGTTAACAAAACGCAAAGCTCATGGCTGGGACTGATCTACTACTCACGGAATCAATCCAACATCCTGAGATACGTAGAAGTGAGCTATGCGGGAAGCGACGAAATAATAAGTGGTGCCAAATCGGCGATCACGATTACGCATGACGCAAGCCTGATGATCGAAAATTCTACCATCAGCCACAGCGGCGGATATGGAATCTACGTTAACGGGGACCAGTCAGGCATCAATGCCGACGCTGAAACTGTGAATACCTTCACCGGCAATGCACTTGACCCTGTATATTATCAACCATAAAAGTTAGTACTTTTGAAGGTTTTGGAATGGAGTGCCCCCGGAAAGCACTCCATTCCTGTTTCAGGATCTGCTTTATGACAGCTGCACAACATCAAACTCACGGAATGGCACCTACGAGCCGATGCCATGTTCCACAACTGACAAGGGTTGCGTTGCTCGCGTTTTTCTTAACGATAGCTTCGTGGAGTATCGTCCTGGCCCAGGACCAGGACCGCGTGGCTAATCTGCTCGACTCCGCGTATGCGATGGAAGGCCAAAATCCCGACTCAGCTATCCTGATTTATAAAGAGGTGTACCGCCTGAGTGAAAAGGCGGAATACCTGACGGGGATGGCAAAAGCCCTGCACTACAGCGGCATCGTTTACTCGGACAAGAGCATGTATCCCGAAGCACTCCAGCACTACCACAAAGCAATGCCCCTATACCAAAAGGACGAGAACTTCCGCGGCGTGGGAGCGTGTTTCACCAACATCGGAAATGTTTACCGTTTCCAGAGCCAGCTTGACAGCGCTGTGGCTAACTACCAGCGCGCCGTCGATATCTTCCGACAGCACCACCTTCACGATGCCCTTTCGCAGGCCTATGGAAATGTGGGCGGCGTCTTTCAGATGATGCAGCAATACAATAAAGCCCACCAGTACCACTCCCTGTCGGTAGACGCCGCCATTCAAAGCAAGGATTCATTGATACTGTGCAATGCCTTGATCAATAAGGGCACCGTACTGAACGACCTCGACAGAATCGAAGAATCCATCAACAGTTACATCGAAGCAATGAAAATTGCCAAAGCAATAGACAACGATTATGTGATCCACCTGGCCTACATCAACCTGGCTGACCATGCGCGGAAAGCTAAAGAGTTTGATCGCGCACTGGAATACGGCGTCAACGCACTGCACCACGCCCGTAAACTCGGAACCCCCTACGATATCGCCGACGTCCACAGGCGCGTTGGCGACATTTATGCATCCATGGGCAACCATCAGGAGGCAAGGAACTTTTATCTCGAAGCCGTGACGACCGCACGCGAGATCAATGCACGTGAAGTCATCATGAGCAGCTATGAAGCGCTTCATCGTTCAAGTGCATCGCTCGGTGACTACCACAATGCCTACGATTACCAGACGCTCGCGGCACAATACCGCGACAGCGTATTGAATGAAAAACAGCTTCAGATCATCAACGAACTCGAAGTAAAATATCAGACACTACAGAAAGACCAGGCACTCTATCGCCAGCAACTTGAACTACAGGAAAGCCGGCAATTCACAACATATGTCGTCGGGATTTCACTGATTCTGTTTCTCACTGTCGTGATTCTTTACGTCCAGTATCAAAACCGTAAAAAGCAGCACGCCGCGCAGCTTGAACGCACCCGTCAGGAAAAAGAGATCCATGTACTTCAGGCCCTGATGCAGGGAGAGGAAAAAGAGCGGACACGAATAGCCCGGGCATTACACGATGAAGTCGCGGGACTTCTCGCTGCCGCCAAAATGAACCTGGATTCGCTAACCAATAGTCACACGGCCAACGACACGTACCGCAATGCCGTCGTCCTGCTTGATGAAGCCTCTGCCTCCGTTCGCAAAACAGCGCACAACCTGATGCCCGAGTTCCTCATGCAATATGGCCTCGACAAAGCGCTACGCCGCTACTGCGACAGCATCGGACGTACGGGAGAATTGACCATTCAATACGATTCCTGGGGTGACCCGATAGCGTTACCCGCGGCATTTGAGCTGTCAGTATACCGGATTGTTCAGGAATTGCTGAACAACGTTATCAAACACGCGCGTGCAACGGAAGCCATTATACAACTGGGCTTTCAGGAAGGACTACTGTCAGTGACGGTCGAAGATAATGGAGTGGGCTTACCTCCTGACGCCGACCCCACTGATCCCAAGAGCAACCTGGCCTTTCTCAAGTCGCGCGTCGCCGCTATCAATGGTACCATCGACATAACATCAGAACCCGGCGCTGGTGTGAGTGTTCATATAGAGTTTGAGTTAGCGTCTGAGAAGGTTGGGGTGGGCAATAGCATTAACCTGATTTGAATTATGTCAGGATATGAGGAGAACATCATGCAAACCGGTAAACGACATCGATATCGATAAAAATTGAACTAACGTGAAAAAAATCCTATCGCCCGACGGATTTACGGAGACAACATTCACTGTTGGGAATTGGATTCCGTTACCTGTGTAACCACCGCCCTCGTCTTACCTTTTCTATGTTCTCTTGCCCAGCGCGCGATCAGAGTCCCTCCTATCACCGCTGGAAGGATCCAGATTACCGGACCCGGCAAAAACGTAATGTTCACCACAGCAAACGCAGTGAACGTAGCGATATATCCGCCACCCATGCCACTGACATGGGAAAACAACCAGTGATCTTTGTCTTTCGGGGGAACGACAAACTTCTTTATGTCTTTATAGACAAGGCGGCATCCAAGCAGACCCAGGGCGATGCCAACAATTCCAAAGTTGCTGCTGAGAACAAATATTCGATACACACCCCAACCCACTAATGCCATGCACCCCGCCAGTGATACGATCAAAAATATCCAATCACCGATAGCAGCTTTTTGTCCGGCGTGAAGCTTTTTAAGATACAGCGCGCGGTAACCCGATACCACCAGGTAGATGCTCAGAAAGGCAATCATTAACAAAAAAGGGATATCCTTAAAGACTGACAGCACCACTGCAGTCAGAAAAACAACCACCATACTGTAGAAATACACCTTACCCCAAAGCCTGTGGTTCCTGCCGCCCTTCAGCGTTAGCATAGCCACAGGACCAGTTAACAGCGCAAGTGTCCCCGCAACGATGTGAGCTCCTAACATTCCGGATAGCAAATTTTCCATATTACGATGTTTATTTATTCCGATTCCTACACTATTAACAATCCACCCAGTTGGTGCATAGACCTTTAAAAAACCGTTCTTACAAAGCTATCTTCCCATCATTCCCTTCCGATAAGCGAATAACAATCCTTATCACTACGGATGAGTTTACCGTCAAGTGACAACAGTTCGCAACCGACCAGATTACCGTTTTTGTAGATTGTTTTAAGAAGGTGATCATTCTTCTTAATAACATACGCGCCATGCCTTTTGCCGTATTTATCAGCATAAGCAGTAGTATCACCGTTGAAGGTAAAATAGTGGATTGGCACCGTAACGTATTTTTCATCCGTCCTCTCGAGCAACCTGCCATCAATGTAAATTACAGATACTGTATCCAACGCCACCTCCAAACGAAATTCATATGCACAAAGACAGTCCTCCTCCTCGTACCAACGTGTGACTTTCTCACCATTAGTTAAATTGAAAGTAGTTGACTGAACGCGGCCGGTGTTAACAAACAAGGTGTCGCCGTTTGCAATTGCTTGTATAGGAACGATCGGCAGACCACAATCCCTGATTACTATGGCAGTAAGGCAGAGGTTTCTGGCATCATTTCTTGAAATTTCCTTAATCCGTTCCCGGTATGAGCCGGGACCACCAAGAGCATTGCCCCCCTCACAGAACGACGAGTACTGGATAATAGGGACCTTCTGTGCCAAAACGGTTGCAGTTATGAAGAACAGAAAAATAGCTGTCAGCGGTCTCCTCATAGAGTCAGCGCCTTTGCCGAAGATAAAAGGCGTTGTGCATTCGAACGAAAGTTAACCAAAATCTTAAGAAAGTTGACTTGCCAACGCCCGGCATCAAGCGCCCAACGCTCATTTGAATTCAGGAAAAGAATTGTTAATTTGGCGGAAAAAAATCACTATCGGCTTCAGGTATTTGAAGCGCTGACTGAGTGTTGTGTTGATTATTAATTTTTACAAACTGGGATCAGCTGCTGATTCTGCTTTTACTTCTCGCGCTAAGCAGTCTCCTTTCGGGCATCTATCCGGCAATATTCCTGTCCTCGTTCGCACCGATAGGCGCAATTCAAGGTTACGCGACAAGAGTGTTCTCACGTGCCAATATTCGAAAAGCGTTGGTATCAATACAACTGACAATCTCGATCGTACTTGTCGCTGCAGTCTTTGCCGTTAACCATCAACTTCAATTCATAAGGCACGCCAACCTGGGCCTTAATCTGGATAACACGTTGCTCATCAACGGCCCGGTGATGTCAGACAATACCTACGTTGAGAAGTTCGAACCTTTTAAAAGTGAACTGATGTCATTGGCAGGCATCGAAGGAGTTACCTATGCCAGTAGTTTCCCCGGAAAGGAAATCAACTGGCATCGGAGTGATATTACGATTACTTCCCAGAAGGATCTTGTTTTTGACAGTCGCGTCGTTTCAATCGGCACGGAGTTCCTTGACTTTTTCGCCATCCCATTATTAACCGGACGAAATTTTAATGACGGATTAAACGTCGATCAGAAATCCATGCTCCTGAATGAAGAGGCATCAAGGATGTTTGGATTCGAAGCACCCGAACAAGCTATTGGTGAAATAATCTCCATGGGCCCACGAAACTTTGAGATTATCGGAGTAATTAAGAATTACCACTTCCGTTCTTTTAAGCATGCCCTTCAACCAATGCTTTTCATGAAAGGATATCCCCGTGCCCCGACGTACGCAGTGAAATTCAAACCGGATGAAATCATCCACCTTATTCCAAAAATTGAAGAAATCTGGAAATCCGTTTATGGCGACAATGTCTTTTCATACGAATTCCTGGATGAGAACTTTGAAAAGGAGTATGCCTCCGAGGCCCTTTTACAAAAGATCATCCGTGTACTCACGTCCTTTGCGTTACTTATCGCGTTCGCCGGAATGTGTGGCCTGTCGGTCTACTCTGTCAACCAAAGAATCAGAGAGATCGCGATAAGAAGGGTCTTTGGCGCATCAACAGCAAGAATCCTCGCCCATTTAACAACCGATTATTTAGTATCTGTTGCGTCAGGAATTACCATCGGCCTTGCCATTTCCAGCCTCCTTCTCAATCGGTGGCTTGAATATTACGCTTACAAGATGGATGTTAATTGGATGTTTTATGCGTGGCCTGGATTGATTGTGTCACCACTCATTGCTATGGCAGTAGGACTACAATACCTTGTGAGTTTTCGAAAAAAGTCTATTGCTACGCTTAGACGCGTGTGATTGGTAATTCCCACTCGATCAAACACCTGTTCATAGACGAGTGAACGGATAACCTCTGATATGACGAAAACCTCGGCTACGGGAAATACTTTGTCCTCTATTACGAATATCCGAGATGAAATTTTATTAACAGTGGCGTGAGCACATGATGTTATCGGAGGGCTAATCTATAACCATCGATGTGAAAGGCTTTCGTACCAGCGCCAGATACAACGACAAGTGCACGGGATTAAATTGGTCCACATTATTGGTCTGTCGGTGGAACCGGCACCCATGGCTCCACAGTATGCGGTCTGTTTCTATCAAAATTTCCCGGTCGGTAGTTCGAATCAGCCTGCATTTTTCGAAGCACTGACTCGTGCACTATCGGAGTGACGGAATCTCGCCTCACATCGCGATACATATCGCGCGATCGGCCCAAAGGAAAGTAGACTCTTGCCCGATGCTCCTGCTTCGTCCCCTGCTGGGCCAAACGCTTTCGTCGCTTTGGCATCCATTCCAGTATCCACCAAAAAGAAGATAACGAGCGGTGTACTTTTTCCATGTAACTGGGCCTACTATGACTTTTGTGGGTGTAGAGAAGATCGTGTGCCTTCCCAAGGTCAAAATGGATTCCGAAGTTCATAGACTCTGCTATCATCCATTCGAGCGTAATTTGTGAAAGTCCACTTTCCAGCAAATCGTAAGAGCCGCCAACGTCGGAATGAACACCCGCGAACCAGACTTGCTTTATATTCTGCGCAGAAACGTTGCCAAAAAGGTTTTGTCGATAATAGGTCCGCTTTTCATCGATCGCAATTGCGTGCCGAATGTTTTTAATAGATGGGTTGTGCGTCGTATATGGAAGTTTGATACTGTTGAAAATACCAAATGAGGTAACGGTATCCCACACGCCCATAAAATGAATTTTGACGTTACGGCTATACGTCTCCTTGAACTGTTTGGATACAGGCTGAACCTTCTTGTCTACGCTGTTTCTGAACGCTTCCCACGCATATGGAACCAGATGTTGACAGCCTTTTTCAAGAAGGCCGACAACGTGGAGCATTGCGGCAAGGACTCTTACCGTATAAGCTCCGCGGCTGAAACCATACATACAAATTAAGTCTCCTTCCTCATAATATTCCATCAGGTATGAGTATGCTTCTGACACGTTTTTCTTTAAGCCTACTCCAAAGGCCATCCCCGCTACTTTACTAAACATTTTCGACCATGGCGTTACCACGTTAGGATCACTCATCGTACCTACACCCGGATCGTAATATGCGACCTGTCTCTGATCGTGGCGTGTCAGACAGGTGTAAATCTTGACAACGTTCGAATAGGTTTCACCAAGCTGGTTGCCGGTTCCATCGCAACAAATAATAATATTCTTCTTTCTTACTTCCATCACGATTGTTTTGGTTTATCCGAACGCTCGGAACTGTTGGTCAGAAAATAGGGATCGTTCATAAACATTGCCCAGTCGCTTCGCAGCTGTGCAGCAATTTCAAGCAGCAAACGGTGGTTGTCGTTGGTATTTGAAGGATCAGCCTTTAATTTCTCAACATACTCAAGCAAGTTCCAGCACGTGTTAATTTGACCACTGGCAATAATCGCCTCAGGCATTCTGTCTTTGATTTCCTTGTCCGTAAACCATAAGGTTGTCCCCATCGACGACGCCCTGGTAACTACCTCAACTATGGCGGGTGAAGCTTTCAACTCCGGGGTCAACTTTGCCGAATCGAATTTTTGCGCAGTAATCCTGATTCCATCTTTTAGCTCGTATATGGCATTCATGATTACACGATTTTTCCAGGATGCGTCCCTGTATAAAACTCTATAGTTCAGACGCCGGATGTGCTTCAAAAAAACTTCATTGATAAGCTTTAAGGTTGAGTTCACGCGATTCGCCACGAGGTTATGATATACGCCGAACTCGAGGCGGAGGAGTTTACTTAGTGGCCTCAGAAAAGATTCCGGCACTTCAAATCTTAAAGGTAGTCGTTTCAGAAACATACCTAGAAAGTAAACCATCGTCGTACATGTTGCAACGACGGCACTTCCTGCCATCAGCCATACATCGCCATTTTGCGAAGCGAAAACGATACCCGAGATGGCGGCCGCGAGAAGAATAGTGTTAATTGTCAACACCAATGCCGGTGTCAACGAATTAAAGAACGTGGTGGCCGCCGGTGTGCTCGCCGTATACTTCTCCATAAAAGGACTGGCTACGTCGGTGACGATTACTAAGTCCAGGGCACGACCATCGCCAGGCTGATTCCTCCGCATCCGTTCGTCAGCGAGAAGTATGGACTCTATGCCCTGGTTATCCGCAATGCCCCCATCCATCAGGCCAACAGGATAGTGGGCATTTTCCATCAGCGTCTGAAGACGCGGCGTCGTCTCTGAGATAAAATCAGATGGAAAATTTATCGGCTCGAATCCACCGGGAAAACAGGAAGACGCAGCAAGCACATCAGCGAGACGAATTTCGGCTGCAGCATTTTCTGGAACACAGAAATAATTATTGCCGATAATTCCGCGTTCCGGTTCTTGGTCGCCCGGGTTTATAACCTTCTCGCTCCACTGGAAACGAAACTGAAGACCATTCGAAAAGTCAGTGCTGTTGAAGCAAATGTGGCGCAAATGAAGATCATCGCGCATAAGTTCGCCGAATCGGGCACTATCAAACAGATACTTGTCGTATATGTCCGCGAATGCATTGATAAGACTCAGAATTCTTTTGCCTTGCCAGTGACGTCTGTCCGAAAGTTTTTCAAGAGAAAGACTCACCAGGTCGGTGTTCGTCATGAAATCATACACTGCCTTATTGAATATTTCGAAATCTTCATTCCGGGCGAGACTTAAGGCATATCTTGCCCCCGTGACTGTGCCCCCCGAAACAGTTGACAGCACTGCTGCGTAGCTCAGAAGACTCCGATCACCAACACGAATCCGATGGAGATACGACAAAGTTCCCAACGCGAAAGCCGAGGCTCTGAATCCGCCACCAGAGAATGCCAGCGCTACCTGCAGTGGTTTCATCGTACTACGAAATAGTGTATTCAATGTAAAGGTCAGTGATATCTACTTTGCCGACTCTCGACCATTGGTTGGTCCGTCCCTTTGGTTCACAATTCCTGGCGTAGCCTTCATCCATTCGCAGCACCCGGTTTTCACTTTTTTCTTTCAGTCGATCGAATAGTTTCGCGGCAGGCATTTTCCAGCCACCCGTCTTGCGAATGTTTGGATCAGTCTTGTCCACAGGAATCATGACAACAAGTTCATTCCCGGTAATCTTTTCAAAAATCGGCTTCAGCGTGGAATTGTGGCTTCCGTGATGTCCCGCCTTGTAAAAAACAGTCCGCTCAAGGAGGTTGTCCACGCTTGCATTTTTGTCCTTGAACTTCACTTTTTCCCATGACAACCAGTTGCCGGTTTGGGCATCAGCTGCGAACAATAAGACTTTTTCACTTTTCACCAGCTCAATTGCCAATGCAAGACTACTGTTGTTGGTAAACGTGTCCATGTATAGCGCCAGGCGCGACGCCTGTTCCAGCCAGTCATCATCAATATTTCTCCATGCATTGTCTGGAACGTTGTAGGATTTCACAACTTCCTTCAGATGATTACTCCATGTTTTAGAAGGCCCTGAGAATCTTTTGTATGTTCTGTTAAAAGGAAAGTCATACTCTTCATTTTCTGCACCTTTCAATTGGTTAGAAACTGCCTGAAGGAAGTGTTTGGACATTGAATTCATCGCGTGCAGCTTGTGATCATATGATTCGCCTTTGCGAGGATCCTTTCTGTAGAGCAGCTCCTGGTCGCGCGGAGGACCTAACACGTGAATCTTGATTTCGCTTGCCGGTATCCCCGGGATCACGCGCAGATCTCCCGGGTTCAGGTAGTCAACGTCATTTTCTCCGATACCTTTTAGAATGCGAATACCTTCCGAAGGAAGTGCGGGCGCTGCAAAGAAACCCAGAAGCTGGTCCACTAACACCTTTTGTTCGCTCAAATGTTTCAGTGCAGAAGGGCTGGCCCCGCGTGCCGCTCTTTTCCTTGCCAATGCCTTCAACTCCTCCGAACTCTTGTCGAGTGCGGCACGGAGCTTTAAATGTTCCTCGCCAATCGTTGTCGCCACTTTGCTGCGCGGGTTATCTAACCACGAAAGCCATACTTGTTCAATTTTCATCTTTTCAAAAATGTCTTTCGCATGCACGAAGCCGCTTACGTGGTCATTGTGTTGATGTGTGCCAGCCACAACATGCAATCGCTTACCCTCGGCAAGAACTTTCTTCTGAATGTCCATAGCGATAGCGCGCATGCGATCTACCGAATTCTTACCATTTCGAAAAGATCCACAATCTATGAGCAAGTGTCTGATGATTGATTTATGAACGGCGGTCAGGAGAAAGCAATCGCCAAGTTCCCCGACTCTGTACATTCTTATGCTAATTTTCGTTTCCGATTTTCCTGCTTTTGCCATAGGGTACCGCCATTAAGAGTGAAAATGGAGTTCCTTGAAACTTAGATCGTATTTGTCGGATTCACCTCTTGCATAGGTTGCGAGCCCTAAGCTGGAATCTTCCTTATTTTGCTGATATTCCATCTGCCTTCCGAAACGGTATTCGCTTCGAATATTCTTGCAGATCACATATTCCAGTTGATCAATAGCGCCAAAGCTTATTATAAGCGTACATCCACCGCGAAATTTGATTGTTTCAGTTTCCATTTCGCCGGTCGCAGGATTTTCTACTTCTCTGGGAAATTTCGCTGTTTGCGACAGCACGACAAGCACCTGCGAAATTTGTTTGCCTTCGCGGCCTATTCGGAATGCAGGCCGGATTTTGTGTACCTCAAGGAGCGGCACGGGCGTGGTGTACGACACAGCATCGTAGGTCATTTTTACTGGCTTTGCAGTTAGTCCAAGTTTGGACAAAAACGAATCCCATTCATCGCTTCCACCTTTGATCTTTTTCTTGATGAATTCGCATAATCGTGCCTGAAGGATATGGCTCTTCACAAAAATTTCTTCTCTCTCCTCCAATTGAGCCAGCTTCAGTACCTCCGGTTTTAGGAATGCCGCTAACTCGGCGAAAAGATCGCTCTCCTTGTCGTTGAATACTGGTCTCGACCAGCGAAGACTTTCTGTAGAGAGTGTATTCACTCTGTCCGGAAAAATTCCCCGCGCCCGAAAGGCCTCGATTAAAGCTACACGATACCCGTTCTCGTCCACAGGTGCTGCATCAATATCGGCAGTGATCAAAGCTTGTAAATAATCACCGAACCGGATATCGCAGGGCGGACAATAATCCAGGGCACGAATGCAGATATGCAGCAAATGCGCGGCAATAGCGCACGCTTCCGCGGCGAGTCTTTTCACCAAATCCGGACTAATACTTCCTTTCGGCAGTTCTCCCGTTCCATTGCTAGCAATTCGTATGAGGTCTTGTGTTCTGTGATCATACAATCTCTGGAAAGCGTCGAAAATTGTTGCCACAAGCAGCGCACCCCGGTCGTGAGGATCGAATGTGTTTTTGTATTCGTTAGGGTCAGGCTCCAACTTTACCCATTGGCCCTTCCTATTCGCTTTCCCTATAGCGCCGCGCAATGCACCACGCTCATCTTGTAATGCCATACCGAACTGGGTGGCCAGCTCCCCGAGTACGTTATATCTGTCGAGTCGCCCTTGTGTGGTTGCAAGCTGATGTTCGACAAGCTCTGTAAAGGTGAAGCGTTGAAGCAAGGCTACGATGTCGGAGAACCCTTCGTGAAATGCGCCAACGTCAGCATCAGTATCCTCGATAAACCGATTGTGTAAAGAGTCGAGTATCGCGTGCGTCGCCTCATGAGCAACGACGTCTGGCGAGAGACAGGTAAAAACAACTCCACCGGGGTGATTAGCTCCCTGGACTTGATCTTGCGCAGTGAAGTATCCAAACAACAGCGCGACCTTTTCAGGATCATAGTATGCGTTTGAATCCCGGATGGCGTGGGGATGAATGCGCAGGCGCCGTACAAATTGAAGTCGTAGACGATTCTCGAGCCCAAGTTTGTCTGCATTTTTGATTTGATGCTTTTCACGATGACGCCAGATGAGCTTCCTTCCAAGAGCAAATTCAAAATGACGGATCGTCTTCATCACAACTGCGTAAACCATTTGCTGATGAAACAACGGATTACCTTCGCTCGGAGTTAGTCCCTGTTGTCCAAGAACTAATTTGCTGTCGAGGTCAACAGGTTCATAAAAGCAATTGCTGGCGGGGTCAACATCTATTACCTCCAAATATTCTCCAACGGGTCCCGGAGTTACGTCTTCCCAGGGTATCTTATAAACGACTTCATTGACCGACATTGTTTGGAGNTGGGTGCTGAATCCCGGGTCAAGCGCATATCCTCTAAGAAGTCTGTACTCNGGTGTNTCGTTATGGTCTCGTGCAATCCAGGTAGCCTTAGAGTGTTTGGAATAGGACGCAGCACCAGCCGCCTTTGAGGTCTTTTTGGGAGGCATAGGTCGGGGGTTAATATACAATAGCCTATCCGCATCAAGCCAAGAGTAATATGGATGGCTCAAGCGAATGTACAAAATCCACCAGCAAATTCAAGTGATCTATGAACCTGATTTCTAAGGTTTTAAAGAAGGTATAGGATAGAGATGAGAGCGCCTTGAATCACACGAATCGAATGGGATCGATGTCCTTGACCCAATCCACGTCACCTCATACCCCAACAAAAAAGCTACACCACTTTCGCAGCGTAGCCTTCAAACAAAACGAAACGTAAATTGTCAACGCCTCTTCATATCCGTAGCGCCCTCCATCGAATGATCGAGGTCGAGTTCGCCTTTTGGTTCTTTGGTAACGGAACGCTTGGCCTGCTTACCCACAGGACCTTTCGACACAGTGACGCCACCGTCAACGGGATACATTGCTCCGGTTACATACGAGGCTTCGTCGGAGGCAAGGAACAAGTATACGTTGGCTACTTCTTCAGGTGTTCCGCGACGGCCCAACGGTGTAGCTGAGGTCATCATTTGCTCGTCTTCTTTTGTCATGGGACCTTTACTCCTGCGCGTCCAGGCTGTGTCGATAGGACCAGGACACACGCAATTGGCTCTAACGCCATACTGCGCCTGCTCCACGGCTACGCCTTTCATAAAGGCATGCATGAAGCCCTTCGTTCCGCCATAAGGCGCGTTCTTTGCAAGCCCTAACGCTCCTGACTCAGAGCCTGCAAACACAATGCAGCCTTTGGTGTTCTGCAACTCAGGGATTGCATACTTCGTCATCAGAAACGCAGACTTGACATTGTTCTTGATCATATACTCAAACGCCTCGGTGGAGTAGTCGCTGATTTCGTTCATCTCCGGAAACGCTCCCGCATTGTTGATCAGGATGTCGAGCTGACCGTACATTCGCTTTGCAAACGCGATGCATTCTTTCGCATTCTCTTCAACAGCGATATCAGCAGCAAATGCAGCGCCCCTTCCGCCATCCTTGTTGATTTCATCAACCACTTCATTCACGGGATCCTCCGGGTAGCCGTTTACAATGACTACAGCTCCTTCCTTCGCAAACTTCTTACTGATCGCTTCGCCAATACCGGTAGCTCCCCCGGTGATAATGGCAACTTTATTTTTTAATCTGTCCATAAGTATTCTTTGATCATTTACTGCTCAGGCGTCGCCGTAAACTGTACGCCTGTTCAATAGCTTAATGAATCAATAGTATACCTGCGTCGATGACCGTTCCGCTGGGTAATTGTGTACGTGCATTGAGGAAGTCTGTGGAGCAGCAGGCCTCCCGTTGCCTGTTGCCCGCTCCGATTGCCTGTGTCTTCAACCCGAGGGCTAATCCGTCTCGTAGATCAATTTATCTTCCCTTCGAAGGAACCGAAAGCTACCTTCGCCAACAACATGACCATAATCGTAGGGATAACAATCCTTGTTTACCGATATTTTGAAATCGTATCTGAATTCACCCTCGGAAAATGCTTTCGCATCTTCAGGCAACGACACTGCGGCCTGACCTTTAAGAAAAGGTGGCAGCGCCATAGTGCCTGAGCGAATCGGCACAGCCATAGAATCTGATATTACCCATTCAATCGTCAAATTTTCCAAAAACCGAAATCCGTCCTTTAGCGACATCTTCAAGACTGCCTCCTGTGGGAGATAGTAAAAGGCGAATGGCTGCAACTCATCCTTCAACTCCAATTGCTCCTCCGGCTGGAGTAAAAACCAATCCTCAACAAATATTTGGAATGCGTTGAAATTCTTCAAAATAGGTCGATCGAATTCAAGACGCTTGAATATGCGCAGTGTTTCGGATTCCAAGCCGGTATCGTTCCATAGAATCAATGACGGGTGATCTTTCACATCCACGAAATACTGGAGCAACCCATCTAGGTCTGGAAACGCGTCACTATTTAAGTCTTGAACAACATATAGCCCATTTGAGTCACACCAATCCAATAATTCTGTCGTTGCAGGTTTTTTCAGCACAATGGCATTGAAGTTTGCACATTTCAGTACGCGCAATCTGTCGACCATGGAGAGATCTGATGATGAGTTTAGTGGATCGAATCCAGCTGCTTTTAGCCGTATTGAAGATTTATTGAGAATTACCTCCCCCTGACGCACCGCAACGCTTCTGAAACCTATTTTGCCGCTGATATATTCATA